>JAESFG010000218.1_pt1 | contig 151508 bp, 111 predicted proteins | sample 9269371 | NCBI WGS metagenome assembly JAESFG01 (sample SAMN14506227, study PRJNA617093) | algae metagenome | isolation source: Aetokthonos hydrillicola CCALA 1050 (B3-Florida) and co-occurring... | place: USA: South Carolina | collected 2013-01-01 | reverse complement strand
GGTCGGCGCGATGCTCAACTGCTCGCCGTAGAGGATCAGACCCGTGGTCGGATTCGTGCCATCGACGACGAAACTGGTGCGGCCCGGCGCGCCGAAGATGTCGATTCGGCCACGATGCCTGATCGACCGCGGCGGGAAGTTGTTCAACCGCTCGGCACCGGTCATCAAGCTGAAGGCCGACGCTAGCGGGCACGACCACCCGGGCCTCCTCGGCCTGCTCAATAGTTCGACGGCGTGCCTCTGGACGAAGCAGATCTTCCTCCCACAGGGAGGCGACCACGTCGGCATGGAGGATTAGCCGCGCGCGCCTGGACATCCTGCTGACGACGCCCGAATCGCTCGAAGTGATGCTTGCCTTACGGAAGACGAATCCCGAGGCTTGCCGTCGGGCTTCTTGCCGTTCGTCAGTCGGAACCCCTTGCTGGGGCGCCGTGACAGTCCATCTGGTGCGGTGCGTGCCATGATGCGTTCTCTCGACGAGCTTTCTCGGCAGATCGAGGGCGCACCGTAGCATCGATTTTCATGTCATTCTGATACCGATTCTGATACCAACGCGAAGCGGGCCTCTTTTGGAGAGGCCCACTTCGCTTGATTCGCACTGATTTTTCCGAGTAGCTGGGGAACTAGGATTTGAACCAATAAAAATCCCCCGCAAAAACCGGGCGATTTCGCACGGTGGGACACACATGGGGACACATCAAGTCGGGGGCATCACTGATTTACGTCTCGTCGCTGTCCTCCTCGCGTGGCCGACGTTGCCCGACAACGTCCGCGATGAACTTGCGTGGCGAGCGTTCGATTGTGCGGCGACTCCCGCACGGGAAGGCTCTTCCAATGTCGATCGTTAATGAAAACGGGCGTCGATGCTTCCGCATCCGTGACGGCGAGAGCGTCGTGAGTTTCGATGAGTTCCTAAGTGACGCGATGTTCATTTGCCGCGCGAGTTCCGCACGCGTCGGCACTGGCTACGTTCGCGATGAGGCTCTGTCGTTCTCGCTCTTCGCCGCGTGGAAGTGTTACCGGCGAGCCGTCGGCGACGGGTGGACGGTCCTGGACTTGTCCTTCTTCGGCGAGTGGTTGCGTCGTTCGATCCGCAAGTCGTTTGCCCGCGAGCGTCGGCCTAAGTTTGGCGGTCGCAGCGTCCGCGGCGTTCGTTGGGTCGATGCTGCCAGTGGCAGTGATGGTCGTACGGTGTTCGATAGAGTTGGCGTTGAAGTTAAGTCCGGTCGGGTAGAAGCATCCGATTTCCTCATGTGGGCGTCTGCCGTTGTGGTAGAGCAATGGGGGCCGTCCAGCGTCGAAGCGGCCGTCGTCAAAGCGGTTTTCGTCGACGGGCTGTCTACGGATGAGGCAGCATCCTCCCTCGGCATCTGGTCGTCTCGTGTCTCGCTCGCGAAGTCGCGAATCGTCGCATTGCTTCGTGAGACGTGGCCTCATGCTGAACAATGGGAGATGTCGCCCGCGCTAAACGCTCTCGTAGCGAAGCTGGGCTACCGCCGGGCTGCTCGTGCTGAGGCAGAGTCGGCGGTCGGTCGGCGGTGGCGTCTCGTCGATGAGAACCGGCGGCGCAATAGGGAGCAAACGGCGGCGGGCTACCGTCGTCGTTTGGGTCGCAGCGGCGATGACAAGCGCGACCGGCGGCGGCGTGAATTTAAGCATCTGCGTTCACCAAACGGAGTTACTCATGAAGGTTGAATCCCTCCTGTGCATCGGTAAGACCATCGTTAACTTGGCTCGTGTCGTTTCGGTCAAGTGGAGCGGCGAAAAGCTTTATCTAAACCTCCCCGGCGAGAAGCCTGTGATTGTCGAAGGGGATGCGGCTCGGGCCGTCTGGTTGAAGCTCGTCGGCATCTCCGACAGCGTCTCCGACGTGTGAAGCTTAATACCACCCCTTTCAGGCGCATCATCCGCTTTGCTTGTTCGGAAGACGCGGGTGCGGGCGGTGGGCGACTTGGTCGCTTTGCGGGCGTTGCACTCGCGAGGCGTCGACGAACGGTGCTGCGTCTTCCTTGGCGGCAACGCTAGCACCTGTCGCCCATCTCTCGCTCCCGCGCCTCTGCGGAATCGACGGCGTCGGGCGGGGGGTCCCCCGCGCACGCGGGCCGGTCCCGACCGATGCCGTCTTCAGCCGCCAACGGGCGGCGTGTGATGCCGGTCGTGGTGAAGAGTAATACCACCCCTCTCGCATACACCCGCCCCTCTGGCAGCTGCACCAATGCGGTTTTACTGCACTCCCCTGCGATGTCGATTTCCGGCACGTGCCAACTTCGAAATCTCCTTGACACTCCGTGTCGGTCGCGTCATTCTGCGACACGACACGACACCTGTAGGGTTTCTTATTCATCCGCCCACCGGACGGCGGGATCGCGCCAAAGAGCGACGACGAACCGGCCACCTGATCTCGTTCGTGTCCGAGTTCGATTCCCGATCCGCGTCGATGCCGCGTGGCGTCGACGTCGGTTGGCGTTTTCAGGTGGTCCCATGTCCTCCGACGCTTCTTTTGCGTCGCAGCTGCGGTTCTACACTCTGCCAGAGGTTGCCCGGCTGCTCCGTGTCTCCAAGCGGACGATTCAACGTCTCGCTCAATCCGGAAAGTTCATCAAGCCCGCTCGCTTCGGTGCCCGCACGCTCTTCCCCGTCGTTGCGGTCGATGAGTTCATGCAGCGGCTTGAAGCTGAAAGCGAGGTGTCGTCTTGAGCGTGTTCCACGTGTTCAAACGTCGCCGGCGTCGGGGTGGCAAGGTGCTTCCGTCCTCCACGTGGTACGGGCAATGGCGTCTCGATGTGTCCTCCCCCTGGCGGCGCCTCAACCTCGAAGTAACTGACCGGCAAGTTGCCGAACAAAAGCTGCGTTCCATCGTTCGCGAAGCTGAGCAAGAGCGGGAGGGGTTGCGTACACCGCGTGTCCTGCGCGAGTCGATCGCCAAAGCGCTCACCGATCACGTCGAAGCGTTCATCGCGGATCTTCAAACGATGGGTCGTTCGCCGGTGTACGTCTCCAACGGCGAAAGCTACCTGCGTCGCATCATCACCGATTGCGAATGGTGCTTCCTCTCCGATGTGACTGCTGAGTCCTTCACGCGTTGGCGGGATTCACAAACGCTCGCGCCTCGCACGCTCAATCACGTCCTCGCCTACTGCAACGCGTTCCTGAACTGGTTGCATCGCCGCGGGATGCTCCATCTGAACCCGCTCCGGTCCGTGGGCAAGGTCAGCATCATCGGTCGAGAGAAGCGCACGCGGCGTGCGCTCACCGATGCGGAAGTCACGTCCCTGCTCAACGTCGCCGGTCCTCGGTCGCTCCTCTACAAAACCGCGTTGCTGACTGGCCTGCGGCGAACGGAGTTGCGTTCCCTCGTCTGGGATGATTTCCGACTCGATGCCGTGCGCCCCTTCGTCTTCGTTCGTGCTGCCGTCGCGAAGAACCGTCGTGCTGCAGCGATTCCCCTTCGCGATGATCTGGCCGACGAACTGTGTTCGTCTCGTCCAAGTAACCACCTCGGCCAAAGCCGAGTGTTCGTCTTCGGTTCCCGGTACATGCAGCTGCTTCGCGATGACTTGAACGCTGCGGGCATCGCGTTTGAAGACGCCTCCGGCCGACGCGTCGACTTTCACGCCTTCCGCTACACCTTCGGCACCAACCTTCAACGGGCGAAGGTCGATCCCGCAACGGCCATGAAACTCATGCGCCATTCCGATCCTCGCTTGACGTTGAAGCTGTACACCGATGAGGTCCTCCTGCCCGCCGTCGATGCGGTGCAATCGCTTCCTCGCTGGGGCGAGGCTTCCACCCTTCGCATCGCCACCGGCACCGATCCCGCTCCCCTCGCTTCTCCTGCTCTCTCCCGCTCCGTCCTCCCCTCGTCGCCTCTCGCTTCACTCAACCCGGCCCACATTGCCCCCTTCCCATTTCATGGCGGGAGCGTCTGTCCTCAACGCGATCGACCGTCAAGGATGCGAAGCACGAAAATCCCGGATTCTTCGGGGAAGGCGAAGCCCGACGCGAAGCGTAGCCCGAAGAATCCGGGATTTTCGCGGAGCGAAGCGGAGTCCTTGACGGTCGGTCGGGTTGAGGGCACTCTGTGCCGTGAAATGGGAAGGGCGTCCCTTCAATCGCTCTCGCTTTGCTCCGTCTCCCCTTCCCTCCCGCTCATGCCTTCCTCGTCGCCTCGTCAACTTCTCCGTTCGCCCCCCTCTGCTCCGATCGTCGTCGCCGACTCTCGTCCGCTCGTACTTGGGGACACAAGTGGGACACATACGGGGACACATCCGCTAGTCCAAAGCTGTCATTCCCTGTCACCTGCTGTCGTCCTCGTCGAAGCCCCCACCAACGCGATTCACTCGGTGGCACCGAGCGAATCCATCAAAAATCAACGGCCCACTTCGATAACTCGAAGTGGGCCGAATGCTGGGGAACTAGGATTTGAACCTAGACAAACTGATCCAGAGTCAGTTGTGCTACCGTTACACCATTCCCCAGTGGGAACCCGATCACGCTACTGCTCACGCGAACGGACGGAGCAATGTAGACCCGTTTTCATCTGCGGTCAAGGCGGCGACGCCGACCGAGCACTGCTGCGATCGCACTCAGCGTTGCGAACGACGCCGGCTCGGGAACAAGCGGGTTCACGATCACATCGTCGAGGACGAGTTCGCTTGTGCCGCCGCTGAAGTTGAAGTGGCCCCAGTTGTAGAACTCGAGCGTCACGGGGAGCAGCGGGTTGAGCGGCACGAAGTTGAACTCGAATCGTTTCTGGTCGCCGAACGGGCCGGCGAAGCTGCCGGGGACGACGAAGTAGCGCATCGGGTCGCCCGATTGAGTGTTGGTGACGCGCAGGCCGAACAGGCCGTCGGCGGCGCTGCCGGTCGCTGCGTTTTCTCCGCTCACCCAGAAACTGAGCACGTACGCCGGCGCAGGAGTCGCCGGCGTGTTGACGGTCTGCGACAGCACGACCGGTCCGCCAATACTCGTGCTGATCGTCGGCGTCGAGCTGAACGTCACCTCGCCGGACGTGTTGTACGTCGGCAACACGGTCGTCGTCGCGCCCTGGCCGTTGCCGAAGTAGAGGCCCTTCGTGCCATGCGGGAACGCGGCCGACCCGACGATGCTCGGCGGCGTCAGCGAGGTCGTGCCCCACTGCGCGTAGTTCGACGTCACGCCCGACGACGTCCAGCCCGGCGGCACCGCGAACGGCGTCCCGCTCGTGCCGGTCGCCCAGTAGACCGAGCCGATGTTCGTTCCCGCCGTCTCGAAACTGCCACCTGTGACGAGGTTGCCGACGTGCGAGCCAATCATCGGCCCGGCCGGCAGGAGCGTCAGCGACGCCTGCGCCGTCACCGCAGATGCCGTGCACACTGCAGCCTGAATCGCCAACGACGCCATGATCCGTCGATTCCACATGCCATTCTCCTATCGAATTCGAGTGCCCCGATTTGAGCAGCTTAGCCCTTCCACCCCGACCCACAACACGATTTCGCAACCATTGTTGATATTCCGTTAAAATCGCAATGCAGCGGTCTTCATCCTTGAGTAATTTATTGTGGGAAAGAGCACCAATTCGAGCAGCCCGATGCTGCCCGCGCTCACCCAGCTTCTTGTCGGAGGAAGTCATGCGCCGGACCACCGCCGCCCTTGTTGTGAGTTCGCTCGCCGTCTCGGGCATGCTCGCACCGACGGTCCGGGCGCAGTACACCGCAATCGACCTGCACCCGGTCGGCGTGGCGGGATCGTCGAAGGCGCTCGACTTGCGGCTCGGCCAGCAGGTCGGGTTCGTGAACTCCGTCGCGGCGCGCTGGACCGGAACCGCGGCGTCGTACATCAGCATCAACCCCGGCGCGAACAGCATCGCCTACGGCACCGACGGCGTGCAGCACGTGGGCTTCAGCGGCGGGGTTCCGAACCCGGGCATCTTCGGGTCGGCCGTCACGTACAGCGGAGCCACGCCTGGCATCCAGTACGACCTCACGCCCGCGCCCCCGCCGACGCCTTACAACGGTTCGGTCGCAATGGCCGTCTTCGCGGGTGAACAGGTCGGCATTGTCTACGACGACCCGAACAACATCGTCGGCGGGCGCGCCGCGATGTGGTACGACTCCGGCTCGCCCATCTACAACCTTCAACCCGCCGGCGCGTTCGGATCGATTGCGTACTCCACCCACTTCGGCCAGCAGGCTGGCTCGGTTGTCATGCCGTTCAACTCGTCGTCGCGCGTCGAGGCGAGCGTGTGGTACGGCAGCGCCGCGTCGCGTGTGAGCCTTCACCCCGCGGGCGCGATCCAGTCCGAGGCGCTCGACACCCACTTCAGCAACAGCCAGAGCACGCAGGTCGGCTACGTGCAGACCGTGACCGGCCGACGCGCTGCGCTGTGGAACAGCACCGCCGCGAGCTGGGTCGACCTGCACCCAAACAGCCCGACGATCAGCGAATCGGTCGCGGTCGGCGTCTTCAACAACCTCCGCGTCGGCTACGTCATCCGCAACGGCGCGAACCGCGCGACTCTTTGGACGGGCTCGTCGAATGTGAGCTTCGATCTCCATCAGTTCCTCCCCTCAGGTGTGTGGGCGGGCTCGAGCGCGGAAGACGTGTGGATCGACAACGCGGGCTACATCCACATCGCCGGCTGGGTGACGGACGGCGGAAGCATCACGCACGCGTACCTGTGGACGACCGCGCCGGTCCCCGAGCCGACGTCGCTCGCCGCGATCGGCGTCGCGAGCGCTGCACTGCTGGGCCGTCGACGTCGAAAGGCCCTGCGTCACTGATTCGTCTGTTCTGCGAATTGATCTATCCATGATGAAGTCACCCACCCTCGCCGCCGTCGGCCTTGCAGTTCTGCTCACGCCGTGCGTGGCGAGTGCCGTACCGCTCGCGATCACGCCGGGTCTGCCACTCAACCCCGCTCTGAACCTCCTCACGAACGGCTCCTTTGAGGGCGGCTTCTCCGGCAACCCCAACCTTCAGCCCACCTACTGGGCGACCGGAACGGCCGGCTCGCCCTTCCAGTCCATCACGGGCTGGAACACCCAAGGCGGTCCGGGCAACTACGCTTACCGCGGCAACACCGCGTTCACCACCGCCAGCAAGCCCGTGCCGGACGGGCAGGTCGCGCTCTACTTCGGGAATGGCTTCGCCACCTCGATCTCGGAAACGCCCACGTTCAATCCCAATGGCAGCCTCACGTTCACCTCGCCGAACCCGACGATCACGAACGGCCCGACACTGAGCCCGCCGGTGCGCGTCGAGCAGACCGTGAACGGGCTCAGCACGAACGTCGTCTACGCCCTCAGCTTCTGGGCGAGCGGCGAAGACGCGGCCACGGGCAACAACGGACACGATGGCATCTTCGCGCTCGACGTGACCGGGTTCTCGACGACATACCTCGCCGCTCCGTCCGGCGCGCCGGGCGGCGTGGGCGGGCAACTGGTCTATCGCTTTGAGTTCGTCCCGGTCACGTCGTCCGTCACGATCGGCTTTTCCAACTGGGGCCATTTCAGCGGCGCGCCGAGCGTCCCCGGCGCCGGCACGGTGGGCTGGACGATCCCGCTCAACACCACCGAACTCGTCCTCGACCACGTCATCCTGAACCAGATCGGCGAAGTGCTGCCAGAGCCCGGGTCGCTGGCGACGATCGGCATCGCGGGCACTGCGATGCTGCGCCGCGGGTCGCGACGACGGCGGTAGTCTGGGCAGTTGCGACTCCATCTGAATCCCCCGCTGGATTCGGCCGAGCGCTCAGTTTTGTCCAATTGCGCTCGATAGCCTCGCATGGATCTGACAGAGTCGACCCCGTCGGACCGTTTCGCGTGTGGCGCTGCGCGCGTTGAACTGCTACGCGGGTCCGCGTTCTCCATGTGAACTGCGATCCGCACCGACGCCCAGTGCGTTCGGCGCGCGCACTCCCTCTATCTATCCCCTCGCGCTGCGCGTTCTGGCGCGCGCTGCGCAGCGCGCACAGGATTCTTTCTTCTGTTTCTTCTTCGCCCCTTCGCGTTTCATCTCACCGCAGATCAGCCCGGCGTGAGCCGCGTGATCTCGTCGAAGAACTCCAGCGACTCCCCTTCCGGCCCCTCGACGAACGCGATCCGAATCTTGAACGGGCTCGGCCCCATCTCGGTCGGGAACTCCACCGTCTTCGGCTCGACCGTCACCTTGAGCCCGATTGACCGGCACCGCGCGATCATCGCGTCGACGTCGTTCGTCCGCAGCGCGAAGTGCGCGAGCGTCGTCGGCTTCGATTCGGCGGGCTTGCCGGTCTCGTCGAACACCTCGACGTAGTTCCCGCCGCCCGCGTCGAACAGGCTGATGCGCCGGCCGCCCGCGACGAACTCGACACGGCGCGTCAGCCCGAGCGTCTCGCCGTAGAACTTGCAGGCGTCGGCGTAGCTCTTGCGCGCGTTGAGCGCGACGTGGTGGAAACCGGTGATGCGCGGGGAGACGTTCGATTCGGTGGACATGCGATCGAGCGTACCGCGGATGGGCTACGCGATCACGGCTCCGTGCCCCAAAGCAGTTGCGGATCAGGATTCGGATCGCCGGCAAGCGAACGCTCGGCCGGGCGGATCACCTCGGCGAGCAGCATCGACGAGACGTGCGCGTCGAGGAAGAGCACGTTCGCGCGCGGAACACGACTCGTGCCGTGATGGCCGCGGACGTTCATCACGGTGAACAGCGGCGTCGCGCCGGACGGCGTGAGCCCGTACGGCCCGCCGAATCGCCCGCCGGGTCCGTAAGGCGAGCAGTTCGCTTCCTTCTCGGTGAGCAGCAGGCGCTCGCTGGGCCGCTTCACCTGCCCCATCTTCGTCGGCCCGGGTCGAACGGCCGCGGCGTTGTAGTAGATCGGGCTTCTCAGCAGCACGCCGTTGGCGACGTAGCTCGTGTTGTGGTGATACGCCTCGACATCGCCGGTCGGGTTCACGGTCCCGTCGGCCGGGCAATGGAAGATGCTGGCGACCGCCCTCACGCGCGAGGCCGTCGTCGACGTGCCGAGTCGAAGGTAGCGCGTGCCGACGACGCGGGCCTGCCAGAACGCGTACGCATCGTTGGGATCCGTGGATTGATCGAGCGGCAGATACCCGCGCTGTTCCTGCGCGTAGAGCCGGATCGCCGAACCGATCTCGCGCAGGTTCGCCATGCACTTCACCGACGCCGCCGTCGCGCGGGCTTGCGAGAGCGTGGGGAGCAGGATCGCAATCAGGATCGCGATGATGCCGATCACGACGAGCAATTCGACGAGTGTGAACGCAGCGCGACGCGCCATGGGGCAGATAGATGCAGAGTTACCGAGATGCCGAGAGACCCGAGTCGACGGGGAGTGTAACCGCTCACTCGCGCGATGCACCGCAAAAACGATCGTGACGTCCTCACGATCAACAGCGCAGGGTAAGTGCGCCGCCCCGAAGGGGCGCAGGACTGTAGCCACGGGTGAAGCGGAGCGAAGGGCTTCGCCCTGAGCGCAGCGCAACCCGTGGCGACGATCGCGTCACGAACCTGCCCCGGAGGGGCAGAGGGATCGTGCAACATCAGCACAGCGCCGGTCCGAGACGCGCCTTCGCCCCTCCGGGGCGAGCATCGTTGTGCGCGTCTTCCGCGGGTTCCGCTGCGCTTCGGCAAGTCCTTCGCTGCGCTTCACCCGTGGCTACATTCCTTCGCCCCTGCGGGGCGGGATGCGTTTGCTCCGCCAAAATGCTCTGTGATCGCTCGGCAGCACATCCGTCGATCTCGATACGCTGCCCGCGGCTTCCGTTCTCCGCCCCCGATTGCCTTCCCTCCGGAAATCCCTAGATTGCGGGTCTGGTTTCGCCCAACAGCCCCGTGGAGGTGCTCGCTCGTGGGTCCGACGAACATCGCGTTAGTCAAGTTTCATCAGGCCGACCTCGTCTATCGCGCTGCGCTCGCGAAGCTTGAAGGCGTGAGCAAGAACGTCCGCCTGCAGGAGATCCGCGTCAGGCAGCTGCAGGCCGACCACGACGCGGCGTTGAAGAAGTCGGCGGAGCTGGAAGGCAAGGCCCGCGACCTCGAGAACGATCTCCGCTCGCGCGAGGCACGCATCGAACAGCTCCGCACCGCACAGACCACCGCCACCGACAACAAGCTGTATCAGCAGCTCATCATCGAGATCAGCACGCAGAAGGTGGACAAGGGGAAGATCGAAGAGCAGGCCCTCGCCGCGATGGAAACGGCCGGCAAGCAAAAGACGGTTCTCACGGGGCTCAAGTCACAGCTCGAAACCGAGACCGCGAAGCTCGAATCGATGCGCGCGGAGATCGACGCGAAGGTGAAGGAGCTGACCGCCGAAGCCGAGGCTGTGAAGGGCCCGCGCGACGAGCTCGCCGCCGGCATCCCGGCGCGGGCGCTCGACATCTACCACCGCATGGCCGACCGTTTCGACGGCGAAGCGCTCGCAAAGATCGAGAAGCCGCGTCCGAAGGTGGAAGAGTACAACTGCGGCGGCTGCAACCTGACGCTCGTCGTCGACGTATACAACCGGCTTCACACGAAGGACGATTTGGTTCCGTGTCCGAGCTGCGGCCGACTGCTGTACATCCCGGAAGACCTCCCGCCGGACAAGGCCGTCAACAAGAAGAAGCCCGCCGCGCCGCGCAAGCCGAAGGCGCCGAAGAAGGAAGCCGCCGCGCCGGCCAACGGTGCCGCGCCTGCCGCGAGCGAACCCGCCGCGCCCGAAACGCCGGCCGAGCCCGAGGCGGTCGAGTCCGCGCCCGAGTCGACCGTGCCGGCTGACGCGTCCAACGCCTGATCCCGAGATTGCTCTTTAGCGACTGCATGGCCCTGGCTCGTTTCATTGGACGAGCGCGGTTCTGTCATGCGCCGACGAGCCGAAATCGGCCTCTTGCTGCCGGCCGAATCAATCGCGTTCAATTCCACAGCAAATCGCCTTTCGCCAGACCCCCGATCTGGGACACAATCCGCGAAGCGGCGTAATCTTTTCCGGACCCCGAGCGTATTGGATTGTGTAGACAGGCCACTTCGTCCGATTTCCTACATCGGAAGTCCCTTCGGAAGACCGTGCCATGATCCAGAAGCAGCAGGCCCACCCGCTTCTCCAGCCGTACTCTGAAGCCGACGGCCCGTTCACGGCCGTTGAAGCAGCCCACTTGCTCAACCGCGCCGCCTTTGCCGGCACGGCCGAGGACATCGCTACCGCCGTCAAACTCGGCCCCGTCGGCGCGGTCGAATGGCTGCTCGATTTTCCCGATGCGCCGGCCGACGAGCAGTCGAAGACAGACGTCCCCGACCTCTCCACCATCGAAGGCTACCCCAAGACCTTCGCCGAGCGGCGACGCCTCTTCGAAGGGCTCAGCCCGCAGGAACGCCAGGACCTTCAGCAGCGCCTCAACAACGCGAATCGTCAGGCAACCGCACAGATCGTCACGTGGTGGCTCGGCCGAATGATCCGCGGGCCGTTCTTCATGCAGGAGAAGCTCACGCTCCTCTGGCACGGTCACTTCACGAGCAACGCCACCGACGAGCGCTCCGCCTGGCTGATGTGGCGACAGCACGAGGTGCTTCGCCGGTACGCCGCGGGCAACTTCCGCTCGTTCGTGCACGAGATCAGTCGCGACCCCGCGATGATCGACTACCTGAACAACCAGCAGAACCGCAAGAACGCCCCGAACGAGAACTACGCCCGCGAGCTGATGGAACTGTTCACGCTCGGCGTCGGCAACTACACCGAGCAGGACATCAAGCAGGCCGCCAAGGCGTTCACAGGTTGGGGCCACGACGGCGACGACTACGTCTTCCGCCGCAACTTCCACGACGACGGCCCGAAGACTTTCTTCGGCCGGACCGGCAACTTCAACGGCAACGACGTCATCGACATCATCCTGTCGGGCGACGTGTCGCCGCGCTACATCGGCAACAAGGTCTTCGGCTGGCTCGCGTACGAGGGGGCCGACGAATCGCTCCAAGCGGCGCTCGGGCAGCTGCTGAAGCAGTCGAACTACGAACTGCGTCCCCTGCTGCGGACGATCCTCACGAGCCGGGCGTTCTATTCCAAGAACGCGATGTTCAACCAGATCAAGAGCCCGGTGCAGCTGCTCATGGGCACGTGCCGGATGATGGGCATCGGCCTGCCCGATCGCGGCCAGATGCGGAACTGGCTCGACTCGATGGGCCAGCTCCCGCTGAACCCGCCGAACGTGAAAGGCTGGCCCGGCGGGCGGACGTGGATCAACACGAGCACGCTTTTCGCCCGCTACAATGCGTGCGTGACGCTCGCGCAGAAGATCGACGCGGGCCGACTTGTTCCCAGCGGTTTGAAATCGCCGCGCGAGGTTGTCCAGCATTGGGTGAAGACGCTGATCCAGCGTCCGATCCCGGAAGAGAAAGAAGCCAAGCTCGTCGAAGTCGCCGGCAAGGGCGATCGAGATGGAGCGCGGAGAGTGATCGAGTTGATCGTGTCGATGCCGGAATACCAACTGTGCTGAAGCGAGGAAAGTTGATAGCGGTGTAGTTGATAGTTGATGGCCAAGCGCAGCCGTCCTGCTATCAACTATCCCGCTATCAACCATCAACTACTATGCGAGCCCCCCACACCCGCCGTCTCTTTCTGCAGCGTGGCCTGACGATGCTCAGCGCGACGGCCACCATCCCGTTGTTCCTCGACAACACGGTGATGGCGCTCAACGCACCGAACGACCTCCGCGTCGATCAGAACTCGGGCAAGGACGGGAAGATCCTCGTCGTCGTCCAGCTCTCGGGCGGCAACGACGGGCTCAACACGATCGTCCCCTACGCCGACGACCAGTACTACCGCGACCGCCCCGCCATCGCGATCGGCCGCGACAAGGTGCTGAAGGCCAACGACTACATCGGCTTCAACCCCAACCTCGCCCCGCTGAAGGCGCTCTTCGACGACTCGATGATGTCAGTCGTCCAGGGCGTCGGTTACCCGAACCCCAATCGATCGCATTTCCGATCGATGGACATCTGGCACACCGCCAACCCCGAAGACGAGCGCAACCTCAACGGCTGGCTCGGCCGATACTTCGACAACTGCTGCTCGGGCGAAGACGCCAAGGTCGGCGTCAGCATGGGCGATGTCAGCCCCCTCGCGATGAAGGGCGACAAGCTGTCCGGGCTTTCCCTCGAACGCCCCAGCGACTACCGCTACAAGGGCTCCACCGGAACCGAATACCTCCAGCTCAACCAACCCGACACATCGGGAGGCGCGACCTCAGTCGCCCCCGGAGCGCGCGCGAAGAAACCCGAAATCGAGGTCCCCAGTGCCGACGACCAGCTCAACTTCCTGAGCCGCACCGCGCTCGATGCCCAAGCCAGCTCGGACAAGATCCTCCGCGCCGTCCAGAACCACAACACCACCGCGCAGTATCCCCGCGGCGAGTTCGGCGAGGGCCTCCGCACCGTTGCCGCGATGATCCGAGGCGAGTTGCCCACGCGCGTCTACTACGTCAGCCTCGGCGGCTTCGACACGCACGCCAACCAGCAGGGCCGGCACGACCAGCTGATGAACACGCTCGCGACCGGCATCAGCGCGTTCTGGCAGGACATGAAGGAGCAGAAGAACGACCAGCGCGTGCTGATGATGACCTTCAGCGAGTTCGGCCGGCGCGTCGCGCAGAACGCCAGCCAGGGCACCGACCACGGCGCCGCCGCCCCGATGTTCCTGTTCGGCCGCAACATCCGCGAGGGCGTCATCGGTCGCCACCCCAGCCTGACCGACCTCGACTCGGGCGACCTGAAGTACAACATCGACTTCCGCAGCGTCTACGCGAGCGTCCTGCAGGACTGGCTCGACGCCCCGTCTAAACCCATTCTGGGCAAGCAGTTCCCGACGTTCAAAGTCGTGCGCAGCTGAGGCCTCTCGGATGCACCTGACCCTGTCGCACTTCCCGCCCGCCTGGTCGCACCTTTTTAGGTGGTAGGCCGCAGTTTTTTGACTAAGCTCCTCCGGCAACGCGAGTGCTGAGCGCATGAATCGCGCCTCTCGCGACGCGAAGCGCAGCATCAAGAAGACGTTCGCGTTTCGTTTGTGACTTCCGCGCTCGCCACTCGCGTGTGCTGGAGGTCGACGTGCAGGTCGCCGCCCTCGGCGCGCGACCCGCGCGTTAAGTGCGTTCGACCGCCCGTGCAACCCCGCTGGGCAGGTGCGAACCGCATCGACTGTGTCAGCAGGATCAGGCGAACCGGATGAACGTGTCTCGCCGCCGCATCGCTTGCCGCTCCCGCGGCGTTGGTCGTCGTTGTGTTGTAGTGTGTCGCGCGGCAGCGTATGCCTCCGTGATGGCGAGCGGCGCGATTGCCAGCGCCCAGACCAACTGGGCCGGCGCGACGACGGGCACGAACCTGGCGTGGACCACAAACGCCAACTGGTCGCCCGCGACGTTTCCGAACGGCGCAGGCGTGACCGCGAATCTCACCGTAGCCATGTCGGCGGGGTTCAGCACGCAGATCGGCAGCTCGATCACGCTGGGTACGCTCAACGTCGCGAACACCAACTCCGCGAGCACCAACACCCTCACGGTCAACAACGGCTCGGGCGTAGTTGTGACCATGAACAACAGCGGCAACGGCGCCCTGATCTCAGTCACGAGCGCAAACGTGGGCACTTCGTCGAGCGGTCTGTCGTTCAACCCGGCGATCGCCCTGGCGGACAACTTGACGATTTCGAACGCGTCAGGGTTCAGCAGTTCGCTGGCCGTTCACAACATGAACTTCGCGGGCACGATCGACGCGAGCGCGACGCAGGGCTACGACATCACCGTGAGCGCCGACACCACGAGCGGCAATGTGGGCCGCCGCGTCACGCTGGCTGGCGTCATCTCTGGCGGCACCGTCGGCGCGCCCGTGACCCTCACCAAGAACGGGACCGGCCACCTCGACATGGGAACGGCCGCTCACTCGTTCGTCGGTTCGGTGGTCGTCAACAACGGCTACTTTCGCGTGCAGAACGGCGCTTCGTTTGGAAACAACGCGAATGCTGTAACAGTCAACGGCGGCATCGTCGGCTTCGATGCCACGACGGTCAACGCGTCGAACCCGATCACCCTCGCCGGCGGCGCACTGGCTGCCACCTCGAACGCGAGCGTGTCGGTATCCCGCACATTCAACGGGCCCGTCACGGTTTCGTCCGCATCGTCGATCTACCTCTATGAGCAAACGGGCTTGAGCGGCACTAACCTCCACACTCGAAGCCTGACGCTGAGCGGACAGCTCAGCGGTTCGGGCAACTTGTCTCTGACCAACGGTGCCTTCACCGGTACCGGCGGCACGCTCACGCTCTCCTCAACAACGGGCAACTACTCCGGCACGATCACCGTCGGCTCGAACACGCTCGCCGCCAATGCGACCAGCGGCAACGCCCTCCGCGGCGCTGACGTCTCCCTGACCGCCAACGCGTCGTTCTCCCCCACCCTCCAGATCCGCGACAACGGCACCGCGAGCAACTCCACGCTTAACTACAGCGCAAACGACGTCGCCATCACTGGCACCGGCAGCGCGACGATCAGCATCGGCACGGCCAGCGGCTCGAACACCGGCAACACCATCGCGATGGGCTCGCTTACCATGGGCAGCCAGACGGCTACGCTCTCGCTGGCCAATACGAGCTAAATCGGTTCGTTCTCCAGTCTTGTCCTGAGCGGCAACCCGAGCCTCAGCACGCCGACCACCGGTGCCGGCTTCTACAGCTTTGGCGCCATCGACGGCGGCGCGACCGCTCGCACGATCACCAAGGACGGCTCGGGCATGGCCGTCTTCACCGCAGCGCCGTCGGCGCTGGTCTCCGGCTCCACCATCATCGCCCGGGGCGGAACGCTCCGCGCGCTGGCCGCCAACGCGTTCCGCAGCACCGACGCCACACCTGTCGACCTCACCGTGCAGTTGGGCCAGTCCTCCAGCAGCGGGACGATCCAATTGATTGCCAACAGCAGCACCAACTTCGGCGGCGCGTTGACGACCGGGGGAACCAGCACCTCCAACTTCGTCAACGTCGGCCGCGCCACATCGGCCGGCACGGGCGGCCAGCACTCCATCAGCTCGGCCACGACGACGTCGGGAAATCTCCTTCGCTTCAGCACGACCGCGCTGACGACCGACAACGCGGCCTACAGCATCAAGGTGGGCGACGTCGCCAACGCCGGCACGTTCGAGGCCGCCGACAATTTCACGAATGTCGACTTCCGCGGCGTATACATCACCGGCACGTACTCCGGCACGGGCACGATCGGCTCGGGCACAGAGTCGGCCGCGCTCGCGGGAACCGTCACCGCCAACGAGTCGGGCGTTCACTTCGCGAACGGACTGACGAACAACGTCGCGGCGCTCAACTCGGGCATTGGCATCCGCCGAAACGGCGCCCTCTTCGCTGAGGGCGCGAGCACGGTCGTCAACCTGAACGGCGCGATCACCAACACCAGTGCGAACGCGGCCCAGTACTTCATCGCCCGCACGGGCGGAAAGATCGTCGTCTCGGCCACGGCGACCAACGGCGTCACCGGCGGCACGAACAAGACGTTCTACCTCCTCGGCGACGGCGCAGCCGGCTCGGCGGTCGAGTTCGCCGCCAACCCCGGCGCGTTCCTGTCGACCACGGGCTCGGCTGCCGGGCTCGGCGACGTCGAACTCATCACCAACTCCGCCACCGTCAGCACCGCAGGCTCAGGCCTGACGATCGCCGGCTCGGGCCTCGCCAAGTGGACCTTCAACACCGCCGACGCCGTGGTGACCCTTGCGGGCTCCGTGTCGGTCGCCGAGTCGCTCACGGTCAATACCGTTGCCAACGCCACCTTCAACACGAACGGCTTCAGCGTTACGGCGGGAAAGACGCTCGCGAAGTCGGGCAATGGCATCCTCACCGTGAACGCACCCATCGCCCTCAGCACGGGCACGCTGCAGAACGCGGGCGGCGGCACGTTCACCGTCGCGTCGCTCACCCACACCTCCGGTGCGACGATCAGCAACACCGGTGCGGGCTCCGTCTCGCTGACAGGCACCGGGGTAACGTTGACCGGCACGCTCAACTTCGCCGGCACGGGAGGCGTGTCCGCGAGCAATCTTGCCATCCCCGGCACGGGCGAAATCAAGAACACGTCCACCGCGGGCACGAATAGCCTGACGGGCACGACGGTGCTGGACGGCATCATCACCAATGCCGGCGCGGGACAAATCAACGTGGGCGACGTGACCGCAGGAACGGCCGCGTTCGTCAATCGCACCGCCGTGGGCCAGATCAACCTGAACGGCGTCGTCCGTCCGAAGTCGGGCGTGGCGGCCGGACTCGACCTGGTCGGCGCGCCGAACTTCGCCGGCTCGATCGACACGGGAACGGCCGCCTCGACCAGCCTGACCATCACCGCCGACCTCGGAAGCTCCGCCGCGCTGAACATCGGCTCCGGTCGCTACGTGGCCGGGAAGAACACGCTTGCCGTGAACAGCCTGACGATCGCCGGCGGCGGCGAAGTCCGCCCCGGTGCATCGGCCGGCACGCTGCCGATCACCGGCAATGTCACCCTCGACGACGGCGGCGCGTACGCCTGGGAGCTCTCCGACGCCGCCGGCAGCGCTGGCACCGGTTGGGACCTCCTCGCCATCAACGGCAACCTCGACATCCAGTCCACGTCGTCCAACCCGTTCATCATCAGCGCCATCGGCACCGCTGGCGGCGGCACGACCGACGCCGACTACCTCTGGACGATCGCCACCGTCACCAGCGGCTCAATCCAGAACTTCTCGGCCGACAAGTTCATCGTCAACGCGTCGGGCATCAACACGTTCGGCCGATACTTCGAGGTCCGACTGTCCGGCTCGAACCTGCAACTCGCCATGGTGCCTGAATTGTCGGTACTCTTGGGCGCGCTGCCCTGCCTCGGCCTGGGAATGCTCCGACGCCGTCGCGGCGCGTGAGCAGGGCGCGTCGGCTCACAAACAGCCGGATGGAAGTGACGACGCCGGACGGTCAAGCCGCCCGGCGTCGTCGTCTTGCGTGGGATGCACGCGAATGCTCACGATGCGTCGTCGATCAGCGCGCCGGCTGTCGGGTCGGCCTTCGGCTTTGCGGCGCGTGGGCCCTTGCGGGTCGTCTTCCCGCCGGGTCCGCCCGCCGCCGAAGCGGTGCCGTTCGACTCCGCCGGCGCGGGTCGGTTGGGCGCGGCTCGATTGGGCGCGGCGGGCTCCACGAACAGCCGTCCCTGCGTCGGGTCTTCGAAGCGCTTCGCCTCGAGGACGCTCTGCGCCTCCTCGACGAGTTGCTCCAGCGTCTTGAACTGCTTGTACACGCTCGCGAACCGCACGTACGCGACCTGGTCGAGCCGGCGAAGGCGTTCGCTGACCTGTTGGCCGATGAAGTCGGTGGGCACCTCGCGGTCGTGATGCTTGCGGCAGTCTTCCTCCACCTCGTCGACGATGCGGAGGATCTCGCTCTCCGGGACCGGCCGTTTGAAGCAGGAGCGTTCGAGCCCCACGCGGATCTTTTCCCGGTCCCACGGCACGCGCCGCCCGTCCTTCTTGACGACGATGAGGCGAACCGGGTCTTCAACGCGTTCGTAGGTGGTGAAGCGCTTCCCGCAGGTCTCACATTCGCGCCGACGCCGGATCGACTTCCCGCCGTCGCACGTGCGGGAGTCGATCACCTTGAGCGCGTCCTTGTCGGCCTCGCAGAACGGGCAGCGCATAGTCCCGTAATTCTAGCGGTTTTGCGGGGGAATCACAAAACGGGGGCGTTGGGTATACTGTGCCGCGTTGAGTCAGGGCCCACTTCAGTCCCAGCGGTACACCGTCGAGGAATTCCTCGCGATCGATGATCGCTCGGAAGAACAACTGGAGTACCACGACGGCTGCATCCGGCAGATGAGCGGTGCGAGCCCAGAGCACGAACTGATCTGCATGAACATCGGTCGCCACATCGGCAACCTGCTCGGCGACCGCTCCCCCTGCCGCGCGTACGGCAGCAACACGCGGCTCTGGATCGCCAGCAAACGCCGGATCGTGCATCCTGACGTGAACGTCTTGTTCGACCCGATCGAGCGGGCGACGCACTCGCCCACGATGGTGATGAACCCGACGCTGCTCGTCGAGGTGCTCTCGCCCGATTCTGGCCTGTACGACATGGGCGAGAAGCTCGACTTGTATACCGCGATCGACTCTCTTCGCGCCGTCGTCTATGCGGCGCAGGACACGCCTCATCTTCGACTGCTGCGCCGCGCCGCACCAAAGGACGATTGGTCGATGACCTATGCGGCCGGTCTAGAGTCGACGCTGCACGTCGCGGCGTTGAACATCACGCTGGCGCTCGCTGACGTCTACCGCGGCGTGACTTTTCCACCGCCCGTGAAGCGGCCGCAGTTCGATTGACGGTCGCCCCCCGCTGTTCCCGAAGCCTGCCACCGCGCGTATGCTTCGCCGCTCGTTGTGACCCTCGCCGAAGCCACGCACATCCCCGAGGTCATCATCGGCCTCCTCGCCGCGGTCGGCCTGCTCATGTGGGCGGCGTCGCGGTTCCGCGTTCCGTTTCCGATCCTGCTTGTCTTGGGCGGGCTCGCGATCGCATTCATCCCCGGGCTGCCGACGGTCAAGTTGCAGCCGTCGTTCGTCTTCCTGCTCTTCCTTCCGCCGCTGCTGTACCACGCTGGGCTGATGACCAGCTGGCGCGACTTCCGCGCGAGCAGTCGGCCGATCGGCATCCTCGCGGTCGGGCTGGTGCTGGCGACGACGGTCGCGGTAGCGGTCGTGGCGCACTTCCTCACCGACATGCCGTGGGCGGCGGCGTTCGTGCTCGGCGCGATCGTCTCGCCGCCGGACGCGGTCGCGGCCACCAGCGTGCTGCAGCGCCTCCGCGTGCCGAAGCGCGTGGTGACGATCCTCGAAGGCGAATCCCTCGTGAACGACGCGACGGCCCTCGTCGCCCTGTCGTTCGCGATCGAAGCGGCCCGCACGGGCACGTTCTCGCTCGGCGCGGCGACCATCCAATTCTTCGTCGTCGCGATCGGCGGCGTCGTCATCGGCTACTTCGTCGGCATGGTGATCGCGTTCCTGCGGAAGCACGTCTCGCACGACGATTCGCTTGGGGTCGTCCTCTCGCTGCTGACGCCTTACATCGCGTTCCTGCCGGCCGAACTGTGCAAGGTGAGCGGCGTGCTCGCGGTCGTCACGTGCGGCGTCTACCTCGGGCGGCTCGCGCCAAAGCTGATCGGCTCGACGCAGCGCATCCGCCTCTTCACGGTGTGGGATTCTCTCGTGCTGCTGCTGAACGGCGTCGTCTTCATCCTGATCGGCCTGACGCTGCCGGAAGTGGTGAAGCGGCTCGGCACCGAGTCGATCGTCACGCTCACGTGGAACACGCTGCTGATCGGCCTGGCGGCGATCGTGGTGCGGTTCCTGTGCGTCTTCCCGCTCGGCAAGATCGAATCGCTCCCGGCGAAGTGGCTCACATTGATCGGCTGGGCGGGCATGCGCGGCATCGTCTCGCTGGCCGCCGCGCTGGCCATTCCGCTGGTGATCGAGGGCAACGAGGCCTTCCCCTACCGCGACGAGATCGTGTTCATCACGTTCGGCGTCATCCTGCTTACGCTGGTCGGTCAGGGCCTCTCGCTCGGGCCGATCATTCGCGTGCTGAACCTCGACGCCGGCGATGACGACGCACGCGAACTCGCGCTTGCCCGGCGCGAACTCGCCTTCGCGGCGCTCGCACGGCTCGACGTGATGGAGATCACCGACGGCACGCCGCCGAACCTCATCGAAGAGGTCCGCGGCGAATACGCGCACCGCGTGCGCCGATTCGAGCGGACCATCCGCGCCAGCGATCCGACGCTGACGACGCCGCTTCCCGAAGAGGAGCCGTGCGGCACCGTGCTCGACATCCAGCGCGTCGCCCTCGAGGCCGAGCGGGACATGCTCATCAAGCTCCGCGACGACGGGCACATCTCCGACGAGATCCTGCGCCACGTGCAGAACGAACTCGACATCGAAGAGCTGCGCCTCGCCTCGGCCGACGAGTAGGTTGCGACACGATCGGGACTTGTTCAGTAGATCGCGGAGACCCGCACCGCGGCTTTCGTAGCTTCGAAGGCTGCCACGTCGATCTGCGAATCGCCGAAGACGAAAGACGCGTACTGCCCACCGCCGGTCAACACGGTCACGGGTGCGGCGGAACCCTCGTACAGCACGAGTTGATCGTTCGTCTGATCCCACGCGACGATCGACCAGCCGCCCCAGTAGTTCGTGCGGACGCGAGCGTACTTGCCCACAGTGCCGGCCGACGCGACGGTGCTGGCCGTCCACACGCCAGCGACGGCCGTGTCCTCCGTGTTCCGCGTCGCGACCTTCAGGTCTGCCTTGTCCATGTCGAACCAAGCGACGACGGGCGAGCCGTAGACGGAGAAGTCGAGCGAGACGTAATCCGCGCCGGCCTTCGTGGTCGCGATGCGTTCGCTCGTCCACCTCTTCTGCGCGTTGCGAAAGGCGAACCGCACCTCGTTCGTCGATTGCTTGAAGTATGCGATGCCGAACTTGCGCGTCTGTGGATTCACCGCCAGTACGCTGCGCCGGCCGGTGTCGCCGTCGGTCTCGACGTCTTCGATCGCCCACGCGCCGCTCTTGTAGAGTGCGTAGCGGAGGTCTCCGCGCGTCTTGTTGTAGTAGGTGACGGCGTAGCTGTCGTCGTCGGTGAACTGAAAGCTCGGATCGAATCCGACCGAACCCGTCGACTCCACCGTGCGGATCGTCCAGGCGGTTCCGTTGAAGGTGGCGAGTTTCAGATCGGAATTCTTCGCATCGAGATACGCGATGCCGGGACGATTCTTCGAATCGATGTCGATCGAGAGTTGCGAGCCGCTGAGCGGATTGCCGTCGACGACGACCGGCGCACCCCACTTGCCCGACGGATCGCGATACGCGTAGGTGAGCTTGGTGGTGACGACGTCGTAGTACGCCAGGTGCAGGCCGCCCTGCGCATCGCGGGCGAGTTGGTTGGCCCGCGCGTTGGCGAACGCGCCGGGCGTTGTCGATGACGCCGCGACGTCGACCTTCATCAATCCTGCTCGGCTGTCATCAAGGCGATAGCCCGCGATGATCAGTTTCCCATCGGGAGCGGCCGCGATCGCAGCGCTTGTGGAGCTGTTCATGTCGGGCGTCGTCGCGTCCGCGTCACGGGCGAACGTGAACTGTTTGAACGCGCCCGTCGTCGACAACTCCTGCGTGACCAGCAGCCCGTCCACACCCGCACCGATGACGATCGCGCGGCCATCGCTGAGCAGCACTGCGTCCTGCGGACCGTGCAGCGCCACGTCGGCGGTCGCGACGGCGAGATAGGTCTTCGCACCGCTGGCGCTGAACTTCGCCACGACCGGGCTGTACCGGTCGGCGCCGGTCCAGGCCGACGTGTCACGCCTTCCCGTGCCGGCCACCACATTGCCCGCTGCGTCGATCGCGCCGACAGATGCGAAAGAGCCTTCGTAGCTCTCGGCCGCGACCTGCCGAGCGATGCCGCGGCTGCCGTACGTCGTGTCGAGAGCGCCGTTCGCTGTCAGCCGCGCCGAGGCGACGTACAGATTGCCATACACGGAGGGAACGTAGTTGCCGGTCGACTCGTCATAGGTCGACGGCGCCCAATCGCGCGACGCGCCGACCACGATCACCTTTCCGCTCACGACGCGCACGTCTGCGATCGCGTCTTGCACGACGGGCGTGAGGAAGGTGCTGCTGGCGAGCTTGAGGTCGGCGTAGCCATCGGCATCGAACGCTTTATCTGCGCCGCCCGTCGCGAGGAGCCGATAGACGCGCGTCGCCGAGCCGTCGCCGCCGTCCGTGCTCACCACACCGGCGACGACCGGCTTTCCGTCGGCGGCGATCGTCAGCGCCTTCGGCTGGAAGCTCTTGTCCGAGGTGACGAGCGCCGTGCCGCCGGTCGCCCAGGTAGAGTCGAGCTTGCCGTTCTGCGTGTAGCGGACGAGCACCGTCCCGCTCGACGCGGTGACGAGCGCGTAGATCAACCCGGTCGGGCCGAGCGCGTGATCGATGTAGGCCGCCGGGACCGCAATCCGCCCGGACGTGCCAAACGTGGAATCGACCACGCCTGCCGGGCTGACGCGGAGTATTGATCCCGTCCCACCCACGACGAACCGTCCCTTACTGTCGACGACGACCTCACGCGGGTCGGACATCGTTGCGCTGAGCGCGACCGAGCCGGCGACGCCGAATGCGTCGATGCGATCGCCGAATGCCATCAGCGTGCGCGATTCGAGCGAGTCAATGAGCGTACGAGAAGTGCGACGAGACATGTGATGCGCTCCCGAGAGAAAGGCGGGTTCAGAACGAGCGGTAATCGACGAGCGACAGCAGCAGGTGGTAGTCGCCGAAGTTGATGGCGGTATCGACGGCTTTGTTCTTCGGGACGTGTTGCGAGCCGTGGGCGAGGATGCCGCGAGAGGCGATCGTGCCAGAGCCGTACTGCCCTTCGACGAGGTAGGCGGGGCTCAGCAGTGAGCCGAGCGTCTTCTCAGCGAACTGCTTGTACTTCGCCTTGTCGCTGCTCGTCGTGCTGAGCTTGCTCATGCGGAGCAGCCCGCTCACGGCGATCGCGGCCGCGCTGCTGTCGCGCACCATCCGTGCGCCGGCAGGCAGCTGAAAATCCCAATACGGAACGGCGTCTGGCGGCACGTTGGCGATCCAGTAATCACACACCTTCTTCGCCGCGGTGAGGAGTTCGGCCCGGCCCGTCAGTTGTGCGAGCCGCGTGAAGCTGTACACCGCCCACGCCTGGCCGCGGCTCCACGTGCTGGAGTTGCTGTAGCCCTGATAGTTCTCCTGGCTGACGAGCGCACCGGTGTTCGGATCGAAGAACGCACGCTGATACACGTTGCCGCCCGCGCGAACCATGTTCGTGATCACCGTCTGCATGTGCTTCGCGACGCGGTCGCGATAGACCTGATTGTTCGTCTGATCGGCCGCCCAGAGGAGAAGCTCAAGGTCGAGCGTCTGGTCCATCAGGATGCCAAACGTCGCGTTTGGCTTGCCGCTGTTGCTGGCCAGTTCGGGCGTCTTGAACGCGCGCACCTTGTCCGACCAGTTCGCATTTCGATTAGCGGCCGCGTCGAGGAGCACCTGGCGATACGCAGCGTTTCCCGTCTTGTCGTACAGGGGCTTGAACGTCGTCCACAGGCGCGAGAAATGATCGCCCGGCTGCGTCGACTGCGATGCGAGCGGCGTCGACCACGCGGTGGCGGCAGCCGAGTAGCCACCCACCAGCTTGTCGAGTTGCCACAGCTGGCCGCCGAAGTAGCCGCTGGTCCAGTCCGTCGCGGCGACGGTGCTCCACGTGCCGTCCGCCTTCGCGGCATACGGGTACGCGCCCGGCGACAGCTCCGCCATCGTTCGGCCGACCTGCGACCGCGCGAACGCAATCGCGTGGTCGATCTGATCGGCGAGCGACTGCAGCTGCGGCGTCAGCGCACCCGCCGGGACGGTCGACTTCGCTCGCGTATCGGTCTGCCATTTCAGCGTCAGCTGCGCTGCGCCGACGTTGTGTCGGTACTCGATCTGCAAATCCGAGAACTGATTGGCTGTCAACGAGATGGTTGCCTTAAGCGTGCGGACGGCGTCGGTGGTCGCCCAAGAATCGATGACGAGGGAGTGCCCCAGCCACATGCGAACGCCGCCGTCGGTGGTGAAGTAGAAGCGGTACGATTCGCTGGTCGGCGCCTTCAGCTTTCCGGTTAGGCGAAGCGAGAACGTGTCGGCACCGATCCCGCCGATCGGCGCGGCCGAGCCCCAGTTGAGCGCGATGCCGACGCCGGTCGCCTGTCGCGACGAGCCGACGAGATTTGAGTCGTCGAAGTAAGTCGCCTGCAGTCCCGTCGCGGGGGCGGCCAGCAGCGTCCGTGCCTCAAGCCATTGAAGGTGCTCCATGCCCTGCTCCTGTGCCTGTATGACGGCGACAACGATCGACCGTTACGCAGCAATGCGGAATTCGTTCGGCGAGTCGCGGCCGAGCCAGAGCAAAGCGTTTCCGCGAATTCTCCGATAACATAAGTGCTTTGCCCCGCGTCTCCGTCATCATCCCCATGCGCAACGCCGAGCGGTTCGTCGAGGAGACGCTGCGCTCGATCCTGCCGCAAGCGGCCGTGGAACTGGAAGTCGTCGTGGTGGACGACGGGTCGACGGATCGGAGCGCCGACGTTGTGGCGCGGATGAACGATCCGCGCGTGAAGGTGGTACCGGGGCCGCGGCAAGGCATTGCCGCGGCGTTGAATTCGGGATTGGCCCATGCGACGGGCGATTACTTTTGCCGGTGCGATGCGGACGACTTCTACGAGCCAGATCGATTTCGCGCGCAGCTCGACTTCCTGGAATCGCATCCGGAGTTCGGCGCAGTGTGCGGGCAGTACACGATGGTGTCGGCGTCCGGGAAGCTCGTCGATCGCAAGCCTGAGAACGCGGATGCCGGCGAGATCACCGATGAACTCCGCGCCGGTCGCGGCCGAACGCACCTGTGCACGTTCATGGTACGGATGAGCCTGCTGCGGCAACTGAACGGCTTTCGGCCGTACTTCATTGGGACGGAGGACAACGACTTCCAGCTTCGGCTCGGCGATGCCTCGCGCGTGTGGTACGAGCCGGTGCCGCGTTACGTGTATCGCCTGCACGGCGAATCGATCACGCACACGCAGCCGACCGAGGAGCGGAAGTTCCTCGAACGGATGGCTCGCGAGTTTCAACTGCAGCGCCAGACAGGCCGGCAGGACGACCTCGATCTTGGGCGTGCGCCGCCCGTGCCGAAGGGCATCCCGCCCGTGGCGGAAGACGTCCGCAAGCATGTGCAGGACGTGCTTATCGGGCGTGCGTGGAAGGAGCACTCGCGCGGGAAGAAGTGGGACGCGTTCCGGATCGGCTTGAGCGCCTGCCTGAAAAGGCCGATCCGTATCGAGACGTGGCGCAGTTTGGCCGCGCTCGTGATGAAGCGTTCGTCCGGAGGCGTTCGGTGAAGATCAACTTCGTGTTGCCCCATGCAGGCCTGACCGGCGGGATCCGCGTCTGCGCGATCTACGCCGATCACTTGCAGCGTCGCGGCCACGAGGTGTATTGCGTCTCCGTTCCGCGCCGCGACCTCTCGCTGTACGTCAAAGCGAAGAACATGATCCAGGGCAAGCCGTGGAAGCGCGAGCTGCGCGGCCCGAGCCACCTCGACAGCGTGCCGCACGTGAAACACACGTGCGTGGAGACGTTCCGCCCGATCCTCGATTCCGATCTGCCCGACGCCGACGTCTGCCTCGCCACCTGGTGGGAGACGGCCGAGTGGGTGGCGAAGCTTTCGCCACACAAGGGCGTGAAGCTGCATCTGGTGCAGCACGACGAAACGCAGATGAGTAACCAGCAGGTGGAGCGCGTCGAGGCGACATGGCGCCTGCCGCTGCAGCGCGTCGTCGTCGCGCGATGGCTCGCCGATCTCGGCCGCGACCGGTACGGCGTGAACAACATCGCCGTCGTGCCGAACGGCGTCGACCCCGCGCAGTTCAACGCCCCGCCGCGCACGAAGCAGCGCGTGCCGACCGTGGGCATGATGTACAGCCCGATCTACTTCAAGGGATGCGACGTCGCGATCGAGGCGTTCAAGATCGCGCGGAACAACATCCCGAATCTGCGCCTAATTGCGTTCGGCACCGAGTACCCCACCGCCGAGATGCCGCTGCCTGAAGGCACGGAGTTCCACCGCAGGCCCGAGCAGCACTTGCTCAAGAACATCTACGCCAGTTGCGACGCGTGGCTCTTCAGCAGCCGCAGCGAAGGGTTCGGCCTGCCGATCCTCGAATCGATGGCGTGCCGCACGCCCGTCATCGGCACGCCCGCCGGCGCTGCGCCGGAGCTGATCAACGAAGGCGGCGGCTGGCTCGTGAAGCCGCAGGACGCGATCGACATGGCGATCGCCATCGAACGCGTCGCCCGGCTAGGCGACCGCGACTGGCAGGAAGAGAGCGAAGCCGCCGCTCGCACCGCGGCGAGCCACACCTGGGAGAAGAGCGTCGACCGCTTCGAAGAATTCCTGCAGAACAACCTGCGCCGCGGCAAGGCGGCGTGAACGACGTCGCGCTCACCCGAACGCCCGCTCTTCTTCAAACGCGAACTGTCGCTGCCGATCCACCATCTCGGCGTACTTGCCGTGCTGCGCCATCAGCTCGGCATGTGTGCCTCGCTCAACGATCCGGCCCTTCTCCATCACCAGAATAAGGTCGGCGTGCGCCACCGTGCTCAAGCGGTGCGCGATGACGAACGTCGTGCGGCTCTTGTACAACTCCTTCAACGCGCCCTGGATCAACTGCTCACTCTCGGTGTCGAGGTTGCTCGTCGCTTCGTCCAGAATCAGGATCTGCGGGTCGGCCAGGATGGCCCGCGCGATACTGATGCGCTGACGTTGACCGCCCGACAGCTTCACGCCACGCTCGCCGATGATGGTGTTGTAGCCCTCGGGGAGCTGCGCGATGAACTCGTGCGCGTTAGCCCGCGTGGCGGCTTCAATGACGAGCGAGTCCGCCGCGTCGCGCCGGCCGTAGGCGATGTTGTCTCGCACGGTGCCGTCGAAAAGGAACGTCTCCTGCTGCACCACCGCGAGCAGGCTTCGGTAGCCCTCGCGCTTGATCGTGCGGATGTCGATGCCGTTCACCTTGATTGCGCCGCGCGTGGGGTCGTAGAAGCGCGCTAGAAGATCGGTAAACGTCGTCTTCCCCGCCCCGCTTCGGCCGACGAGCGCGACGACGCTGCCGCCCTTCACGGCGACGTCGATGTCCTCGAGCACGGGCTTCCCCTCGCGGTACTCAAACGTCATCTGTTCGATGCGGATGTCCTGCACGACGGCCGGCGCATCGACGGCGTAGGGTGGATCTTGCGGGTCCATCGGCAGGTCAAAGATCTCGAAGACGCGTTCCATCGCAGCGAGCGACTGCTGCGTCTGGTTCATCGACTGCACGATCTGCCACATGGGCCACAGCAGCATGCCCGTGTACGCGTTGAACGCGACGATCTGGCCGACCGTGGTCTGCGAGTTGTTCGCGAGGATGAGCTGCCCGCCGATGAAGATGATCGCAAGCGTGCTGAGCGGGATCAGCATTTCCCAGAAGATGTCGACCACGGCGCTGACGCGGTGCGCGTAGAGGTTCTTGCGCGTGTGGGTGTTGTAGCCGAGCGCGGCGTCGCGCATCTCCTTCGCTTCGCGCCGAAATGCGCGGACGACGCGGATGCCGCTGAACGTTTCGGTGACGCGGGCGTCGGTCTCGTTGCGGTCTTCGCCGGCACTTTTGAAGATCGGACGCACGCGGCGCGTCCACATCAACGACACCCACAACACCGGCGGCAGGATCGCGGCGGCTGCGAGGGCGAGGCGCCAGTTCCAGGTGAACAGGATGACCGTCGTCAGCAAGAGCCGCACCGCCGCCGACAGCGGGCTGAGTAATCCCTGCTGAAGCAGGCCCATCGATTGCCCGACGTCGTTGCTGAGGCGCGAAACGATCTTCCCCGTCTTCAAGTCGTGAATGTTCGACAGCGTGAGGTTCATCAGCCGGCGATGGACGCGTTTCCGCATCCGCGCGACGAGCTGGCTGTTCAGTGAGAGCGTGCCGTACCACCGCACGACCGCGACGAGGCGCGCCACGAGCAGAATGCTCAGCCATACGATGCCGATGAACACTAGCTGCTGTTTGGCGTCTGGCAGCGAGTACGCGCTGTGCGGCACCTTCGGCGCGAGGATCGAGTCCATCGTGTGCCCGAACAGCCACGGCCCGACCATGTCGAGCATGGCGGCGAGCAGGCTCAACGCGAACAGCCCTGCAAGCAGATATTTGTACGGCGCGATCCAGTACGCGTACTGCTTCAGATACTTCCGGCGTTTCTGCTTCGCCTCGAGCTTTTTCTGCTTTTCTTCTTCGGGCGTGAGGGGCTTCTTCTCGCCCTTCTCGTCCTTGTCGTCGGGCTTGCGGTCGCGCTTCGACTCGCGTTCGCGAAAGTCGACCGAGAAACTCTTCGGCCCTTCAGTGCGGAACTTCTGGTAGCGCTGACGAGACGTCTGCAGGCGAGGCGTCCCGGGTTTGGGCGGCGGGGTCATCGTCGCGGCATCGTAGGCGAAACGAAGCCGCCCCGCGCGAGCAATCTCGCGCGGGGCGGCAGGGATTCGTTCACCGATCGTTGGACGAGAACCGTCCAACGTCGGGGTGAAATCAGCGACCTTCGGCGGCCGCCTTGATCTTCGCGGCGAGGTCCGCGCCGAGGCCCGAGTTGCCGCCCATCGTGCCCATCATGCCGATGGTGACGGTGACCTGGCTCGTCGAGTCGGTCAGCCGTGAGATGTCGGCGGTGATGACGGTGCCGTCGGCCTTCTTGCCGGTGACCTTGCCGTCGATCTGCGTGTTCGTGCCGACGACGTCCTTCAGGTCCTGCGACGTGAACACCGACTTGGCGGCGTCGGTCGTCTTCGGGACCGAAGCGTTCACGTCGGCGTACTGGCCGCGAACGCCGGACTTCACGCCGGCTTGGTCCGTCTTGCAGCCCGTCATGCCGACGGAAAGGCCTGCCACCACGACGGCGAGTGCGATCTTGCGGAGCATGGTTGGTTCTCCTTCGCGCGAGGACGGCGTGCACGCATCGGACGGGCCGGGAACCGATCCCGTGCGACGTTCGACATCGAAACCGAGCACACCTTTGCTCGCGTGAAGCAAAGACTTCACATTCCCGCGTCGTCGTGAATCGGGGCCGCCCCGACGGCTCCGTAGCCGACCCGCTTAACGGCTCGAAACACTTCGAAACGCACGCGTTTCCAGCCGACTGACATTCGCACAGGTCATGCCCGGCGTCTCGTCGGTCACCAATTCGACATCGTCGAGCCGAACCCCATCCGCCTCCGCGATCATCGCCGCTCGCTTGCCGACGAGGCGCGATTGCTCGATCGCCACGTCGCGCACCGGCATTTCGGGAAGGCCGTGAATCTCCAACGGCCGACCCGCGCCGTGACAGACGATGTTTCGGAATGCGAAGTCGCGAAAGAGCGGCGTGCCATCGTTCACCGGCTCGGGCGCGGTCGACTTCACGGTGTAGTACGCGTTCAGGCTGATCGCGTCGTTGCGGATGTCGTGCATGACGACGTTCTCGGCGCGAACGTTCTCCACGACGCCGCCCCGGCCGCGAGTGGTCTTGAAACGCAGGCCGATGTCGGTCCCGCGGAACGTGCAATCGCGGACGGACACGTTGCGGACGCCGCCCGACATCTCGCTGCCGATCACCACGCCGCCGTGGCCGTGGCGGACCTCGCAGCGTTCGACGCGGACGTTTTCCGTCGGCACGCCGCGACGTCGGCCGGCCTCGTCCTTGCCGCTCTTGAGGCAGATGGCGTCGTCGCCGACATCGACGAGTGAATCCGTCACGAGCGCATCGCGACAGCTTTCGAGATCGATGCCGTCGCCGTTCTGCGCCCACCAGTCGTTTAGCACCGTGACGTTGCGGATGACGATGCCGCTGCACAGCAGCAGGTGCAGGTTCCACGCAGGCGAGTTCCGAAACGTCGGCCCGTCGATTACGACGTTGGTGCAACGCGACAGCTTGAGCATCGTCGGGCGCAGAAAGTCGCGGATCGGTGCGACGTCCTCGAGCGTGATGGCTGTGCCGCGAGCCCGGAGTTGCTTCATGACCGCCTCGCCGCGCAGCGCGGATTCGGTCGGCCACCAGATGTCGCCCGTTGCGTTCAGCACGCCGCCGGTCTTGAGGAGCGTGGCCCACTCTTCGGGTGTGCGTTTCATCCGCTTGATCGGTCGCCACGCGTCGCCGCCGCCGTCGATGATGCCTTCGCCGGTGATCTTCACGTCGCGGAGGTCGTCTCCGGTGAGGGGCGACGTGCAGCGGAACGTCGGCTCGCCCTCGTACTCGGTCATGACGACCGGGTAGTCGTCGAAGCTTCGGCTGAACTGGATGGTCGCGCCGCGCGAGACGTGCAGGTCGACGCCGCTGCGCAGAAAGATCGGCCCGCGACATTCGTGCTCGCCCGGCGGGACGACGACGCGGCCGCCGCCCTGCTTCGCGGCGGACTCGATCGACTGGTTGATCTCGTGGACGGTCATAGGAGGAACTTCACGGGCTGACTGGGGTAGCCGTTCGTCACCATGATGAAGTTGACGAGGATGCCGAGCAGCGCAGCGAGCGATTCACCGAGGATGAGCCCGACGAAGACGGGCTTGGCCGCGTTGAACATCGATGCGCCGCCGAACCGGACGAGGATCGTCTTCGCGAGCCAGCCGATGAAGATGCTGAACCACGCGTTCTGGATGAACGCGCCGTAACTCGCGACGAACCCCACCGGCAGGAAGGGCCACCACGGCACGCGCAGCGCCAGGAACTGCAGCACGACCACGATGCCCGCGCCGGTGCCCATCATCACCGCAGGGTTGTGCATGACGGGCTGAAAGCGGCCCTCGCCCGCGTCCTTCACGGGGTTCACCATGTCGCGCTGCGGGGCATAGACGGCGCCGAAGTTGTTCCGCTCGGGCGGCACGCCGCGCAACGTGGGCGTCGGCCAGTTGTAGTGCGCGTACAGCGTAGACGCGCCAGCGACCGCCGTGCCGACGACCAGCGCGAGGACGAGCGCGAAGCCGAGTCGCCATCGCTGCGAGCGTGGCGGATCGTCGAAGCCAGCATTGCATGCCGTGGCAGCGGCTGCTCCGTGCGTGGCGGCGACCATCACACTGTCGCGCGTCGTCAGCGGGCCGAGCAGGTTGAACGTCGTCGCGAAGTACACGTCCTTCGGCGTCGTCCACGACACCGGGAAGTTCGAATACACCTGCGAAGCCACGATGCCTGAACGAAAGAACGGTAGCCCGGTCTCGGCCACGATGCGCGTCACCACCAGGTGCGCCCCGACGATGAACGCGACGATCAACGCCGCGATCCAGAGGGACACGCCCAGGAAGACGAGCCAGCCGAACATGACGGCGATACCGCCCAGTGCGAGCCAGAACGACAATCGATAGGTGCCATCGACTCCGCGGCCAAACGCGTTACGGAGGACGGTCGCCCAGTGTTGCCGTCCGACGAAGAAGATCGCGATGATGAAGGCGATGCTCGCTCCCAAGTGCATGTCGCGCCAGCGGGCGTCGCCCACCTCGCTCCCGACGACGGCGGCGTTCAAGTCCACCATCGCCACGGCGAGGAACGTCGCCCAGAGGCTGAACGCTGCACGAGAGCGAATGAAGAACGTCGCGCCGATCACCGTGAAGCTGAGCGCGTTCGACTTGATCTTCGTCCGCAGATAACTGAGCGGAGGCGACTCGAACAGCGACGTGAAGTCGTACCCGATCGGCACCCGCGGCGCGTATCGCGGGTAGTACGCGTTCACGATCGACAGCGTGTGGATGAGGAACACGACGCCGAGCGCGATCCATAATCCGCGGCTCCGAAGCAGTTCATTCAACGCGCGACCCGGCCGAGGTTCTTCGATGAGCGACAGGTGGATCTGCACGATCGGGAACGGAAGCCGTTCGTTCTGTTGCCACTGCGGCAGGACGAGCCGTGCGAGGGCGACCAGCGTCGTCAGCATCGCGGCGACGAATGTGCCCCAGGCAAGCGCCGGTGCGATCCAGCGCGACCACGGGATCGATTTGCCATCCGGCGTGGCGTTGTAGAACCAGCTGACCGCTTCGTCGTGCGTGCCGCGCGACATGTCCTGCACGGGGTAGAGCCACGCGGGCAGATTCAAGCTTCGGAACGTGCTCCAGAATGCGCCGTCGCTCGCGCCGTGATAGAACGGTGCGACGGGCGTCGGCGCGAGGTACTTCATCAAGCCCCAGTTGGGCAGGCTCGCACCGACGAGCAGCATCATCAGGACGACCGCCAGCTCACCGGTGCTGAACGCGAGCCGCGGCGCGAACCGGCGCAGCGGCGCGTTGATGAGCAGCACGATCACCAGTTGCAGCAGCACGACCGCCAACGGAAAGAAGCCGGCGGCGAGACTGGTGTCGGAGTAGACGAAGTCGTTCAGCGGGACGAGCGCGCACACGCTCGCGGCACATAGCAGCCCGATGATGATCGCGCGAACGCTGGCGGCCGGTCGGGAGCGAGTTGTGGCGGGTTGCGCAGCGTTCACTTGCGACAGATTAACCAACGCATCGCGCCGCGGCGCGGACTCGGATGGCGGACTCGTTGCAGTTTCGGTCGAGGGCGGTACCGCGGGAGGGCGAGGCTCCCGCCGAGCCTGCGGATGCGCGACGTCAGCGCGTTCGATCGCGCATCCGCATTGGCTCGGCGGGAGCCTCGCCCTCGCATCCGCGCTCGATCGACTTCGTGTCGATTCGCCTGATTCGTTTGATTCGTGTCACGGCCTTCGCGCCCCGCTCAGGCCGCCCCGACGGACGACTCGTCGATGTCCAGCAGTGCGTCGTGCGGCACGTCGACCGCGAGCACAATCGCGGGACGTACGATCGGCCCATCGCGGCGGCTGTCGACGAGGCGAATGCCGCGCGTATGGCGGCCCCTCAGGTGCAGGAACGTGCCGCGCGGGCGCGGGTCTTCGACGCCATCGATGACGACGTTTGCGCAGCTCGTCAGCGAGATGCTCACCGCGTCGACCATCGCATGGGCGAACGCGAAATCGCGAAGTAGCACGTCGCGGCAATCGATCAGCTGAAGGAGAGGCGACACCGAACCCACGCCGACGAGTCGCCCGCTCGACATGACGCGCCCGGGGCCGGAGATGGCGATCCGTTCGCAGTCGCGCGCGACGATGCCCGGCACGGCGTCGTCTCGCGAGCGCGACGAACGCGGATATGCCCGGCCCTCGGCGTGGAAGACGAGCGATGCACCCGCGTGCAGGTGCAGCGATACGCCCGACCGCAACTCGATGGGCACTTCGACGTGCCACTCGCCCGCGGGGACGTCGACGCGACCGTTACTATGGTGTGCGGCCTCGATGGCACCGCTGAAGGCGCGAGCGCAGTCGCGCTGCGTTGCGCCGAAACGGTCGATTGGGTGCGCTGTTCCCTGAACTGCTTCGTCGTACGCCTCAAGCCGAGTCGTTTGGATTGAAGGCGACGCCGCGGCCGCGACGCCGCTGGAGACGGCCCGCCGGATCGGTTTTCGCGCGGACTTTCCGCGCGGCGTTGAACTCAGGTCGCTGCTCATCCGCTCTTTCTGCTGATCCGCATGCGAATCGATCGACGGGGTGACGTCGTGCCGACGCGGCGGACCACTCCTCTACAGGGCAGACTAGATGGCACCGAACCGCTCGGGAGTGCCGTTTTGCGAAAAAGGTTTACGCTCCCGCGCAACCCTTCACCCCAAGGGGTTTAGCCGCGGATCACGGCCGAGCCGGCCGCTACGGTGGACCGAATTGATTTGACGCACCACGCGTGGACCGGGCAGGATCATGCGACTTCGCGGCCCGAGCCAGCTCGTTCGCCGGCCGACCGTCCGCGCACATCCATCTGATTCGGAGGAAATCGCCGTGCCCTACGCATCTACCCGTACCTTGCTCGCCGCCGTCGTGGCCACGTTGTCGTCGGCAGGTCTGTGCTTCGCTGGCGTCGACGAAGCCAAGAAGTACATCGACCAGGCGAAGGAGAACGTCGCCTCGCAGGCGTGGGACGACGCGAAGACGAATATCGAACTCGCCGAGACCGAACTCGACGGCGTCGCAGACGCGGAGAAGAAGCCGCTCGTCGATTCAATCGCAAAGCTGAAAGAGCAGATGAACGCCGCGAAGTTCGCCGGGCTAAAGACGAAGCTGACGCGGGACCTCGATCGCCTGCTCGACGATGCGAAGCCGCAGATCGGGAACAACATGTTCACGGGGATCGCCGAGTCGATCGATCAGATTCTGGGCGACGCCGACAACCGCGCCGCGCTCGGTGCCGATCTCGAGAAGTACGAGAAGCAGTTCGCCACCTTCAAGAAGCTTCATCAGAAGAAGTTCGCCGAAGCGCTCCTCACCACCGCAAAGGAGGAGTGGCCGAAGTTTCAGGCGGACTACGACGAGAAGATGAAGGAGATCGCCAACCCCGACACGAGCCCGAACAGCAAGAACAGCGCGATCGAAGACCTCGAGCGGTCGCTCGACAACTGGGATCAGCAACTGAAGCGCCTCCCTGCAGGCGATGAGTGGACGAAGGCGACCCGGAAGAGCTATGACGAACTGAAGAAGAAGTTCACCGAGGTCGCGCTCGCCGACCGCATCAAGGAGAAGCTGGAGGCGCTGCAGCGCGGCTGGGACACCTACAAGGACGACTGGGACGGCTACGCCGCCGAGACCGAAGGCGTGAAGTGGGCGGACTACAAGGCGCAGACCGGCAACCCGAAGATCGACGCATTCGGCGCGCCCAAAAGCAAGGAGTTGGCCGAGCGGTACGCGTACTACGTTCAGAACCGCGCCGAGGACGAGGAGTACCAGGCGCTGAAGGATGCGCCGGCGATCAAGTCGTACCTCGACGGCATCTCCAAGACGGCCGAGGAGTGCCGGGCGCGCGTGGTGAAGTACGCCGGCGCGATCGTCGACGAAGCCGAGAAGGACACGATCACCAACGACAACAAGGGTGACTTCGATCGACTCGAAGATTCGCTGCGGGTGCTGTTCGTGAATCAGGACGGCGCGCAGGACGCCGGCGCGCAGGTGCTGCGTGCGCGGGTGATCAAGAAGATCCAGGCGTTCGTCGACGCAACCGAGGGCGCAGAGAAGGCACGGCAGGCCTACTACGAAGCGATGAGCAAGTCGGCCGACGCGAAGTGGGCGGAGGTCGAGAAGAACTTCTCGCCTTCGAGCGGCTTCGATCCGAACGACCCGCGCGCGTTCGAGGGCAAGCTGATCAAGTTCCAGACCGACAACCTGATGGGCTGGCGCTTCAAACCCGGCGATTTTCCGTTCGCGAGCACGTTCGACGGCATCCCGATCGCGGGCAAATACAGCGGCGACGTCCGCAAGGCGATCGACGAAATCCAGAAGAAGCTCGGCCGCGACATCGGCGACGACGATCACGACGGCCGGTGGACGATCATCGCCAAAGTGACCGGCCGCACCGGCAAGCTGATGCAGAAGAAGCAGGCCGAGGGCGACATCGTCGAAAAGGGAACCGGCAGCAAGGTGGGCACGTACACGGTCGAGTACGCCGACCCGGTCGACGCGGTGATCGTCGAGATCGTCGCCGCAAAGTGCGGCCCGCTGTGCGTGGGCGAAGGCGTCGGCATGGCGAAGGAAGATGGGTCGGTGGGGTCGCCGTGAGGTGGGAGAGAAAAGAGGAAAGAGAAAAGAGAAAAGGAGAAACGATCGCTACGTCGTGAGGACGAGTCGCTCTTCTCTTTGCTCTTTTCCCTTTTCTCTCATTCAACGCACGACGCCCGCGCGATGAATCGCGCGGGCGTCGTTGCGTTTCAGGAAAGCGAACGGGCCGGAAGGGAGCCACCACTTCCGACCCGTTTCGCATTCGATGATGAAGAATGTAACGCGCGTCTTCGCGTCGTCAATCGAAATCGCGCGTGCGCGACAGGCGAGCATCGCAGAGTGACGAGTGTCGAGGGACGAGGGACGAGCGACGCGCGACGCGTGTGTGACGCAGCGAGAAGAGATCGAGCGATACGCGCGCCTCGTCCCTAGTCCCCCGTCACTTGCTTCACGATCGGCCCGAGCTTCGACCACAGCGTTGCGTCGCGCGACGCGAAGAGGATGTTCGTCGCGAGCCAGTCGAGCGGGTTGCCGATGTCGTGTCGCGTCGCGCGGAGCACGACGCCGTGCATGGGCTCGCCGGCCTGCAGCATCAGCTTCAGCGCATCGGTGAGTTGGATCTCGTTCCCCTTCCCGCGCGGCGTGCGCTCGAGGAACTCGAACACCTTCGGGCTCAGCACGTACCGCGCACAGATCGCAAACCGCGACGGGGCCGACTCTTTCGAGGGCTTTTCGACGAGGTCGGTGATCTTCATCAGCCCGTCACCGATCATCGATCCGCCCGCGATGCCGTACCGATCCACCTTCTCGGCCGGCACCTCTTCGAGCGCGATGATCGTTCCGCCGAGCTTCGCGTGCGCTTCGACGAGCTGCTGCGCGGGCGGCGTGCTGCCGGAGAAGATGGTGTCGCCGAGCAGGCACAGACAGGGCTCGTCGCCGACGTGCCGCTTCGCCTGCAGCACCGCGTGGCCGAGCCCGAGTTGCTCTTGTTGCCTGACGGCGTGCACCTGCACCTGCTTTGCGAGTTCGACGACGGACGCAAGCAGCTGGCTCTTGTTCCCCGCGGCGAGTCGGGCTTCGAGTTCCGGTGCGCGGTCGAAGTGATCTTCGATGGCCCGCTTGTCCTTCGACGTGATGAGCAGCACGTCGTCGATGCCCGCGCTGGCCGCCTCTTCGACGACGTACTGAATCGTCGGCTTGTCGAGCACGGGCAACAGTTCTTTCGGCACCGCCTTGGCGGCAGGCAACATACGAGTGCCGAAACCGGCGGCGGGGATGATGGCCTTTTTCAGTTGAGAGGTTTTCATAACGAAGGCGCGAAGGGGCGAAGACACGAAGAAGAATCAGAAGCGGACGACTCGCTCGATCCCGTCCTTGATGAGCGCTACATTGAAGTTGATGAGGAAACCGAGTTGAAGCTTGGTGAGCTTGAGGTAGGTGAGCAGCTGCGCCTTGAAGACCGGGTGCATGGTGACAACAGCCTTCACCTCAACAATCACGCATCCCTCAACAAGGACATCGAGGCGGAGCGGGTCGCTCATCTCGCGACCGTCGTAGTAGATCGGGACTCGTACTTCTCGCTCGACGCGCAAGCCACGTTTCTCAAGTTCATAGACGAGACACGACACGTAGATCGATTCGAGCAGGCCAGCGCCTAGCTCGCTGTGAATGGCAAACGCCGCGTCGACGATCTGACGCGCAATCGTTTCAGGCCGAGCTTCCAGTCGATCCCCGATAGGCACACTGCACCGCCTTTCTTCTTCGTGTCTTCGCTTCTTCGTGCCTTCGTTATGAGAACCCGCATCACTCGAAGATCACCGGCCGGATCACTGTGCAGTTGATCAGCGCCATCGCATCGACCAACTTCTGGTACTGATCCCCATCGCGGTACAGCCCGCACACCGCCCCACCGCTGCCGCAGAAGTGGCTGCTGCAGCCGACGCTTCTCGCGACCTCCACCATCCGGTGGTTCTCCGGCGCGATGGCCATGATCTTCTGGCGGACGCCGTAGTTGGCGTCAACGCACTTCCCCAACTCCGTCCAGTCGCTCTTGCTGATCGCCGCCTTCGCGCGGTCGGTGATGTCTGCGAGTTCTCGCATCGCGGCGTGCACGGTTTGGTCGCCCTGCAGCCAAAGCTGCTTCAGGTTGCGGTGCGGCACGTCGCTGATCTCGGCTCGGTCGGGGTCGTACGCCACATAGATCGGCGGAACGGGTTTGGGCTTCAGTTCTTCGTAGTTGCCGTACCCCTTCTCTTCGGTCTGCTTCCGCTCGAAGTCCATGTAGACCATGCCTTCGTACGTTTGGATTACGCGATCCTGCAGGCCGCACGTGATGCCCAGTTCATCCTGCTCGACGCTGCGGACAAGCGTGGGCATGTAGTGCTTCGGCACCTCGACGCCGTAGAACCTGCAGAGGGCGCGCATGGTCGCGGTGACGATGGCGCTCGATCCGCTCAGGCCGACCAGACGCGGGATGTCGGACTCGTAGCTCAGGCTGAAGTTCCGCTTCGTGTCGACGGCGACGTTGTTCTGCGCGCAGTAGGCGTGGAACCGCTTGACGGCCGCCTTCATCAGACGCAGGCCGCCGTAGTAACCGAAGAGTTTCTGCTCGCGGAGATAGTCGTCGACAGAGCTGTACGTCGCGTAGTCGGCCGGCCCGAGTTGGATCTCGAACCGCGGGCTCTCCCACAGGTGCACCGTCGCGCGGAAGTTGCGGATGATGAAGCTGATGGTCTTACCGAAGTAGCCGTCCGACGGATTGCCGACGAGGCCGGCGCGGGCGTGGGCGTGCGTGGTGATGAGCATGGCGGGTTCTCCTGAACGACAAAGCATCGCGCAGATGCGATGCGTGTCAACGCGAATCGGCCGCGGGGCCGACGCGGTAGACTACGAATCGTCCGTCGCGGCTCGCGTAGAGCTTTCGATCCGCATACGTCGCACCGAAATCTCGCCCGGCGATGACGTGATCCGCGCCGAGCTCCCGCGCGACCGTGAACAAGTGCTCGGCCGACAAGGAGCGGTAGCGGTCTGCAATCGTGTCGAACGTCCGATTCATCGGCCGGGGTAGCGTGAGCGTGTCCATGTCGAGGATGCGGTCCATTCGCCGCTTCCACTCGAGCAGATCGACGGGCAACTGCGGCACATGCTTGAATGAGCCAACGCTCGATCGCAGCGATCGCAGCTGGAAGCTCGCATCGTCTGGCGGGACGACGAAGAGCGCGTCGATCGGCGTGTTCTTCGGGTCGCGGCACCATGTCGCCACCTCGGCGAAGCTCGCATCGTCCTGCAGCAGGAACTGCACGCCCACCATTTCACGCTCGGCCAGCACGATCGACGCGGGGAACGCGCACGCGATGAGCGCACACGCCCACGTCGCGAGCCGACGACGCGAGAGAAACGCCGCAAGCGCCATGAGCGCGGCCGTGCCGATGAGCAAGCCTGTCTGTTGCCGAAGGAACGGCGTGATGCCGAGATCGATTGGCAATCGGGACAGCACAAACGCGGTGAGCGACAGGATGCCGAACGCAGCGAAGCACCACTGAACGCGATCGAGCCTCACGCGGGCGTGTTCGATGACGAGCCAAGACACCATCACACAGGAGATGAGCTTCGGGAAGATGCTGAAGCGCCACAGACTGAAGTGGACGAGCGTCTCGCTCACGTACGTCACGCCCGCGAAGAAGAACGCGAACGCCAGCATGCCGAGCGTGAAGTAGAACAGTCGGCCGACGCGGCGGACCTCTGGCGTGGGCTCGGCCCGGCGCAGGGCGAACCACGCCAGCGGGATTGCCCACAGGAAGCTGAGCCAGAGCGCGATCGGCCAGGTGAGCGGCGCGTGGTGGTGCGGGTGACGCAGGTAGACGTACACGTCGACAAACTGCTGCATCGACATCGCGTCCTTCTGCTCCAGCTTCGCGGCCATGCTGAGCCCGACGTTCAGCAGGCACGGCACGAGCATGACAAACGTGGCGACGCCCCACCGCGCCCACCGTCGCGCGGGAACGCTCGACAGCGATCGGCCGTGCTCGCGGAGGACATGGTACGCGCCAAGCACGAACCACGTGCCCACGCCCACGATGGCGTAATTCAAGTGAGCGATGCCGGAAAGGCCCACGCACACACCCGCCAGCACGATGCGATTCGCGAGCCACGCCCACACGGCCAGCAGCGCCAGCACCGCGGCGACGTTGCTCGGGAGAAACTCGCCATCTTGAAGGAACGAGTAGACGCCCAGCCCGAGGCCGCCCGCGCTGAGGTGATAGAGCGCGACTGACAGTAAGTATGTAGTGATGCACCCCCCGAGTCGCCGCACGATGCCGAACCACGCCGCGTGCAGGCCGATCACCGTCAGCACGTGGCCGATCAGGAAGCCGAGTTCCAGCTGCTCCAAGCGCATCAGGAACGCGGTGAACCAGCTGAACGCGAAGTGGTACTGCAGCGTGCGGACCGTGAACCAGTCGCGACTCAGCAATTCAGGGTGCAGTTCGCGAATGCCGGGCAGCAGGTAGACGAGGTGGTTCCCCTGTCCGAAGTGGTAGCCGATCACGACGAACGACAGCGCACACCCCCAGCAGATCGCCGCGATCGCGTGCCAGAGCCTGAACGGCGGCATCCGGTGCGTTTCATCGACGGTGACGGTGGGTGCGACGGGCGTGGTCATGCAGCCGCGAACGATGGCGTACGCGGTAGTTCGATTGTGCGCGGATTGCTGTGCTTGTCACGCGGGGCGAGCTTTCGCCCCGATGACAAGAGCGCGTGTCTGTCCCCTCTACCGGTACGCCGGGAGAGGGTCAGGGTAAGGGTCTTCTTCTCAAAAATCTCGAACGGCCCTCACCCCAACCCTCTCCCCGAGTACGTGGAGAGGGGGTCAGAGCGCGCCACTCACGGCTGCGTCGCCGGCTTCGTCGTCGCCGTCTGATTCGCGGACACGACCTTCCACGCGGCGGATTGAATCGCGCGGGCCAGTTCCGGCGAGATGTCGCCGTAGCCCGTCGTCGGCAGGCCGGTCGGGTCGTCGTTGAAGAGTGTCGCGTAAAACGTGACGGCCGCGACGTATGCGCCGGTGGAGTTGAAGTGGATCGTGTCTCGGAAGAGTTCCTCGACGCTCTTCAGCCCGGGCACGTTGCCAGCCTTCGCCTGCATGTCGAGTTCGTAGAGCACGTCGCCCACGGGGATGATCTTCACCGGCCTGGGCAGGTCGGGCAGGCGTTCGTTCAGCTTTTGCGTGAGCAGTTCGAAGTACGCCTTGGATTCGTTCGTGCCGTCCCAGCGGTCGGTGTACGGGCGGAGCCACTTCGCCTGGTAGTCGTAGGGCTTCCACTCCTTCGTGTTCATCTTGCCGTCGACCGTGTCCCGGCGCGGCCAGCGGCTGTAGATGTACACCTGGACGTTCGGGCTCTTCTTCCGCGCGAGTTCGATGTAGCGGAGCGCGGTGGGCAGATCGCTCTCATGCTTGCCGGCGTCGTCCTTCTGGCGATCGAGCAACCGATCGAACGGCTGCAGCGTGAGGGCGTCCCACTCGTAGTCGGCGAGCGCCTGCTGCACTCGGCCAAACGGTTTGTTGAAGGCGCCCTTGTCGGGGTTGTCGAGCATGCCGAAGAGCGGCGTGCCGGGCATCGTGTGGCGACCGAGCGTGTACGTCTTTCCGCGGCTCTTGGCGAGGTTGACGATCGCCTCGTAGTTGATCGTGTCGGTGATGCTGTTGCCGACGTGGAACACGCGAAGCTTGTCGACGGCGAACGCCGGCGCGACCAGCAGCAACACGAGGAGCACGGCTAATCGAAGCATGTTCATCCAGACACCTGACCCGTCGTCATCGATAGGATCGAGATCGCCACGCCGAGCGGGACGCACGTGAGGGCAATGCCGAAGATGCCGAGCACGCGGGCCCACGTGTCGTCACGACGTCCGATCACTTCGCACAGCACGATCACCAGCGTGATCAGTGCAAACTTGTAGACCACCATCCCGCGGAAACCCCATGTTTCCAGCACGCTGGCCGCGAGATGGTTCGCCTCGCGACCGCCGAAGTGGAGGACGAGGTACGTCAGCATCGCATCCAGCGCGCTCACGAAGACGAGCCACGTGTAGAGGTTCGGGTAGCGGACGCCCGCTCCCGGCGCAACGTTCGGTGAGTTGGTCGGCGAAGTCGACATCGCGCGCAGCACCACATCTCACTTCGCCGGCTGCGTCGCCGGCGCGGCATAGCTGATCTTGGAGAGGTAGTCCTTCACGAGCGGCGACAGCTCGTTCGTCATCCACTTCTCGGCAGCGCGGTAGGTGGGGGCCTCGGCATTCGGGACGATGCCCTTGTAGCCCGGCACTTGCGGGTGCGGGTGCTTCGCGTCCTTGGGGTTGAGCATGTAGTTGAGCAGGAGCGAGTCCTGCGCGTCGCCGCGCGAGACCATCGAGAGCTTCGCCGCCGCGAACACGCCGCCGCCGCCCTCGCCGTCGCGCTTGTAGTGGTTGAGCAGGTAGAAGTTGGTGATGGCGGCGTTCGCGCCTTCGTTGCTGGTGAGGAGTCGGAACCCACCCGCCGCGGCATTGCCGTGACAGACGCTCGTCGCGCAGCCCTGCACGACGGCCGTGTTCACCGTGCGGACGTACGTCGCGACACTGCTGGGGTCGTTGCGGATGCGCACGTCGGCGATCATCTCGTCGGTGCCGTTCGCGAAGATCTCCATTGCCTGCTGCACGGGCGACTTCTTCGTGAACTCGCCGAACTTCAAGCCAGGCTGCGAGTCGACGTAACGCTTCACCACGCCCTTCTGAAAGGATACCTGCACTTTGTCCGTCGACTTCAGTTCGCTGCGACGAATGAGCTCGATGTCGGCCTCGGAGAGCGTCGCGGGGCGTTCGCCGGGTCCGGTGGCGGGCCTCGACGTCGCGCCGGCTCCATTCGCCGGCGTGGTCGGACCGGTCTGGCCCTGCGGAAGGTTCTGCATGCTTGCGATGAGCGCATCGAGGTCTCGCGCGGCTTGGTGCGTGGGGTCGATGAGCAGCGCCTGCGTGACGGCTGTCTGCGCGAGGGCGTACTCCTTCCGGTCGAACGCCTCACGAGCCAGTTTCACTCGGCCGTCGGCGTCGTTCGCGGCGAGGGCCTCGATCTTCTTCTGGAACCGCTCGGCGTAGGTCGAGTAGTCGATCCCCGCAACCTGATCGCGCGGCAGCACCGTTTCGATGCCCTTCACCCTCACTACGACGTCCTTCTCACGCTCGGTGACCTCACCCTCATAGCTTTGGCCGGCCCGGGTGGTGACGACGCCCAGCTTACCCGCGCCGAGCAGCATCACGAGACACGACGCCGACGCGATGCACGAAACGCACGCGACCCACAGCTTCCTTCGACGTTGACGCTTCATGGTGGATGCTCCTTCAGAAATCGAGAGAGACACGCGAATCGATTGTACGCGTTGTACCGCGCGGGCGGTCCGGGCAAACAATTGCCGGGCAGTAAGCGTCCGTCAATCAGGGTGTTGCAGAAAGACGTTCGTCGCCACCTTTCAACGTTCACGGCAACATCGCGTTTTGCTGCCGCCGCGCCTAGGATTTCGCCCACATGACGCGCAACGAAAAGATCGCGAACGCCATCGTTATCACCGCCCTGCTCGGCGGGGCTGCGGTTGGCGGGACGAAGCTGTTCCTGAAGAAGCTCAACCAGCCGGCGGAGTACACGTTTCCCGGCGCGACGATCAAGCGCTGGGCCTACATGGATCCGACCGCCAGCACCGACTGGGGCCTGCCGCGGTTCGTGCCCACCAAGGTCGGCGAGTGGATCGCCAGCGAGATCAATCGGCTGACGCGCACCGACGGGCTGAAATCGATGCTCGGCGAGGGGAAGTTTTACCCCGTCATGTCCGACAAGCTCATCTTTCAACTGACCGGCCGCGATGAATCGATCGGCTCGCGGCGCGTCTCCGTCGTCGTCTGGGGGAGCCAGTTCAAAGACGTGAAGGAGCACTACCTGATCGACGCCCGGGCAGAGGACGGGACGCTGATGCCCGGCACGATCGAGGGAAACCGCATCCTGATGATGCCGCTCGAGGTGCGACAGGACCTGCAGGCCGCCAACTACACGCTACCGCCCGACTCGGTGGTGTGGCTGCAGGTGTCGTTCAATGGAGACAAACCTGTCCGATTCATCGACCTGACCTACCGCGGCACGACGGGAACAGGTTCGGACGACGTCCGCGACACGCTTGACATCCAAAAGAGACTCGAAAGGCCGATTTCCGCGACGAATCCAACCCAAAATCGCACAGGTGCGGCATCCCGTCCTACCACCACAACCCATTAAATAAGAGATATTTATATGCGCCACGTCGCCGCACGCGGATTTTCGTCGCATGCGACCTCTTGTGCCGGCCGATATCATCGGATAGATTGGTCCGTAGATCGAAGTGAGCCATATCCATGCGACCGCTCGGCAATGATCAACCCCGCATCGTGCTCTCCTGGCTGAGTAGGCTCCGCTGGCTGGCGGTCTTCGGGCAGATCGCTGCGACCACGTTCGCCGCGGTCATGATCAGCCCGAAGCTGCCGCTGGTCTGGATCGGCCTGACGCTCGCGATCACTGCCGCCACCAACGTCGTCGTCGGGCAGCTCGCGAAGCGCGATCACCCGCCGAAGTGGCTCGTGCCGGGGATCGTCTTCCTCGACGTCATCCTGCTGACCGTCGTCCTCGCGCTCACCGGCGCGTGGCAGAACCCGTTCGCGATCCTGTTCGTGGTGCACGTGGCGATCGCCGTCGTGCTGCTGCCGCCGAGCGGGACTTGGCTGGTCGTCGCCCTTTCCGCCGCGTGTTATGCGCTCCTCTTCGCCATCTCCACCGAGCCGCTCCTGAACGGCGAAAAGCAGCTTCCGCCCATCTACGAGCGTGGCGGCGCGTGGGTGGCCGTCGTGCTCGTGATGGCGCTGATCGCCTACTTCGTGGGCCGGTTGCAGCGATCGCTGCGGACGCGGGAACTCGAACTCGTCACCGTGCGCGAGCGGGCGGAGCGGAGCGCCCGCTTCGCCGCGGTGACCGCCCTCGCTGCCGGCGCTGCCCACGAACTCGGCAGCCCGCTCGGCACGATCGCCATCGTCGCGAAGGAACTCACGCTCAACTGTGAAGCGGCCGGCGCGCCGGAAGACATCGTCTCCGACACGAAACTCATCCGTGAAGAAGTCGATCGCTGCCGATCGATCCTCAACCGCATGCGGCTCGAGGTCGGCGACGACCTGCGATACGAGGCGGGCGAGGTCACCGCGACCGACTTCATCGAAGGCGCGACCGTCGACCTGGTGGCCGATCAGAAATCACGATTGAAGACCGAAGTGCAGCCCGGCTGCGAGCGGATCTGGCTCAACAGCCGTGCGATCCTGCGGGCGCTCGGCGTGATGCTCCGCAACGCCTTCGAGGCCAGCAAGGGCGATCAGCCCGTCGTCATGCGGATCAAGCGCCGCGAGGCGGGCAGCATCGACGCCGCCAGCTTCAACGGCACGCGGATGCCGCCGGAGCAGATCGCCGTCGAAGTGCAGGACTTCGGCGCAGGGATGGCCCCCGACGTGCTGAAGCGCGCGGGCGAGCCGTTCTTCACGACCAAAGAAATGGGACGCGGGATGGGAATGGGTCTCTTCCTCGTCCGACTCGTCGCCGAAAACAACGGCGGCCGAGTAGAACTGAAATCCGAACCCGGCCAGGGCACGCTCGCAACGCTGCTGCTGCCGGGGAGTGGGCAGTAGCCGTTCGCAGTTCGTGGTTCGCGGTTTGCGGTCGTCCGTCGAACATCGAACCCCCTTCTGCGAACTGCGAACTGCGAACCGCGAACTCCGAAGGAGTCAGTCATGCTCAACACCATCACCCCGCGTTCCACCTTCCAGCAGTCCGTGCAGCCCGCGCCGAAGATCGACCCGAAGCTGCCCAAGATGCTGATCATCGACGACGATCAGATCTTCCGCACCCGCCTCGTCCGCGCGCTGCAACAGCGCGGTTACGAGACGCACGCCGCCCAGAACGCCGAAGAGGGCATCGTGATGTGCAAACGTCACCGCCCTGCCCGCATCATCGTCGACATGCGCATGCCCGGCACGAACGGGCTCGACCTCATCCCCGAACTCGTCCGCATCGACCCGGAGATGCAGATCATCGTGCTCACGGGCTACGGCTCGATCGCGACGGCCGTCGAGGCGACGCGGCGCGGCGCACGCGATTACCTCACCAAGCCCGTCGACACCGAGCAGATCCTCTCCGCGTTCGACAAGGACCCCGAAGGCGGCAACAACGTCACCGAGAGCACGCCCAGCCTGGCCCGCGTGGAGTGGGAGCACATCCAACGCATCCTTGCCGACTGCGGCGGGAACATCAGCCAGGCGGCCCGCAAACTCGGCATCCACCGCCGAAGCCTGCAGCGAAAGCTCGCGAAGCTTCCGCCGCTGGATTGAGCGGACCATCAACAGTTCTACAACGTGTCGAGGGCAGGTGCCGCGGAGGCGCCTGCCCTCTCTTTGTTGCTCTCTCTTCGCACTGATGCTGTCGCGCCGTGCGTCTTCTTCGCGCCGGATCGTGACGACGAGCTAGACTCTGCCCGCCCGTTCGCCCTTGCCGCGCGGCGAGGGCGGCTCCCGCGGGCCGTTTCTACAGGAGTTCGTCATGGCCAAAGGCTCAACCGCCCCGAAGAAGGAAAAGAAGAAGCCCAAGCAGGACAAGAAGGCCACCCCGAAGAAGTAATTCGGGCGCGCATCGCATTCATCCTGCGAGGCACCACGTGGGCTTCGGCCGTCCTGCGAAAGCAGGCGGGCTGAAGCCCACCTTAGTTGGTGGCCAAGAACTTCAGGCTCGCGACCGCCGCCCGCTCGGGCTCTTCGGTCATCGTGTACAGCTCGACCGTCGCGAAGCGGTCGTAGTTGATCTCGCGGAGCGCTGACCACAGGCCGGGCCAGTCGAGCGTGTCCTGTGGGTCGCCGGGGATGAGGTGGTAGTGCTTTCGGCCGGGCATGCCTTCGACGTGCAGGTTCCAGATTCGGCCGCGAAGCTTCCGCACGCTGTCCGGAATCGATTCGCCGATCACCTGGCAATGGCCGACGTCAAGGTTCGCGCCGAGCCTTGCTGATCCGATCCGAGCGATCCACTCGACGAGTTCGTCGACGTACTCCAGGAACAATCCCGGCTCGAGCTCGATGCCGACGTCGATGCCGAGTTGCTCCGCCTCGTCCAGCACAGGCTTGAGCGACTCCTCGAGCTGCTGCGCCGCCCGCCGCGGCTCCATCGAGCCCGTCATTCGGCCACTCGTGATGCTGATGTTCCGCGCGCCGACGTCCTTCGCGAACCGCAGCGTTCTGCGGATCATCGCGATGCGGTCGTCCCGCCGCGTCTTCACCGGCGACAAAAGCGAAGGCTCGAAGTAAGGCTCCGCCGGCGCGTCCTTCCAGTAGCCGAACGTGCAGTTGGCGTTCACGTTGCTCACGCGGAGGTTCGTCCGCTCGAGCGCGCGGACGACGTCGCGCGTGAGCAGGTCCATCTTCGTCGGATAGACGTGCGGCTCATCAGCGAGGATCTCCACGCCGGCGTATCCGACGCGCGCGGCGGCCTCGATCGCGTGGACGACGCTGAAGCGGGTGAATGCGTTGGTGCTGAAGGCGAGGAGTGGCGTCACGTCGACCACACATCATCCGCGAAGCATTCGCTTGGGGAAAGCAATGCGAGCAACGATCGCAAGCGATTGTGGCAAGGCCCCGGTGAAGCACCGGGGCCTTTCAATCATTGAGTTGGGACTCGACCGCGGGGACTATCGCCGCCACCACTCCGCAGACCTCGTCGTCAGCTCCAGCCGTTCCTCAACCAGGCTGCCGATAGGGCGTGATTCGTGCCGAGCGCCCCATTCCACGTGTAACCGGCCCAGCGTGCCCGTCAACGAACACAGCATTAAAGGTTCCGCCCTTCGTGCCGTCCTTATTGGCACGCGGGTTGTGACGCTGCCACGGGATCTTGTTGCCCAACCAAGAAGCTCTCATGGCTCCATCAATTGTTCCGAGTTCTTCAGATTTAATGCCAGGCGCGTCGACCATGAAGTTGCTTGAGAGATACAAAATGTCCGACCAGTCGATCGGATTTCCTGTCCGTGGCCCGGCGGGACGAACGCCCCAGTCAGCCAACAGGATGACCTCCGACGGCTTATAGACGCTCGTGATCTTGCCGCTCAGGGCCTGACCCAAACCCACTTTGTTGAACGGTGCAGGCGGCGGCCCTCCGACAACACCGACAAAATAGCTGTTGAAATTCGACTGAAATACACCGCTTGAATTGCGGACGCTAACGATGGTGATATCAGAGTTGATGCCGTAACTTACAGGAAAGAAGCCGCCGTCGAGAGGATCATTGGAAGTTACATTATTGAACAGCCAATAACCACGCGTGTTGTCGATACCTTGAACCCAAGAGTCACTCGGACATTCAAATATCTTGATCTGCGTGTTTCGTGCATCCTGGAACGTCGCCTGCTGTCTGTTGCCGCTATACATCATGGTCAGCAGCGCTGAGGCATAGTCTGCCAAGAAGCCATCATTGCGATACGTGAACTTCTCGCGCCGCGGATCTACTTGTAGTGCGAACGAGTGATCCGAAACCGTCTGGATGTACCCCTTCTTCTGAGTTGACATCAACTGAACCGCTGTGCCGATCGAGCGAAGGTTTGACAGGCACTTTACGTTGTTCGCTGCCTCCTTCGCCCGCCCGAGCACGGGCAGCAGGATCGAGATCAACAGTGCGATGATGCCGATGACGACGAGAAGCTCGACCAGGGTGAAGCCGCTGGTCGGGCGAGTGCCGTGGGTACGGGTGGCCGTACGGTTCATGGATGTCCTCCGCTAGTGCAGTGTCCGCGCTGAGCGCGGGTAACGCGTAACGCGTGGGCCGGGCTGGTCGCCTCCACGCGACGCGGTCCCGGGGGTTCGGGGCAGAGCGTTCCGGTTAACGCTCATGAAACAAGAGTATCATCGCCGGTTAACCGATTCAACTTTATTCCGTAGAACGCGTTCAAATGCAGCCATATCACTGTGTTAGAACGCTTTCGCGGTACTCATCCGGGTGCGTAGCACCCCGGCGTGTCTGCAACTCAAGATACGCGGAGTCTACCGTTTGGCGCGGCGCCTCAGCACAAGTGCGGATGCCAGCGACAGGCACGCGAAACTCGTCGGTTCGGGGATGAGAAGCGACATGCCCCCCACCGTGACGAACTCCGGTGCCAGGCCGCCCGAGACGCCGTAGCCCCAGTTGGCGCCGAGCAGGAAGAAGTCCTGCAGGTCGACGATGTCGTCGCCGTTCAGGTCGCCCTGCGTCCAACTGAGCGATGTGCTCGACTGTCCGAACGCGGCCGCCAGCGCGTTGACGTCGATCAGGTCGACCCGGCCGTCGAGGTTCGTGTCGCCGTACTGCGTGTTGAAGATGTTGATCACGAGCAGATCGGCGTCGGCGGTCGTCACCGTGCCGTCGGCGTTGAGGTCGGCGTACCAGTTGCTCTGATTCAGCTTGGTGTAGAGGAAGTCGATGTCGGCCGCGTTCGTGCCGCCGAGCTGGTTGATGTTTCCGCGGCGCGTGATGGCGGCCTTCGCCTCGCCGAACGCGTTGTTCGCGAGCACGCTCGCGTATCGGCCGGGCAGCAGGAAGAGGTCGTTGGTATCGATGACGCCGTTGCCGTTGAGATCGCCGCTGGCGATGAACTGGCTGGTGGTGGTCGTGGTCGCGTTGCTGTAGAGCGCGGCCTCGAACGCGCCAACGTCCTGCGATGAGTAACCGCCGTCGTAATTCACGTCGCCCATGCCGAGGCCGCGCGAGGTCTGGATCGGCACGCCGACGGTGCGGTGAATCTTGTATCGCCCGGTCGGCTCGTACGTGACGCTGACGACCGTGTGCAAGCCGCTGCCGACGTTGTCGACGCGCTTGCCGAAGAGGTCGCGATCGATCTGGTCGGCCTTGTTTGTGCTGGGGTTGACGAGGCTGAGGATCTGCGCGTCGGAGAGCGACGCCGGCACGTCGAAGAACACGTGCACGCTGTCGGCCGTCGCGTCGAGGCTCTTGATGCGCACGTCACGGCTCGTGCTGGCGTTCTGATACGGATACTGCGCCACCGAGTCGAGCGCGCTCTCCGGGTCGAAGCGGTCGACGTAGATCACCTTGCGGTAATCCTTGAAGACCTCGCTCTCGTTCGCAGCCTGGTTGCGCCAGGCGCGAACGGTGACGTAGTGATACCCTTCGCTCAGGTTGGCAGCGTTGATGACCTGGCTGTAGGAGCCGTTGCCGCTGGGCGTGCCGAAGCCGGGCGCGTTGGTGGTGAGGAAGTTTTCGAAGCCGTACTTGGTGGCGTTCGCGTTGCTGCTGGACGGGTAGTCGGGAACGTTATTGCCGTTGCCGTCGAAGCCGTCGTCGATCTTGAAGCGGGCGATGATGCCGTCGGCGTTGAAGTCGCGGACGGCGGGCGTGGACGGGTTGTTGTCGACGTCGAGCGCGACGGCCGTCGTGTTGAAGTTGAGCGTGAAGACGTTCGACGTGATCACGTCGGCAGCGCTGATGCGCGCGGTGCCATTCGTCGTGGGCGTGGCCACGTCGGCGGCGATCGTGCCGATCGCGTTGGGCGAGCTGAGCGACATCGTCCCGCGCGGCGTGGGCAGGCCGTAGATGGCGTAGCCCTTGTTGCCGTTGTTGGCGTTGTTCCACGGGATGTCGACGGTCACCTGCCCGCCGTTCACCTGCGTGTATCGACGGACCTGGCCGGACGGGTCTTGCCAGTTGCCGGTGACCTCTTCGAGCCACGTGCCGTTGCTGATGCCCGTCTGCACCGTGCGGCTGACCGCGCCGGGGTTGTAGCCGATGTTCAAGCCGACGATCGCGCTGCCCTGCCGCTCGAAGACGTAGACTGCAGACTTCGCGCTGGGGTTGCCCGAGTTGTCGATCCAACGCTCGACAAAGTTCCCGCGGCCGTAGCTGTTGCGCACGTCGACAAGCGTCGTCAGGATGTTCCCGAACTGTCCGCCGAGCGCATCGCCGCGGGCGTTCTTCAGGAAGAACTGCGTGTTACCGCTGCGGTTGAACTCGTTCGAGCGGTAGTAGACGTAAGCGTTGCCCGGCCGCATGAGGATCCACGCGTGGGCGACGTTGTCGAGGACGATCGTGCCGCCCGTGCCGGGCGGGCTGATGCCCTCGTCGTGGTTGTAGACGAAGCCGATGCCGTTATCGCCGTTGTTAGCGATGTTGGCGTCGAGCGTGTTGTAGATCGCGGCGTTCATGCCGGCGCTGCGGATCTGGAACCAGTCGTTGACGGTTCCGTTGCCGGTCATGTTCTGCGCCATCGCCTTCCACATGCTGAAGTCGAGCACGTCGCGATTCGGGTTGACCGTGTCGCCTGCGGGTTGGCTCTTGCGGACGAAGCTCTTCAGCGCGTTGGCGTCGTAGTTGAAGATTTCCTGGAACTGGAAGACGTTCCGCTTCGTGCCGTCGAGGTTGATGCGACTGCTCGCGCCGGCGGTGGCGCGGTCGATCATGTTGGGGACGTTGAACGACTGCGGGTTGTAGGCGCTGTTGAACTCGCCGAGCGGGACGTGCCGCGCCGCGTCGATGCGCAGGCCGTCCACGCCGATCGACTGCGTCATCCACTGCGCGTAGCGCATCATGTAGCCGACCGCGTTCTCGGCGACGGGGTCGCCGGCGAGCGGGTTGCTCGGGTTGAAGTCGTAGACGGTGTAGGAGACGCCGCCGTCGATCACCGTGCGGCTCGGGCCCTGCTGGTCGGGGTAGAACCGCGCGTTGTTCGCATCAGGAGTGTTCGCCTGGCGAACGATCGTGCTCGGCCCGACCGTGCCATCGGCCATGATGGTCGTCGTGGGAATCGCCCAGCCGCTCGGAGCTTGGCGGATGTTCTGCGCGTTGCCCGGGACGGGGTTGCGGACGAACTGGCGATTGATCGAGTTCTGGCTCGCGAGATCGAGCGTGATGAGATTGCCGCCCTCGGTCGCGCCGCGCAGGCGAAACCAGTACTCGTACACATTACCAAACGGCGTGAGACCGGCATTGCTGCCGTAGAGCTCGGCGTACGTGTCGCGCGCCGCGGTGGGATTGTTGCCGACGACGGCGGGGATCGGGTTGTTCGGGTCGCTCACCTCGAAGCCCGGATAGTCGCTCCGGTCGTTGAGGTAAGGCACCTGGTTGCCGAACTGCGGGAAGGCGTAGCCCTGGTTGGTGATGCCCTGCCTGTACGTGTTCCCGTTCAGGTTCAGGTCGAGCGATCCGAGGTGGTGGTGAACGTAGTCGACGTAGACCGAGCCGCCCATCTTGCGCATGGACTGAACGACGCCACGATAGCTGCCCTCGGTGCCATAGAGCGTGGGGTCGCGCGGCTTGCCGAGGTCAAAGCGGTCGTACGGGTCGTAGCCGATGCCGCCGCCCTCGGGCAGGTAGATCGCGCGTCCGGGCGGCGGCGTCCACACCGCGCCGTAGCCGGCGCTGAAGAGGTCAGGCGTGCGGCGTTCGATGTTCTTCCACGACGACTCAAACCACTGCAGGATCACGGGAGGCGAAGACTGCTGCGCCGAGGCGAGCGACGTCATCGAAACGACGCCGGCGACGGCGCACAACAGCAGCGGCTTCATCGAACGAATCATGTTGCGTTTCCTTCCGCGGACTCCTCTGGTCCCCGTTCAAGTACGTCTGCCGGGAGCCTCGCCCTCCCGTTTGCGTTTCAACCTCTGCGCCGACGTGAAAGCATTCCGACGGCTCCCGCGCCGAACAGCGCGAGTGTCGCCGGCTCCGGCACGAGCGTCTGGGCCAGCGCGAACGAACCGGCCGCGGGCGGCGTGATGACGTCAGCGCCGGGGCCGGACTGGTTGTAGTTGCCGGCGAGCACCAGCAGGTCGTCGAAGTTGACGACGCCGTCGCCGGTGAAGTCGCCGGTCGCCCATCCGCCGGCGGCGTTGTAGTTCGCAGCGAGCGACAGGAGGTCGTTGAAGTCGACCGTCTTGTCGAGGTTGGCGTCGCCGTAGCGGGTCTCGAAGCCGCCGAAGACCAGCATGTCGACGTCCGACTTGCCGACCGCGCCGTTGTCGTCGAGGTCCCAGAGCCACACGTCACCCGTCGCGTTGAACTTCGTGTACAGGATGTCGATGTCAGCCGCAGTGGACGTGAACGAGCTGTTGAAGTCGCCGCGCCGGCCGACGACGTTCTGCATCTGCGTCGCGGCAGAGGTGGCGCTCACGTCGCGATAGATCTTCCGCAGGCCGAGCGCGTCGCGGTACGTGATGCGTCCGTTGCCGTCGAAGTCGCCGGCGGGGTTGAACGCCTGCTGCTTCTGGTTCATCACGAACTCGAACGCCGTCGTCGTGCCGGCGACGTCGGCGCTGGTGAACGCGCCGTCGAAGTTCAGGTCGCCGAGACCCACGCCGCGATTCGTCTGCAGACTCTGCCCGACGATGCGCTGGATCGAGTAGTTCCCGGTGATCTCCCGCGTGACGATCGTGATGACGTTGTTCCCGCTCGGCACGTCGAAGAAGCCGTACTTGAAGAGGTCGCGGTCGTACTGGCTGGCAGGGTTCTCGTTGTTCGTGACGGCGCGCTGAAGGATCTGCGCCTCGGTCAGCCCGGCCGGCAGGTTGAGGAAGACGTTGACCTGCGTCGCGGTCATGTCGTTGCTCTTCACGATCAGGTCGCGGTTCTTCGAGTTGCTCGAATCCCACGGCAGGAACGTGCTGACCGAACTGGTCGGCTTCAGGCGATCGACGTAGATCACCTTGCGGAAGCTCGAGTAGACGGCCGGCTCGTTCGACGGGCGGCTGCGGAACGCCTTCACTTCGATGTAGTTGTAGCCCTCGAAGAGCTTGCTCGAGTCGATCGACTGCAGGTACTCGCCGTCGCCGCCGGTGACGAGCGGGGACTTCTTCGTGACGAACTCTTCGGAGCCGTACACGACGGTGTTCGGCGTGCGGTAGTCGACCTGGCCGTTACCGTTCAGGTCGACGCCAGTCATGCCGTCGGCGCCGACGCCGCCGTTGATGCTGAAGACGGCGTTGTCGCCGCCAGCGAAGGTGTCGGTGAATCCGCCGATGACGACGGGCGTGGTCTGCAGTCGCAGGTTGAACGAGTTCGCGGTGACGACGTCGATCGACGCGAGGCGCGCGGTGCCGTTCGTCGTCGCGGTGGGCGTCTCCGGGGCGATCGTCTGCGCGACGTTGGTGACGGATAGCGTGCCCTGCGGCGTGGGCAGGCCGTACACGACGTAGCCCTTGCCGTGCTCGACGCCGTTCACGTTCTTGTTGCGCGGGACGCTGATGGTGATCTTGCCCGTCGAGTCGACGACGACAAAGTCAGCGATGTTGTTGTTCGGATCGACGACGGGGTCGGTGGCGTTGCCCGTCATCTCCAGGAGCCGCGTGCCCGCGCCGAAGTTGGTTTGAATTGTCCGCGTGTCGAAGCCGTTGTCGACACGGTTACTGAGCGCGACGACCGACGACTTGTCACGCTCGTAGATGAGCGTTTCCTTCTCGAGCCAGCGTTCGAGGTAGTTGCCCCGACCGTGCGTGTTGCGGAGTTGGACGAGTTTGGTGATCCCGTTGCCGTACAAGCCGCCAAGCGCGTCGCCGCGGCCGTCCTTGGGGAAGTCGCGGTTCGTGCCGAACTCTTTCGCGTTGAAGTAGACGATCGCGTTGCCGGGCCGCATCAGCATGTACGCATAGGCGACGTTGCTGAGGTAAGGCCCGAAGCTGTCGGCCGACTGCGCGAAAGCGACGCCCTGACTGCCGTTGTTGGCGAAGCCGTCGTCCTGCGCGTCCTGGCTCGAGTTGACGACGTTGCGCCAGTCGTTCGCGGTGCCGTTGCTCGTCAGGTTCGACTGCATCGCGAAGTAGAGCGGGAAGTCCTTCGTGTCGCGGTTCCCGCCGACCCGGCCCGGGTCGTTCGGGTTGATGTCTTTGCGGATGTACGTCTGCAGATACGTCCGGCTGCCGTCGAAGTTCTCGCCGAAGCTGAACGGGTTCTTGCGCGAGCCGTCCAGGTTCAATCGCGGGTTGCCGCGATAGACGTTCATGTCGAAGAAGTCGTTGAAGACCCACGTGGGGATGTGCTTCGTCGCGTCGAGGCGGAAGCCGTCGACGCCGACGTCCTGCAGCATCCACTGCGTGTGGCGCATGAGGTAGCCGAGCGCGTTCTCCTCAACGGGCGTGCCCGTCGTCGCGGTGCCGGGCGTGAAGTCGTAGATGGGGATGTTGCCCTGGCCGGTCGTCGGGTTGAACACGATGCGCGACGGCGTGCCCGAGCGATCCTGATAGAACTTGCGATTCGCCTCAGTGGGAACGTTGGCGAGTCGCCCGAACTGCGGCACGGTGCCTGCGGGCAGATTCGTGAGCAACTGGCCCGACGCGGAACGCGGATTCGGGATGGGGTTGCGGACGAACGGGTAGTTCGTCGCCTGATCGATGTCGATCAGGCCGGACAGCCGGAAGTTGAGGTCGCCCGTCGCATTGGCGGCGTGGAAGTCGCCGTTGGCGTTGCCGGGCTGGCTCATCACGAAGCCGGGATAGCCGCCCGAATTGACGAAGAAGCTGTTCGACTGGTCGTTGAACCCATTGTGGTTCAGCACGAGGTCGGCGTAGACCGCGATGCCCGCGCGGCGGTTCTCCGAGATCATTCGGCGAACGCCCGTCTCGGTGCCGTACAGCGTGGGGTTCGCCGCGTTGCCCAAATCGAATCGGTCGTACACGTCGTAGCCGACCGACTGGTTGCCGGAGTCGGCCCGGTACATCGGCGGGATCCACATCTGCCCGTAGCCCGCGAGGAAGATGTCGGCCGACCGGCGCTCGTTGTTACGCCACGACGACTCGAACATCTGCAGCATCGCCGGCGCGGAGACGGACTGCGCGAGAGCGATCGACGGCGCGATCGATACGGTAGACCCGATAACGGCGAATGCCAGCGCTGCGGAAGAAGTCGCCCGGCGTCCGATTGCGACGCGCGACGTACGGCTGCGACGCGTGAAAGTGCTGCTCACGAAGCGTTCCTCCGACTTAGCCCGCACGGGGCGATCCCGCAATCCTTGCAGAGTCGATCTGCGAGCGTCACGTGCGGTCTTGTGAATCGCCCGCAGCGCCGGTCAGGCGCTGCGGGCGGTTGGGATGAGCATCCCTCTGCGTCGCGAACGCGAACGTTGCGGTTCGCGGAGGCTCGATCAGCGGGCCGAGCGACGGCGACGGCTCAGGACGGCCAGCGCAGCGCCGCCGAGGGCGAGCAGCGAGGTCGGCTCGGGGACGGCCGACTGCGCCAGCGCCCAGTCGCCGCCGAAACTGCCGGTGACCGTCGTGTTGTAGTTGGCGGCGAGCTTGAGCAAGTCGTCGAAGTTCACGGCGCCGTCGCCGGTGAAGTCGCCGCTGTACCACTCCATGCCGGTGGCGGTGTTGTAGTTGGCGGCGAGCTTGAGCAGGTCATCGAAGTTGACCGTGCGGTCGAGGTTCGCGTCGCCGAGCAGCGTGGCGCGGAAGACGAGCGCGTCGGCGTCGAGCGGCTCGCCATTGAACGAGGTGACACCAGGCAGGGCCGCGGTGTCGATGTAGCCGATGGCACGGGTTGCGCCGTTGATCGTCGAGCTGGAGATGCGAGCCGCGGCGATCGCGGCCTTCACGTCGGCCAGCGGGCTGAAGCCGGCATCGTAGTTCACGATGAGCGTGCTGCCCGTGAGGTCGAGCACCGCGCCGGTGGCGACGGTGACGCCCTTCACGACCGAGTTGCCCGAGCCGGTGAACCGCACCGTGCCTGCGTTGACGGTGACGCTGTTCATGCTCGTGGCAGGCAGGACGAGCGTGCCCGCGCCGACGTTGAACAGGTTCTGACCGGCGGCAGTGACGGTACCGGACAGCGTGAGCGTCGAGCCCGGGGCGACGTCGGCGCGGGTGGTGCCCACGAGGGCGACCGGGGCCGAAATCGTGTGCGAGCCGGCAATCACTTCGAGGGCGGCGACGCCCGCGTCACCGTTGATGGTGAGGGTGTTCGTGCCCGCGACGGTGTAGGCCGACGCGCTGTTGAACGTGAGGCTGCGGAGCGTGATCGGCGCATCGACGGTGACCGTGCGAGGCGCGTTGATCGCGCTGCCCAGCGTGGCGCGGACCGAAGCGCCGTTCGGGACGACGCTGCCGCCCCAGTTGGAGGCGGTCGTCCAGTTGCCGTTGGCGTTGACGTTCCAGGTGTAGGTCGGAGCGACCGGACCGGCGATGGTGACGAACTGATCGCCAGCGAAAGCGTTCAGGTTGATCGAGCTGACGTTGCCCGTGAAGACACCGGTGCCTTCGCCGCCAAGGTTGGTGGTGAGCGGCGGCAGACCGGGCAGGAACTGGTTCGAGGCGTAGTCGTGGTTCGAGCCGTTCACGAAGGCGACCACCTTGAAGTCGCCGTTGATGCCGAGGGTGTCGAGGTCGAACTCATACTCGGCGCCGGTGTTGACGGTCGACGGGTCGCCCGCGAGGGGCTGGCCCTGATCGCCGCTCACGCCGGCGATGTTCGAGTCGTTGTAGCCGTACTTGAAGACCGGGCTGCCGTTCTGCCCGCCGACGGTGCCAGCGCCCTGCTGGGGCGACACGTTGGTCGGCACGGAGATCTGGCCGGCGAAGCCGCCCGCGCCGCCGCCAGCGGTGAGCAGTTCGGCGTAGTCGACGTACGCGTTGTTCGCGTCGCGCGAGATGCTGAACCAGTAGTCGGCAGCGAAACCGGTGTCGAACGTGAAGCCCGGCGCGGGGGTGTTCGGGCCGTACTTGGTGTTCAGGTTGTTGAAGTTCACGTCGGGGTTGTTCCCGAGCATCGTGTTCTGGCCGCCGGTTTTCGTGTCGAAGAAGAGGACGAGCTTGTTGTTGTTCGACTCGGCGTTGCCGGCGATGAAGACGTTGAGCTTGCGGGTGGTCGGGTTGATGTACGTGTACAGGGCGTCCAGCTCGGAGGCGTTATTGCCGAAGCCGGTGTTGTTCGTCTGCAGCGCCTTCGCGGTGCCGTAGAGCGATTGCTCGGCAGGGCTGAGCGTGCCGTCCACGGTGACCTGGGCGCGAGCGCCCGAGGCGACAAAGAGACCCGAGATGACCGCCGTGGCGGCGAGAAGAACCGACTTGTGACCCGAGACCTTACGCATCGCTCATTCCTCCGAGGGGCTTGTGGGGACGCCTGCTGTACAGTCGTCGCGAACCCGCCGCGACAGGGGTTGCGTCGCTAACGGGCGGCATCGGACTTCAGCGTTTCCGAACCGCTACCTGAACAATCTACACCAGATTTGACCCGCGTCGTGCGGGAGACAACCCGCACCGTGCGGGGGCACTCATTGAACCGCTTCAATGACTGCCGGCGAGAGCACCGTTCAATTGAGCGTGAACCTGCCCTGCCGCGTAAAACGCTGCAGGACATTTCAGGATTTTGAGGGAGAACCTCCGCGCTCCGGGACTCCGCGTCGGCAAAAGATACGCCGCTTCCACCAAACCTGTCAAGCAGGAAATGAAACGCTTCAACAGGCCAGTATAACGCAGTTCTGCTTGCTCTTGTTAGACTTCACGCTAAACTGGTTCACCATGCGGAACCCGGAGGAACGCCTGCGCCGCGCACCCTTGGCGGAATCGGAGGACGAGCAGGTCCACAGCAACGGCGTGGGCCTCGATCGGCCCGTCCGTTCGCCCCTTGATGACGATTCCGGCTCGGTCCTGCCGAGCCGGCCGAAGCGCGCCGACCGCCCCGGCGGGCGCGGCGTTAACCTGCGCGACGTCGCCGAGGCCGCCTCGGTCTCCGTCGCCACCGTCTCCATGGTGCTGAACAACAACCCGCGCATCTCGCGGGCTACCCACGCCCGCGTTCAACGCGTCATGGAAAAGCTCGGCTATCAGCCGAACCGCCTTGCCCAGTCTCTCTCATCCAAATACACGAACTGCCTTGCCGTCCTTCTCCCCGACGTCCGCCACGCCTTTGCGGACGCTTACTTCGGAGAACTTCTCTCCGGCATCTCTGACCGCGCCAGCAAGCTCGGTTACAAGATCATGCTGGAACACGCGAAGCCCGACTTCATTGATAGCCGAAAGCACCTCGAGATCTTCGATCGCCGGTTCGTCGACGGCGTCCTCTGCCTCGGCACGAACGACAACAACGAATTCCTCGCCGACTTCGATCCGGACAGCTATCCCGCGCTGATCGTCGACAACGCGCCCGAAGTCGAAGGCGCGCCGCGGTCCTACAAGCTCGACCACGTCATGTGCGACTACGAGTCGGGCGCGAACCAGGCGATGAACTACCTCATTCAGCTCGGCCATCGCCAGATCGGGCTCATCATGGCCGCGCCGGAGATCGCGACGAGCCGCCGGGTGCGGGAGGTCTTCAAGCAGAAGCTCGCCGCGGTGGGCGTCGACGCGCCGGACTCTTGGATCGTCGACGGCCAGTTCACCGAAGAGGGCGGTGCCGAGGCGTGCCGCGTGTTGCTCGCCGCTCATAAGGACATGACCGCCCTACTCGCCGGCAACGACAAGATGGCGATCGGCGCGATGCACCTGATGAATCGCATGGGCATCGACGTGCCGAAGGACGTGAGCGTCGTCGGCTTCGACGACCTGCGTCACGCCGCGTTCGTCAACCCGTCGCTCACCACCGTTCACCTGCCGCTCTACCAGGTCGGCGCGCTCGCGACCGACCGCCTGATCGAGCGCATCCACGGCCGACGCGAGCCCGTCGCGGAACAACTCAACACCCACCTCGTCGTTCGCGACAGCACCGCCATGGCGCGGACCGCGACGCGCGGGGCGTTCGAAGACTCGGATTGAACGTAGCGATACACGTATTGCGTATTGCGCAGAAGTGGTCAGAGGGGACGGTTCTTACTACTTCTGCTCCTACGCACTTCGCCGCGGAGGAACAGCCTGATGCGTCTCTCACTCGTCGCGCGCGTTCTCTGCGCGCTCCTCGCCCTGCCGTCCATTCTTCTGGGCGCGGAAGTCACGTTCCAGCTCGACATGAAGCAGGCGACCGACCGCCCGAAGACGGTCCACGTGGCCGGCAGCTTCAACAACTGGAACCCGACCGCCACGCCGCTCACGAACAATCAGGATCTGTGGTCGGTCACGCTGAAGCTGGATGAGGGGCAGTACCAGTACAAGTTCGTCCTCAATGCCGGCACTCCGACGCAGCGATGGATTGAAGACCCCGCGAGCGACAAAGACCTCGACCAACCCGACGGCCACGGCGGGAACAACTCGGGCGTGATCGTCGGGCCGGGCGGGAAGAAGTTCGATCCGCCGAAGCCGAACACCGTAAACTTCCAAGCGCTGACATATCAGCCCTCAAGCGCGGACGACTTCAACGTGATAGCGCCCGGCGTGGCGAGAATTAGGCTGCGTGCTCAAGCCGATGACATCGACTCCGCCACCGCTCGTATCTCTGCATTCGATCCGAATGGCGGATTCATTCTGGAAGATCGCGCCCAGCTCGGTGCCTTGCACAAGCTGACGAAGGATCGCGGCCTAGATGTTTGGGGAGCGCTCGTCACGTTCCCTGAAGGAGCCGACAGCGTCGTACCATCCATTGTGCTCATTGACGGAATGAGCGAAGCGGTGGCGTACGATATCGCACCGCCGATCAAGAACTCTGTAAAGGTTTCGGTGCCCTCCTGGGCCCGCGACGCCGTCTGGTACCAGATCTTCCCCGACCGCTTCCGCAACGGCGACAAGACCAACGACCCCGGCGATCACGGCTGGGAACGGCTCGTCCCGTGGAATCAGGACTGGTGGGCCGACGCGCCGGGCGAGACGCCGCCCGATGCGACCGCCGACAACTTCTACCGTGGCACCGGCGACGTCTGGAACCGTCGCTTCGGCGGCGACATCGCCGGCATCCGCGAAAAGCTCCCCTACCTCCGCTCGCTCGGCGTCACCGCGATCTACCTCAACCCCGTCTTCGAAGCCGAGTCGATGCACAAGTACGACACGGCCGACTTCCGGCACATCGACGACAACTTCGGCGCGCTCGACGCGCCGCGCGAGGTGCCATTCGGACGGGCCTCGATGGAGGGCCAACTCCCCGTCCGTGCGGGGGCGACCGAGCATTCCCGTAGCATGGGCCCGGGAGGCCAAGCCTCCCCCGTCCCGCCCATGCCTTCGCCCGCAGGGCATGAGCGAGACGCTCATGCTACGAAGCAGAGCCCCTTCATCGGCAACGCCAAGCTCTACAACCTCGACGGCACCCCCGTCCCCGACGACTTCGTCGAGACCGACGACCCCGCCACGTGGAAGTGGACGAAGAGCGACCTGATCTTCCTCGACTTCCTGAAGGACGCGCACGCGCAGGGCTTCCACGTCATCATCGACGGCGTCTTCAACCACGTTGGGCGCGCGCATCCCTACTTCCGCGACGTGCTCGACAAGGGCAAGCGATCGAAGTACGCCGACTGGTTCGAGATCACCGACTGGGGCGACGAGGCCAACTGGAAGCCGATGGACAACCCGTTCACCGTCCACGGCAAACCCGGCGGCATCCGCTGGAAAGCCTGGGACGGCGACGACGGTCATCTCCCCGTGTTCAAGAAAGACGCCGCTCGCGGCTTAGCGATGGGACCGTACGAGCACATCATGGCCATCACCAAGCGATGGCTCGACCCCGACGGCAACCCCGCCACGCGCGACGGCATCGACGGCTGGCGCCTCGACGTGCCGGGCGACATTCCGCACCCGTTCTGGATCGACTGGCGCAAGGTGGTGAAGGCCGCCAATCCCGACGCGTACATCACCGGCGAGATCTGGACGCCCGCGCAGCCGTGGATCAACGCGGGCGATCAGTTCGACGCCGTCATGAACTACCAGTTCGCGATGGCCGTGCAGGCGTTCTTCGCGAACAAGGAGAAGGCGCTCACGCCGACGCAGTTCAACGATCGCCTCGTGAAGCTGGAATACATGTACCCGTTCCAGAGCGCGCTGGTGATGCAGAACCTCTTCGACAGCCACGACACCGATCGCGCGCCCAGCTGGTTCGTGAACCCCGACCGCAGCTACGACGCGCAGAACCGCCCGCAGGACAACGCCCGCGATCGCCCGTACAGCGAGCGGAAGCCCAATGCCGAGGAGTGGACGCGCTACAAGCAGATGGTGGCGTTCCAGATGACGTTCGTCGGCGCGCCGATGCTCTACTACGGCGCCGAGGCTGGCATGTGGAGCCCGGACGACCCGAGCAACCGTCAGCCGCTCCCGTGGGACGACGCTGGCCCCTACACACAGGCGGGCGTCGGGTTCGATCACGCGATGTTCGCGCACTACCAGCGGTTCATCGCGATCCGCAACGCGCTTCCCGCGCTACGGCAAGGCTTCTACTACCCGCTGAAGATCGACGACGCGGCCGGCGTGCTGGCGTTCGCCCGCTCGCTTGGCGACGACGTCGTGTACGTCGCGCTCAATCGCTCTGCCGAGCGGCGCACGATCGAACTTGAAGTGCCTGACGCCACGTACGTGAATTACGTCGAGCCGTCCGTCGGCATCGTGCAGCTGAACAACACGCTGCCGATCCCAATGGTGCGGAACGACGCCGGCGTGAAGCCCACCGGCGGCAAGCTGTCCCTGACGCTTGAGCCGTACGGAATCGCGATCCTGGCGAAGAAGCCGTAAACCTTCGCAACTCTCTCGGTTCTGCCGTTGCATCCCATGGTCGCCAGCTACCTCCGACGCTTCCTCCTGCTCGCCGTCCTGCTGATCGTGGCGTGGAGCTTTTTCGACGTCGGCCGGCGAACGGTGAAGCGTTGGAACGACCGCGCCGCGCGGCCGGTCGAGCTCACCGTCATGCACTGGGGCGGGCCCGCCGAGGACAAGATCGTCCGCGACCTCGTCGAGCGATTCATGGCCGAGCATCCGAAGGTCCGCGTGACGCGCATCAACACGGGCGACGCCGGGCAACTCCGCACCAAGCTCAAGACGATGATGAGCGCCGGCCAGCCGCCGGACCTCTTCTACCTGCCGCCCGACCTGTTGCCCGAGTTGGCGCAGATGGGCCTGCTGAAAGACGTCTCCGAAAAGTTCGGCCGCGAGCCGGAAGCCTGGCGCGGCGACTTCTACCCCATCCTGCTCGACGCGTTCCGCTACGACCGACCCACCGGCACCACGGGTCGCGGTGCGCTGTATGCGCTGCCGAAAGACTTCACCACCGCGGTCTTCTACATCAACGTCGACCTCTTCGAGAAGGCGGGCGTCGACTGGCGCGACATCCAGAAGAACGGCTGGTCGTGGGACCGGTTCGAGGCAGAGATGAAGAAGATCCGCGCCCTGAACGGCACGCCCGGCTACGAGGGCCGGGAGATCTTCGGCACGCTCCTCCAGATCTGGCCCGACACCTTGCGGCACGTGCTGTGGACGTTCGACGCCGACTTCTTCCCTCTCGCCGAGAACGGCCTGCCCGACTTCACGCGCAGCGCGCTCGACTCGCCCGGCGCACAGAGAGGGCTCGATCTCATCGCGCGGCTTCGCCTGCGCGATCGCACCGCGTTCAACGCGAGCGGCATCGCCAAGGACGGCGGGCAGGAGTTCCTCATCGGCAATATCGGCTGCACCGGCCCGATCGGCCGCTGGCAGGTGCCGACGTACAAGTCGATCGAGTCGTTCCGCTGGGACGTCGTGCCTTCGCCCCACGGCACGAGCAAGGCATCGCAGATCTTCTACACCGGCTGGACGATGGCCGCGAAGAGCGCCGAGCCCGACGCCGCCTGGGACCTGATGAAGTTCCTCTGCGGCCGCGAGGGACAAGTCCAGCAGGCCCGCGCGGGACTTGCGATTCCGTCGCTGCAGAGCGTCGCGCAAAGCGACGACTTCCTGCGTCCGCCCGCGCCGAGCGATGGCGCCGAGAAGCCGATCCCGCCGCACAATGCACAGGCGTTCCTCGACGCGATCCCCGCCGCGCGCCTGCAGCAGTTGCCGCGCGAGCAGGAGTGGGGCCGCATCCTCGAAGAGCACGTCAACCGCGCCATCGTGACCGGCCAGCAGTCGCCCGCCGACGCCGCCGCGAACCTGCAGAAGGCGTGGTCGACCGAACTGAACTCGCCGCTGCGAAAGCAGCAGTGGCAGCCGATGCCGTGGACGCCGATCGTGCTCGTCACGCTCGGCATCATGGCCACGCTGGTCGCGCTGCTGTGGTGGAAGAGCCGCCGTGAAAAGCTCGGCCCGCTCGACCGCGCGACGGAGCGTACCGGCTTCCTCTTCATCGCGCCGTGGCTGATCGGCTTCGCGTGCCTCACGCTCGGGCCGATGGTGCTGTCGCTCCTGCTCAGCTTCACCCGCTGGACGGGCCTGAACACGCTTGGCGGCGCGGAGTACGTCGGCGCGGCCAACTACACCCAACTCGTCACCGCCGATCACGAGATCTTCGTGCAGTCGCTGAAGGTGACGGCGTACTTCGTCATCCTCGGCGTCCCGCTCTCGCAACTGGCCGCGCTCGGCATCGCGCTGCTGATGAACAGCAATGTCCGCGGTATCGCGATCTTCCGCACGATCTACTTCGTCCCGAGCGTCGTCAGCGGCGTCGTGCTGGGCGTGTTGTGGCTTCAGTTGTTCAACAACGAGTACGGCATCATCAACAAGCTCCTGGCGCCGATCTTCAACCTGTGGGGCTCGATGCCGCCCAACTGGTTTGGCGTGAATACCAAGGTCAGCCCGCCCGTGAACGACGCGGCCGTCTGGGCGATCCCTGGGTTTGTCATCATGGGCCTGTGGGGCGTCGGCGGCGGGATGATCATCTACCTGGCTGGCCTGAAGGGCATCCCCGCGAGCCTGTACGAAGCCGCCCGCATCGACGGTGCGGGCCCCGCTCGTCGCTTCTGGAACATTACGCTGCCGATGCTCTCGCCACTGCTGTTCTACAACCTGGTGATGGGCATCATCGGCAGCTTCCAGGTCTTCACGCAGGCCTACACCATGACCGGAGCTGGCCCGGACAACGCGACTCTCTTCTATGTCCTGCAGCTCTATCGCCAGGCGTTCGAGTTCCACAACATGGGCTACGCCAGCGCGATGGCGTGGGTGCTGTTCGTGATCGTCCTGCTGCTGACACTGCTGGTGTTCCGCAGTTCGAAGAACCTCGTGTATTACGAGGGGTTGAGGTGAGTTTCGATTTGCGATTTGCGATTGACCGAAGCCAGTTGAAGAGATCAGGACATGTCGACAAGGGAACAGAAACCTCCGCCCGAGCCGAAGTCGCTCGCGAATGCTTCGCCGGCGACGCGCGGCGGCACCGCGCCGCGCGCGTCGCATTCGCAGATCGCAAATCGCAAATCGCAAATCCTGACCTACGCCCTCCTCGCCTTCGGCGCGATCCTCTTCCTCATCCCTTTCTACTTCGTCCTGAATGGCTCCCTGAAGACCGACGCGGCCGTGCAGGCGGGCGACTTCATCTCGCCCGCCGCCACGCCCAACTTCGCGAATTACCCCCGCGCCCTCACCCGTGATGTCGAGGACGGCGAGAACCGCTTCCTGCAGGCGCTCGCCAACACCGTCGTCGTCACCACGTGCTGCGTGGTTGGGCAGATCCTGTCGTGTTCACTCGTCGGATTCGGCTTCGCACGGTTCAAGTTCCGCGGGCGGAACACGCTGTTCATCATCATGCTCAGCACCATGATGCTGCCCGCGCAGGTGACGATGATCCCGGTCTTCGTGCTGTTCAAATACCTGGGCCTGATCGACAGCCTCTGGCCGCTGGTGTTGCCGGCGTTCTTCGCGTCGCCGTTCTTCGTCTTCATGTTCCGCCAGTTCTTCAGCCAGATCCCCGAAGAGCTGCTCGAAGCCGCCCGCATCGACGGGTGCAGCAATTGGCGCATCTACTGGCAGATCATGCTCCCGCTGTGCGGGCCGGTGATCGCGATCGTCGCCATCTACACCTTCCTCGGCAGCTGGAACGACTTCCTCGGGCCGCTCATCTACCTGAACTCGCCCGAGAACCGCACGCTCGCGCTCTGGCTCAACAGCTTCAAGGGCCAGTACGGCGTCACCGACGCCCACCTGCTGATGGCCGCCAGCGTCGTGTGCATGGCGCCGTGCGTGATCCTCTTCTTCGCGTGCCAGAAGTACTTCGTGGAGAGCGTGGCGCAGACGGGGATGAAGTGAGAGGGATTCCGCTGATCGTGCCCTAGGCTAGGACGGCTGCGCTTGCTGCTTTCTCCTTGCTCCTTTCGCATCTACCCCGCCCGTCGCGATATAGTTGCGAACCTCAATGACCGACTCTGCCGCCAACGTTGCTGAACCCGTCTCTTCGACTGATCTGCCCGGCTCAGATCGAATCCCCGCTCGCGAGGCGTGGCTCGTCGCGCTGCTGCTGGTCGCGCTCGCGTTCGCGTGCAATGCGCTCTCGCTCCTAGGCCCGCGCATCTGGGGTGACGACGCGTTTGGACCCGGCAACCGCCTCCTGCTCAACTCGACGGGCTTCTCCACCCTGTGGACGCAGCCGCTCGTGGAACGTCTCGATCGCTACCCGCTGCCGGAGTACGCACCGCTCACGCAGGCGACCTTCTACGTCGAGCGGCTCATCTTCGGCAACGCCGCGATGCCGAGCCGGATCGTCAACGCGCTGCTGCACGGCGCGTGCGGATTGATGGCATGGCTGCTCCTGCGCAGGCTCGGCGCGCCGCTCGCATGGCTGGCCGCCGCGATCTTCGTCGCGCATCCGCTGCAGGTGCAGAACGTCTCCTGGGCGGCGCAGCGGCCGATCATTCTCGCGTCTGCGCTTGGGCTCGCCGCAACGTATCTCCTGCTCAGAAGCTGCGGCGCCATCGCCGTCCCGAAGCGCGAGGTTGAGACTGAGGCAACGCCGCTGCCCGACTCGCCCGGCCGACTTTATGGGATGGGCCTGCTCCTCTTCACGCTCGCCAACCTCGCCGACGCCCGCGCGGGCGTGATCGCGCTGCTCGTCATCTTCCTCGCATGGTGGCGGCTCGGCACGCACCTCTCAAAGCTGCCCGCCCGCATCATCCTCTGGCCTTCGCTGATCGGACTCGGATTCACACTGCTCGCCGTGCGGTTGCAGATCTCGCAGGGCGGCGCGACGTGGCGCTTCGCCGACTCCGCGCTCGGCGACCTCGCCGTCCGCCTGCAACTGGCTGGCCTCTCGGCGTGGCACTACTTCGTCAAGGCGCTCGTCCCCTTCCCGCTCCGCGTCGACGACGTGCAGTGGAACGTCAGCCCGACCACCTTCGTCGGCTACTTCGCCTTCGCAGCCGTCATCGCCGCCATCGCGGGCACGTGGACGTGGCGCAAGCACGGCGCGCGCATCCCGTTCCTCGCTGTCTCGTCGTTCGTCATCCTGCTGCTCCCGGCGCTGAACTTCGTGAACCTGAACAGCCAGCGGTACAGCTACGTCGCCGATCGCTACGCGTACCTCGCGGTGCTGCCCGTCGCGGGACTGATCGCGTGGGCCGCGTTCGCATTCGCGCGGCGAAGTGCTGCGATCGTCGGCGCGGTGCTGCTCGTGGTGCTGGTCGGGCTTTCGATCGAGCGATCGCGGGCGTACGCGTCGACCGACGCCTTCATCGCCGCCGCCGAGGCCGGCCGAGCCGATTCGTACCTCGCCGCGAGCATCCGAGCCGACGTCGCGCTGAAGGCGAAGGACTACGTCGCGATGCGCAGCGCCGGCGAGCGGATGGCCGCGCTGTCCGCCCGTGCCGACGCGCCCGCTCCGATCCGCAATGCGCCCGATGGCGCGTGGACCGTCGCCGAGGCGGACCGCCTGCGCGGCAACATCGAAGGCGCGGTAAAGCAGTTCGAAGCCCTCGCCCTCGCGCATCCCGAGTACGGCCCGACGTGGCGATCGCTCGGCCTGGCGTGGTCGACCGTCGGCGACCCGAACCGCACCCGCATCAGCCTGGAGAAGGCGATCGTCCTCGGCCCGCGCGACGGATACGCACGCACGGCCTATGCCGCCCTGCTCGCCGACCGTTACGCCCGCGGCACCAGCGACCCCGACGAACGCGCCAAGCTTCGAGAGAAGTCGCAGCTCCTCTTCCTCGACGCCACCGAGTGCGACCCGAACAACCCGGACCACCACGTCGCGTACAGCCTCGCGCTGCAGGCATTCGGCCTGAACCGCGAGGCGAACGCCGAACTCGTCGCCGCGAGCATGCTGGACGATTCGCGTGCAGACGTTGCCGCGAACTTCGCCGAGCAGTTCATCGGCATCGAGCAGTTCGCCGAGGCAGACACGTGGGCCGACAAGGCGCTGGAGCGCGACCCGTCCCTGCCGGCCGCGCACCTCGCCAAGGCGCGCGTGCTCGCGGCGCAGACGAAGCGCGACGAGGCAATCGCGTCGCTCGAGAAGAGTCTTGAGAAGCTACCCGACAACGCCGCGCTGCAGTTGGAACTGCTAAACCAGCTCTATCTGAAAGGCGACTTCGCCCGTGCGGAGCCGATCGTGCTAGAGCTGCTCGCGCGGTCGCCCTACTCGGCCGACCTGTGGGGCCGCCTCGTCGACATCCGCGAGAAACGCAACGACCGCGACGGCCGCGCGGATGCCTTGCAGCAGCTCGTGAATCTCACGCCAGACAATGCCCGCGCGGTCTTCGAACTGGCGAAATCGCGACGGGACCAGGGCCGACTGGACGAGGCGATCACGCTCGCCGACCGCTTCACGCGCCTGCGCCCGGACGTGCCCGAGGGCAAGGCGTTCCTCGACGATCTCCGCAAGCAGCGCGGCACGACGACGGTGCCCACGACTGCACCCACGACGCAGCGCTAGGCGCACACCTTTAGACCAGCACGTCATCGGCATCGCCGCGGTCCGGTTCCGGCTCGTCCTTCTGCGGCCCGCCCACCGGCGGCGGCAGGATGGCTCGACCCGCAAGGGCAGACGTCAGCCCTTGGTTGTACCTCGACGCCAGCACCAGCAGATCGTCGAAGTTCACAGTGCCGTCATAGGTGAAATCGCCCTGGCTGAACGTCCGGCCGACCTGGTTGTAGTTCGCGGCCAGCACGAGCAGGTCGTCGAAGTTCACGATGCGATCACGCGTCGCATCACCCGCGAGAACGAAGAAGTCGAGCGACACATCGGCCGCGAGCGCGTTGCCCGCGATGTCCTGCACTCCGCTGGCGAGCGTGACACGGTAGTCGCCGTCTGGAAACGACGAACCGGAGGCAGGTCGGATCACCAACGTCTTCGACGCCGCGTCATACGTGGTCGAAAACGCGTCAGCATCAATTCTCGCACCGGTCGATCGATCCACCAACGAGACGATTGCCGACGACGGATTGATCGCCTCGTTGAAGGAAAATCGCAGGCGTTGCGATGACTCGAATTGGAAGTCGCTCAACGTGACGTTCGGCGACACCGTGTCGACAACGATCGAGATCGTCGCCGCCGTAACCGCCGCTCCGCGCGTCGGCACGAACCGGGTGGCGATGTCGTGCGCACCGTCCGCCAACGCCGGCAACGTGACGGTCACTGTTCCCGGCCCGACCACGGCCTGAATGAGGTCCGCAACGCCATCGCCGGTGTAGTCCAGCTCAATCGTGCCTGCCTGATTGGCGCGAACGTTGACGGAGGGAGTTGGGTCATTCGTGATTTGGTCTGCAGTCGACAGCCCGGTGTCGCTCGCGGGACTCAACGCAGCGCTCACTTCGGGCTTGGTGAAATTCGTCAGGACGCCGACCCAGCCGGCCTGCGTTACGCTAGGTCCGACGTACAAACCCATAACGAGATCGGTGCGTCCGTCGCGATTCATGTCTCCCGTGGTCGGGTATCCCGCGCCGTAGGGCACACGGACGTTTACCGCGGGCCCAAACCCGCCGTTGCCGTCGTTGAGCAGGACCGAGATGAGTCGGCCGTAGTGATAGGTCACGACCACGTCGAGGTCGCCGTCGCCGTCGAAGTCGGCAGCCGTCGCCTCTTCCGTTTCGGGCAGCAGCTTTGTCGCGGGGCCCGGCACGAAGGTATTGTCGGGCGCGCCGATCAGCATTCGAGCGTAGACGTCGCCGCCAAAGGTCAGCGCGGAAAGCGACAGCAAATCGAGTCGGCCGTCTCGATTGAAGTCTTCGAGGCAATACGAGCTTCCGTACAGTTGGATCGGACGTGCAGGAGATTCGAATCTTCCGCCGCCAAGTCCTCGTGCAAGCCATGAGTTGCTGCCGTAGGTCAGCAGCAGGTCGGCCTTTCCGTCCAAATCGATGTCGCCGACGAACGAAGACGTTGCGTTGCCTCCAAGTGCAATCTGCGTCTCCGGCGCAAGCGTGCCGTCGGGTCTGCCCAGCAACACGGACACGAAGTTGCGTGAAAAGTGGGTGATCACCACATCAGGAATGCCGTCGCCGCTCGCGTCGTCCACAGTGAGGCTGGTCTGCCCGTCGGTGGCCGTCGGATAGGCGACAGGGTTGCCAAACGTTCCATTGCCGTTGCCGAGCATGACGCGCACCACGCCGCCCCCTGCACTTCCGCTGAGGTATGCGAGGTCAGGAGCACCGTCGCGGTTGAAGTCCGCAGACCTGACCTCCCCCACAGCGTCTGAGAAGGTGCGATTCACTGGTGCCGACAACACTCCCGACGCGCTGCCCAAGACCACTGAGATCGATCCGCCGGTGCTGGTTCTACCACCGGAGACGACGTCGAGATTTCCATCCCGGTTGAAGTCTGCCACATCGATCCGCGCCGGAGCAGCGGAAACGTTCCTGCCGGACACGGCACCGAAAGTGCCATCACCATTCGAGCGGTAGACGTCGATGCCGCCGACGGACGGCTGCGGCGAAGGTAGGACCGTGCTGCCGACCGAAGCGAAGTCGTCGAAACCGTCGCCGTCGAAGTCTGCCACGGCTGCGACGCAGGGCACGTCCCCAGGGACGATCCCATTCTGAAGCGACAGCGCGCCGCTGATATTTCCGACAAGAACCTCGACTCCGATCCTCGGCGGGAAACTTGTCGATGTGGAGGTCGCCAGCACGTCCGTGACGCCGTCGCGATTCGCGTCGATCGTCGATAGCGCACCGGCATCTACCGCCACCGTGACGCTTGACACAAGCGTCAGTCCACCCGCGCCGTTGTTGATCAGCGACCGAACCTGCACAGGGCTCAACATTCTGGTCCGGCAGACCAGGTCAGGCTTCCCATCCCGATTCAGATCGGCAATTCGAAGTTGCGACGGACCCGGCAGGCTCGTGAGCGTTACGGAAGAGCGGAACGAACCGGCACCGTCGCCCCGCAGGAACGAGATGCCGGTTGCCGTCAGCGAGCCGGCCATCAGGTCGACTTTGCCGTCGCCGTCGAAGTCCGTCGCGACGAGCGAAGCTGCATTGGTGGACGCCGAAACCGTCGATGGGGCCTGAAACGCCCCCGGCGCGTCGAGTCGATTGAGGAACACCGCGATCGTCGCGGTGCCGTTGATGCCAGCGATGTCGGGCAGAGCGTCGCCGTTCAGGTCGGCGACGACGATGCGATCGGTCGGCGAGCCGAACGTGTAGGTCGTCTCGGGTCCAAACGCGCCGCCGCCGAGCCCGCGCACGACCGCCAACAGGAAGTTTGAACTTGAGGCGGAAACTGGTCGCAGCGCCACGAGGTCGGTGACACCATCGGCGTTGAAGTCCCCCGCGTTCACGACGATCGCCCGCTGAGGCAACGCCACCGAAGGGAGAGCGGTGAAGCCGCCCGCGCCATCGCCGGCCAGCAGCGCGATGGCACCGGCCGCGTCCTCGGATATCAGATCCGCCTTGCCGTCGCCGTTCACGTCGGCCGTGGCGACGTCGACCGGCGGCGTGCTGCGCCCGAGCGACACAAACGTCGGTCCCGCGAACGGCGTCGCGAGTACGATTCGGCGCTCACACTGCTCTACACGTGCTGCCCGCGAGTTAATCACGCCCGTTCGCCTCATCCCAAAACCCCTGTCGCCACCGCGACGGTTGGACGTGGACACTCTACCATCCTGCCGGGCCAATCCAACGACAGAACGTCGCAACTCACGCTCCCTTCCGCGTATCATCCCCGCCCATGCTGCTCGACTCCCCCTACCTCGCGAAGCCCGGCAAGAAGATCAAGCTCGGCAAGTTCTCCACCAACGAGACCGGCAAGTTCAAAGACAAAGAGACGGCCATCGCGGCGGCGCGGAAGCACCTCGATCGGCTCGACGAGCTGCAGGAGGTGCTCTACGCCGGCGCGCAGAAGAGCCTGCTGATCGTCCTGCAAGCGATGGACGGCGGCGGGAAGGACGGCACCATCGACTTCGTCTTCTCCGGCGTGAACCCGCAGGGGTGTCAGGTCACGTCATTCAAAGTGCCGAGCGCGCTCGAACTGTCGCACGACTACCTCTGGCGCGTGCACAGCGCCTGCCCGGGCCGGGGGATGATCGGCATCTTCAACCGCTCGCACTACGAAGACGTCCTCGTCACGCGCATCAAAAAGATCATCGACACCTCGCGCGCGAAGAAGCGGTTTCATCACATCAACGAATTCGAACGCCTCCTCGTCGACGAAGGCACGACGGTGCTGAAGTTCTTCCTGCACATCTCGAAGGATGAGCAGAAGGAGCGCCTCATCGCGAGGCAGAACGACAAGTCGAAATGGTGGAAGTTCAACCCCGGCGACCTCGAAGCCCGCAAGGACTGGGACGCGTATCAGGAAGCGTACGAAGACATGCTGAACGCGACGAGCACGGGCCACGCCCCGTGGTACATCATCCCCGCCGACCGCAAGTGGTACCGCAACTACGCCGTGAGCGGCCTGATCGTGCAGGCGCTGGAGAAGATGGACCTGAAGCTGCCGAAGGTGACGGACGACCCGCGGAAGTATGTGGTGGAGTGATCTTGGGAAGAGACGGAGAGACGGAGTGACGAAGAGACGAAGTGGATTCAGACGAGAGCCCAGCGGCTCCGCCGCGGTCAGGATGCATGAGTGGGTCGAATGGCTCGCGATCGTCGCCAACGTTTCGCGCATCGCGAGGCGTCTGACCGCGACAAAGTCGCGGGGCTCTATCACTGTGTCACCGACGGTGCATGAGCGAGACCAGCGGCTCCGCCGCGGCGTGGCGGGCAAGTCACGAGAAGGGCCAGTTCGTGTTGAGCGGAAAGGCGTCGGCGCGGATGTCGCGGATGAGCGAGAGAGCGGCTGCGCAGAAGACGATCGCGTGAACCGCAAGCACCGCGAACCACGGCCAGAAGGTGGGATCGCGCCAAGCGCAGCGGAGCGACAACGCCGACGTTCCCAACACGCTCAGGCCAGCCAACGCAACGACCGCGTGGTAAGCACGGAAGTCGTTGAAGTTGACGATCGGATCCCCCTCAATCGCCGCGTGGAGATGGACCAAAAAGAGGGCGACCCAAGCCGCAACCGACACGGCGAACGCGGCGACGTCCGCAGGTCGTCGAGCCGATGTGACGCGCACGTCTTTCTTCGACTCGTAGTCGAGCGGGCTGCCGGACATGTGCATCTTCTCCCGCCGCAGCGCGTAAGACCGCGACGAAGTCGCGGGGCTCTCTCACTCCGTCTCTTCGTCACTCCGTCTCTACGTCTCTTCCCCCATCAGTAGTACGCCAACACCGAATGCACGTTCACCCCGGGCAGTTGTTCGCGGCCCTTCAGGCCCATCAACTCGATCAGCACGGCCACGCCCACGATTTCGCCGCCGAGTTGTTTTACGAGTTCGACGCACGCCTTCATCGTGCCGCCCGTGGCGAGGACGTCGTCGACGATGACCACCCGCTGGCCGGGCTTGATGGCGTCGGCATGCATCTCGAGCGTGCCGTGGCCGTACTCGAGGGCGTACTGACGGCTCACCTTCTCGAACGGCAGCTTGCCCGGTTTGCGCACCAGCTGAAACCCCGCGCTGATCGAGCACGCCATCGCCGTGCCGAAGATGAAGCCGCGACTCTCCGCGCCCACGACCAGGTCGATCCCCTTCCCGCGGAATGGGTTGCTCAGCAGCTCGATCGAGAGCGCGAGCGTCTGCGGATCGGCCAGCAGCGGCGTGATGTCGCGAAACAGCACGCCCTTCTGCGGAAAGTCGGGGATGTCGCGGATGATCGTCTTGAGCTGGGAGATGGGGTCGGTCATGGCTCGATGCAGCGTACATCGACGAGTGGGCGGTTGTCACTTGTCCTTTGTCATTGGTCATTGGTCATTCGAACGACCCGTCGATCGACGAAGGACAAGTGACAAAGGACAAAGGACAAGTAACACTCCCGCCGTGCAGTTCGTCGCACGTCAATCGTCCCTCATCGAAGTCCGCCGCGCCGACGCGCGCGGCCGTGGCGGGCGCGGGGTGTTCGCGGTCGCCGACATCCCCGCCGGCACGCTGATCGAATCCGCCCCGGTCCTGCTCATCCCGCACAGCCAGGTGTTCGGCGAGCACCCGTCGGCCCGCATCAGCTGGTACGTGTTCGACTGGGAGGGCGTCACGAAGAGCCACTACGTCGCCCTCGCGCTCGGCTACGGCTCGATCTACAACCACAGCTACGCGCCGAACGCGAAATACACAAAAGTCGCCCCGGACGTCATCGAGTTCCACGCCCTGCACGACATCGCCGCCGGTGACGAGATCCTCATCAACTACAACGGCGACCCGGAGGACAAGTCGCCGGTGCATTTCGATGTGGAGACGGAGTGAGGGGGGAAGTGGCGAGGGACGAGGGACGAGGGACGGGCAATGGTGTTTCGTAGCATGAGCGTCCCGCTCATGCCTTCGCGCCACTGGTGCGGAAGTTCTTCGTGGCACGGGCGTCTCGCCCGTGGACGAGCGAAGCGAGCATCGGCGCAGCCGATCCATCACCTGCGTTAGCTCGCGACTGAGCCGCTGAGCGTCGTCGCGGCCGCTTGGCTCGGGCCTCCGGCACGTGCGATGATCTGCATTGCACGTGCCGGAGGCCCGTGCCACAGTACGTGCACATGCGTCAATTCCGTTCCGGCACCTTCTGGGCATCGTTCGTCGTGGCGTGGATTGCCGCGTGGGTCATTCTGTTTTTCTGTCGCGGCCTCATCCCAGACAAGCTTGACCCTGCAATGGACCTCTTGGTCGCTGTTTGCTGGCACACGTTCGCGATCCTCGTTGCCTACCAGTACGGGTTTACGCAGTACAAGCGGTTAAAGGCGAACTGACCCACGCCCAGACCATCCCCGCGCCCATTCGTCCAATTGAATCGCCCCGCCCCGGCGTGGACACTCCTCGCCTACCCATGACCACCCTCCGTCTTCACACCGCCTTTCACGCCGGCGAGGTCGATCGGCGCGTCTTCTCTGGTTTCGTCGAGCATCTCGGCCGATGCGTGTACGAGGGCATTTGCGACCCCGGCTCGCCGCTCGCCGATTCGGACGGGTGGCGGAAGGACGTCGTCGACGCGATCCGGCCGCTCGCCATGCCGCTCATGCGGTACCCGGGCGGGAACTTCGTCAGCTGTTACGACTGGTGGGACGGCATCGGCCCGCGCTCGCAACGCCCGAAGCGGCTCGACTACGCGTGGCGGTCGGTCGAATCGAACCAAGTGGGTCTCGATGAGTTCGTGAAGTGGTGCAAGCTCGTCGACACGCAGCCGATGATGGCGGTGAACCTCGGCACGCGCGGGGCGGCCGAGGCGCAGGCGATCGTCGAGTACTGCAACATGCCGGCCGGCACGAAGTGGGCGGACGAGCGAGTGAAGAACGGATCGAAGGATCCGTACGGCATCAAGGTGTGGTGCCTCGGCAACGAGATGGACGGCCCGTGGCAGGCCGGTCACGTGCCGGCCGAGGAATACGCCCGCCGCGCCGATCAGGCGGCGAAGATGATGAAGGGCGTCGATCGCACGATCGAACTCGTCGTGTGCGGATCGAGCGCTCGCGGCATGCACACTTACCTAGAGTACGACCGCGTCGCGCTCGACTACTGCTGGGACCACACCCAATACGTCAGCGCGCACCGCTACAGCGCGAACGACATTCAAGACAGCGACTGGTTCCTCGCCGAAGGCGTGGAGATCGAACGCGTCGTCGAAGACTATCGCGGCCTGTTCACGTACGTCCGCGGGAAGCGCCGGTCGGACAAGCAGATCTACCTGTCGTTCGACGAGTGGAACGTCTGGTACAAGAACCGCCACGGCGACGGCGACTGGAGAGAAGCTCCCCACCTGCTCGAAGAGGTGTACAACCTCGAAGACGCGATCGTGTGTGCGCAGTACCTCGCGAGCTTCGTCCGCAACGCCGACCTGGTGAAGATCGCGTGCATCGCGCAGATGGTGAACGTGATCGGCCCGCTGATGACGAAGAAGGACGGGCTGCTCGTGCAAAGCACGTACTACCCGCTCGCCTGGTACTGCCAACACGCCCGCGGGAAGAGCCTGAAGCTGCTCGTCGATGGCCCGACGTACAAGGCTGGCAAGCGCGGCGACGTCCCCGCGATCGACGCGGCCGTCACGTTCGACGAGGCGACGAACTCGCTCGCGATCTTCGTCAGCAATCGCGACCGCAACCGCATCCACCCCGTGAGCATCAAGCTCGACGACAAGCAGTTCGCGAGCGTGATCGAGGCCGTGCAGCTCAGCGGCACCGACATGAAGCTCGACAACACGTGGGAGCACCCCGACCGCGTGAAGCCCACGCCGATCAGCGCGACGGTTCTATCGCCCAATGAGTTGAAGCTGACCTTCAGCACGGCCGGCACGGCGATGGTGCGGGTGAAGTTGAAGTGAGGTCGGCGCGTCGCATGGTGTAGCCCTCACGAAACGCGGCGCTGGAGGGCGGCAGTCCTCTGCCGCTGGGGACGCTCGACTGCGCACCAGCGCGGCGCACGTCGCGCATCCGCTCCGATCGGCTAACGCCGATGCCGTCGGTGTACCGACGACCGGCGGCAGAGGACTGCCGCCCTCCAGTTCGCCGCCGCCGCGGCGTTCGGCGCACCGATCTAGTTCTTCGGGCATCGGAATTCGCGGTGAACTCGCATGGACTCGCAAGCCACGGACGGGGCGCTGGAGCGCAGATCGATCAACCTCCTCCGCCGCGCCGGGGCGGAACCGTTTCGCATTCGCATACCACGGGTTGCGCAGCGCGAAGGCTCGCCCTTCGCTCGCTACACCCGTGGCTACACCCCTCCGCCCCGTGGGGCGGAACGTGATAGCTGTCTTGGTGGATCAAGATGACCGAGCGGCTTTTCTTTATCGCGCATGCGCGGCATGCTCGGCGCTTAGCCGCATGACCGATCCCGCCGATACATCGTCCCCGCCTGTAACCGAATCGACACGTCGGACCGGCTCGACATGGGCCGCCGTCGCGATCATCGCCGTCGCGGCGATCCTCGCGATGAGTCGGCTGCTCGGCTCCGAGTTCTTCGAGATCGACGACCCGCGGAACATCTCGCTGAATCCCGACTTCGCCTCGCCAACCATCGCGGGCATCGTGCATCACTGGACGCGGACGCAGATGGGGCTTTACATCCCCGTCACGTACACCGTGTGGCACGCGATCGCGATGCTGACCGGCTACGCGTCGCCCGATGCGCTGGGCCAGGTCGTGCCGGCGATGCCGTACAAGGCGACGAATCTCGCGGTGCACATCGCGTGTGCATCGCTCGCGTTCGCGCTTTTCCGACGGTGGCTGACCTGGCGCGGGCCGGGCGATGAATCGGCACGCGGTTCGTCTCGGGCGTGGGTTGGCTCGTTACTCGGCGCGCTGGTCATCGCGGTGCATCCGGTGCAGGTGGAGACGATCGCGTGGGGCAGCGGGCTGAAGGACCTGCTGATGGCCGCCCTCTCGCTCGCGACGATGCTGTGTTACACGCGGTCGGTCGAACGATCGATCGCGGCGGGTAAGGCCGTGGCGGACTGGAAGCTCCACTCGATCGCCGTTGCGTTCATGCTCGCCGCGATGCTGAGCAAGCCGACGGCGATGGTCGTGCCGGTGTTGCTCGTCGCGATCGATCTCCTGGTCTATCGCCGCTCGTGGCGAGACATCGGCATCGCGGTCGCCCCGTTCCTGCCGATCGCGGTCGCACTGGCGGCGCTCGCGCGCGTGGTGCAACCGAGCGGGAACATGTCGCAGATCGTCGCGATTCCGCTTCGGCCATTGATGGCGACCGATGCGATCGCGTTCTATCTCGGCAATCTGGTCTGGCCGCAGTCGCTCGCTTTCGACTACGGGCGAACGCAGCGCGTCGCGCTCGCGAGCGGGACGCCCTACTGGTCGTGGACGATCGTCGTCGCGATCGCTGGCGGGCTCGCGTGGCTCGCGTGGACGCGGAAGGATTGGCGGTGGCTGTTGCCGATCGCCCTCTTCGTCGTCCCGCTCGGGCCGGTGCTTGGGCTCGCGCCGTTCGACTACATGGACGTGAGCGCGGTCGCCGACCACTACCTCGCGCTGCCGATCGCGGGCGTCGGACTGCTTGTGGCGCTCGCGATCGGCTCGCTGCGCGGCGCGGCGTTACGACCCGCTTGCGGTGCAGCGATCGTCTCCATCGTCGCGCTTGCGGTTCGCAGCAATCTGCAGTCGGCCCATTGGCGCGATCCGCTTACGTATCTCGATCACGCGATCGCCGTGAACCCGAATTCGTGGCAGACCATCTCCGTGCGATCGAACTACCTGTTCACCCGCACGCTCGCCCGGGCGGATAAGCTGACGCTCGACCAGCTCAAGGCCGAGTTCGCACCGGCGGCCGAGTTGGCTCGACGTTCGATCGACCTGTACCAGGCGCGTGACGGGATGGCCGAGATCCGCAAGTTGTTGCCGCGCGCCTACCCGCGTGCCGCCGTCGATCATTTCCGCCTTGCGATGATGGACCGCATCGTCGCCGAGCACCCCGGCACGGACCCTGCCGAGCGGGAACGGCTTCTCGCTCAGGCACAGCGAAACGCCGTCGAGGCGTTTTCAGCCCGGTCGGACGAGCCGATCTACTGGCGTTTCGCGGTCGACATCTACGTCCTGCGCGGCAACGCCGACCTCGCCTCGCGAGCCCTGGCGAAGCTGAAGGAACTCGAACCGGCCGCCCCCGATCTGGACGATCTGGCCGCCCGGATCGCCCGTCTTCCGGCCACCCGGCCGACCACGCTGCCCGCCCCTTGACAATCCGGCCCGATCCCGCGACATTGCCCGGCTCGACCGATTCCGGATCGGCCGGCGTTTTCGGACCGTTAGAGACCCCGTAAGAGCCCACGACCATGTACGCGATCATCGAAGACAGCGGCACGCAGTTCAAAGTCAACGCCGGCGACGTCATCCGCATCGACCGCCCGCTCGCCGACCACCCCAAGATCGTGGACGGCAAGACGATCAAGTTCGACCGCGTCCTCCTCGTCGGCGGCGAAGGTTCGACCAAGGTCGGCCAGCCCGTCCTCGCCGGCGCGAGCGTCGAAGCCGAGGTCATCGGTTCCGTGAAGGCCGACAAGGTCATCATCGAGAAGTACAACCGCCGCAAGCGCTTCCACGTCAAGCGTGGCCACCGCCAGAACTACCTCGAAGTGAAGATCAGCGCCATCAAGGCCTGAACTCACTTCGACTGATTCGAAACAACCGACGCACGCGGACGAGATTCGTTCGCGTGCGTTCTCGTTTCGGGAGGGAGAGCCACGAAGGCACTAAGGCACGAAGGGACGCACCAAGGAAGAGATGAACACGATCACACGCAAGGTCGCACTCCCCCGCTACCTCGTCTTTCCTTCGTGTCCTCCTTCGAGCCTTTGCGCCTTCGTGGCTCCCCCACGTCATCGCAACGAGCGAGGCAAGCGATCAGAGCGGACGCGGTCGTAGCACTGCAGCTGGCTGAACCGGCGAAGCGTCGCCGGCGCGCCGACGGCGGTGAAGCCGGGGTGGCCGGTCGCGGGGAACGGGCCACCGTGTTGCATCGCGGGGCTCACGCGAACGCCGGTCGGCATCGCGTCGTTGAGCAGCCGCCCCACCTTGCGGCGGAGGATGCGTTCGATCTTCGCGTACGCCTCGTTGTCGCTCGACTCGTGCGAGTAGATCGAGCCGGTGAGGTTGCCTTCGAGCTTGCAGAGGACATCGCATAGCTCGCCGAGGTCACGACACGCGACGACGAGCGAGGCGGTGCCGAACATCTCGGTCTGCAGCGTTTGCGGGTTGGCGAGGAACGACTCGCCCGAGGTCCGGAGGAGCGTCGGCGCGTAGGCCGCTCGCGGGCCGGGCACGGGAAGCCCGCCGACGAGTAATTCGGCCCCTGCGTCGCGCACGGTCTGCACGGCCTGCGAGAGCGAGGCGACGCCGGCGTGGCTCAGCATGGTCTGCGGGATCGCGTCGCGGTAGATGGCGACGACGCCATCGACGAACGCCCGCGCGGCCGAGCCATCGATCAGTACGACCAGCCCCGGGCTCGTGCAGAATTGCCCTGCCGACAGCTGCGCGCTGTCGGCGAGCTGTTTCACGAGGTCGTCGCCGCAGGATTCGAGCGCCCCGGGCAGCATCACCACGGGGTTGATGCTGCTCAGCTCCAGGTAGATCGGCTTCCCCACCGCATCCGCGACCGCCTTCAGTTTCAGCCCGCCCGCCCGGCTGCCGGTGAAGCCGATGGCCCCGACGCGCGGGTCGGCGACGAGTTGCACGCCGTCGGCGTTGCTGAGCGCGTAGATCATCTGCACCGTAGCCGCGGGAAGGTCACTCTCGAGGAGTGCTTCGAGCGCGCAGTTCGCGAGGCGACGCGACGTGTTCGGGTGCAGCGGATGCGCCTTCGCGATGACGGGATTGCCCGCAGCGATCGCCGCGGCGAAGTCGGTCCCGCTGACGCCGTTATACGCGAACGGAAAGTTGTTCGGCCCGAAGACGACAACGGGACCGATCGGCGCGTGAATCGACCGCACGTTGTGCTCGACGTCGATGGTCGGCAAGGCCCAACTTCCGTCACGGGCGGCGTTCGCGTACTCGCGCAGCTGCAGCACGGTGCGCGGAAGTTCCTGATCAATCAGCCGTGGCTTGATCGGCAAGCCGGTCTCCTGGATTGCGATTCCTGCGAGTTCCTCGAACGACGATTCGATCCGCGCTGCGTATCCGTCCATGAATGCCGCGATCTGATTCGGCGTGCACGTCAGCAGCGAGTCGGCCGCCCGCATCGCAGCATCCAGCGCGAGGTCGACGTCCTTCCAAGCGCTCACCGGAAACCGCGCGGGCAGTCGATCACCCGTCGCGGGATTGGTCGCGCTGAAGGCATCGCGCAGGTGGCTCGCGCGCCACGCGCCGTCGATGAGGACAGGTTCGACTACTTCGCTCATGCCAACCCATCAACGCAGAAACGCCCACGGATGGCAATCCGTGGGCGTCCCTGATGGTTGGAGTGAAGGCAAGAGGCAAGTGGCACGAGGCAAGAGTGAAGAGGGCACTGCTTCCCCTCTTGCCTCTTGCCACTTGCCGCTTGCCTGCCTCTGTCACTTCACGTCGATCGTGTAGGGCATCATCAGCACGACGGGCTTCTTCGAGCCGTTGAGCTGTTCGCCCATCTGGATGAAGTGGACGAGGCCCTTGCGGGTGCCGTCGGGCAGGAGCGACATGAAGACCGCGAAGTCGGACTGACCTTTCGCGAGCGGGGACATCATGCTCGGGCCGCCGCCGCCGCCGAACATGTCGGCGAGGGTTGGCGGCGGGGGAAGGACCTTCGTATCCCACGCGCCGTCTTCCAGCTTGGCCCGCTTGGCGGCCTCGTTGAGCGCGACTTCCAGGCCGCCCAGCTGGTCGACCATGCCGAGTTCCTTCGCCTGCCGGGCCGTGAAGATTCGGCCGCGGGCGACCTGGTCGATGTCCTTGATCTTGCCTTGACGCGTCGTCATCACGCGGTCGGTGAACTGGTCGTACGTGTCCTTCATCCAGTTGCGGACCATGCGACGCTGACCTTCGCTCCACTCGGTCGACTGGCTGAACAGCGCTGCATTGCGGCCCGCAGTGAAGCTGTAGGTGTTCACGCCCAGCTTGTCGTAGAGGCCGCCCAGCACGAACTTCCCGCCCACGACGCCGATCGAGCCAATGATCGCGCCGGGGTCGGCCACGATGTAGTCGCCCGCGACGGACATGTAGTACCCGCCCGAAGCAGCCATGCCGCCGACGGAGATGACGACGGGCTTGTCCTTCGCGACGCGGCGGATCGACTGCCACATCACTTCGCTCGCCAGCGCGCTGCCGCCCGGCGAGTTGATGCGGAGAACGATCGCCTTCACGTTCTCATCGCGAGCGGCCATGCGCATCGCACGGCGGATCGGCTCCGAGCCGATGCCTGCCTCGCCGCCCAGGATGCCACCGCCACCGCCGCCCTCGCCGTCGGTGATGACGCCTTCGGCGTACACGATCGCCACCTTCGGCTTCGGCGATTCCTCTTCGCGCTTATTCACCGCGGCGAGGATCGAGAAGATGTTCTCGAAGTCGACTTCGGGCTTCTCGGCTGCGCCGTAGTCGCGGACGAGGTTCACGTCGCCGCCGAGCTCGGTCTTCATCAGGTCGCGGATGCCGTCGAGGTCGACGAGGTGATCGATGAATCCCTGCGCCTTGAGCTGCTTGCCATCCATGATCGCGTCGTCGATCAGGCGGCGCACGTCGTCGGCGCTCTTGCTGCGGCTCAGGCTGATACCAGTGACGATCTCGTCGCTCAGCGCCTTGGCGAGCTTGTTCATCTCGCCCTTCAGCTCTTCGCTGGGCTCGCTGCGGGTGTATGGCTCTTCGGCGCCCTTGTACTCGCCGATCTGGATGTAGTCGGCCTTCACGCCGAGCTTGTCCATGATGCCCTTGTAGTGCATCGTCTCCAGGCCGATGCCGGGCATGAAGATCTCGCCGGACGGCATCAGGCACACGTCCGTCGCCGCGCTGGCGAGGAAGTAGTCGACCGTGCTGAGCGAGTCGGCGTGCACGAAGACGCGCTTGCCGTCGCGGCGGAGCTGCTCCAACTCGGCCCGCAGTTCTTGGGCTTGCGCCATGCCGATGCCGACGCCGGTGCCCATGGTGAGGAGGACGGCCTTGATGTCCTTGTCTTCGCGGGCGCGGTCGAGCCGCTGGATGAGCTCGTGCAGCGACACCGTCTGCGAGCCGCCGAGCAGGCTCAGGCCACCGCCGGACGGCTTGTCGGAGATCGGCATCGAGCTGAGGTCGATGAAGGCGACGCCGAGACCCTTGCTGGCGGCGTCCTTCTTGTCCTGCATCTTCTTGATGAGGTCGGCCGGCGAGGGGAAGTCGGCGGCACTGGTGGGCTTGGTCGTGGGCTTCACGCCCGTGGGCTTCGTGGTGGGCGCCTCGGCGAAGCTGAAGCTGCTTCCCCCGACGACCGTGGTCGCCACAGCCAATGCGACTGCGGCAACGGTCCACTTCACGCGAGGCGAATTCGATTCGGACATAGTCTGCATGCTCCCAGCGGAACGCGGTTGATGTTCGACGACGAGCGGAAGACTCGCGACGCTGCGCAGAGCCCGTCCGATCCACGACACGACCCGGCGGCAAGTTCTCACGCGGAACTTCGCCCGCCCGGCGGCGCGACCGAGAAGTCTAGTCCAGAGTATCGGCCCGCGCCCACAGAAATCCGCGGGTTTCGCGGGAGATTCGCGGTCAAGTCGCGTCGAGACCCGTCGATCTGACGTCGCCACGTTGGTGCGACGTTGCCGACCCTCCCCAGAAGACCAATCCTCTCAATAAATCCTTGTAGCGGAGCCGATAAGACCCTCTGCGTGTCGTGGAAGAGTTGGCGCGCATCACGCGAGGTGCTTCCGATGGATTTCTCCCCCGTATGCTGCGACCGAACCGCATTCGAAACGATGCGCCGCGCCGCGTTGCACCTTGAAACGCCGGCCGGCCTGATCGAAGGCGCGGTCGCTATCGCCCGGCATGAGATGCCGGACGTGAGCGCCGAGGCCGTGAAGGACCGCCTGTACGACCTCGCCCGCGACCTCCGCACCCGCGTCCGCGGCGAGCAGCCGCAGGCCCTCCTGGCCCACCTGCACGACCTGCTGTTCGATCAGGAAGGCTTCATCGGCAACACGCTCAACTACCACGACCCGGCCAATAGCTACCTGCCGGCCGTGCTGGAGTCGAAGCGCGGGCTGCCGATCACACTGAGCCTCATCTACAAGATCGTCGGCGAACGCGCCGGGCTCGACATCCGCGGCGTCGGCCTGCCCGGGCACTTCTGCGCCGGCGTCGACCTCTGCGATGGCACCGAGGTCATGATCATCGACGCGTTCTACCAGGGACGCCTCCTGAACCACGACGACGCCATCGAGCGCATGCGCGACACGTACGGCCCGCACATCGAGTGGTCGGACGACCTGCTCGCACCGGTCACGCATCGCCACTGGCTGACGCGGATGATGCAGAACCTGCTCCACACCTTCAGCGAACGCGACCGCCTGGGCGACGTCGCAGCGATGCTGGAACTGGAGCTCGTCCTCTGGCCCGAGCAGACGCACCTTCAGCGCGACCTGGCGTTGGTGCTCGCAAGAGCCGGGCGCCCGGAACCCGCCGGCCGGTGGCTCGGCACGTACCTCGACGCAAACCCGGAAGACCCGCAGCGCGAGGACCTGGAACAACTGCTCGTCGTGCTCGCCCCACGGAAGCTCCGCAAGGCGGGCTGATGCGTGGCCCCCTCTCCCGCTCGCGGGGGAAGGCCGGGGTGGGGGCGACGGGGAACGGGGGAAAGCGATCGATCAACAAGTTAGCTTCTTCAAAGCCCGGCATGCATATGCCGGGCCCGAGGCGCTTTGGTTCGTCAAAGCGGTCGGGGCTCGGGGTATACACCCCGGGCTTTGAGTTGCAGTCCAGAGCAGCCGTGTTGATGCAGGCTCACCCGATCTCCACGCCCACCTGCCGCATGAATCGCACGCAGGTGTCGCGGTAGATCTTCTGCAGCACCGGCGCGGGCAACGCGAAACCGGCGAGCTTCGGCTGCTGATCCGTCGGCAGATCGGGGTCGAGGATGGGCGTTTCCTCGTTGATCGCGGTCTCGAACAGCTTGCGGTGGCTCCACCAGCGGCTGGCCAGGAAGTCCCAGTCGCGGGCGTCGCCGCTGACCTGGTCGCTGCCCCAGATGATGCGATCGGCGTTGCGGATGACGAACTCCCGCGCGACGTCGCGCTGCGCGGACAGTTCGCGCATCATCCACCGCGTCGCGCTCAGGTCGAGCACGAGGTCGGGAAAGCGGTCGAGCACGGTCTGCATGTACGGCAAGTTCTCAGGCCAGCCGCCGAGGTGGGCGCCGAGCCACGGCGTGCCGCGGTATTCAGTGAGCGCGGCCTCCCACAGCTCGTACTGCACCTTACGCGAGCCGAGGAAGTGCGGGTCGTCCTGCTTGTACTTGCCGTCGTACCAGATCTGCGGATCGCCCACATGGGTCATGATGATCATGCCACGATCGCGGATCTCGCGCAGCACGCGGCGGATCGTCGGGTGATCGAACCGTAGGCCGGTCCGCTTCATCGTGCCCGGAGCGAGGTGGATCTTCGCCATCCGCGCGCCGAGGTTGTGGAACGCCTCGAGCCGGCGAAGCCAATCGTCGAGCGCGCCGGGCTCGTGCAGCTTCCACCAGTTCGGAACAGCGACGAACGTGAGCCGATGCCCCCACTTCCGCTGCATGACAACCGCCTCTTCGAGCGGCGATTGCGTGACGAAGTGGTCGATGCCGAAGTGATCGGCACACTGCATCCATACGTCGGCATGACGCCTGGCGAGCAGGTGCAGATGCCCGTCGATGAAGCGCCCACGAATCGGCGGCCGTGGCATCGGCGCGCGGTAGTTGGCCTGCGTGCGATTCCACTCGGGCAACTTGTCGGCAACAGCGGCACTTTCAGCGACGGCGGACATGACTCGAACTATATCGGCAACCGCTTGGCCGGCACGTCATTTCTTGACGCAGGTCTGTCGCATGCCGGCAGCTGATTTAGGGCTTCAGCACGACCTTGATCACGTCCGTCTTGTTCTCGCTGAACATCTTGTACCCCTCGGCCGCCTGATCGAGTGGGAGGCGGTGCGTGATGACGAACGTCGGATCGAGTCTGCCCTCCTGGATGTGCTTCAGCAGGTCGGGCAGGTAGCGGTGCACGTGCGTCTGACCCATCTTGAAGGTGAGGCCCTTCCCGAACGCGGCACCGAAGGGGAACTTGTCGAGCAGGCCGCCATAGACACCGGGGACGCTGACAGTGCCGCCCTTGCGGCAGCAGTGGATCGCCTGCCGAAGCGCGTGCGGGCGATCGGTGGCGAGAAACGCGGCCGCCTTGATTCGGTCGATCGCGGCGTCGACCGTCATGCCGTGCGCCTCGAGGCCGACCGCATCGATGCACGAGTCCGGCCCGCGCCCGCCGGTGAGTTCCATCAGCTTGTCGTAGACGTACTCGTCCGACATGTCGATCGTGATCGCGCCGCCTTCCGCCGCCAGCTTCAATCGGCCGGGCACGTCGTCGATGACGACGACTTTCTCCGCGCCGAGCAGCATCGCGCTCCGTGCCGCGAACTGGCCGACCGGGCCCGCGCCCCAGACGGCGACGGTGTCGCCCTTTTCGATGTTGCAGTTGTCGGCCGCCATGTAGCCGGTCGGGAAGATGTCGGTTAGGAAGACGACCTGTTCATCTGCCAGGTCGCTCGGCACCTTGAATGCGCCGACATCCGCGAAGGGCACGCGTACGAACTCCGCCTGTCCGCCCGCGTAACCGCCGAACAGATGCGAGTAGCCAAACATGCCGGCCGGGCTCGCGCCGTACATCGCCTGCGGGCCCTTCGCGTTCGGATTCGTGTTGTCGCACGCGCTCGTCAGCCCCTTCTTGCAGAAGAAACACGCGCCGCACGCGATGTTGAACGGGATGACCACGCGATCGCCCACCGCGAGCTTCGCGCGATCGATGCCGGTGCCGAGTTCGACGATCTCGCCCATGAACTCGTGGCCGAGGATGTCGCCCTTCTGCATGGACGGGATGTAGCCGTCGTAGAGGTGCAGGTCGGAGCCGCAGATGCACGTCGTCGTCACCTTCACGATCGCGTCGCGCGGGTTGACGAGTTTCGGGTAATCGACCTTCTTGACGGCAACGTCGTACTTGCCATTCCAAACGAGGGCACGCATGGCTCGACTCCGTTCGTGAAATCAAAATGAAGAGAGCCACGAATCGCTCGAACCAGCACTACTCGGATCAGGGCATCGAATGCCTGCGTCCATTCGTGCGGCTTCGCGCAGATTCGTGGCTCACGCTTTTGCGGGCTAGCTCACCCGCGCGGCGATCCGCCGGCATTGCTGGCGACTTCGCCCGTTTCCATTAGCTGCTTGAACTTCTGCAGGTCGCTCTTCACGGTCTGGTTCGGCTCTTCGCCGAACAGCTTCGCGATGACGCTGCCGACCTTGCCCGCCGGCGGGATGTAGTCGAGGGTGACCTTCACTTCGGTCATGCCGTTCGACGTCTCGACGAACCGCACGCTGCCCGAGTTGTCGACCGTTGCGCTGCCGATGCTGCGCCACGCGATGAGCTTGTCCTGCTCGTCGTTGATGATCTCGGCGTCCCACTGTACGTCAAAGCCGAGCGGCGCCTTCGCCACCCAGTGCGAGCGCTTGTCATCGAGCACCTTCACTTCCTTCAGGTGCGACATGATCTGCGGCAGCGTTTCGAGGTCGCGCCAGAAGGCGTAGCACTCGCTCGCCGGTCGCGAGATCGTGACCGACTGCTCGACATGGATGCTCCGGCCGTTGTAGGCCGACGGATCGGCGCTCGGCTCGTTGCCCTTGCGCCGGCCACCGGTGATGTGCAGGGATTCCGCCGCGCTGCTGATCGCGCCCGTGGCGCTCGTTACCGCGCTGCCGATCGCGTTGCCCGCGTTGCGGACGGCCTTGCTGTCGATGGAGTCGATGCCGAGCTTCTTGTACAGCGGGCACGACCCGCTCAGCCCGCGATAAAGCAGGCCCGCGCCGAGCAGCGTGCGCATCAGGCCCTGCCCGCGCAGCATCTTCTTCAGGCCCGACGTCACCATGTACGTCCCCGCGATGAGCGAGACGTGACGCTCGGCCATGCCGACGTTGGGCTGGTCGGATTCGAGGTTGGCGAAGAAGTCGCCGATGCCGGTCTTGGCGCGGTCGACGCCCTGCTCGACCTTCTGTTGCAAGTCGTTTCCGCCCTGCTGCTGGCCACGCTGGCCTTGGCGTTCGACGCCCTGGCCTTCGCCGAAGCCGGTGTTCACCTGCTGCGACGCTTCGTTGTAGTCGGGGGTTTCGTAATCGCCGATGCGGTCTTGCTGAATCATGATGAGCCTCCGTGTGAGAGTCCGTGTTTGTTGCGACTGATCATGCGCAAAGCAGATCGGCCATCCGATCGGACGATTCACCCGAGAGGGCATCGGGCTTGTCGGAAGTTTTCGTAAGGAGCGGGCCGGAGCGAGCGGACGCGCCTTACTCCCTCACCCGCTCGCGGGGAAGGGCTGGGGTGGGGGTCTCGATCGGACAGAGACGCAACATCAACTCGCCGCCACGCTCGAAGGCGTGCGCGCACTTCCGCCCGCCCCCGCCTAGCCTCCCCCGCAAGCGGGGGAGGAACCAGACATCAGAATCGCTCGGCGGCAACGAGGTCTTCGAGCGTCTCGCGACGCCTGATCAGCTTCGCGTTCGCGCCGTCCACCAGCACCTCGGCAGCGCGGGGGCGGTTGTTGTAGTTGCTGCTCATCGCGAAGCCGTACGCGCCGGCGGTGTAGATGGCGAGCAGGTCGCCGCGCTTCGTCTGCGGCAGGATGCGGTCCTTGGCCATGTAGTCGCCGCTCTCGCAGACGGGGCCGACCACGTCGACCTTTTCGCTGCCTTCGGGCGCGTAGTCCTCGCGGCGAGGCGTCGGCACGTGCGTCGGCCAGATGTAGTGATAGCCCTCGTACAGCGTCGGACGGATGAGGTCGTTCATGCCGACATCCGTAATGACGAACTTCTTCTCGCCGCCCTGCTTGCGATACAGCACACGCGTGAGCAGCACGCCAGCATTGCCGCTGATGTACCGGCCCGGCTCGAACGCGATCTTGTAGGGCTTGTTCGAGAGCAGCGGCAACAGCGCCTTGGCGTGCTCGGTGATCGGCTTCGCCTGGTCGGGCGATCGATAGTTCACGCCGAACCCGCCGCCCACGTCGAACCAGTCGATCTTGTGGCCGCGCTTCATCAGGCGATCGATCAGGTCGGTCATCTTCGTGACGGCGCTCACGTACGGATCGATGTCCAGCAGCGGCGAGCCGATGTGGATGTGCACGCCGCCGATGCGAAGGTTCTTGAGCTTCTTGGAGGCTTGGCCTCCAAGGCCGTTGTACGTATCGAAGACGCGTTCGGCGCGTTCGATGTCGACGCCGAACTTGCTCTCCTTCTTGCCCGTGTTCGTCTTCGCGTGGACGCGCGGGTCGACGTCGGGATTGATGCGGACAGCGCCGATCGCCTTCTTCCCCATCAGGCCGGCCACGCGGTCGATGTTTTCGATTTCCTCTTCGCTCTCGATGTTAAACGCAGCGATGCCCGCGTCGATCGCCATGCGGATCTCGTCGTCGCTCTTGCCGACGCCTGCGAAGATGATCTTCTTCGGATCGCCGCCCGCCTGCAGGGCGCGGAAAAGTTCGCCCGCACTGGTGACGTCGAACCCGCAACCCTCGGCCGCCAGCATCTTGCAGATGTGCAGGTTGCCGCAGCTCTTGATCGAGTAACAGATCGTCGGGCTGATCGGCGCGAACGCCTCAGCGATCTGCCGGTAGTGCCGGAGGAGCGTTGCCTTCGAATAAACGTAGAGCGGCGTCCCGAACTTCTCCGCCAGTTCGCGGGCGGGGATGTCTTCGCAGTAGAGCTCGTTGTTGCGGTAGTTGAAGAAGTCCATGAGACGCGTGCGCGGTTGAAGGTGTGCCGAAGAGAGACGCCTCGCCGATCGAAAGCGCGAAGCCACGCACTATACCGTGAAGCAGATGCGCGTCACGCGATCTCAACTCCCTCCCCCGCTCGCGGGGGAGGGCCGGGATGGGGGCTCGCGATCGCGCAGCCTGCCGCCGTCCCCCTCGAAAGCTTGATCGATCTCTCGCAATTGCCCCGCCCCCTCCTAACCTCCCCCGGCAAGCGGTTGAGGGACCAGAATGATGCGTTCACGCCGCCTTCGGCTGGCCCGGCTTGTCGGTCTTCGCGGGTTCGGGCGCCTTCTGTTCGATGAGGTCGAGCATCACGGTGGCGTCGCCCATCTCGAGGCGGCGCGACTGCATCTCGGTGAGTCGACCAATCAGCCGCAGGCCGACCAGCACTTGTCCGCCCTGGAGCGGCTGCGCGCGAGCGACCTCGGTCAGCAGTTCGAGCGGTGCGCCGTCGTTGCCGTCGAGCGTGACGACGATGCGCGTGCGCAGCTTGATCGGGTCGCGAACCAGCACGCCGACGCCCGTCCGCGAGACGTCGCGGGCGAGCACGGATTGTTTTGCGGGCACTGCGTCGAGCAAGCCGAGAGGCCGCAATCCCACCTTGGCGCGGACCGGCGCACGCGGGTTCGCGCGACGCTCTCCGCCACGACGGCCGTCGGATCGGAGGCTCTTCAGCAGCGTGGCAAACTCGGCGGCGGTCAGGTTCATGGCGGTCTCGCGTCCCTCGGTGCATTCGGATCGGCACCCGTTGCTGTATCGGCGCGCGGCGTCACACGCGTTACAGACCGAACGCACAAAATCGTCACAACTGTGAATCGGACATGACGTCAGGCAATGCCCACCACATCCCGCAGGTGCGTATACGCCGACCGCGCCACGCCCGCAGCGGTCGACTCATAAGGATACAACTCCACCGTCGCCCAGTTCCGGTAATCGATCTGCTTCAAGGCTGCGAAGATGCGGGCGAAGTCGATCACGCCGCGCCCGGGCGTGAGATGCTGGTGGACGCGGTTCGCGCCGATGTCTTCGACGTGCACGTGGGCGATATCGGACGCGAGCCGTTCGATCACCTCGGCCGGGTCGTCGCCCACGCAGAAGAGGTGGCCGACGTCGCAGTTCATCTTCACGGTTGGCTCGTTAGCGAAACAACGCCGCTTGAACTCGGCATACTCGGCGGCCGACTCGATCAGCAGGCCCGGCTCGGGCTCGACGGCGATCGTCACGCCCGTCGCGCGGGCCGTCGCGATGCACTGGCTCAAGCTCGCGGCGAAAGCCTCGTACGCCTCTTCCCGCGACATCGCCCCGCCAATCAACGGCCCGCCCGGCTGGATCGACACCGTCTTCGCGCCGAATTCCTGCGCCATCTCCAGCGCGCGATTGGTGTGATCGATCCGCTTCTGCACGAGCTTCGCGTCACGCTCGATCCACGTGGGGTGATACGTGTCCCCTTCGACGAAGTGCGTGAACGCGTTGACGTTTGACACGAGCATCCCGCGATCGCGAAGCCGCCTCGCCGTGTCGCGTCGACGCGTTGAATCGAACGTGAGCGGATACGCGTGATGCAGGTCGGCCATCAGCTCGACGGCGCCGTACCCGATGCCGCCGATGGCGTCGATCGCCTCGTCGAGCGAGTTCTGCTTGAAGGCGTTGGAGGAGAAGGCGAGCAATTCGATTTCCGATTTGCGATTTCCAATTCTCGATTTGCGATTTGCGAATGAAGGGACCGCTTCAGGCTCCTAGCGATCTACTCGCCTACTCGCCTACTCACCTACTCGCCTACTCCGCAATCCTCATCCGCGGCCGACGCTTCACGATCCGCTCCGCCACATTCAGGATGTTCGGATTGCTGATGAGCCACAGCCCCATCGCCGCGCCGCCGAGGTGGGCGGCCTCGCCGCCGGCATTGTGGCCGCGGCTGAAAACCACCACCACCGCGATGCCGATCATCACCCACGCCAGCGTGCGCAGCTGCATCGGGATGGGCGGGAAGAGCAACTGTACCCACGTGTTCGGCGCCACGCGGGCCGCCGCGATCAGCACGCCGTACACGCCGGCCGACGCGCCGATCAGCGCGGTGCGCGTGTCCATCTCCAGGATGCCCGTCGACATGATGATCAGATACATCAACGGCCCCGCGATGCCGCACAGCAGGTAAAATGCGAGGTACCGCCGTCGCCCAAGCATGTTCTCGATCATCGGGCCGAACATGTACAGGCCGAACATGTTGAACGCGACGTGCGTGATCGAGTACGGGTCGTGCAGGAATTGGAACGTGACGAGCCGCCAGAGTTGGAGCTTCTGGAACGCGGCTTCGAACGAGAAGAATCCCCACTCGTACAGCAGCCCGCCGTACTGCACGATGCGCGGGCCCTGCGGCGTCATGCCGATGCGTGGCGGCGTGACGCCGGTGAGCGCGTTGAGCACGTACACCGCGACATTGATGACGATGATCCACGTGTTCACCGTCCACGCCGACATCGAACCGACCCGTCGGCCGGCGTCGCGGGGGTCGTGGCGGTAGTAGTCTAGCTTGCCGATGCCCATCGTCCGCGCAGTGTAGGGCCGGCGTGCGGCGGTGTCATTTCGCGCGACCCCATCCCAGCCATCGTTCGAGACCGCGCGCCCAGCAGCAGGTGAATCGCCGTGCTGATGTGCAGACAGTCGATGACCATGCCGATGCGATGGGGAATTGAGACCTTCCTCGTTCAGACAGCTTTGGTCTGGGTGCCACGACTTGTACGCAAGTCGTGGAGCGGCTGAATCAACTCACATGGCTCGACGATCGAACGCGCAGCTTGACTTGAGTACAACTCGTGGCACCCGGCCGATGCGTGATCGCCAATCGGCAATTCGCAATCCGAAATCCGCAATCCGCCCCCCCTCACACCCGCTGCCGACCCGCGATCGCGTCCGCGAGGACGTTCTTATTCGCGTACTCGATCTGCGTCCCCGCGGCCAAGCCTCTGGCTAGCCTCGACACGACCACGTGTGGGTAGCGTTCGCGGACCAAGTCCTGCAGGTAGAGGCTGGTCGCGTCGCCGTCCATGTTGGGGTTGGTGCCGAGGATGAGTTCCTTCACCGTGCCGGAGGCGAGGCGGTCTTCCAGGCCGGCGATCGTCAGGTCTTCCGGGCCTTCATCGTCCATCGGCGCGATGCGCCCCAGCAGCACGTGGTACACGCCCTTGTACAGCCCGGCCGCCTCAAGCGCGAGCAGATCCTTCGGCTGCTCCACCACGCACACCGTGCCCTGATCGCGGTTGGCATCGGTGCAGATGTTGCACGGGTCCGTCTCCGTCAGATTGAAGCAGACCGAGCAGTGCTTGATCTTCGTCTTCACGTCGTGAATCGCGTGGGCGAGGCGCATCGCCTCCTCCTTCGACTGCTTCAGGATGTGAAACGCGATCCGCTCGGCACTCCGAGCGCCGATCCCCGGCAGGCTGCCGAGCAGGTTCATCAGGTTCTGGACGGACTGGGTGTATTGCGCCATGGGTCTCTGAGTATAGGTCGAAACGCGAAGGGGCGAAGGGGCGAAGACCTGCGGTCGGCAATGCCTTCGGTCGGCAGAGTGAGGGAACCACAGATGAACACAGATGGGAACGAGCAGAGACGAGCACAAGAACGGGCGATGCAGCCAGGTGTGGCCGAAGCGGCTCGCGTGCGCAACGCATCACCCTTATTCCGTCTTCATTTGTGTTCATCTGCGTTCATCTGTGGTTCCACCCGTCCGCGTCTTCTTCGCCCCATCGCCCCTTCGCGTTTACCTTCCCCCGCAATGGTGTCACCCGATCAACTCGCCGACGAGATCGCCGCCATCTTCGCCGCGCGCGAGGCCGAGCTGCGGCTCGAGCAGGCCGTCTACGGGATCGACTCGCTTGACGAGCTCTCGCTCCAGTCGCTCCTCGCGACCGGTCTGTCGGCCCACCACGCCGTCGCGCGGGAGGTGCATTACCCCAGCTCGGCCGGGAAGAAGCTGAGCCATCGCAACCGGTGCGACCTCGTCCTCACCCCGCCCGGCCGGCCGCTCAAGCTCGACTCCAAACCCGCCACCCTCTTCGACCCGCCCGACGCCTGCCCGCCCGGCGAGGCGCTCTGGCTCGAGGTGAAGGTCGCCCACCAGTTCCGCGCCCCCGACCAGCGTCACGGCGGCTACGGCCAGCAGTGGCGGTCCAGCGTCGTCGACGACCTGCGAAAGATGGACGCCGACGAACTCATCAAACACGCCGCCTTGCTGCTGATCGTCTTCACGCAGGACCGCGCGGTGGTGGAGAAGGACGTCGAGCTGTTCGAAGACGTGCTGGTGAAGAAGGAAGTGTTGGCCGGGTTCAGACAGATGAGGTGCACGCCCATCCAGGACCGCATCGGCCACACCGTCTGCACAGCGGCGCTCTGGCCGACGATCATGCGGTGAGACCTGCGGCCGGCACTACATGCGCAACGCGAAGGGTCAGCGATGGACGCGTTGCGACCGCGCTAAAACGGGCGCCGCGCGTCAAGCCTTGTGCCGTTCCGGCCTACGCACGACGATCGCCCCGACGACGAACGCGCCCAGCAGCATGCCCGGCTCGGGAACGAAGGTGAACCGCGTCACCAGGCCCACCTGATCCACGCTTCCCGTGAGCGCGGTCAGGCTGTTCGTCCACACGCGGTTCACGTTGCCGTCGCCGAGCGTGGCGTCGAAGAACATCACGTTGTCCGACCCGCCCGCGATGCGCACGTCCATCAGCAGGTTGCCCTGCGCGGGGTTGAACGTGAACGGCGTGGAGAGGTTGATCACGATGTCGAACGGGTTTGGGCCGCCCGTCGGGCCGGTCGCGGACGACGTCAGCGTGAGCGGGCCGGTGTGGACCGTGGTGCTGTCCGGACCGGGGTTGTCCGCGAATCGGTTGGTGAGGAGGTTCGGCCCGACCTGCGGCGAGTAGCCGGTGGTGGAGAGGCTGATCGTCACATCGGGCACCGTGATAGAGAACCCGACCGCGCCGGCGTTGCGTCGGAAAGCGATCTGCGTGAGCTGCGCCGACCCCGACACTCCGGCGAACTGCGACGCCGCGTACACCTGCTGGTAGCGGTGGTCCACCGAGTTGAACGGGTACCGGTTGCCGTAGGACGACTCGACCCCCGCGAGCGCGTTGGGCACGACGATCGACTGAGCCGAGACCGAGGACGAAACGACGGCCGCGACAATCATCGCAGCGGTGGCGAGGCGCATGAACTTCACTGCATCTTCTCCTTCGCTAAACCAGTTCCCGCCGCGAAAGATAGCCTCGCCGATTGAGGCGTCAATCAATAAACGGCAACGCGCGACACCGCTGAACGCGGCGATCGATGTGATCGAACTATGGCGAAGTGTTGAAGCGTGTGAAGTGGACAGGCCGACGCGCTGTGGCGGACGATCACGCGGTGAGACCCGCGCTGAGTGAGAGGGGGAAACGCGAAGGGGCGAAGGGGCGAAGGGGCGAACACTGAATCACCACACGCCGTCTGCTCACCACGGTCAATCCGCTCGATTACCTCATGGCAAAGCGAATCGACTTGACGCTGAGGATGCACGAGTTCAAATCGTGTGAGTGTCGTGGGGCTACTCCATCTTCAAACGCACTCGGTCTTGTCTCGTCCCGTCGATCGACACGATCTGGACACGCGGTGACGGGCTTCAGTACCAAGACGCTGACGGAAAACTCCACCGCATGCGTGTTCGCCCAGCGCTGTGCCATCAGTGCCGCACGTTCGTGTTCGCCGAAGCCGTCGCGAATGAAGTAGAGCTCGCTGCAGAAATTCGAGACATCTTCGCAAGACAGTTCGGAGACCCGACAACGGCCTTTCTCAAGGAAGCCCTCGCTCGACGGGTCAAACAGCAAATGGATGAGTATCGGTTTGCCGTTTCAATCGCTGCGCAGCGCAAGTCGCCGCCGCGTTGTCTGAAGTGCGGCGCCGTGCATCCGCAGCCGATTGGGGATGCTCCAACGAAGGAGTGCGACTACTTCGCAAGCCCGATACTTGGCGACGGGGTCAACGAGTTCTGCGGAGTGTTCACCCCAGAGGGCTTACGCATCCGGTAGTGCAACCACGTCGGCGTAATCCCCGCCACCCATCACCATAACCGCGCCCTCATCGACGCCTTCACATCGCCCCACTTGGCGACCCAGAAGCCGCCCAGGCCAACGTCTCGGCCACACACCACACTCACGTAGTACCCATCGGGGCCTCCCAACTGGTGCGTCACAGTATCAAACTGGAGATCGTCGTCGATGCTCAGCGACCAAGGCTCGCCCAGTGCGTCAATGACCTGACGCGTGCTCAGCCCCATCCGCAGCGGCAGGCCCACGCGGAACAGAATCGCGTCGGCGATCTCCACGGTGACCGGACCGCTGATTTGCTCCACGGCAATCAGCGACAGTTGCTTCGGCTTTCTCGGCTTGTGGAGGAAGTACGCCCACTCGACGGATTTCCCATCCCCCGAACCGAGGGCGCACTCAAGCGTGTCGACGCTGTGCGGCTTCTCTGTCGGGAAGAAGTCTTCGATGCGAAGCCGCTGAAATTCACCAATTGAAATCATGCATGCCTCACACCTTGGCGCCGAGAATCACGGCCTCAGACAACCAAATGGCGGACGTACCTCTTGATCAATCCCGTCGGCCCTAGGCACTCGGCAATCGCGCCTGCCGCGCTCAACGCCCGCGCCGGCGCAGCAGCACGAGGCCGAATCCCAGCGTGCCGAGGGCGGCCGGCTCGGGGACGGCGACGGCGGTCGCGTTGCCGGTGTAGAAGCCCTGCGTTCCGTTGGTGAACGGGAAGCCGAAGAGTGAGCTCGATCCGGACTTGCCGATCAGCGTGTCCAGGCCCGCCTGCGTGGTGTTCGGAATCACGGTGTTGAACGACAGGCTGACTGATCCGCCGATCGCGCCGCCGGTGGTGGCGACGGAGATGCCGGTGAGGTCGGTCGTGGAGCCGACGGTGATCGTGCCGCCGCTGACGGACAGCTGTTTGCCGGAGCCGCCGGTGAAGGTGAGGGTGCCGTTGAGGAGCGAGTTGCTGCTGGTGTTGAGCACAATCGAGTACGTCTCGGGCAGGCCGATCGCGTACGGGTCGGTCACGCCGACGACGGTGGTGTAGCTCGACATCGTGCCGTCGAACTGAATGACCGCCGCCCGGGCAGCGGCGCTGCACGCCAGCAAAGCAATGGCGGCCGTGGTGATCATCCGAAACATGCATCTCTCCGATTCTTAGGAAGCGCTGACGTGCACGCAGCGGCAGGCGAAGTGCGGGCCGAGCGGCGCGTCTGGGTAGCAGGAAAATGTATTCACTGGTCCAACCGCAGGCAACGCGTTGCGCCTGAACGCTCGGGCAGTGTCCTGTGCAAGCATGCGCTGTCCGCCATCAGATACCGCTCACATGCCCATCTAGGCTCCGCTTGGAGCGCCGGTGCGGCGACTGGGTGAGCGCTCGGGCAAAAGCGGGTCGCAGCGGCGCCGACGTGCCCGTGCCTGGATACCACTGCCGGAACTCGTGTTGCGTGTTCGTCGATCAACCTCCTCAAGCGATTTCGTGGATCTTTCCCCGGCTTGGCCGAAGTCGTGACTCGGCCGATAGTTGGGCCGAGCGTAGAATCGCAAATGGACTTTCAATCAAAGCGATCGATCGACGACAATGCCCGGCTTGGACTCGACAGAGGTTCTTTGGCATCCGAGCAGTTGGCGTCCCGGTGCGGAACGGGGACGCCTAGCGTCAGTTGGTGCGAGCGGTGCGTTGCACAGCACCCGAGCGCTACCGAATGCACCACGCGGGGCGCGGAAATGCTCCGAAATGTTCCAAAGTGTTCCGCCGATGCGTCAGCGATCGTGCGAAAATCAGGTGAAAGTTGAGCGCATGTTCCAAAATGCTCCACCTTCGGTTTGAGCGGCAGCGTGGGGACGCCGGTCGGGTCTGTCGGGGATCAAGAGTGTGTGCGTGCCCGGGTGGACCGTCAGTGGCTCACGTCGTCGCGCAAAGGCCGGCCAGTTTGGCGTAGAGGTCGGCCAGCATCAGGCGGGTGTCGAGTCGCGTGTAGACGCGGATCGGCGCAGCATCGGGGCGCGGGTCGTACGTGCCGTTGTCGGTGATGCGGGGGCGGGGGACGAGGGCGTAATCGCTCGACGACGGGTCGGGCTCCCAGCCGGACTGGAGCGCGGTGAGGAGAACGAGCGGGCTGTCGCCGAGCACGTAGGCTTCGCCGAGCGAACGGCCGGCGCGGGTGAGGAGGTCGTCGAGGCGCGACATGAGGAACGCGCCGAGCGGGCCGTGCGGGCGGACCTCGCGGTGCAGTTCGGCATACGACGCGAGCGCGCGTCGATACGCGTCGCGCGGCACCTGCCAGATCGGGACGTCCGTCGCATCGAACACCACCTGCGCCGCGACGCGGTCGATGCCGAGGTTGTACTCCACCGGCGACGCGTTCGGCGGCGGCACGCCCAGCCCCGCGTGCTCGGGCCCGCCGATCCAGACGAGGTGCAGCCGACCGCCGATCCGCGGCTCCATCAGCAACGCGCTCGCGAGCGTGGAGAGCCCCGCCCCGCACGCGATGTAGAGGGGCGATCGGACGTCGTCGCGCAGCGCCTCGCGAACGATGAAGGCTGCCCCGTCCGAAGCGACGGGAGACCGGGCATCCTTCAGCGGAGTGGCAGAGCCGATCAGCACCGGGACTTCGCGTGCGGAGGGGATGAGCCGGACGACTTCCCGAGCCATCTCGCACGCGAACTCGGCCGACCCGGGCAGCCCGTAGAAGCCGGCCGGGTAGTGCGGCGATCCGACGACCGCGCGGACGTCGACGGACGGCGAGAGGAGGTGATGGGCGAGTTGAAAGAGCCCGTCGGGATCGCCGCCGAAGTCGTTGTCGATGATGACCCGCGCACGAGGGACGACGACGCCAGCAGCGTTCATCGGTGCGAGGCTAGGAGGTGAGGGAGAGAGGGTCAACGGGATGTGTGGCGATGGACGGGCGGACGGGCGTGAAGCGGATTGGTGATACGAGCTGGCAGTGGCACTTCAGTGCCGCTGCCCGGAGTCGAGACTCGGGAGTGACCCATGAATCGAGACGTTGAAGGCAATTACGTCTTGCCAACTCGTGCGGCCTGTCGCACTATCCCCCGACGGATCGCAACCGCTGATTCGTTGATGTCGCAGACACCCTCCCCCACCGTCACAACTCAGGACATCCAGGCGTCGCCGCTCTGGAATGCGGACCTCGCCCCGACCACGCCCGCTCAACGCACGTGGAGCACGTGGAACATCGCGGCGCTGTGGATCGGCATGTCGGTGGTCATCAGCACCTACACGCTGGCCGGCGGGATGATCGAGGCGGGGATGACGTGGTGGCAGGCGATGATCACCATCCTGCTGGGGAACACGATCGTGCTGATCCCGATGTGTCTGAACGCGCACGCGGGCACGAAGTACGGCGTGTCGTTCCCGGTGCTGCTGCGGGCGTCGTTCGGCGTGCGCGGCGCGAACGTGCCGGCCATGCTGCGGGCGATCGTCGCGTGCGGGTGGTTCGGCATCCAGACGTGGCTCGGCGCGGCGGCGATCGACCTGCTCATGGGCATGATCGTGCCGGCGTGGAAGTCGATGGACACGAGCGTCTTCGGCGTGGAAATGCACACATGGGTCGCGTTCTTCTTCATCTGGTGCGTGCAGGTCTTCTTCATCATCACGGGCATGGAGAGCATCAAGCGCCTGGAGAGCTGGGGAAGCCCCCTGCTGCTGCTGGGCGGCGTGCTGCTGCTCATCTGGAGCGTGGCGAAGGCGGGCGGCATCGGCCCGGTGCTGGAGGGGTCCGTCGCGCTGCAAAAGGAGAAGAACAACTTCTGGGCGATCTTCCCCGCGTTCCTGACCGGCGCGGTGGGCTACTGGGCGACGCTGTCGACGAACATCCCGGACTTCACGCGCTACGCGAAGTCGCAGCGATCGCAGGTGATGGGCCAGCTGCTCGGGCTGCCGACGACGATGACGCTGTTCGCGTTCATCGGCGTGGCCGTCACGAGCGCGACGCTGAAGATCTACGGCGAGCCGATCGGCGACCCGGTGAAGCTGATGGCGAAGTTCGACAGCGTGACGGTGGTGCTGTTCGCGACGATCGTCATCTTCGTCGCCCAGCTGACCACCAACATGGCGGCGAACGTGGTGTCGCCGAGCAATGACTTCTCGAACCTGAACCCGAAGCGCATCAGCTTTGTGACGGGCGGGTTGATCACCGCGGTGATCGGCATTGCGATGATGCCGTGGAAGCTGATGGAGTCGGCCGGCAGCTACGTGTTCACGTGGCTGATCGGCTACAGCGGCCTGATGGGCGCGATCGGCGGGATCATGATCTGCGACTACTGGGTGCTGCGAAGACAGAAGTTGAACGTCGACGCCTTGTTCGACCCGCGCGGCGAGTACGCGTACAGCGGCGGCTTCAACTGGCGTGCGCTGCTCGCCCTCGCGATCGCGATCGCCCCGTGCGTGCCGGGCTTCCTGGACGCGGCGACGGGGTCGAAGATTGCCGCGCCGGCGTTCTTGAAATCGCTGTACACATACGCGTGGTTCGTCACGTTCGGACTAGGGTTTGTGCTTTACTATTTGCTCATGCTCACAGCCGGAAGAACAGGAATCGACACGAACCCGTCGCGTGGCTTCGAAGTCATTCCCAAGTCGAATTCCTGAAGATTCGTGTCTATTCGTCCTGATTCGTGTTCCTCTGCCTGTCCCTCGGAGTTGCCCATGCCCACTCTCGCCACCACCGTCGACGGAATGAAGCTGCCGAACCCGTTCGTGATCGGATCGGGTCCGCCCGGCACGAATGCGAACGTCTGCCGGAAGGCGTTCGACGAAGGGTGGGGCGCGGTCATCGCGAAGACGGTGAGCCTGGACGCGAGCAAGGTCGTCAACGTCGCCCCGCGCTACGCGCGACTGCGCACAGCGAGCAAGGAGATCATCGGGTGGCAGAACATAGAGCTGATCTCCGATCGGCCGTTCGAGGTGTGGCTTGATGAGTTCAAGGCGATGAAGGACTCGCACCCGGAAGGCGTGCTGATCGCGTCGATCATGGAGGAGTACGACAAGGGCCGCTGGGTCGAGATCGTCGAGCGGTGCCAGGAGACGGGCGTCGACGGGTTCGAGCTGAACTTCTCCTGCCCGCATGGATTGCCCGAGCGAAAGATGGGCGCCGCGATGGGACAGAACTTCGAGATCATGCACGAGGTATGCGGCTGGGTGATGAGCGCCGCGAAGAAGCCCGTCTGGGCGAAGCTGACGCCGAACGTGACGAGCATCGCCGACGGCGCTGAGGCGGCGCTAAGCGCCGGCGTGCACGGCGTGGCCGCGATCAACACGATCCTGGCGGTGATGAGCGTCGACCTCGAAACGCTGCGCCCCGAGCCCACGGTGGAAGGCTACACCGTGCCGGGCGGGTACAGCTGCGTCGCCGTGCGCCCGATCGCGCTGCGCATGGTGATGGAGGTCGCGAAGCGTATCGAGGCGAAGTTCCCCGGCAAGACCATCAGCGGCATCGGCGGCATCGAGACGGGTAAGGACGCCGCCCAGTTCATCCTCCTCGGCGCCAGCACCGTACAGGTGTGCACCGGCGTGATGAAGTACGGCTACGACATGGTAAAGCGGATGAAGGACGAACTGCTCGAGTTCATGGCGAAGAAGAACTTCGAGACGATCGACCAGTTCCGCGGCCACAGCCTGCAGTTCTTTAGCACGCACGCCGACCTGGTGCGTCGCCAAGCCGAGGCGAAGGCGATGGCCGCCGCCAAGGCCGCCGGCAAGGTGACGAAGGACGGCGAATGGAAAGGCGACGAGTTCGTCAAGCAGAGCGAGGGCCTGGCCCGCGGGTGAGTGGATCAGCCGCAGTTTCGCAATCGAGCCGCGTCGGCGTCCCCCGTGGAAGCCGACGCGGCTCTGCTTTCGGATCGGGTCATCTCGTTGCCTGAATTCGAGGACGCAGGTGCAGACATTCCTCCAGCCGCATTCGAGAAACGGACCGCCGGGAAACCGAAACCAATCCGGCGTAGGCGTGGCCTCTCGATCGGTATAGTGCGAGGCAGCGGAGTTCGTCTTCTATTGATTTGGTGCGGTCCGGCCACGTCTTTACGGATCGCCTACGGAGGCAAGGAAAATGGTGCGTGAAATTCGCAATCGGCAGTCTCGTATCGTCCTCGCGGCAGGCGTTGCTTCGGTGGCGTTGATCTCTCAGGCGTTCGCCGCCAACGACACGTGGACCGGCGCGGCGGCCGACGGCAACTACAGCAACCCCGCCAACTGGCTCGGCAGCAACGTGCCGGGCGTGAACAACGGGACGTTCACCAGCCCGGACATCGCGACGATCTCGCGAACGCCCGCGAATCCCGCCAACGTGTCGGCCACCACGATCGTCGCCGACCTCATCACGCTTGATGCAAACCGGAACATCGCCGGCTTCACGTTCAACGCGATCGACACGACGGCGTTCACCATCGGATCGTCGATCGGCCCCGCCCTGCAGTTGACCGGCAATGGCGTGACCACGGTCACGTCCAGCATCACTCAGAGCAATATCAACAACGCAGGCTTCAACTTCACCATCGCTGCGCCAATGGTGGTGAACGGGAACAACTACTCGTTCGTTGCGAACAACACGCAGAGCAACGTGGGCCTGCTTCCGCGCGGGCCGATCTCGTTCACCGGAAGCGGACTCTCGACCGTCACGCTCGACGGAACGAGCAACCCCGGAAGCCAGGGCCCATCGCAGGTCCAGGGCAAACTCAGCGACGGCGCGAGCGGCCCCGTCGGCGTGATCAAGAACGGCACCGGCACGTGGGAGATGAGTCCCGGCTCGGGCAACTTCAACGATTACTCCGGCGACACCGTCATCAACGCCGGCACGCTGCGCATGCGTGGCACGCTCGACGGCACGACAGGCGCAACGCTCGGCATCGGCACATCCGCGAACAGCAACTACATCGTGAACAACACGGGCCTTCTTCGGTTCAGCGATGACAATGCGACACTCCTGATCTCCGCCAACCACATCGCCAAGTCGATCACCGTGAACGCGGGCGGCAACGTTAACGTCTCGAACAGCCGCATCCGCGTGAAGGTGCAGAACAACTCGGGGCCCGGCCTCGTCTACAACTACAACCTCGCCACGGCGAACGCGATTCAGAACGTCACCTACCTCTTCACCGGCACGACGCCCGAGCAAGGCGGGTTCAAGCTCACTAATGGCGGCACCGCACTGCTGCCCGTCGACATGACCAGCAGCACCGGCACGAACACTGACCTTGGCACCGTGCTGCGCCCGTTCGACATCGCGAAGGGTGCCGACGCGAACAGCTACGACTTCCGCATCCGCGGCCAGATCGCTGGCACGGGTGGCCTGCTCAAGCTCGGCCCGGGGCTCCTTCGCATCGACAACGCAACCAATTCGCTGAGCGGTAACCTGGAGGTCCGCGAGGGCACGCTCGGCGTGAACTCCGACAACGCGTTTCAGGGCAACCTGAACCTCGTCATGAATGGCGGCACGTTCCGCCTGACGGCGGGCACGCTGCAGCAGCAGACGTTCGCATCGGTCGTCCTGAAGAAGGGTCAGATCGTCCGCGCGAATCAGACGCAAAGCCTGCGTGCGCCGACGTACACGTTTGACGTCGCCTCGGGTGACACTGCCAGCGTCGCGATGGTTCTCAGCGACGGGCCGAGCGGTGCGGCGACCGTCGTGAAGAACGGTGCCGGTGCAGGCTCGATCACCGGTGCCAACACCTTCACCGGCGCGATCACCGTGAACGCAGGCTCGCTTACCGTGGGTGACTCGGCCCGCGCGCCGTTCCTCGCCAGCACCGCCGGTGCGAACGTCCGCGGTGGCCGCCTCGTCATCGACTACGCCGGCGGCACCTCGCCGCAATCGGCCATCGTGCCGGTCCTGACGGCGAACGCGCCCACGCTCTTCGCGGCGGGCCTCGTTCGAAGCACGAACGCCACGGCCTCGCGCGGGCTCGGTTGGATCGACGACACCGTCAACAGCAAGTTCATCGTCGCTGCCGTGTTGAACGGCGATGCCAACCTCGACGGCACCGTCAACTTCGACGACCTGCTGAAGCTCGCCGCAAACTACAACGGCTCCACAAAGGTGTGGGCCGACGGCGACTTCACCTACGACGGTACCGTCAACTTCGACGACCTACTGAAGCTCGCTTCGAACTACAACCAGACGGTGAGCGGGTTGTTCGCAGGCGATTGGGCGCTCGCTCAGGCCGTCCCAGAGCCGACGTCGCTCGCCCTGCTCGGCGCGGCGTCGGTCGCCTCACTGCGTCGCCGCCGCCGCTGATCCGCGGTCCAAGTTGCCTCCTCCGCGCAACGAAGAAGCGCGAGCCTGATCGGCCCGCGCTTCTTCTTTTGCGTCCCCGGACGCGGCTTACTTCGTCGTCGGATCCCAACCGTCACTGCCGGCGAGGACGTGCTTCGCCGTCAGCTGGCTCGCAGTCGCAGCATCCATCTCGTGGCTCCACGCGACGCGCTTGGATCGATCGGCGCCAGGACCGGTGCAGCCGAACTCGAAGTACCTCGCGGTCTTCTCGTTCTCCGCGTTGCGCCAGTTGTGCCAGCCCTCCGGGCGGATGTGCGGACCCATCTCGCAGCGGATGAACGCCACCATCGCGTAGGGCCGCCACGGCCGGCCGAGGTAAGTCGGCGTCACGCTCTCGTCGCACGTCAGCTTGCAGTCGAGGAAGACGTAGCCGTACGGGTTCTCCTGCGGCGTGCTGGCCGCGGTGACGTAGCCGCCGTTCTTGCTCTTGATCTCGCACCGCTCGAAGACGGCCGTCGACGCGCCGTAGATGAAATCGACCCGACCCTCGATGTAGCAATCGACGAAGTACTGCCGCTTCGCGTTCACCAGCAGCGTGTCCTGCCAGCCGAGCAGACGACAGTTCTCGATCACCGCGCGATCGCCCTGCGTTCGAAGCGCCATCGCCTGGCCGTGATCGCCGCTTGTGTTCTCAAACGTGATGCCGCTCGCGCGCCAGCCATCGGCGAGGATGATGACGCCCGTACCCGGCATCTTGTTCGGCACGCCGGGCGGCGTCGGCCAGTTCACGTTCAACGCGTACGTCAGCGCCGTCTTGTCTGCGCCGTCGCCCACGAAGCTGACGTTTTGCTTCGACTCCGGTAGCACGATCGGCCCCTTGTAGACGCCGGCGCGAATCTTGATCGTCGTGCGGTCGGCGTTGTCGTCTTCTACGAGCTTGATCGCTTCCTGCACGGTGCGGACGTCGCCCGACCCATCGGCCGCGACGGTGATCGTTCGCGCGCCCTTTCGTACCGCCTGCGTCGCCTTTCGACCGATGAATGCGAGTTCAGCGTCTGACGTAGTCGCCGTCGTGGGCTGCGTGGTCGCGAGTTTCTGATCGCCCATGATGTAACCGCGCATCTGCCCGCGCAGCTTCGGCACCGCGAGCCGAAGCTCCCACACGACGAGCGGCCCGAAGGTCTCGCTGCCGACAACGTTCAGGTGCGTGCCGTCGATCTTGCCGTCCTTGTCTTTCGGACTGATGAGCTCGGTGGTCGTCCTGCCCATCGATTCATACATCTCGATCGACCGCGCGTAGAGATCGATGAACGGGACGCCCTTCTCCTTCGCGAGCGCGCGGACCGCTTCGACATACTTGATGAGGTGGTCAGCCTTGATCGTGTGCTCGTCGGCCCAGTTGCGCCGGGCGATCGACGTCACGAGCACGGGCTGCGCGCCGATGGCGCGCGCCTCGTCGACGTAACGCGCCATGTTCTCGCGATAGGTTGTGGCAGGATCGGTTTCACGTTCCGGGCCCTTGCCGGGCTGATCATTGTGACCGAACTGGATGAGGACGTATGCCGGCTTGCTGTCGAGCACCTTCTGCCAGTGCCCTTCATCGCGGAAGCTTTTCGACGATCGCCCGCCGCGTGAGAAGTTGAGCACTTCGAACTTGTCGCCCGTCGCCTTGGCGAAGCCGAGCCCCCAGCCGGCGTCATCGGTGACGGTAGAGTCGCCCGCGAGGGCGATCCGAGTCTTCGCCGGAGCCTCCTGCTGCGCAACTGCCGATGCCTGAAACGCCGCCATCGACGCGACGAGAATACACAACGCGACGAGTAAGAATCGATCCATGCGATGAAGCTCCTTCGCTTGAAGCGATGAACATATGCGCGCGTTTCGGCGTCGGCAGAGCGTAAACCGGTCTAAACCTTCTCAATTCCAACCGCCTACCCGATACGTCACACGCCGTGCCGCGATCCCGAAACGAACCGACGCGAGCCGACAACGATATCACATTGGCAGGGACGGAGCGGACCCTATTCTGCAATGCAGTTAGTGGCACATCTGTCAGGCCTGCGGAGGTCTGTACATCACATCGCGGAAGTTCAGGAGAGAGGAAACCATGCTTGGAAGGAATCGCTTACGCGTTGCACCGATCTTGGCGTTAGCAATCGGCCTTGGGGTTACTGGTGCCGTGGCGCACGCAGCGTACGTTCCGATCGTTCGCGACACTTGGCAGGACACGACCCGGACGGACCCGGCGTCGCCGATCTACTCCGAAAATGGCGTCGACTCCGATAATGACGGTGACTTGGAATCGGCTTGGTATCGCGCTGGCACAGGATCGAGTTCGTCGGTGACCGCCGGTCACATGATCCACAGCCCGAGCGCCTCGCCGAACACGAACTCACTGTCGATCACGACCTACTTCACGCCCGAGGCGACGCCGATCACGCTCGGCTCCACGGGTGAGAAGATGCGCGTGAAGTGGGTCTTCAGCATGACGGGCCTGAACAGCACGTCGACGGGCAACCAGGACTTGCGACTGGCGATCGTGAACTCGCCCGCCGCCTCGCGCGTGACAGCCGATGCAAGCCCTGGTTCGGCCGCCTACGCCGGCTATGGCATGTTCGGCAATCTTCGGTCGGGCAACCTCGGCGCGACGAACTCGTTCCGGCTGATGGAGTGGACCGATCCGAACACCGCCAACAACCTGCTCTCCACCGCAGCCGCATACACCCAATTGTCGAACGGTGCGGGCACCAGCACGCCGGGCTATGCGGATAACGTTTCGTATACGTTCACCGCTGAATTTACCCGCACCGCGAGCGGGCTCGACATCGTCATGACGATGGCCGGAGCCGGCCTGGGCGGCGTCGGCGTGGATCAGATCTCCACCAGCTTCTCGGATACGACCCCGGGCTCGTACACGTTCGACACCTTCAGCGTGCGTCCCGGCTCGGCGGCGGTTACTGCGGCTTCGTTCGACACGACTAACTTCACTGTCGAGTACTCAGCCGTCCCGGAACCGGCAAGCCTCGCGTTGCTTGCGATGGCTGGCACGGCATCGCTTCGTCGCCGCCGTTGACTGACGCCGAGTCAACGCAACCAGTTGCTCGTGAACCTCCGCTCGTGATGACACGGCCCGGCACCGCTCTCGGTTGCCGGGCCGCGTCGCTAGCTTGGTTCGGCAATAGTCTGCCTCAAACGCGAAATCGAAACGCGTTGTCCCCTTCTGCCCGATGCGCTACGTTGCGACTCACACACTCGCGAGGAGAACCAACCCGATGCACCCCCGCTCCCCTACTTCGAAGCGCGTTCTCGCGTCCGCCATTTCCGCCGCCATTTCGGGCGTCACCGCAGCCGCCGCGTTTGCGCAACCCGTCTTCCCAGGCGCTGAAGGGTACGGCGGCACGTTCACCGGCACCCGCCCCGCCGCCGGCTGGTTCTCCACCGCGCAGGTCTACCGCGTCACCACCACGGCCGACACCATCAATGCGGCGACGGGCAAACCCGCGATCGGCACGCTGCGCGGCGCGTTCTACGACTACACGAATCCGAACTCACCCAAGCAGAACGCGAGCAACCGCATCGTCGTCTTCGACGTGGGCGGCGTCTTCCAGCTCACCCAGGGCACGCTCGATATCAAGACCGTCAACAACATCTACATCGCCGGCCAGACAGCGCCGTCGCCTGTGGTCGTGTACGGCAACACAACGCAGATCACGAAGAGCAACAACACCATGACCAGCAACGTGGTCATGCGCTACATGACGTTCCGCCGCGGCTCCGCTGTGACTGGCAACACCGACTCGATCACGTTCGCGGGCGGCAGCGGCGCGGGCGACACGATCGCCACGAACATGATCATCGACCACGTGACGGCAACGTGGGGCACAGACGAGAATCTCTCCGTCACGAACAACAACACTAACGTCACAGTGCAATACTCGATGATCGCCGACGCACTGCGAACCGATCACGCGTACGGCTCACTCATCCGCCCGCAGGTGGACGCGAGCGTTTCGCTCCACCACAACCTGTACGCGAACAACACCTCGCGACAGGCCCGCTTCGGCACCTACAACGCCGCCAAGCTGACCGCGGACTTCCGGAACAACGTCGTCTACAACTGGCGCGACCGCGCCAGCTACACCGGCGGCAGCAGTGAACCTGAGCAGGAGTTTTCCGACGTCAACTACGTCGGCAACTACCTCGTGGCCGGCGCGGGCACGCTCACGAATGCGAACCTTGCATACAGCGTGGACAAGAATGTCGATTCGCGCGTCTACCAGACTGGCAACTTCATCGACAGCGACAAGGCCGTGAATCCTGGCGGCGTTCCGAACGGATCTGACCTGGGCTGGGCGGCGTTCCAGGTGAGCACGCCCATCACCGACCAGACGCTCACTCAGATGGCGAGCGCGTTTCCCACCGCAAGCGTCACCACGCAGGCCGCGCCGGACGCGTACACCCAAGTCGTGAATCACGTCGGCAATTACTGGTGGAACCGCGACGCGATCGATTCGCGAATCATCAACAATGTGAAGACGAACACAGGCCCGCTCGACGGACTCGGCGCAACGGGACCGAACGCGGGCGAACTCGCTGCGATGCTCGCAACGCCAACCGTATCGCGCCCCGCCGGCTTCGACACTGACGGCGACGGCATGCCCGATACGTGGGAATTGCAGCGAGGCCTGAACCCGAACAGCGCTGCCGACGGAAAGCTCGACTACGACTCCGACCTCTACACGAACGTCGAGGAGTACATCAACGAACTCGGCGCGTTTCCCGCGCCGGCACCGATCGTGTTCACCGGATCGCTGAGCAGTCGCTACGCCCGCATTGAGAACTGGAACATTCCGTTCCAGCCGAGCCGATTCGACACCGTTCACATCAACTCCGGCACCGCCGTCATCGACGCGATCGGGCAGGACGCGAAGGACATCCGCATCGGCGCGTCGGCCGTCAGCGGCGCGACGCCGACGCTGTCGATCACGTCCGGCTGGCTCGACGCGCGGGGGGACGTCTCAATCGGACAAGTCGCCGGTACGAACTGCACACTCTCACTCACGGGCGGCAAGCTTCGCGTCGCCGGCACGATCGCGGGCGGCGAGGCGACGAGCGGCGTCTTCACGTTCGCGGGAGGCACGCTTGTCGCCGGCGCGATCGACGCGACGAAGCTCCGTCCGACCGCCGCGACGAGCGCACTCGGCACGTTCGTACAGAACGGCGCAACGTCGCAGCTCGCACCGGGGGATTCAGGCACTGCGGGAAGAACGACCATCACCGGCAACTACACCCTGCAGAGCGGCAGCGTGAGGATTGAACTCGGCGCGGCCGCACCGGCGAGCAGCTTCCAGAGCGCGACGCCCGCGTTCGACGTCGTCAGCACGAGTGGCACGCTTGCTTTACAGGGCGGCACGATCTCACTCGCACTGCTGAGCAGCTATGACCCACAACGCCTCGTCCGCCACCTCATCATGCCCGCCGGTAGCGTGAGCGGCGCTTTCGCGACGGTGTCAGGACATCAGATCGCAGCGAACAAGTGGCTCGCCGTCACGTACGGCGCCGACGGCGTGAGCGTCACCGCGACCACGCCCGGTGACGCCGACGTGAACGGTACCGTCGACTTCGATGATCTGCTCAGGCTTGCCGCGTCGTACAACGCCGCCGGCACGCAGACGTGGAGCACAGGCGATTTCACCGGCGACGGCCAAACCAACTTCGACGATCTGCTACAGCTGGCATCGTTCTACAACATCACCCTCTCAGGCGATGCTTTCCCTTACGCTCTTGCTGTGGTTCCGGAGCCGGCCACTGCCGCGATCATGACGGCAGCGTGCGGGCTGGCTCTCGCTCGCTGGAGGCGATGAACCCGTTCGCCCTAATCGCGCGATTGCTACAGCCGACACTTCGGTGCGGAACTGGCGTTCCTCACATACAAGTACGCGACGTTCATCGCGCGAGTACTCAGCGATCGCTCAGGTGGCCAACCATCAACGCTGACCAGCCGCTACGCGCTCCGCCGCACGCCGGCCGTTCGCGATCGTCGTCTGAAGCGAGGGCTTCGACCGCTGAGGGGCGACGCCGCGATCCATGTGAGGCTGCGCCGCATCCCCTTCGCCAAAGTGGACGACCCTGCCGGAGTCGGCGCTCTCTCGCGCCCGCAGGCACGCATCGGCAAGTCCAAGCGCGCCCGCAGCGTCAGCGATCGCTTGTCCGCGTCCCTCGGCATGGGCAATGAAGTCCGCCCACGGGGTTCTGTCGCATGCGACGGGGAGCGGCACCGAGCCATCGTTCTCCGCTGAGATGAGTTGTGCGGATCCCGGGCGAGCTTCGATGACGCCGTTCGTGCCGACGACGCGAATCCAGTCGTCGCCGTGCGTCGGTGCGCGATCCGGGCGGTACACGTCGATCGCAACCGATGCGACCACCTCGCCCGAGAGCATGAAGTGACACAGCGCTGAGCGCTCCATCGAGCCAAGCGCAGGATCGTTCAGCGCGTACGAATGGGCGGCGTAGACGGACCGAAACGTCTGCCCGGACATCCAGGCGACCCAGTCGATCGCGTGGCTTCCCACCCAGGGGATCGTTCCGCCATAGGTGCGCCGATCGCGGTAGTGCGGGCCGCGCGTTCCGAGCTTGTAGCTCTTACGCGACTCGATGAGGCGCACCAGCCCGACAGCGCCAGCGCTCACCAAAGCAGCCGCCGTGTAGAAACCTGGCGAATAGCGCGAGAACACCATGCTGGCAAGGTGCACTCCCGGTGAACGCCGATGAGCGGCTCGGAGCAAGCCCAGATCGTCGAACGACAGCGCAGCAGGCTTCTCGACGAGTACGTGAATGCCGCGATCCAATGCAGCAACGGACATCGACGCCTGCAACTCGTAGGGCCCGCAGATCACCACAGCGTCGGGCTTCGATTCGTCGAGCATCCGAAGCCACTCTACGCCGAAATCGCGCGGCTGATGTGGCAGCAGTTGCGTGCGATCCCATTCCAGAATTGGCGCTGCGGTGTCACCGTCTCCGCCGTTCGCAACGGCGACGATTCGCTGATGAGCATGCTCGGGCAACTCGCGAAGAACCGTCGAGAAGTGCCCGCGCGTGCCAATGAAGGCGATTTTCTGAATCCGCGACATAGAAACACACATCGCGCTGTCATCGCACGGCGATCGCATGCCCGCTTAACTCGGCACACGCCAACGGAGACACGATCACTTGAACGGCAGATCACGGCCCTTGGTCCACGTGTCTTGAAGACGCGTCACTTGGTTTGTGGGGCTGACGGTCGCCGAACCCTTGAATTTGCCCGTGTGGCAGATCATCCAGTTGCGCAGATCAGTGAAGGTCTGCAGTTCCGGCGCGTCGTCCGTGCTGTATCCGGTGGCTGGCCGCGCGACGCCCTTAGGCATGCTGACGACGCGAATGAGACGAACGGTACCGTCTGTGAAGAGCGCGTTGCCCTTGTTGTTGTGGGGCGACGCACCGTATGCGCCTTTACTCGTGGCATACAACAGATCCAGGCGATCGAAGCGCTCTTGGTTACGCGCCACCGTGTTGATCAGCTCTGTCAGCATGAGGACGTTGTTCGGCACCTGCGTCCGCTTCTTGAAGAACGCCCACGCCTTGTACGTGTCGTAGTCCGGATTCGCAGTGCCATCGGCCTTCAGAGCAGATTGGCCGCGCTGGTCGCCGAGGTTGGCGTTGTAGGTGTAGTCGGTGGTGAACTTCATGTCACCCGTGATGTCCTTCGGACGGTCGACGCTCGGGCAATCCAGCATTCGAGCGAGACGATCGACAACCGACTGATTGTCCGTGCCGTTCGGCTTCATGCCGTAGAGACGACCGAGGATCTCCGATCCGCCCCACCAGCTCTCGATTCCCGAGACGCCCAGCGACTGAGCCGGGATGTGGTAGCCGTTGTACGCAGTCGAGTAGAGGTTCGACGCGGTGTAGAACTGCTTCATGTTCGACGCGCACTTGATCGTGTTCGCCGACTCTCGCGCGCGTCCGAGCGCCGGGAGCAGGATCGAGATGAGCAGCGCGATGATCCCGATCACCACGAGCAATTCGACCAGCGTGAACGCCGATGCGAATCGGCCGTGACGCGTACCACTCTGAGACCGACCGGCGATTCGACGAGCATCCATGTTCGGTTCCTCCGCAGGGAACTTGTACGGCCTTGCTGTGACTCGCCGCCGTGCGCGTCAGACCTTTCTCTCCGCGCCGCGGCAACTGTCCTAACGGTTCAACAAGTCCGGGTTCGTTTCAGATTCGCAGCAGTGACGTGATCCGCTAACTTCCCCGAGATTACGCCGTTTCGCTGACTCGACAACGCCTACACGTTGCGTTTACGCCTCGACCTCTTTAGGTTTTCGATCGACGGCTCTCTCACACGAACCTGCGTCGTCGGACCACGGCGTCGCTCCGCCAGCCTCGCAACTGGCAGCACCGGCAACGCACCCTCTTCGCGGAGCTCACATCCATGCCCGCTCGAAAGTCGACCCCACGCGGCGGCCCCAAGCGCAAGCCCAGCGGCCCTGCTGACCGACGAGATGCGAAGCGCGAACCCAAGCGAGAAACACGTCGCGCGATGAGTTGGCCCGCCCAGGTGGTGCCCTCCTCCACGCCAACGGAGATGCCGCGTTCGCCTGCCTCGCGCGCGCCCCTCTCGCTGCCGCCCGTGTCGCTTCCGCCGGTGGCTCGGCCGGCAACGGGGCGCGAGCCTCCGTCGCGCGACGCCGTCGCGCGCGAGCCGCTTCCGGCGCCCGCCGTCGCCGTCGCATCGACGCGTCGCTTCTCGCGTCCAGCCCCCAAGCACGTCGCGCTCATCATCGAGTCGCAGGTGATGCCGCGCCGCAACATGCTCACGGGCGTCGCACGGTACATCCAGGAGCACGAGCCGTGGGCGATCTACCTCAAGCCGTTCGGCGTGGAGAAGAGCCTCGAACGCTGGCTCAACGAGTGGCGCGGCGACGGCATCATCGCTGCCGTGAACGATCCGAGCACCTACGTCATCACTGATCGCGGCATCCCAGTCGTCGACGTGGTCGGCGTGTTGCGGCGAGACGACGTGCCGCTCGTCCGAACCAACGACCGCGCCGTCGGCAGGCTCGGCGCGGAGCATTTGCTCGAACGCGGCTTTCGCAATTTCGGCTTTTGCGAGTATGCCGACCTCGAATGGTCGTACAACCGCCGCGTTGGCTTTGTGCAGACCATTGAAGATCGAGGTTGCACGGCCGACGTGCACGTGCTGCCGCTGCCTTGGGGCGAGGGCGGGCCGCAGGAGTACGAGCAGCAGCAGTCCGACCTCGCCAACTGGCTCAAGCGACTTCCGAAGCCGGTCGGCATCATGGCAACGAACGACCTCACCGGTCAGCGGCTGCTCGAAGTGTGTCTGCGACTCGGCATCGAGGTGCCCGACCAGGTCGCCGTCGTCGGTGCGGACAACGACGAGCCGGTCTGCCGTATCGCGACACCTGCGTTGTCGAGCGTCATCATCAACGACCACATGCGAGGCTACGAGGCTGCGTCGCTCCTCGATCGCCTGATGCGCAAAGAGCCGACGCCGCGGGAGCGGGTGCTCGTCGAACCCGCCGGCGTGGTAGGCCGCGCGTCGACGGACATCATGGCGATCGACGACGACGTCGTCGCCGCGGCAATGCGCTTCCTCCGCGAACACGCCTGCGACAGCATCGGCGTGGACCACGTGGTGCGAAAGGTATCCGTCTCGCGCAGCGTGCTGGAACGCCGCTTCCGCAAGGTAGTCGGGCGATCGATCAATCAGGAGCTCGTGCGGCTCCGCATAAACCGCGCCGTCGAATTGCTAACCGAGACGAGCCTAGCGCTAAAAGTGATCGCCTCGCGATCCGGCTTCGGAACGCAGGCGTACATGAACGCGGTCTTCCAGGCGAAGGTGGGACGCACCCCCGGCAGCTTCAGGTAGTGCCACTCGGCATACGCCCGTGCTTCATCCGCACGGCACTCGGCGTCGGACCCGCGCGAGCAGACCGGCCGTTGCGAAAGACGCGAGCATCAGGCCCGGCTCTGGCACAGCCTGCGCGGCAGCCCAGCCGGCGCTGGCGGGCAGGCTGGAGTTGTAGTTCGCAGCGAGGATGAGCAGATCGTCGAAGGTGACGACGCCGTCGTAATTGAAGTCACCTTCGTCCCACGTGCCCGCCTGGTTGTACTTCGCGGCGAGGCGAAGCAGGTCGTCGAAGTTGACGGTCGAGTCGAGCGTCGCATCGCCGCCTAGCGTGAGTCGGACCAGCAAGCTCGTCGAATCGAGCATCACATCCTCGATGTTGACGCTGCTCATCACGGACGAATGGGCATAGCCGACCATGCGCTGCGTGCCCTGCGCGACCGACGATGTGAGCCCTGTTCCAGTCCACGCTCCGCCCGCGAATGCGCTGGAGAGGCGAGCGCGAAGTGACGCCGCAGGCGAAGCTCCTTCGTAGTTCACCACGAGCGACGCACCGCTGATATCGAGTGTGCTTCCATTGGCGATGGTGAGATCGGTAACGACGCTGGTCGAGCCGAGCCCGCTCGCAGCCTCCGGCGCGAACGTAACGCGAGGCGCAACGACATTCAGATTCGCCACGCGAACTCGACCGACGCTGACCGGCGAAACGCCCGCAAAAGTCAGCGCCTGCGCTCCGGAGACACCGCCGGGCAATATGACGGCCGACGTGGCGGTGTTCGCGATTGTGGCTGCGATGCTCAGTGAGATCGAACCGGGGAAGCGAATCGCACTCGCGCCGGAGAACACGACCGCACCCGCACTGCCTGCGGAGCCCGAGCCGGCGATCATCAGCGGCTCGGCGGCGTAATCTGTGCCCGTACCGCGGAGTTCGAGCGTCGCGCCAGAGAGTACGAGCGTCGGTCCGCCGGTCGTACCGAGCGCCGTGGCGGAGTTGGCGACGAGCTTGCCCGCGCTCACGAGGAGCGTTCCGCCAAACGTGTTCGCGCCGCCCAGCAGCACGGTGCCAGGGCCGACGAGGTTCAGCGTGCCGGCGCCTGTCACGACGCCGTTGAAGGTGAGCGCGGTCGAGGCGTTCGAAACGTCGAGCGAGCCGGACGACACAAGCGTGATGCCGCGATTGTTCGCCATCGTGGCCGAAGCACCGGTGTAGCGGAGCGTGCCGCCCTCGAAGCGAACGAAGTCGGCCACGGGAGCGGCTGGCGAGGTGCCCATCGCGCCGATCGAGGCAATGCTCATCACGCCCGCGCGAGGCGTGACGCCACCCGTGAAGGCGTTGCTCGCGTTCGAGAGAACGAGCGTGCCGTTGCCCGTCTTGATGAGCCGGCGCGACGGCCCGAGTTCGCGAACGATTGCGCCGACGGCAAGCGTCGCGCCTGGCTGCGTGACCTCGAACGCGCCGGTCGCGTTGAGCCACACCTCGACTTCGCCTGAGCCCGTGCTGGTGCTGCCGGGCGCGATCGTAAACGTCGAATTCGTAGCCGACGCGCCCATGCGAAGCAGCGGCGTGGAACTGGTCGGGCCGTCGCCGTAAAGCGCGATGACGCTGTCGGTGCTGCCAGTGGTCGCGCTCGCGAGCGTGCTGGATTGGTTCGAGTCCCACGTGATGCTGCGCACCGACACGCTCTGGGCAGTGAGTGTCATATTCGCAGGCAATGTCGCGACGAGCGAGTTGTCGAACGTGACCGCGTTGTTCGCCTGCGGAAGCCCGTCAGTGGACCAGTTGCTGCCCGAACCGGTCGTCCACGAGCCGCTCGTCGCGCCCGCGCCGGCGTCCCACTTTTTCACCACCGCGGCGACCGGGCCGGTGGCGCGCATCGAGTCCGCAAGGATGCCTGCGGCCAGCGTGCGATTGGCCGTGCTGAAGCGGATGAGCTGTTCGTGCTCGACGTGCATGAAGACACCGCCAAGCGAGCGTGAGTAGGCACCTTGGTGGTTGCCGACGGCGCCGAGGTCGTCGAATGTGGTGCCGGGATAAACAGTGCCGTCGGAGCCGGTGTTGATCTCAACGTTCAGCGCGTTGTTCGTGGCGAGCGTGTTGTAGCCATAGGCAAGCCAGCCGTTCGCGTCGTAGCGGGCGTTCAGGTCGCGCTGCTGCGCGGTGACGGTGCCGTTGCCGTTCGTCATCACAACGGCTGTGTCAGCTGGAAAGGTGGGAATGCCGCTGAGATCGAAGCCGTGGATCTGCCAGCCGACCGTCTGCGCAGCCGGTCCGTTCATCACCTCGTGGGCGACCTGAAACGTGCTGCCGCCGACGAGGCGTGCGACGTCGGCCGTGCCGAAGCCGTTCGCGTTGCGATGTGCGCCGGCCATCGTGAAGCCGCGGGCGGCGCTGTTCTGGAACGTCCGCGCACCGAGGTCTTCGGTGTTCGTATCGAAACGGACGTGCGGCACCTCCACCATCGTATTGCTGCCGGCGCTGAAGTTGGCGAAGGTGATGCCCCAGCCCTTGGTCTGTGCGCCGTTCGTCAACACCTCGCGCAGACCGTAATACACCTGGCCGGTGTCGGTGTCGTTGAAGCGGATGTATTCGTAGCCGAACGCGGCCGCCTGTGTGTCGACGGTGTTCGTTCCGGCAGCGGTGTAGTTGCCCGTCCACAGGTCGCTGAAGCACTGCCTGAACGCCGCTTGTTGTGCCGCAGTGGGCTGGACGTAGAGGTTCGACGCATCGCCGAACGCGAGCCCCTTCCAACGATCGACCTCGGCGCGAAAGCTGCCCGTGACAGTCTGCGTGATCGCCTGCGATGACGATGAGACCGCAGCCGACGCAACCAACGCAGCCGCGATGGCGATCGATGTCGAGCGAGGATGACGCGGGCGGATTCGCATCGCGGAACTCAGTTCACATCACGGTGCGAGCAGTTCGGCGGGCTTCGTTGCTGGTGACGCATCCGACGGCCCGGCCGCCTGGGATGTCGATGCGGGTCCTGTCGTCGCCAGCACGCCGACGGTGCGCGGCGCGTCGATGATGTACGTCTGAACGAACGGTACGATCCCGTCCGCGAGTTGCTTCACGAACGGCGGGATGTTCTCCCGCTTGCGGTAACGATTGCCGAGTTCGAACTGAATCGAATCGAAATTGCCGCCTGCGTAGCTGCCGTACTGACGCGTGATGAAACCGCCGTTCAGCGAGGGCACCTCGAGCGCGTCGAGTTGATCGAGCGGCGGGTTGAACTTGTTCGCGCCACCCGCCGCGATGGGCGTCAGCAAACCCTTCGGGCCGACGAGCGCGTCTTTGCCGAACTCTTCGACGAGGTGGCGCACGCTCGTCCAGTCGGCTGTGCCGCGGATGATCGACTCGGGATCGCCACCGTGGCCGTGGATGTCGATGAGTAGGCCGCGCTTGTACTCGTTGATGATCTCGGCCCGCGCGGTGCGGATGGCGTTGTGATACGCCTCGTACACGATCCGGCCAGGCTCGCTCTCGTAGGCCTCTTCGGGAGTGCGATTCGCGTCAACGAAACGCCGGCTGAAGTTCGCCACGACGAGGTACGGACGCTGACCGGTGCGACGCTCGATCTCGTCAGCCAGTTGCAGCGCGACGAGGTCGACGTTGGCGTCGAACGCCATGGTGAAGTTGTTCTTCTTCCCCTTCTTGATGAGGAAGTTTCCGCCCGTACGCACGTCGGCCCCCGGAATGGGCAGCCGACCGCCGTGCGGGGCGGAGATGATGAGCGGCAGCGTACCGCGTTCGATGTAAACAAGCGGCGCGGGCTTCGAGGTGGGCGTGGTGGTCGCCGGCGCAGTTGCCGCAGCCTGTGCCGGGACGTCGGCCAGCGCGAGCGAGCACGTGCCCATCCACACGTTCGCTGCGCACACTGCGAGCGCGGTGAATCGCAGCGCGAATCGGCGCGTGAGCGTTACCGCAGAGCGACTCCATCGGGACGACAATCTGGATTCGGACATGAGTGACACCTTCGAAGAGACGCGCGCCGGCTTTGCGTGCGGTACTCCATGCTGCAATCGTCGCAGCGGACGTGTGCAATGGTTTTCACATGCGTCCGCCGCAACGAGCGAGTCTCCGTGGAACTGATTTCGCGGTAGTTAGAAAATCGGATCCTCGCCGAAGAGGCCGCTCTTGTCCGAGTCGTCATCCGAACCGGGCGCGGCATTCGGCGCGGGCGGAGCGACGATCGACGCGGGAACTCCGGGCAGCGACACGTTGTAGTTCGCGGCCAGCAAGAGAAGGTCATCGAAGTTGACGCTACCGCTGTAGTTGAAGTCGGCCGAGGCGTACGTGAGCGATGGGTTGATCACGTTGTAGTTGGCAGCGAGGACGAGCAGGTCGTCGAAGTTGGTGGTGCCGTTGTTGTTGGTGTCACCGACGACGAAGCGAAAGTTGAGCGTGTCGTTCACGCCCGCGCCGCCGCCCAGCTTGTTGCCGGCCGCGTCGGTGATCGCTGCGCCGAGTGCGGTCAGCGTGTAGTTGCCCGTCTGCAGGACAGACGACCCAGCCGTCCCGGTCAGGCCGGTGAACGTGATCTTCGCCGTGTTGCCTGCACCGGGCGTGACGACGAGGTTCGACGCCGTGATGACGAAGCCAGGCGTTGTGTTGTTCACCAGCGTGAAGTCGGCCGCGGCGAGGCTGGCGGCCACGTCTTCGCTGAACGTCAGCGTAATGCTCATCGACTGGCCGAGGTAGCTGAACGACTTGGCGGTGACGGTGGGCGGCGTGGTGTCGGTGGCGATGACGTTCGCGCCGCCCGGCGTGAGCTTGTAGCCAGCCGGGAAGTTGGCGGTGACGGTCGCGGGGTCGAACTCCAGTGCGTTGTTGGCGAGCGTCTGCGTTTGGTTGCCGCCGAACCACGCGTTGACGTCGTTCGCGCCGTTGCTGCCATCAAGGCGAACGACGGCGTCGAACGTTGTCGCAGTGCCGATCGGCCCGAGCGTCGGGCCGTAGGTCAGGCCCGTCGTGGCCGTCTTCCACGCGATGGAGTCGACGCGGGTAATGCCCGGTGCCGCAGCCGTCGGGTGCGACACCATCTCGGCCAGCAACGTGTCGGCGTTGCCCGAGCCACCCGAGTCGTAGTCGGTGCCCGTCGTCAGGCCGAACGTGGCGCCGCCCGAGTTGTAGGCGAGCCACACCGTGTTCGTGTCGGACTCGATCGAGCCCATGAACGTGTTCTCGACGACCGTCGTGCCGGCTTCGACTGGCGAGTGGCCGCCCGCGCGGCGCACCAGTACGAGGCCGTTCGAGCCGACGCGCACGCCCGACAGGTTGACGATGCCGTCAAGCACGCCCGCGGCGTTCGTGGTGCCCTGCGTGCCTTCGAAGAAGAGGAGGTATGTGTCGAGCAGCAGTGCGTTCGGCGTGCCGCGGAGTTCGACGAATTCGAACGGCTCGGGCACGACCGTGCCGGGCGGGTTGGCGCTCACCTCGCTGATGACGAGCCCGGTCGGCGAGGTCGAATCACTCGCCGCGATCGTCACGGTGCTGCGGCCGGTGTCGGCTTGCGCTCCACCCGTCGGATTGCTGATGCCGACGATGACCGTCTCGGCGACTTCCGGTTCGGCGTCGTCGACGATGGTGAGCGTGATGGTCGCCGCGTCGACGCCATCGGCGAAGGTGACGGTGCCAGTGCCGTTGGCGTAGTCCGCCGACTGCGCGGTACCGCCTACAACGGAGTAGTCAACACTGACGCTGCCCTGCAGTCCGCCGTAACGAACCACGCGGATCGTCGCGGTGCCCGCGCTCTCCTGGACTGTGAACGCGTTGCTCGCGAGGAGGATGCGGCCCGGATTCGCGGCGACGCCGTCCGGGTAGTTCACACCGCCCGGCGTGATCGCCGCGCCGAGGGGGCGATTGCCCGAGTTGTTGATCTGGCTGTAGCCGATGCCGGTGGAGCTGTCGGCGATGCTCACGTCTGCATCCATCAGGTTGCCCGCGTACCACGAGGTGGCAGACGTGATGCTGGGCGTCGAGAGCGGCTGACCGGCCGTGGTGTCGGTCGCGAAACGCGTGAACGAGTCGGGCGCGTCGAGCCCGACCGAGGCGCTCGCGGAGTAGCCGAACAGAACCGGGCCGTATGCGCGGTCGAGCGTGCCGCTGACGAGGAAGTTGCTGTCGAAGAAGCCGAAGATGTCGAGGATGGACGCGCCAGCCTGGACGTTGTTGAGCGGACCTGCGAAGGAGCCGTTCGTGTCCCAGTCGGCGTTGAGCACGACCGGCGCAGCGCTGAAAACGAGCGCGTACGACTGCGAACCCGCGGCGAGCGCCGCGCCGCCGTCGAAGGCAGCATTCGGAATCACCGTCGTTGCGGCGCTGAGGTTGGCGAATCCGCCCGTGGTCGACTTTAAGATAGCAAGCCCATTCGAGCCGATGCTGTAGCCCGACAGGTTGTACGCCGCCTGCACCGTGCCGGCAGAGACGTTGCCGTCGCCCTCGATGCTGACGACCCAGATGTTGTTCAGGCTCGTGCCGGGCGTGCCGCGAATTTCGACGTACTCAAACGGCCCGCTATCGACGGGCGAGACGACGACTTCGTTGAGAAGCAGGCCCGTGGGCTGAGGAGTGTCGTTGTCGGCGATCGTGACTGTAGCGACGCCTGTCGCCGGTGCGATCGTCGCACCGTTGGTCGGGTTGGAGAGCGTGACGGTGAACGTCTCCGGCCCCTCTGACACGATGTCGTTCGTGATCGGAATCGGAATCGTCTTGGAGTACTCGCCGACGCCGAAGCTGACGACGCCCGAGCCGCCGACGTAATCGCTGCCCGAAGTTGCGGAGCCGTCGACCGTCGTCCACGTCACGGACGCTGAACCGACGCCGGTCGCCGGTCGCGTGATGGTGAGATTGGCAACGCCAGCCGCTTCGTCGACGACGACCGATGTGGGCGAGAACTCGAACACGCCCGGCGTGCCGGTGTTGCCGAACACGGTGATGTTGTCGATCGCGATCGCCTGGTCGACGCCGCTGCCGTTCGTTTCATAGATGCGGATCTGGACCTGGCTCGCGCCGATCGTGTCCGCGGGAAGCGTGACGTCGATATTGGTCACCTTGCCGACCTCGCCTGACACGGTGCTGCCTGCGTTTGCGACGGCACCGGGCGCGCTTGGATTGTCAGTGGTGCCGCCATCGGCGAACTTCCACGGGCCGGAGTTTCCGACGCGGTAGTGGAGGCCGAAGTATTCCGCAGTGACGTTCGTCGACGGGTCGATGTCGATCAGGTCATACTTGATGCGAACCGGTGCGGTCATGCCGCTGTTGTTGATGTAGAGGGTCAGGTGGCCGTTCGCCATCGACGTGTCGCCGGGAAGGAAGGCGATCGTCTTGCTACCCGCCGCAGCGACGGGCGTCGTCAGCGCCACTTCCGTGATGCCATTGCCAGCCGGACGATTTGTCGACTCCGTAACGCGCGCGTTCAGGTACTGGAACGGGTACGTGGAGCCCGGCCCGCTCGCGGTGAGCGCATTGCCGGGGTTAGTGACTAGTTCGTCGAGCCGGTTTGCAAACCACGGCCGACCTGCCGTATCCGCGGAGGAGGTGGTGCCCGTTCCGCGACGGACGGCGTAGCCTTCAATGCTCCGTACCCCGCTCCAGCTGTTGGCGGTGGTGATCAGGTTGGGCCCCTCCCAATCCTGGGTCAGGCTGCCGCCCGCCAGAGGCCAGTACGATGCGTCGAGATGACGTCGAACCTCCAGCGATTCCACGCCCCGCGACCGGCGTGCCGCATCGACTGCACGGCTCACCGCCATTCGATTCAGATGACCCCGGGCACGCTGACTTGGATTCTGACGCATTGCATTTCTCCTTGTTCTCTCTGGCAACTCGCTCGATGTATTCAGTTTCAGGCAGATGCGCGCGCTCGGCGCATCACTTCGGCGCAGACGATTGAGAAGCGGACGTGGGCTTCGTGGTCCAATCGATGGCGCGGACGATGAAGTCCTTGTAATCCTTCGAGTATTCCGGGTGACAGCTGAACGCGACGACGCGACCCTTGCCGTAAGGGGCCGCCACGATTGCGGGAGTGTTGATCATCGCGCCGGGCGTGGCGCCGTTCCTGGCGAACTCGGTGCGGTAGTAGGCGAGGATCGAGACCTCGGGCAGATCGGCCACGCCGGCCGAAGCGTAGATCGGGCCGTTCGCGTAGCGGATGGTGACGGTACCGTGCTCGCCGAGCAGCTTTCGGCCGTCGTCGGTGAGTTCGACCTGCACGTCGCCCGTACCGCGGGCCCAGTTCTTGGAGTCGACGGTCTTCACGTTGAGAAGCCCGAGCGACCACTTGTAACCACTGCTGGCGAGGTAGCCGCCGGCGCAGTTGCCGATGTACGCGCCGCCGTCGCGGACGAACGACTTCACGGCTTCGCGTCCGTTCGGGCCGAGCGCGCGGGCCTGTCCGCCGCCGGTGCCACCGGGGAACATCAGCACGTCGAACTGCTTCGTCGATTCAACGGTCTGCAGTTCGTTCGGGCCGACGAAGGTGAACTTGGCGTTCGGGATCGTGCCCGCGATGCCGTACATCGCCTCGGGGCCGGGCGAGCGGTTCGAGCCGAGCCCGTCGTAGATGCCAATGTGCAACGCGCCGGCCTCGCGGTCGGGCAGAACGCGATCGACGGAGCCCGCGAACGCTTTCAGTTCACCCGCAACGACCTCGTGAGCGGCAATGCGGAAGAAGCGAGCCCGCTGCGACACGGGCATGCGATCGATCGCCGGGCATTCGATGATGACGACAGGCACCTTGCCTGCCGATCCGGCGAGCGCGCGATCCGCCTCGCCGAGATCGACGAGAGTCACGGGCGGCGCGGAGAGCACGGCGTTTGTCGCGGCAGCGTCATCAGAGATCTTCGGCACGGCCGGATCGGGCACCTCGGCCGGCTTCGCCGACAACGCCGCGACGATCCGTGCGGCGATCGCCTTGCCGGCATCACTGGCCGAGACGCGGACCTCGGCCTTCGCGGCTTCTTCAATCTTCCGCTCGCGGAACACCAGCACGAAGTCGGCGGGCGTCCTCGCATCCGCAGTGGCTGCGAAAGAAACGTCGATGTCGAGCGAGTTCCCTTCAGCGACCGTCCAGCACTTCAATTGCCCCGCGGCGACCTCCGAACCACCGACAAGTTTGCCCTCGCCCTTCTCGGCGATCACGCGAACGGACGCCGCATCGGCACTCGCTGCGAAGCCAAATGTCAGAGATGCCGCGCACGCGAAGCGCAATAAATTCCGCTCGGGGCGCTGCCCGGCTGAGAGACCGATCAAACTACGCATCACGGTTCACTCCGAGAACACAAAAGACTCATCGAACTCGCACGCCATGATTCGGCACAGGCGCTTTCTCAAGGATTGGCGGGCCACTCCAGCACGGCGAGCGTTTCGACGTGCCCATCGAAGAAGGCATAATTGCGGGCGAGTTTGTTCGTCTTCAGGTGGGCTGGCTTCCAAGTGCGGGCCTTCACGCGAGCTTCCCAGTTATCGAGCGCCGGGACCGCGGGAATGGCGACGGAGGGCTCGATGCCGAACGTGGCGCTGTCGCTCGTGTTGAAGTTGTCGCCGTCGATGTCGCTGAGCATCCAGATGCGCGAGTGATTCTTCGCGCCTCGCCACTTGTCGCGACGAGCGTTCACGGTTGCCGAGAGGCCCGTCGCGGGCTCGAGCGAGGCGTAGTCGACCTCGGCGAGCTTCTTCGGTCGCTTCTGCTCGACGGTGTGCGAGTTGGTGTGCGAGCCGAAGAAGTACGGCACATCCGAGTCGCTTTGGTTGTTGATGAGATAGGTCAGGCCATACACGCCAGCGGGGAAGCCAGTCGTGGTGTCGCCGGGAGACCGGGCGGCGTCACGAAGATTCAGGTTCGACGGGCAGATCCACACGCCGCGCGGGCCGCTCACCATCTGGAGCGTGCCATCGGCGCGGACCTTGGTCTTGGCACCGAGATAGCGGTTAACGCTGTCGGAATTCGTCCACTGCCGGGCGATCCAATACTGGTTCGTCACGAGCGGCGTCGCGAGCCCGGTTCCCGCCAAGGACTCAGGGTCCATGATCGCCGGCAGCACCGGGCCGGGCAGGACCTTCTGCTCGCGCTCGTACATGAGGACGGCCGTGGCGATCTGACGGATGTTGCTCGCACACTTCGCAACGTTGGCTGACTCGCGGGCCTTGCCCAGCACGGGCAACAGGATGCCGATCAGCACGGCGATGATGCCGATCACCACGAGCAACTCGACGAGCGTAAATCCATGAAAGCCGTGCAATCGTGAACCGTTCATCCGGCGAGCAGTGGCGATAGGTGTGGGCATGGAAAAACTACTCCTGCGACCTGAGGCACAAGCGATATGGGCAAGCAAGCCGCGCGAGGTGAAAGCCGAGAGATCAACCTCACGCAACGGCAACCGGCGAGCACATGCTGAGATGCAGGCGCGGACCGGTGATGGCGAACGCGAAATGACTATTTCGATGTCCAGACGACCGACTGACGTGATAGGCGCTGTTGGCGGACCGAGTTCCCTAGACGAGATGATATAACCATGCTCCGAAGCTGTGACAATTCCAATTGACCGCTCGCCACGAGAATTACGGAATTTGCTTTCGCTATTTTGCCTTCAGGCGAAACAGATCGATGGCGCGCTTTGGATCTAACGGACGCGGTGTCGACGGTGGCAGGCAAGCTGGCGTTTTCGCGTCATCTCGGCCACAACCCCGCCACAATGCTTGCCGATCTCCTCGCCCAGGCCACTACGACAGCCGCCGCCACCGCCCCATCCGCTGCCGTCGATCCGGCACTCACGATCGCACCATTTGCCCTGCTTTTCCTCGCGATTCCAGTCCTCCTGTTCGGCGAGCAGCTCTGCAAGCGCATCAAGTTCATCGGCGACAGCAACATCCCCGCTCCCGTCATAGGAGGGCTCCTCGTCGCGATCGCGATCCTCTTCATGCAGAAGCTCTCGCCCGGCTCTCTGGCGATCAACCCCAACACCGGCCTCGTCCCATGGCACTGGGCGATCCTTCCGCAGTGGGGGTTCGACCCGATCAAGCCGCTCGCGGTGGAACGGCCGCTGCTGATCCTCTTCTTCACCTGCATCGGGCTGAACGCGAGTTGGAGCGTCGCAAAGGAAGGTGGCATTCCCCTGCTCGTCTACCTCGGAATCGGCACCGCGTTCGCCGCGGCGCAATACGTCAGCGGCATCCTGACCGCATGGACGCTTGGCGAAAGCCCGCTGCTCGGCATCATGTGCAGCGGCGTCTCGCTCATGGGCGGCTTCGGCACAGCCGCGAGCTGGAAGGACGAGTTCGCCAAGGCGGGCCTGAATCACGCCGGCGAAATCGGCATCGCCGCGGCGGCAGCGGGCGTCATCGCTGGAGGATTGATCGCCGGACCGCTTGCGGGGCGACTCATCAAGGTGTTCGTGAAGCCGAAAGCAGCCGTCGCGACTGCGAACGGTGCCGGTTCCGACATCCCCACTGAGCCCGAATCGCTGCGTGACGACGCCGACCGCAAGGCCGAGCCCGCGGAGCCGCTCGTCGATGAGGGCGGCTTCTTCGCCGACATCGCGAACATGGTTCGGCACGCGCCGAGCATCGTGATTCACCTCGCAGTGCTGCTCGTGTGCCTGAAGCTCGGCGCGTTCGTCAGCACTTTCGTTGGCGGTGTGAAGATCGGCGAGCAGACGCTTACATTTCCGGTCTACATGGGCTCGATGATCGTCGCCGCGATCATCCGCAACGTGCACGACGTCGCCGGATGGAAGTTCATCCACACGCCTCGCGTGGACCTGATCGCCAGCTTCGCGCTCGCGTGGATGCTGAGCGTAGTGATGATCGGCCTGAAGCTGCAGGAACTCGTCGGCGCGGCCGCGCCGATGTTCGTCATCATCGCGGTGCAAGTCGCGCTGATGGCGGCGTTCGCGTACTGGGTCGTCTTCCGCGTGATGGGCCGCGATTACGAGGCGGCCGCGATGAGCGCCGGCATGATCGGCTTCGGCCTCGGCGCGACGAGCAACGCCGTCGCGACGATGCGCCAACTCGCCCGCCGCTTCGGGCCTGCCCCGCGGGCGTTCCTGATCGTGACGGTCGTCGGCGCGTTCCTGATCGACTTTACGAACGCGTTTCTGATCATGATTTTCCTGAACGTCTCGCGCTGACGCGGCTCCGTGGCTACAGCTTCGCCGAGCCGGTGGGTGGCCCACAGGATGAACGACCTCACGATTAGTGGCCCGCTCGCCGTGCGCCGTGGTGATCCACCGGCACGAACATCTTCCGCGACATGACCGCCGCTACTTCGTCGAAGTGAATCGGGCGGTAGTCCTCAGGGCGAAGACCCGTATCGGGCAACTCGCCCGTGCCGTAGAGCGGCGAGCCACTCAGCCGGATCGCCGTGTTGTCCACGCCGACGTCGAAGCTGAGCGAGTTCGGATCGTCCGGCAGGCTCGCATGGCTGTGGCCGTAAAGGTGCCACGCGCCGTGATGGCTCTTCTCCCAAACGCGGTGCGCGTAGTGCGAGAGCCAGATGCGTTGCTCGCCCACCTTGATCATCTTCACCTTGTCGTACCACGCGAACTCGGCCCGAAGCTGGTGCGCGATCGAGTCGTGGTTGCCTTCGACGAGGTGGATTTTGCCGTGGAGCGAGCGAAGCAGCGCCAGCGCGCCGTCGCGTCTCCCGTAGGCGAAGTCGCCGAGGTGGAAGACGTCGTCGGTTTGCTTCACGTGGGCGTTCCAGTTCGCGACGAGCTGCGCGTCATGCGCATCGACGTCCGCGAGCGGCCGCTTGCTGTACCGGATGATGTTGGCGTGGCCGAAATGCGTGTCAGAAATGAACCAAGTGCTCTTCATGATGAGAAATCCCAACGGCTACGCGACGCATGGAGCGCCCGCGCGGGCCGCAAAAGTGTTTGAATGAATGAGAATGCAAAGCGAGACCGGATCGCCCGAAGGCGGGCAATTCAACGGCAGACTTCGCGACTAGGACAAGGGCGGAGGTTGAAACGTGCAGCGGGAAAGGTGTTGAGTCTTGAAATGGGCCTTACAGGATTCGAACTCACTTCGGATTCTAGGCGGTAGACTACTCACTGCTCTCGAAGCGATGCAAAATCCGATGCGAACGGGCTAGGTACACCTGCCGGGACATTTCAGTTGATCGAGAGCCGCGGCGCGCGCGCTTGATCCGGCAGAAGCGCGGCACATTGCCGCGTTAGCGGCTTGCCGAGAAAGGCGGTAAGGAGCGCCGCATCCCCGCGCGGCAAGATCTGCGGAACAAGATCCTCGACTACATTGACTCGGCCGGGCTGGGAGTTGGCGGCGTCAACGCGGCAGCCGCCGAGCCGCACACACCCCTCTTCCGCGCGGCGACGCAAGAGCGGCACGCCGGCGCCTATCGCCGGCAGGCGCACGTTGGAGTCGCGACGCGAAGAAGGAACTCGTGTCGTTTGCCGACCGGTCTGGGAGCGGTTCCGTTTCGCAGAGCCGGACGAGCGTTTCCTGCGAGCTGCGGACGAGTTGCGCGGCAGCATCACGAATGAACTGCGGCGCACTCTGCGCCTCGGTGAGGCACCACAGATTGAACCAGTCGACGTTGCGTTGGACCGTTTCGATTTCCCCGGATTGAAGCTCGGCATACATCAGCCCGATGAGCCGCGACCGCGGAAAGTCGGGCGCAAGGGAAGGAACCATGGGCCCTCGCGGTAGCATCCGCCGACGAAGCAGTTCATCTCGGTGAATCTTTCATTCGCACCACTTCTCGACGCGCATCGACTTGCGCAGTGTGAGGCGGGCGAAGCAGTACCAGTTGAAGAAGGCATGATTGACCCCGCATGACCCCTTGCGCTCCGGCCGGCGGCATGTTACACCGCGCGCCACTGTCATCGTGGCCGCGAGCGATCCCTCCCAACTTCCCGCCGATTCCGAGCAGCTGCGCGCGACGCTGCTGTCCCGCGTCGGTCACCGAGCCCTGCGAGGCCGAGTTCCAGCCAGTGGACGCGGACCTTTCGAACGGGCGACGGCGAGCGTTCGAGTTGCCTAGCGCAGTTGTTGACGCCTTCGCTATTCGAGAGGCGAAGGACGATCGGGCACCGCGTGCGATAGCGTACGTCATTGGTGCGTCGCGCGAGCGACCGGAGTTTCTTCAGCGTGGACGGGTGGAGACGATGAGGAGGCTTTTCAAGGCTGGCATCCCTTCCGGCCCCGTTGGCGCGGACCCCTCGTGTGAAGCGGATGCCAGTTTAGTTTCTCAACTCAACCGGGCGCGAGTCGCGCGCGACTATGTAGCTCCATCGCAGCAAGGGGTCGCCATATTGGTGCAGAGGAACGCGGCATTTATGTGCCGTGCTGCTTCACCACTGCACGCCCACGCGCACGAGGCGGCCCCACCACAGTTTGGGGAACTCACGTCATTTCCTGAATCTCTGATTCCGTGAGATCAGTTCTGCGCATTGCCTGCACTTCTTGTTGGACGACGCTCGATGCCGGTCGTACACCCACCAGCACACGGGCGGCATCGACTCGCGCAGCGCCTGCATTTTGACCATCAATTCGTCGCCGGCTCGCAGCACGTCGGAGAGCGCTTCGCCTCCGTCCACATGCTCGTTGTGTCGCTTGCGGGTCGCGTCCAGCAGTGCCTTGAATTCTTTCCACGCGTCGTAGTTTCGGAATCCCGTCATTACCGCGCTCACGGTCAACGCGCCAAACGGAAGAATGCCGAGCGCCCAATGCTGTTCCCGGTCGGACGTCCACAGGTAAACGATCGACAGCGGGACCAGCAAGCACGCTGCTGCCAGAAAGAACGCAGTCATTGCGGACCACTTGTGTTCCACTGTTCTGAACTCCGCTTCCTGCATCACGGCCGCCAGCTTGCGCCGCTCGTACTCCTTGATGGTGTCGAGGTCGATGTACCACTCCTCCGGTCGGGTGCTGCTCAACTGCTTTCGACCCAAAGGCAGGATCTCCTCGTCGCGTGTGTCCAAGTACTCCGATTTGCCGTCCATCAGGATGTGATCCGCCAGCTGGAACGCCTCGGCCGCACGCTTCGCGTCGACCTTCGTGCGGTGTCGATCGACGAATGGTTCCACCAACGACATCGCAAGGGCGGCAGCCCCCAGAATGGTCGAAATCAACGTCGAAGACTTTACCAATGCCGCGACCGCAAGCGACGCCAGCGCTAACGCAATCGTGATCAACGAAAGGGTGAACCGCACATTTTGCTGTCGGGCGTAGAACGCCGCGCCCAGTTGGATCATCTTCTGTGCGACGTTGGTGTCTGCGTTCGGATGTGGGTACGGCGTCATCGTTCCGTCTCCTGCATGACTGGTCGTGACCTTACCCGGCAATCGCCGCGCCAGGTCGAAGCACCACGCTCGGCTCACCCCGGTTGCATCCGTCGGGTCGGCGTAAAATCGGATCGCCATCGGGTCGCTCTCGAAGTCCGCTCGCACCAAGACTCGTGTGCCGTCCGCACGCCTCAACATGGACTGGTCGCGATGCGCGTCACCGAGGCATCGAACGACCTCCTCGGCATGGTTTCCCAGGAACTGCAGCAGCACCGACTCCCACAGGAATGGACGATTCACCACGCTGCATGCCGGCGGCAGGTCCGCCCAGCCGTGCTTGGAGGGCGCATATCCCAACATGTCGGGCACGAGCCGCACGCGCGACGTCGTTCCCGTCGCGGGGTCGGACCACGACACCTCATGCATCAGCCGCAGCTCGCGCATGAGCTCGGTCAGCAGGCCGGGCCGGTCGTCTCGGCTGATCTGCTTCCACTCGTCGTCGCTCAGAATGCCTCGATTGTCCCGCACCACGTCGCTCGTCAGCAGTCGGTACATCGCCTCGCGCGCCCAGTGAACGTTGATCACGCGGTCGCTCAGGGCGTCGTTCTCCTCGAACCAGATCAGATCCCCGAGCGCGTGCATGGTCCGCAGGTAGAACTTCATGACCTCGACGTCGGTTTCGCCTGCGTCGGTCGCCGCCTGCTCGAACGCCGCCAGACCGCGGTCACGCAGCTCCGGATCTGGCTTGTCGTCGCTCTCGAACAACCGCGTCGCCGATTCTCGAAACGCCTCGAACGTCCTGCTGATCACCGTCGGTCGAACGCGCAGGATGGCGCTGCGCAACGCTGCCTCGACGGGGTCGAGTCCCACCTCTTCGCTGCCGCGCACCTTTTGCTGCAGCGCGTCGATGCCGGGATCGACCACGTCGACCTCCACCTTCCATTTCGCCGCCGCGTTGCGGATCGTGTCCGGCATCGTCAGTTCTGGGTATCGCTCGCTCACCTTGTCAATCTGCGTCACCACGCCGATGGCCGGCACCTGCGACGCCGTGCCGTCCCGCTCAGCCCGACCCGGGATGGCGTGCAGCATGCGCAGGAAGTACTCGCCGCGATTGCCAAGCCAGCCCCATGCCTTGATCGCGGAGCAGACCAGCATCACGGCGTTCCTCGATCGCTCGAACAACAACGCGTGAATCGAGAACTGCTCCGCCTGGCCGCCGATGTCCATGAATCGCACGCGCACAGTCATAGCCCCGCTTCCCGTCTGCTTCTTCTCCGCGGCGTCGGCGGGAAGGACGAAATCGCGACTCACGAACTGCAGGCCCTTCGTGTATGGCTCCGCACGTTGCCCCGGCTTGAGGCTGCCCCCGAGCGCGCCGGCGAGCTGACTCTTCCCCACGCCGCCCACGCCGACTAGCACGACCCGAACGTCGCGTAATCGCAACGCGTCGATCGCGATGGCTCCGCTGAGAATCGACAGTACCGAGTCGATCGACATGGGCGTCATGCTCAAGCCGCGCGTCTCCAGTTCGCTCCCCTCGTCGTCGCGAAACTGATTCTCCCCCACGGCAATCTCTTTCAGGCTGCCACCGCCCGATCTCCCCTCGCCCAGCGTCAGGACCAGATCGATGACCGCGCCGGGGTCGTCGATCTCGTTGTTGCTCAGGTTCAGCGACTCCAACTCGGTCAGTGCCACGGTCGCTTGGGCCAGCGCACGGACGCCATCATTGCCCAACTGGTTGTCCCTCAAGCCTAAATGCACAAGCTTGCGCAGGGGTGACCGATGGTCGGAAATCGCCTTCGCGCCCGCGACGTCAACTTTGTTGCCGCTGACTTGAAGATCCTTCAATACGCTGAGGACAGAGCCTGAACGGGCCAGCGCTGCGATCCCCTCCGACTCCAGCTCGCATTCGTTCAAGTTCAACGTCCGCAGCCGAGAGAGCGCCGACCCCGGCCCAGCGAGGGCAGCCGCCCCCCGGGGCCCGAGCGGGTTGCGATCCAAGTCAAGCGAGTCCAAGGCGCTCAACGGGGGATCCGCGTGCGCCAGCGCGGCCGCGCCCTCCGGGCCGATGTCGCATCCTGCGAGGAGCAGATCGCGAAGCGCGCCGAGGGGGTGTTGCGCATGAAACAGCTCGATCAGGCCGGCATTCCCAAGTGGATTGCCGTTTAGCGATAGGTATGTCAGCGAGCGCAGGCCCGAACTGACAGAGCCGAGGATGCGCGCGCCCCAATCGGTGATTCCGTTGCCGGAAAGGTTTAACGCTTCGAGCCTTGGAAGCGGCAAGAACTCGTTCGCCAGCGCTGCGACGCCATCGTCGCCACAGTTGTTGCCCGAAAGGTCGAGTTGCTGCAGTTGACGAAAGTTGCCGCTGTCGGACGCAATCAACTGGACGCCCTCGGTCGCCAGCCGGTTCGAGGCGAGCAATAGGTGGGTGAGCCCTTTGAAGGGGCAGGACGGCGACGCCAGCGCCCTGCCTCCCTCAGGGCCCACATCACAGTTGTACAGGTTCAGGCTTGTGAGCCGGGTCAGCGGCGAACCTGGCGCAGCAAGGGCCGCCACGCCCGAGTCGCCAATCTTCGTCGCCGCCAAGTCAAGCGATCGCAGGTTCGCCAGGCACGATGTCGGAGCAGCCAACCACTTGGCGCCCGTTGGACCGATCACGTTGTATCCGAGTTCGAGCGTCTGAAGGTCTGAAAAGGGCGCATCCGACGCGGCCAACGCTCGGACGCCGCGGGATCCGACGGAACATCCGTACAACCTTAGCCTCAGAATCCCGCGCATGTCGCGCAGACGATGCTTCACCAGCGCGATCAGAATTTCATCGTTGATGTTGAAACCGGCAAAGTCCAGCAGGCCCTGACCGTCGTATGTCCTGACCCGCGCGAAGTCGATCGCTCCATCTGCACGCCTCGGTGCAGGCACGAAGCGACGCAGCACCTCGTCAACGGGTCCACGATACTTGTCCGGCACCTCGAACCACGAGGCAAATGGCGTGCTCGACTCGTCATCTCCCGTTGGATGTGGTGCCTGCTCGTCCATCGTGTCGCAAATCTAGCTGTGAGTTCCATCGTGGCAAAGCATCTTCTTGCGTCGCGCCAGACAGTGAGCGACGTAGGGGTTGCCCAAGTTGGTCGACTGCGGGAGCGCGGACGACACGGTGTTGCGGCGATTCCCTGAATCCTGCGGCAATTGGTAGCCTAACGACGCGATGCCGGGACGTTGTCGGCTCGCAATGTACAATGAGATTCAAACACCAAGTTCTACGATGATCCGCAGGTCTGGGACTGGACTGCGTCGATGGGGAGATTCGATTGCCGGGCCTTGCGTCACCTGCTGGCTGAGCTGCTCTTTCGCTGTTCTTGGTTGTCGCAACACGAGTTGCGCAGTCTCCATTCCCTACTGATCCTTCACGGCGTTTTGGGGTCTCGTGGTTCGACGTGAGGGCGAATCGAGGGCAAGTCTGGTCGGCACCATTGATGGGGAGTTCCGTCCGGCAGCGACGCGGCCTCGCGGCGACGCTGGATGAGCCGACGCACCTAGGCCTCGCTGACGCCGAAGGCCTCGGCGGTCTCGATTGACTAGCCGGTCAGGTCGTAATCGGCGGTGCCGTCAATGGGTTTTTCAGCGTCCTGCTTGCTCTGCACTGCGACAGTGTGGTGGTAGTCTCCGCGGCCGTAGGCAGTCCCGGCGGAGTCTCCCCCGACTCCGCAACCCACGGCTCTTTCATCGGCAAATGCGCGAGCGGTTCGGTTCATTCACGCAGGGATTACTGAGCGCTGGTATTCCAAAAAGCTAGTCCGGCCTGCTTGAGGCAGACTATGAGGAGCGGCTGCCTGCTCGCCACTTCGTCGATGACGCGGCAGGCCACGCGTTCCAATTCCGGCACGTTGTCGATCGCGTGGTTCGCCAGCCGGTGGTACATGCTAAGGCACTAGAGCATCTCCGCCGAGTTCAGGTCCGGCGCGTAGCCGGGCAGGAAGTGAAGCTGCAACCGTTCGTGCTGCTCGCGCAACTCCTTCACCAACTTGCTGCGGTAAGCGTTGAGCTCGTCCCACACTAGGTCGATGCGTCGCCCGGGGAACTCGGCGAGCAATCGATGCACGAACGACGCGGCCTCGCCGCTACGGACGTACGCGTCGGGGTGGAAGTCGCAGATCACGCTGATCCGTTCGCGGGCCGGCTCGTAGACGACGGCACCCAGGACTCTCACCTTCTTGTGATGCCGGTTGCAGTAGACGACCACCGGCGTCCCGCCCGTCGGCACCCACGTCTTCTTGACGCTGGGGTTTATGAGGAACCCGATCTCGTCGGCAAGGACGATCACGCCGTCGTCCGCGGCGTTTTCTTGGGAACTCGGGCCAGCGTTCGCATCGCCATCCGGCGATGGCGGCCTCGTCGCGTTCTCGGGCGCGGCGCATCGGCTTCTGCCAGGAGAAGCCGATCTGGCGCATCAGCTCGCCGACGCAGTCGTAGTGGTAGCGGACGCCGAAGAGGCGTTCGATGAGGTCGCGGATCATGGCGGTGGTCCAGAGGTGCCGGTCGAAGCCGTGCTCGGCTGGCGAGCGACGCAGGGCGGCGACGAGTTGGCGACGCCAATCGTCGTCGAGCAGCGCGGGGCGGCCGGGGTGGAGCTTGCCGATCAGCCCGTCGCGTCCTCCGTCCTTCCAAATGCGACGCCAGCGACGGACGGTCTGATCGTCGACCTCAAAGTCGAGGACGATCTGCTTCGGCGGCACGCCGCGCTCGAAGAGGTTGGCGGCGATCATGCGCACGCGTTCGAGTTCACGGGTGGAACCGGGCGTCCTCATTCGCGCGGATGTAGCACGCCGCAAGGCCGGGCGCAACGCTGCGCGCTATTACAAACTCGGAGTCAGTAGTCAGAATCGCGGATGGCAACTGCACGCCTAACGAGACAAAGCCACGCGATGACAGTGACCCCGACAGCTCGCACTACCCGTCCGACTTCTCGCGGCCGAGCAGAAGCACAGAACTCTCGTCCCACTTGATCGTCAGGTGCCCGACGCCAATGGCCAATGACTCAATCGCCGCTTGCGGATCATCGAGAAATTCCGCGCGTGTCAACGTTCGATCGAACAGGGTCGCAACGCGCTTGACCGGCGATACCGCGAACGGGCGCAGTGATTCCACAAGATCCGAATGGGTCCGAGCGCCACCGTTTCTCCGATGTACGACCCATGAAACAAGCGCAGCAGCGTCATCCAGCGAGTAGAACACGCGCCCGCCCACACGCATTTCACGGCCGGGAAGAACTCCCTCCTCCTTCCAGAGGTAATAGGCCTGTCGGGATGGGGTTGCCTCGCGCAGCAGCTCTCCGACGATTTTCCGTATCGCTGCGAATGGAACGTATCCGATAACTTCGTGGGAACTTTTTGTTGACACTTGACGCTCATCGTCTAGTGTAAACGAATAAGCACTCTAGAGCGATGGACTTACTCATGCTGAGGCACGGATGCCCAAAAAAAGCGAATTTCTCGCGGATTTCAGTTCAAATCGGGCAGCGAGAATCGTACAACACGTACGGCCGGGTGACACGGATGGTCCGACTCGACGCAGTGGGGATCAATCCCCCAACGCGCCGTCTCAGCAGGGATGGACATCCCATGAGGTGGTCGTGATGCGTTCAGTCGAAGCAGAAAAGCTCCTGCTTGCTTCCTCCAGGGAGAAAGCGGTCGAGTTACGCGCTAAACATCCCTCCCTGCTCGGAATCGCTGTGTCACGAGTAAAGCGCGGCGAGACTTGCGATCGCCCACCGGAGTTCTTTGAGCTAACCTATCTACTTGGGGTCAAGGAACACGACGAACTGCCAGAAGACGCTCTAAAATTGCCCGAGAATTTGGAGATTTCAATCCCCAAGTTGGGTTCGTTTATATTCATCCCAGGCGTACGATGTGTTCGCGGGATGGCTTTGGGGGGATCTCAAGTGCCCACGGCCAATGTCCACGATCATCGGACACGTTGACCTTGTGAGTTGTCAGCAACTCGTCGAGCCAAGCCTGAAATTGATTGAGCTATCGAGGCGTGGATGAACGGCGTCTTTTCACCCTTGAGCGCCCTGACGTGTGGAACCGCCTCCGAAACAGCGGCCAATAGGGTATGAATTCCGATGGCGTTTTTTTGCTCATCCACCAAGCAAGCTCCTGAGTCACCTGATTCCGTACAAGCTTCGCAGAACAACACCTCGTCAAGCAGATCGTCATCTAATCCGTCACGGTACCGCACAGGAAACGCCGCTTGAGCAGCTATAAATTTACTTCGAATTGGGCCTCGACGTGTCAGCAGCTGGATAGGATCGCCACGTAGCAGCGTCCTGTCGCAGTCATGTTCTCGCACTTCGATTAGGTTGGCTGCGAACTCATGATGGATCGACTCGATCGGGCCAATGAGCCCGACGTCATATCCACTGGCCGAATCAAACCACGGCATTGTAGATAGACTCTGTTCAACAGGCAATTCGAAACCGCTGCCCGCTTGAACTGATTGGCAAAAGAGCCGAGAGGGGTCTGCCAAAGACAACTTCGAGTCGTACGGACTGTTGCCATTCACTAAGACGTGCCCACAAGTTATCGCGTATCGCCTGCCGTTAACCACAATTACAGAGCTCGCCGAGCCAACACACTGATTACTATGCGTTGTCCTAGGTACAATCTCACTTGCCAGGCATACAGAATCCGATGAAGACTGAAACACTTGGGAGACCCCTGCCGTCAGAGATCCGCGGCGAAAACCACGAATCGCCAGTTTGAAACGACCCACACCCGCAACATCAATAAAGCTAGGCACGTCAACTGGAAGCTCCCTTTCGTCCATTCGTTCGACATCATTCATGTCGAACATCAGGTTGATGACGAGTTGATCCTCGGAACTTCCGGAACCAATGAAGCCGAATCCCGCCGTACACGGGAGCCGAGTACTCGCAACTAAACAACTCGCGAACTCTTGGAAGCGATCATCTTGCGGGAATGCACGGGAGTGGGCCCTCGGGGGACTGCTTGGTGCACCGTTCGACTTGGAATACTCCGCCCAAATAGCCCGCGAGAGCTGAAGCGACACAGCGCGAAGCACGCGAACCGTTTGCCGACGGCTGCAAACGACATCGCGACGCGTGTATGTCGTATAGTCTCTGTAGGATGACCCTAGGTAAACAGATGACCGGAATGAAGAGGCGGGCTGAGGTGGTGAAGACTGGGGACCAATTCTATCTCGCTCAATGATTTCCAGTGCGGCCACAGGGGTTGTGGGCAAGGCGGAAGCCCCATGGCTTGCAATCACTACTGCGAGACTCAATGCAACCTTCCTGGAGAGATCGCGAGCGGCATGATACGCCGCTTGTAAAACGTACTGACTCTCCTGGAACTCGAAGCAGGCGAGCCGACTCCATCGCTTATACCGCAATGAACGGCCGAACAGCTTCTTGAATCTACGTCGCAGCGCGGCGATTCCGCGATTAGGCCCCCGGACGATGATTCCTTGCGTCGCTACCATTGTATTCCGTTTCCATGCAAAGAGATCGACTATAATCGCCGATTGCGATCGATAAATTACTTCTTGACCGATCCGAATACGTACTGAATCGCCGCACCCACAATTGCACCAACAAGACCACACGCCCACGACCGAAGGGGGGAATCAGGTGCAATAAGCACATATGCGAGACTAGCCAAGAATGCGACACCTAGAATGCATAGCGCAGCGATCATAACAATGGCCGAGTGATCTGACTGGCTCTTCTTGCCGACCTGTAACTCCGTTATCGGCACCCGCTCGATCCTCGACAAGTTAATCGCCCAAACGGCCAGTGAAAACACAATAAACGTTGCTACGCCCAGTACATGCGCAATCATCTTTGCTCCGGTTTATCTGTTCTGGAAATTGAATAGCCGAATTGCCCTCTGACGTCAATGTGTTGCTGCGACAACTAACGCTCCGACCTACTCAACGACTACCCTATTTAGGTGAGCCGAGGCGATGCGGTTTCAGCTCGATGAGAACTGGCTTGCCTTTCCTAGATATTTACTCCACCTGCTTTGCCGATCTCGCCGCACAACAACTCGGTCCGATCGTGTGTCAGCACAGCTCAACTAAGTACAGCCCGCGTGGAAGGGCAACTACGCCTGGGCTGGCGAAGAATTGGTCCGCCAGCCGGCGCACCAAAAGCGATCGCCACGCTGAACATGGTGGCGACGTCGGTTGTGAACGTGACGATCGCTGCAGACGGCCCACCGGCAGCAACCATAACATGCTGTCTGAGCTGCGTTCGTCGCGTAGATTGAGGCTGGATTGCCACTTACAAGCACCTGAAGCGTCACCACCGCAGCAGGAAAGGTGGGATCGTTTGGAGAGCACCCTGGGGGGTAGGGCCTCTCGAGCTACGCCAGCGGCCCCTCTCACGTTTGTCGGCCACGTTGTGTAAGCAACGACGTTAGTCGTTTGATCTTCGATTGATCTAACACATGGAGTAGCAGCCCGTAGCGGGACCGCACGCCTAGCTTCTGAAAGATCGTCTTGGCCTGGCTGTGAACGGTGTTGAACGGCCGTCGCAGCGCACGCGCTATCTCGGCCTCGCTTCGGTCCGTCAACAAAAGTTGATACACGCGGGCCTGCGCAGGATTGAGCGTGGCGAGACGCTTGATGAGGGTGGCGTCCGACGGCCGCTTCGTCGATGTACGAGTTCGGGTGGGCATTGCCGGCCGTTGAGCGGCTAGGCTCAGCAGCCGCGGTGAAGTTTACCCCGCTCCGGCGGGCTTGTCTCGGACGCTTGTTGCGCACAGGGATGGGCACGGGAATTCCTTGGAAGCGAACCAGAGCCCGCGAACAACTGAGAAGGAAACAAAACCTTCACATCGCGGGCCCGGTTCAAACAACGGATGCACGAGCGACCCGAGGTGTCACACGCCTTCCACTTGGCGTGCCTCGTTCACGATGTCCATCACCCCTTCGCTGCCTGCGGTGGACTCCGGGTCGAATGTTGCGGGCGAGGTGGTGGAAGTCATGTTGCCACTGGAATCGACAAGGATGTCGCAGTACTGGCCGACCGGCACCGTTTGAAGCACCGTCCCACTGGAGGTCATGACCTTCCCGCTGCCGGCGGACTCAAGCATGATGAAACGCCACTTCACGATCACGTTTTGGGTGTTGCGGATCGGATGCACGACATATTCTGACTGGTCCGCTCCGATCACGACGCCCGCAGTTCTGAGACGGGGTGCGGTGCCGTGGTGAAACACCCATTCGGTGTACGCCCAGAGTCTGGGCCACGTGCCGCGCGTGGCGTTGCTCTTCACTTCAGCTCCGCCCACTCCTGCCAGGGCAATCATGCCCGTGCCGTTGGATTCATGGGTGTAATAGAACGCGTCATACGCCATCGAAGGCTCCTTCCGAGAACCGAGGCTTGAGAAGATGGAGATCCACGCCGGTCAGTTCCGGGTGGGCCTGAGAGACTTGCAGCACAACATGGTCAGCCCTGCCGCCGTCGAGAGAAGCGGCACGGTGAACGGAGACAGGATGAATCCGCTGGTCCGGTAGACGAGAAGCGATGCCGCCACAAACAGGCCGGTGGTGACCAGCAGAGCGGCCAGCGCTCTCCGCACGGTGGGCGTGATCGAAACCAGCATCACGGCGACGAGGGGGCCGAGCACCCACAGGGCGGATTCCAAGGTGAACCCCACGCCTGCGCCGCCGAACAGGCGTAGCGGCGGCGCGATCGTCTTGCCTGCCAGGACAGACTCGACCCCGATTGCGTGTGCGACGTACCCGATGAGCATCCGGCCATCGGGTGCCTGGATCACGCGGTCATTGCCGGCACGGGCATCGCCGTACACGACGACCTTGCCCGCGACGCGCGATCGAAGTGCTTCGGCAGGGAGTGCCAGCACATCGCGGACGTCCAGTGTCGCTTCGTCTAACGTTGTCGTGCTGGGCACCTCCACCCAAACGCGGAACACATCGTCGGTGAGCCGCGCGGGTTGAGTCGCGGCGGCGGCCGGTGGCATGGCGACCTCGCTGAACGGGGTGACCTTCACAAGCGTGCCGGCAGGTTCGATCGCGTAGACGTGGCCGTCGTCGCTGATCTGGAATCGCGCGTCAGCCGACGCACCGCGCCAAGCGGCGAGGGCACCCGTCATCATCGTCGGCTCGGCGTCACCCGTGGGGCCGAGGCGGGCCACTTCGATTCCCCAGGGTCGATCCGGACCACACAGGCCGAGGATGGGTCCGAACCGCGCCGAACGGGTCAGTTCGTCCACGATCTGCGGCGGTCCGGCACCCCTCCATTCGGGCGTGCCGACGACCACTTGCGTTCCTCGCGCGTTCGCCGCTATCACGCCGGCCAGCAGTGGCGCATCGTAGGCGGTCGGCTTACGAAACATCATGTCCACCGCGATGACCTTCGCGCCAGCCTGGCTGAGCCGATCGATCACCATCCCGTGCAGCGGCCGCGAACCGCCTGGCTTGGTTGGGTCGAATTCTTTCAAACCCGAGGACCGAGCCACCGCGGCCGCATCGTCGCTCACCTTTACAATGACGACGTGCTGGAAAGGTTTGTCCCCCGCGTGCCCAGGCCACTGCGTGAGCATGGCGGCCCAGCGATCGAAGAGGCCGTTCTGAGCGCTGAACGTATGCAACGGCTGGCCCGCGAGGAATGCCAGCAGACAGATCAACACACCCATGACCACGGGATGTCGGCCGATGGTGCGCGAAGCCGTCACGCGCAGGCCATACACAACAGAGTCGCCGCGAGCCTTCACCGGTCGTTCGTCGAGCCATCTTTGAAGGTCGTCCGCCAGGTCGCCGGGGGAGCGGTATCGCTGCTCGGCGTCCTTGTGGATCGCCTTGAGCAGCACCGTCTCCAGGTCGCGCGGCAGCGACGCTTCGATCGACCGAGGCGGGGTTGCCTTCGTCTGCGTGATGGCCTGCGCGACGGCGAACGGGTTCGCGTCCGCCAGTTTGAACGGGAGCTGTTTCAACAGCAGCTCGTATAGCACCACCCCGAGCGAGTACACGTCCCACCGCGTGTTGGGTTGCGAGAGCGTCCCCAGGAGCTGCTCGGGCGACATGTACTGAAGCGTGCCGATGAGGTACTCCGATGCGGTCATCGGTCGGCTGGCATCGCTCATCAGTCGCGACAGGCCGAGGTCGATCAATCGGGGCACGCCGAACCCGTCAACCAGCACGTTGCTCGGCTTGATGTCGCGATGCACGACCGCGTGGTCGTGTGCGTGCTGGACGGCTCGGCAGACCGGGACGAACAACTCCACCCGTTGCCGCGTGGCCAGCTTCAGTCGCTCGGCGTACTGAGTGATCGGCGAGGCCGACTCGATCAGCTGCATCGCGTAGTACGGGACTTCGATGCGCCCCTCGACGTGTGTACCGGCCTCGATCACCTCGGCAATGTTGGGGTGATGCAGCTGGCCCAGCAGTTCGGATTCGCGCTTGAATCGGCGCACCTGCTCGGGCGTGAGCACCGCGTTGCGCATGAGTTTCACGGCCACCCGGCGTTCGGGCTCGTCTTGAATGGCCTCGAAGACTACGCCCATCCCGCCCCGGCCGATGATCTGAAGCAATTGGTATCGCCCGACTCGAATCGGTGCCCGGACCTCATCGAATCCGTTGATCGCGGTCGGGCCGTTCGACATCCAGAAGTTGGACGGGTCGGCGTTCACTCGAAATCGACCGCGTCATCGCTTCGCGGGCCGTCCGTGTTGGGCAGGAGTTCTGCACTGAGTCGGCGGGTGTGATGGCGGAGCAGTTCGACCGTGCGCTCATCCAGCCAGCCTTGGTTGGAGAGCCACCGTACGGCTTCGAAGAGCTTCACGTCCGGTAGGCTCGCGATCGAGACTCGACAGACCGAGCGACCGAGCAGGATCGAGATGTGGTAGAGCGCTGCCGTGATCGGCTTGGGTAACGAAGATTCGGGATCGACTGCGTCGCGCTTCGCCATCTCCTTCACCTGGCGGAGCAATTCAACCGGCGGCGCACGGTGATGCAGGAGGTGTTCGAAGGTTCGAATGGGCGGATCGGCCGCTTCGCCGAGCGTCTGGGCGATCAGCGCTGCGGCGGCCCCGAACGGTTTGAATTCGTCGATCAACGACGCGCTCAATTGACGCGACCAGATGTACGGCAGTTCTTCGTCCGACCAAATGTTGTCCATGGCCCCCTCGCCACGCAGCAGGTCGATCAGCGGCTGCGGGTTGACCAGTTCCGGGATGGGATGTTCTGAAACGAATTGCATCTTTCCCCCTACATACGCGGAACCCGGCCTCCGGTTGCGCGGCGACCTAGGATTTCCAAGAGTGCGACAACCTCTTCGTGCGGGTCTACATCGGTACCGAGCAGCCGGGCGAGTTCCCGGCGGAACACCCGCTTGGCGTTCGCGAGCGCGTTGCTGGCCTGCCGTGGTGAATCAAATCCGCCGAGGTGAAGCAGTTCGTCAATGCTCACGGCCACGCTGGCGTCGTATGCTGGTGAGATCACTCGGGCGTGGAAGACCTTCCAGTGCCCTTCCATCCCACTTTCGACGAGGTAGGTGCGCGTCCTACGGACCGCTTCAGCGATCATGTCCTCCGCCCAAAGCCGATCGAACGAGCAGGCCTGCTCATCGACCGCGACGCGGCTGAGATCGGCCGGCGACGGTGCGATGCCCGCACGGCGAACACGGTCGATCCAGAAGTTGTTCAGTACCGACAGCAGAAATGTTCGGAACTTCCCGCGCTCCTTACTCGCATGGTCGATGAGACGCTTCTCGATCAGTTTGTCGAGGACGAACTGCTGGAGCAGATCGTCGGCGTCCTCGGGGACGAGCTTGTGCTGCCGCACCAGGTGCCACTTGAGGGCTGGAAGGTATCGCTCCAAGAGTTGGGAGAACGCCGTGCGCCCGCCCGCTTGAAGAAAGCCTCGAGCCGCCCTGATCTGCGACCAGTCGGTTGACGGAAAACCCTTCATTTCGGCGGCAGTATACGCCAGCGAGCGTGCGATCCATTCCCGAAAATCGCAATCAACTGCGCAACGCCGAAGTGCTCACTGCGTAGATACGGGCATGAACGACGGCCATGCACATCTCCTAGAACAGATTCAGGAGTTGAGCCGTCGCGAGCGCGAGGTGCTGCTGCTGATGCTCGGAGGCCACGGTGAGCAGGAGATGAGCCAGCGGCTGTATCTCTCGAAGAACACGCTGCACTCCCACGTGAAGCGGCTCTACAAGAAGATGTCGGTGAACTCGCGGAGCGCATTGATCGCCAAGTGGGTCAGCCCTTCGGCCGTGGAGTCGTTGCGCGCGATGACCTATGGTGAGCTCGCCCAAACAGGTGAGCCGGGCTCATCGATGAACGAGCCTGACCACGGACTCCCGACCGCGGGTTGAATCTGTCCCTGAATACCCAATTGCGGCTCGGTTGCCCAGCTTGCCGTGGACGAATCGGTAGCTTGGCTTGGCTCGGGACGCCATGCTGAATTGAGCTTGTTTCTGGGGATAACGCGGACCATCATCTGCACGGCCGGACGCCCATTTAGGGCAAGGAGAGATCATGCGATGGTTCGTGGTACTGGCATGTGCATCCTGTGCGTTCATTCCGCGAAGCAGTCTGGCGGACCGCTACGTGCTGGCAGCGGACTCGATCAACGCCCGGGTGGCGCTGCTCAGCGCCACTGACGGCTCGGTGGTCAACGCCAACTTCATCGTTGATGGTGCGGGGCTGAACTACGACATGCAGTCGCCGCGCAACGCGATGCGCGTCGGCGACGAGATCTGGGTGACCGATCAAGCGGCCGACTCGATCTTTCGATTCACGCTCAACGGCAAGTGGCTTGGGACGATCGGAGGAGCAATCGACAATGTGCGCGGGATGGAGTTGATCAACAACACTGTCTATGTGAGCAACTTCGGATCGGCCAACGGGGCACCGGGCCCTTCGATCGTGAAGTTCTCGATGGACGGGACCAACCTCGGCTCGATCGCGACTTCGGGCGCGGGATCGAACCCCATGGATGTGCTGGCCAACGGCTCTGGCTGGCTGGTCAGCGATCTCGACGCCGACAGCATCAACCGATTCACCGACGCTGGGTATGTCGGCGGGTTTGTGAACTCGACGCCGACGAACCTCATCATCAACGCTCCGCAGCAGATGGCGCGAAGGACGAACGGCGGATTGCTCGTGGCGGGGTTGAGCACGCCGTCCGGCGTCTACCTGTTCGATTCGGCGGGCCAATTCCAGCAGCGATTGGCTGCAGGCAGGGCGCCCAATGGAGTGCTTGAGCTCAACAACGGCCAATTTCTGTACTCGCGCGCGGATGGCTTCTACAGGCTTGATCCGGCTACTGACGTATCGACGGCGGTCCTCACGGGCGGCGGCACACGCGGGCAGTACCTAGAGTTCGTCGAATTGCCAGAGCCGACGGGGGCATTGCTGATTGGCATTGGCGTTGTGGCACTTCTACGTCGAATCAGATAGCACGTGGCCGTGATGGAACAACCATTCCGACGTCGAAACGGCATGAAGGGGCGGTAGGGAGAGAGCCTGTGCTCACGTCTTCAGATGCGTTTCATCGCACGAAGGGAAATGACGCGGCGATTCGTAGGGACAGAGAATCATTCGCGGAGAAATCGTCACGTCTGACCCTAGGCATCTGACTGAACTACGCCGGAATCGCGTTCAACAGCCGGGAGAGGGCGAGGCAGTCTGTGGCGACAGCGTATTGCGAACCTTCTCCCGATGGACGCACTACGCCTTGATGCAGTGCTACCAATTCCACCTCCCCTTCGGCATCACCTGCGGTCACCCAGACCTTGCCCGAATCTCGACTTTCGCCGGGGATGACGCCGTTGGTGCCTTCGATCAGATGCGTGTACAGGATGATCGCATTTCCTCGCCTAGCGCGAGTTGCGTAGAGGACATGTGAGACGATTCCTCTCCGCACGCCTGTGTTCCACGAGTACGCGGCGACATCAGTCCCAACGAGTGAGTCGCGATAGGCGTCGGACGAACTGTAGTTGGCCTGAAAGAAACCCGTTGGACGCCCAAGCGTCGGAATCGTCGGGCTGAATCGCGGTATCGCGCCAGCTGGGATGGCAGCGAGAGCAGCGTCGACATCGACGTAAGCGGTTGCCGAGTTCAGGAAGGGCAGAACGAGGTTGTCGTCAACGACGTCGAGGTCGAATTGAACACGGGCAGCAACGGCACCCGTCAGCGGAACCGGAACGAATACGTAATTGCCCGTGCCGATGGCGACATGTCGGTTCGTGAGAGCGTAGAGCGCCTGATCGCCAGCACGACGCATCAGCGCGCCCATGGTGCCGGAGGAGGTCCGGTTGGATATCTGGCATCCACTCGTGAACTGAGCCCCCTGCTGCTTTCGGACGAGTTTGTTCCTGCCCGGGTCGGACTCGATTACATCCGTCAGCACCCGTCGTTTGCCGAAAATCGTTGTCTTTGGCAGCAGAACCGCTCCGTCCGAGAGCGTCCGACGCGATCCTCGTCGCGGGAGCTTCTTTCGCACCATGAACGTGATCGCTGGCGTCGAGGTGCGGTCTCCGGGCGACTTGTGCCCAAGTGCCACGCCGATCACATTTCCGGTCTTCTCATAGCGTTCAAAGGCCTTGATGAGATGTGCGACCTCAGTCATGCATTTTCTCCACTTTGACCGTGCCAGTTTCCAGGTCGAAGATGGCCAGGCTGACCGATCGCTTCGCGAGCGTCCGGTTGATCAAAGTTCCACTCTGCTTGTCCGGCGTGTTGTCCGTCGGCGCCGAAGGCGTGGGGATCACCTTGTCGAGAACATCCTTCACGATCTGATGAATCTCGCCGAGCGTTTTGTCGTCGAGCTTGCCTGTAAGGCTGGTCACGACGCCGTCCGTCATGTTGATCCCGTAGTCGAGCGTGCCGAACGCCGGTCGCTTCGGGTCAATCGTGAAGATTTCCGTGGGCCCCAGAAGAGCTGGCTGATCGCTGATCGTCACTTCGGTCTGATCCGGCAACGCAACGGAAGCACCTACCACACCATTCGCGTCAATCGTCTGCTGTGACACGCTGTAGGTCGTGGCTGTGACGATGTACACCGCCTTCGTGGGACGCTTCACCACGATCGGCAGTCCGTGAACATCCGTCGTCGTCACGACGCCGTTCTTATCGATCGTCAGCTTGTGACCGGAAATCGTCTCGCAGCCCGTAAGGCTAATGGCGACGATCGAACAGGCGGCAATCAAGAGCGTGGGTCTGATCATGGGACAAACACCTTCCTGCGATGAGTTGGGGAAGCTACAGGAGTCGAGGACACAATCGAGAAGATATAAGCGACGGTCGGCAACACTGGCATGATCTCTCCCCCCACAACATCACCTAAAAAGGTGCATCGCGAACTGGTTACGCTGAAGTGACACTCCCTGTACAGTCCGCAGCACTGCACTCGGCGATTTCCCCTCAACGCACCCAAGCTCTAGCTCTGGTCGGACTCAAGTATGCGTAGACGGGGGGATTCGACTGCCCGCGCCTGCGTAACGTGTTGGCAGAGCTGCTCTTTCGCTGTTCAACATTGCCCGAGCAGGAGTTACGCAGTCTCCATTCCTTACTGATCCCACACGGCACTTTACGATCTCATTGTTCGACGTGAGGGCAGATTGAGGGCAAGTTTGGTCCGCACCCCATCCTCTCGTGGTTGTGAATCTGCGGTTCGAATCTCGCTCACTCCAATGTTCATATCTTTTGTAAAGGCGGCATGTTGCGAAAAGCAGGCGAGAGGGATTTGAACCGCCTCGCTCAGTGCTTATTGAGATCAAGCGTCTTCCGTGATTCTTCCACGGCCGCTGCCAGTTGATCATTGCCGAGGGTTTTGTTGACCCCAAGCATGATCTTACCGTAATCTCCTGCGAGAATCCGAACATCCGACGCCCATTGCTGCTAGGGAGGCCTCATGGCGCGCACACATCCACGTCATCGCTCGACTCCGCTCGGTCTCCAAGTACCTTCAACTATCGTCGCCGCAACGCGCGCGATTGTGATGCTCTTATTCGTATCTTCACTCACCGGTCCTTGGGCTCGCGGCGCCGAACCTGGAGCGGCCGAGGATGCGACGATCCGAATTCAGTACCGAGATTTAATTGATGACACTATCTACGGGCACTCTGGTCGTCCTGCGTTCGAGGTCCTCGATCGATTAGCGCTGACCACACCTGATGGACTGGCGCGACGCGCGGTAGAGGCAGAACTTGAGGAAAAGGTCAGCGCGCTCCGGAAGGAGATTGCTGAAGCGGACGAGAACGCCGATCGTGAGGTGCTGAAACGCAAGCAGGAGGATCTCGAAAGGGCCGAACAGAGTCTCGCTGACGATAAGGTCCTTGACAAGCGCGCGAGCGACTACAAGCAACTGCACGCGAGGGATCTTGCGTTGGCTTCCACGTTCGCGAAGTCGCGAGCGGCATCGCTCGTGGTCGACGTTGAACCGGTCTGCGAGCCAGCTGCCTTCGTTTTAAACGACGCCCTAGCGCAAAAGAACGCAGAGACCTTCAACCAAAACTTGGTGGAACTTGCTGCATTCTATCCGGTGGGTCGAGCAGAGCCCGCTTGGGCGGACCTGATTCGCACCCGCCGATTTGTTGTCTATACCGATGGAGGCTCGTACTGCCGTGTGTTTCTGCCGGGAGCCAGCGCTGACAAGGCGTGGGACAACGCATATCCCGCGATCCGTCACGTGTTGCGCTCGCTGTTCAAGAACGATGCCTCGCAGGACAAACTTGAAGTCGACATCTACGCATACGAGAATGACATTGCGTCCACCACTTTCACGCTTCATCAAAGGAAACTTAGCCGCACCATCGCTGCCAAGGATTTGGGAACGCCTAATGGACTCACACCGCTTGATTTACCAGGGCTATCAAAATTCTTCGCCGATGGGTTGACGCTCGAGGGCTGCGGAGTCAAACAGGGGGCCACGCTGACGTTGATCGGGAGCAAAGGGTCAGCACAGCCGACACTGGAAGGCCACTCGATCGAGCTATCAGATCTTGCCGTTGCTTATCGTGCCAGCGCCTATGCCGGACGTGGCGAAAGCTACATGAGCCTTGACGCGAGCGGCTCGAACGACTTCGTCAACGTCAATTTCGGCGGGCGGCTCTACGACACGCGGCTAGGATGGGTGGCATATCGATGCGATCTTCGTTTCAAGACGTTAGGCGATGATGTCGACGCTGTATCGTTCGAGAATGTTGAGAAGATGATTTCGACGGAAATGCAGGATTACGTAAGCCAGCAACAGCGTCAGTTTGCCGACCCTGCTTTCCGCAATATTTCAAGTGAGGGAACACGGTTCTGGTTCTACCCCGACGACTTCAAGATCGTCGCCGCTGAGGACGGAAGATCTTGCCTAGTAACGCGGCCCCGTTTCACCGCGGCTGCAGAGCGGCAGGAGAGCTTCGATGCCAAAGGCAATCCGCTGGAGGCAAAGACGCCGCCTTGGACGTCCCTGACACTGGAGCACTTCAACAAGAACTATGATCGTTTTGCCTCACTTTTCCCCGAGGTAGCAGAACTGGATCACGCTGCACGCTTACTGGGGACCGCGGAGTGGCTTTACCAGGCGAATCATAATGGCAAGATTGCTCTTGATCTCGATGAACTATTGACGGTCCCGCTGCCCGCGAATCCAACGCCACGAAGCCGGGAGCAACTGCAGATCGTGTACGCAGTCAAGAAGGAAGGCGTCCCTGCACAGTTTAGAGCCTATTGCTTGTCGACGCCTCGCGGCCGGGCCGAATTCGAACGAGATGAGAAGAGCTACCTTAAGCCTGATTCAGAATGGAAGCTTATGAGTGTCACGGCAGGCGGGCTCGACTACTCGGCGCGAAAGGCTGTAAAGCAGGCAAGTAAAGCGGAGGGGGAATACCAAGTGGTGCTGGACAAGACCATAGCCAACGCTGAGTCGTTCACGGCCGCGGGAGGAAAAACGTACAAGCCAAGTGGCGGTGGTCCGCCAATTAAGCCGCCCCCAAAGAGTCCCGTTACAGCCACGGCTCCGGAGCCTGGCCCTGGAGGTGGTCGGTTTTCGGCCTTCGTGCGCCAGTACATCACTCCCACAGGCGATGCAATGGTGAGCATCAGCGCCCGCGAAGGGAAGTGGACGCGCGTTCAGAAGATCAGCACTGAGGCCGGGTTCGGTGACAGTGCTGTTCATTCGGTCTGGCTTTCAGAGCATGGGGCGCCGCAGCGTTTCGCAACTGACACCAGCAAGGGTGTCGTCACGTACATGCTCCCGGATCGAAACGGGATCCTTATCGCCACCAAAGCGCGGAGGGCGCGACCGCCCAGCGCTGAGGAAGCTGAGTTTCTCGCCGCAGCGCTGGCCGAGAAGAAGCGAACGCCGGCGGACGTCTGGAACCTTGTCCCCGTCGATGCCGATGTACACGCAATCGATCGAGCCCCCGATGGGGAGGCGCTAATTTACTTCCGCGAGAACGGCGAAGAAGTGGTTCGTGCGTACAAGGGCAACAGTCCAGTCGTTGTTCTAAAGGGGGAAAAGGCGTTACAGCGGCTGCGCGAAGCGTCGCGCGCGAAGGCGCACGCTTATAGTGTCCCGGGAAAAGTTGAGTTGCTTTACGCTAGCAACGAGGGTGACAAAGTCGTTCTTCAGATCGGCCGGCGCGATCCGATTTCGGTTGAGACCGCCGAATGGGGAAAGTGGCTTGTCGCCGCTCCCGACACCGGTCCGCCAGATGTGCTGAAGCCGCTACTCGACGATTTAGCGAAGTCTGGTGCAGAACTTATCGTCATTCGCGATGCGCTCCAAGCACGGCCGCGCCGTGCGCAGAAGCTAGGATTGGCAGAGTTCATGGACGGCTTATACCGCGCTCGGAACGACCGGCAGCAAAAGATCATCGAACGCCTGAAGCTCACGGAGACGGAGCTTCAAGCCGAAATTGACGAGTTGACTAAGCTGCAGGGGCAGAGCAATCTTTCAACTGCACAGAAGGAAGGCGTTGACGGGTTGCTGGCCGAGTTGGAGATCCTCAAGAAGATGCCCGAATCCGAGAAGACGGCCAAGGTTGCCGAATTGGAGGTCGAGCGGCAACGCGACCTTGCTACAGCGATGGTCTTCAAGGCGGACCGCGACGCAGTGGCGTTAACGTCGGCGCTAAAGGAGAGGCTTCCCAAACTCCACGTGAGTTTCGATGACCCCTCATCGATCGTACCGCAGCGCGTGCTGAGCGAGCCGATGGTTACACAGGCGAGCGACGTCGGGTTGGCCATTCCGCCCGGCGAGGCGGGTGTCGATGACAAAGGCATCCTCAAGACAGTCGCTGGATCGTTCGAACAGTCCAAGATCCCGCTGATTCGATCGCCTGAGGATCTTAAGGCCGTCGGCAACGTTATTATCATTACCGCCCACAATGACAAGCAACTCTTCGATTACATCCAGTCGCTGGGCGAGCACACTCTCAATGGTAAGAGCGCATTGGACGGAAAGCTTCTGATGCTGACTACTTGCTTTGAAGAAGGAAATCCAAACATGGTCAGCGAGCTACTGCGTCGATACAATTGTGCCGGCGTCCACGTGCAAGCCGAACGCGTGAACAAAGACGCGGTCAAACGCGCGTTGATCGAGTTTGGCAATGCCTTAGGCAACTTGAAGCCGGGGGCATCCCCCCGACACCTCCGCGACATGTACGAGGACGCTATTAAGAGTCTGCTGCAGCGCGAGGACCCAAGCTTGGAATTTCTCAAGCCGGAACTCGAAAAGCTCCTCAGGGCTCGGATCCAATGGTGCGGCATCTTCCCTAGTGGGCCGGAACGCCCTATCGCGCGCGCCGCGTAACAAACGGCCGGAAGTTTCGGGTCGGCATCGGCAGCCGAACGACGAGATTCCAATGAGCAATTCCGACCCGACGAATCACGCGTTGTCCTTGGAGGAACGGGAACTATCGCACGTTCCTTTCGCAGATCTCACCGATGCCGCACAGGCACGCAATCCTGATTTCGGTGGCGCTCAAACCGCGCCGGGTGAGACGATTGATTACCGGCAACTCAAGGTGTCGGTCGGGAATCGACCGCTCTGCTGGCGTGTGCGTAACCTCTTTAGGCATGCCGGGAAAGTTCTGCCTAAGGGTATGAAGCTCTACCGAGACTGGGACGTGTGGATGATCGCCCACGCCGTATCTGTCAGCGATCAGGGCGCGTTCGCTACGCTGCTCAATAGCGTCGTAGATGCAGTCGGCTACGAGGCTGAGTTCAACCCCGCGCTCGTTGCGACAGTTGGACTGCAGCCTGAACCAGCAGTTGTTCGAAACGTTGGCGGTAGCTTTCAGGTTGCTGTTAATCTCGGATTGGACGGCTCAATGCCGTCAACGGACGGTGAATCACTTTGTGACATTGGCGTGCCACTCGTTGCCGGCGCCTCAGTCGGGTTCTCGACCAAGACGGAGATGTTCGGCAGGCTGACTTTTGGCGTGTGGACTCCCAAGATTGTCACTACCGGAATCTGCAGCTGCCGATGCGAATGGCTTTTTAATCGGACCGAAGCACCACTTCGCAACTCGCAGACAATGTTTCAGACTGTCCTCGTGCCGGCCGGTATTGAGCAACTTGAATTCCGGTGCCGCGCCTACGCGCTAATTCGGAGCGTCGGTTTCATTCCGATTCCCAGCCGCTTCGAGACCATGTGGCTGAGCGTATCGACGGCGCCAATTGCCGACGTCAAGATGGGGAGTTGACGGGCGCAGTGCGGAGTTCGTGTAAGCCTACCGTCAAGGGCGGTAGCCGTTCGATTGTTTCGACCGTCCAAGAACGTATGGCAGACAGGAAAAGTTCTACTGGCGTCCCGCTGGCTCCACTCAACCCCTCGGATTGATCGAGCGTTGTTCAAGGCCCGAGACAACTCTTGGCAGATCGTTAGCAGGGTTCTGGCTCTTTTGTTCGTCAGGCCGCCTGGAGTCTTCGCTTCCCCCTTCCTCGACGTTGCCTCCCCATGGGCTCTATTCGACGAGGCATCCTCGGCGGCATCTGCTAACATTCTCGTCCATGACTGTGGCTGCGCCCGGAGATACGGGACTCAACAAGCTCGCCGACCTGCTGTCGATCCAGCAGGATAAGTGTGAGCGGTGCGTGAACCGCATCTTCCGACGTTGCGCTTTCGTTGCATGATGCCGCCGGCATGGGAGCAACTAATGTGAAGACGGGCGCGGGCTCTGCCGAGGCACGGTGGCGGGCGGTGGTCGACG
>JAESFG010000217.1_pt1 | contig 153538 bp, 114 predicted proteins | sample 9269371 | NCBI WGS metagenome assembly JAESFG01 (sample SAMN14506227, study PRJNA617093) | algae metagenome | isolation source: Aetokthonos hydrillicola CCALA 1050 (B3-Florida) and co-occurring... | place: USA: South Carolina | collected 2013-01-01 | reverse complement strand
GTACGACCTGCGCGGGTTCAATGACGGTATCGCTGAGGATCACGCAGGACCGCAGCCGCGATTGCCCGGCGCGAAGTTCTTCCTTCCCAACAAGGATGAGTGGGTGAAGGCGGTTCATTTCGACCCGTACCGAAACGGCTCGGACCAGCCGGGGTACTGGCAGTATCCGTATTCAAGCGACACGGCTCCGGTGGTCGGGGCCCCCGGCGTCGGGCAGACCAACACTGGGTTGGACTTCTCGGCCGGGCAGTTGGCGTTCCGCGTGGGGGCGTATCCGGACGCCGTGACTCCGTGGGGGTTGTTGGATGCTTCGGGGGGGGTGAGTGAGTGGTTGGAGGGGCGCCAGGCGTTCGGCAACAACGCGAGTTGGGAAGGATCGGCATCAAATCCTGCGATCGCCTCGTTAATCCTTGATCGAATAGACATTCAAAGCGGCCAATCCATCTCGGGTTCCAGTTTCCTCGGTTTTCGCATCGCGTCGGTGGTCCCAGCACCGACGGGCACGATGATGACACTTCTGGGTCTTGGTCTCGTGGGCATTTCTCGAAGGAGAGTTTCATGACGAATCACATCCATCTCCGCGCGATTCTCGCCCTCACGATGTTGCTCGCCGTCATGACCAGCGCCGCCTCAGGCTCGCTGGTCGTTCAACGGAAGCTTGCCAACGGCACGTTCGAAACGCTGACCCAAAGCGCTCCGCCAGATAAGACTTTGCGTTGCATCGACCACGTTTGCGCGCCATGTTGCGGTGATGCACCCAGGAATTGAGATTCAGCGTTGACTCGGCGTGTTTCGCCGATAGGCTGTCCGCTGGATCATGCTGAGTCCCTCACCTTGCACAGGGTGCCCCCAATGCGGAACCGACTTCTACTGGCCGCGTTTCTCGCCACGATTCAATGCGTGACCGGTGCCGCCACCATGCTGCCCGACTACGGCTTTCAGTGGGCGATCATCGATCACCCCGGCAATGCGCCGTACAGCGTGCCGCCGAACATCGGGCAGCCGCGCACGGTTGGGCGCGTGGACCACACCTACCGAATCAGCAAGACCGAGATGTCCGCTGCGGACTGGGCCCCCTTCGCCAACGCCAACCTCCGCATCGGCGACCCGTGGGAGACCGGCCTCAACGCCTACTTCGGGCAGATGCTTGACATCGGCCCCGGCGGAATCCTCCAGCCGCGCACCGACATCCCCGCCGGGGACAGGCTGAACCTGGGTAGCGTGACGTGGTACGACGCCGCGCGGTATTGCAACTGGCTGCACAACGGCAAGGCCGAAACGCGCGAGGCGATGGAGTACGGTGCGTACGACCTGCGCGGGTTCCCGCCCAACCCGAACCCGATCACGCCGCCGACGCGTCTGCCCGGCGCGACGTTCTTTCTTCCCACCGATGATGAGTGGGTCAAGGCCGTTCACTTCGACCCGAACCGCTACGGTACGGAGCAACCGGGGTACTGGGACTATCCGCTCGCGAGCGATGCGCCGCCGATACCGGGGCCGGTGGGGGTGGGGAACACCAACGCGGGTTATGCTGCGGGTGGCTTGGACCCGCTGGTATTCCGAGTCGGGGCATACAACTATGCAACCACGCCTTGGGGCTTGCTGGATGCGTCTGGTGGGCGGAGCGAGTGGCTAGAAACCCCATCCACGGGAATTGTGCCCACGCGGCAATACGAAGGTGCCGCGTCAGGATTGAGTAATTCGCAGACTTCACTCAACCTCGACTACATCGTCCGTACGGGACAGGAGATCCCTCAATCCCGTTGGTCTTGGCTCGGCTTCCGCGTCGCGTCGGTTCCTGCGCCTGGCTCTGGATTGGTCTGGGTTGGCATGGGAAGGTGGTTATCTCGTCGGCGACCTGACAGCCTCCTCTGATGCGGCAGGCGTCCCGGTTGCAAGTCATTTAACCCGATCCGTGCCAAGGGCTTCTCGCGTCTTCGCGAGATGCCCGTGTCGAACTTGCCGCTGGGTGATCGGGGACACGGGCAGCAAGCCTTCAAAAAGGCCGCGGGCCCCGGCGTTTCTCCGGGGCCCGCGTCAGTCGGCGTTGACGGTAAGCCGAGTTCTGTCTTCGCTTCCTTCCTTTCAGAAGGAAGCGGAGGCGGCCATTTCTCTTGCCGCGCCGTTGCCGGACGCGGTCCTCAGCGACCGACCCGCCCCAATCGCCGCCCGGACAGGGCGTTCTTCCCGGCGAAGCCGGGAAGAGGGGGCTGCGTGGTCTTGCACGCGGCGGGGTTTTCCGTGCCCCGACTGTCACCAGCCGGGCGGTGCGCTCTTACCGCACCTTTTCACCCTTGCCTGATCCCTTGCGGGCCATCGGCGGTGTGTTTTCTGTGGCACTGTCCGTCGTTCGTGACATGCCGAACGCGTGGGCGTTACCCACCACCGTTGTCCTTTCGTGCTCGGACTTTCCTCGCGGACGCCCTCCCCCGAAGGGGATGAACGCCGTGCGACCGCCTGTCAACGCTTGGAGATGATAGCCGTGGGCGCGCGGGTGGAACCCAAAGGGGCTTCGCCGGTCTATATCTGTCAGGCACCCCACGCCGATGTCGTACGATCCCCAGCCGATGGCACCGACCGCGCCCCCCCAATCCCCCGAAAGCGTCCCCAACGCGGGGCAGGCCCCGGCCAAGCGCTGGACCATCGGGCGGATCGCCGGCGCGCTTGGGCTGTTCGGCTTGGCCGCGAGCATCTGGATCCACGCCATCGCCGCCGTGGCGGGGGTGTTGTTCGGCACCTGGTTCGCGGGCGACGGCGTCGCGGCGGGGCTGGGCCGGGGTGAACGCGATATCGCGCTGGGGCCAATCACGTCGCTGTCCGAACTCGCCGCGGGCGATGCCGGTGCGGCGCCTTCGCTCCTCGACAAGCCCCTCGATACTTCTGCGGCGGAAGCCTCCCTCGCCGCCGTCATCGGCGACGTGCCCGACCCCACCGCCACCACCTCCAGCGATTCCGCCCTCGGCGGCGGCGCGGGAGACCCCGCCGGCTTCATGACCGGCGGCGACGGCGCGGGCGACGGCGGCGGCTCGGGGCTCGGCGGCGGCGGCGCCGGTGGTTCCGCCAAGTTTTTCGGCATCGAGGCCCGTGGCAAACGCTTCGCCTACCTCTGCGACGTCTCGGGCTCCATGGACGAAGAGCGCATCAGCGCCCTCAAACGCGAACTCCAGGACTCCATCAACGAACTCTCGCCCGGCTCGTCCTTCTCGATCATCCTCTTTTCGAGCGACGCACGCCTGCTCACCGGCGACGGCTGGCTCGACGCCAACCCCACCAACCGCGCCAAGGTCAAGACACTGCTCCGAGCCGTGCAATCCAACGGCGGCACCGAACCGCTCCCCGGATTCTCGTTGCTGTTCTCTTCCCTTCGACCCCGCCCCGACGCCGTGTACTTCATGACCGACGGCGAGTTCGCCCGCGGCAACGAGGACAAGGTCGCCGCCCAGATCACGCAGTTGAGCCGCTCCGGCCCCAGGCCCGTGCCCGTCCACTGCATCACCTTCATCGAAAAAAGCGGCGAGAAGATCATGCAACTCATCGCCCGCTCGACCGGCGGCAAGTACCGCCACGTCGCCGGCGTTCCCGCCGTCCCGGGGGGCGTGCCTTGATCCGCACGGCGGCGCTGGTCGTGACGGTTGTAATCACGCTTGCGGGATGGGCTTCCGCGCAGGTCACTCTGCGCGGCGGCGCGTTGCTGGGCGAACAAGTCACGGCGGTCAACGGGCAGGGCATCGTCGCCGGGAAACAGGGTGAGGTCGTCAGGACCATCCCGTGGGACATGGTGCGCGAAGTGGGGGGGGAGCACGCCGGCGCGGCAGCGTTGTACAAGGAACTCGCCGACAAGTCCTGGCGCGCTCGCCAGCGCTGGCTGCGCGGCGACTACGCCATGGCCGAGCCGCTGCTTGACGAGATCTTCAGCGTGAAGGTCAAGGAAAGCGGCCCGCTGACACTGCGGGTCGCCGAGGGGCTGCTGCGGTGCAGGCTGGTGCGGGGCGACCAGGCCGGCGCGGTGCTGCCTTGGTTGACCGCGATGCGGATGCAGGGCGCGGAAGTCTCGCTGCCCGCCGAAGTCGATTCGCAGACGAAAAAGGGTTCGGCCGGTGTCGCATCGGCGGCCAAAGCGCTCGCGGCGGTCATCGATCCCGACACCGCCCTCTGCCCCGCGCTCCCCCCCATCTGGATCAACACCGAAGGGACCGCCGCCCTGGCTGCATCGCTCGATGAACTCCTCCGCGCCCAGGCGATGATCGAAATGCCGCCCGCCATCCGCGAACTGACACGTCTTTACGCAAGGTCGGCAGCCCTCGATTCACAGACCCCGCTCACCTCGGTGATGAACGCTCCGGGTGCCCCCGCGGGCACCGGAAGCGAAGACGGCGAGGGCCCCAGCGCGGTAGGCGTGAAACTCGTCTCCCTCATCGTGCGCTCGCGCGACCCCGACCCCGCTGTTCGTCGCGCCGCACAGTCGCGTCTCGCCTCGGGCCTGAGCGCCGACGCCGACACGTGGAAAGAAGCCTGGCGCCGCGCCGCCCTCGGCCGTTCCCTGCTTATGGAATCCGACGAGGCGTCCAAGTCCGAAGGCCTCGTCCACCTGCTGCACCTCCCCGCCAGATTCAAGCCCACGCAGCCGTACCTGTCGGGCCTCGCCGTCATCGAAGCCTCGGCGGAACTCAAGCGTCGCGGTGTGACCGGCGCGTCCGCCGCCACCCGCCTCATCGCGGACCTCAAACTCGAAGAGCCGTTCCACCCCGCGCTACAGGCCATCGCGTCCGAACTCCCAATCTCAAACCCGGCGGGTGCGAAGCCGTGAATCGCCGCAACGGACACAACGGCCGTTCGCAGTGCCACCGACTCCCCGTCCCCGGGAAGTCGGTGCTCCTGACACTCGCGGTATGGTCGCTCGCTTTCCCTGCCGCGCAGCTGTTCGCACAAACCCCTGCGCCCACAGATCCGTCCGCCAGCATCCCCACACTCCCCACCAAGACCGTCCTCGATTCCGCCGACGAGCAGACCGAGCAGTACCTCTCGCAGTTGGGTCTGCACACGCTGCTCGCCGAGCACCTCGAGCGGAAACTCGGCCAGGCGCAGGGCTCCAAGCGAGCAGAACTCGCCGACCGCCTCGCCGAGACGTACGCGCAGATCCTCGCCCAAACCGAGGACATGGCCGAGCAGACCCGCATCGAGGCCAAGGCCCGTGACCTGCTCGCCAGCGTCCCCGAGGCCGACTCCATCGAACTGCGCCTGGGCCTCGCCCGCGCCGGCTACTCCCGCCTCGAAATCACCGCGGAAAAACGCCGCATCCGCGAGGTCGGCCCCGAAGAGGGCATCGCCGCGGCGGCGCGCTTCGACGAACTGATGCGACAGTTCGAGCGCATCGCCACCGAGGCCGACGGGCGCGTGCAAGCGTTGGAGCGCCAGGAATCCTCCGTCCGTTCCGACGAAGCCCTCGTCGCCACCGCGCTCGTCGGCGTCCGCCGCCAGCGTTCGATGGCCCACTACCTCGCGGCGTGGAGCGCGTACTACGCCGCCGAACTCGAGATCAACGGACGCGAGGGCTACCCCCTCGCGGCGATGAAGCACCTCTCATGGATGCTCGGCGCCGAACGCCCCGGCACCGAGCCCGCCAAGATCGAGAACGTCAAGGCCGAACTTCTCACCTACGAGCACGTCGCCCGCGCCACCATCGCGATGGCCCTGTGCCTCTCTTTGCAAGGTCGCGGCGACGAGGCGCTGCGCTGGCTCGAACTCACCGAGAACTCCCCCCACGCGCCGATCACGGTCATGAACCAGGTCTTCGCCCGCCGCGCCGTCGTACTCGCCCGCGTGGGCAAATGGGACGGCCTGAAGGAACTCGTCGAACTCCGCCGGGCCGACCGCCTGTCAACCCCCGAAGCCCCGCGCGAGCCGCAGCCGATGCCCGTGGCCGAGGCCCGGCTGGTCGCGGTGCTGGCCCTCGACGCCGGACCGCAAAGCCCCACAGCCCGAGCGCTCGCCGACCTCGCCGTTTCAGACCTGCTCGCACGCAACGAGCCTGGGCAGGTGCTCGAACTCGCCTCGGCCTTCGGCGTCGACCGTTTCGCCTCCACCGGTTTCGTCGGCCACCAGGTCCGTGCGCTGCAGTTGTACGACAAGGCCCGCGAAGCCCACACCGCCGACGGATCGATGCGCGAACCGGCGAACACGCCCGAAGCCATCCGGCTCTACAAGGCCGCCGCCGAACAGTTCCGTCTCGCCCTCGAAGCCCCCGACCGTGCCTCATTCCAAGGCGCCCTCGGCAGCACGCGCATGCTGCTGGGCCTCTGCACCTTCGGCGCAGGCGGCGAGAAAGGCCGCCCCGGCACCGACAGCCTCTCCTCCGCCGCTGAGTGGTTCGAGGCCGCCTCCGGCTCCCTCTCCGACCCCGGCCAGCGCATCGAAGCGCTGTGGATGGCCATCCGCTCGCTCGATCTCCACCTCGCCTCGTCGCCCACGCCCGCCTCTGGTGCCGCGGGCAAGCGCGACGACCTCATCGATCGCTACATCAAACTCGTCCCCGAGAGCGAGCGCACCACAGCCCTCCTGCTCCGGCGCGCCCAGGCCCGCGCCACGCCCAGCCGCGCTGAGGTCGACCGCCTGCTCGCGGTGCCGCAGTCCGACCCGCAGTTCCTCTCCTCGCGCCGCCAGGCGGCCCGCATGGCCTACCAGTTGTTCCGCTCGACACCCGGCGCGGGCGTGCAGCGCGAAGCGGCGGGCGCACGATACATCGAGATCGCCGAGCCGCTGCTCGCCGCCGAGCGCCGCCGCGCGAGCACCGACGCCGTCGCCGCCGCCAACGCCTCGGCCCACGCCCGCCAGATGATGGACGTGCTTCTCTCCGCGGCATCCCCCGACGCCGACCGCGCCGAGCGAACCCTCGACGTGCTAGCCAGCCTCGTCACGGCCCGCCTCGTCGACGATGCGCCCTTCCGCGCCGAACTCACCCTCCGCCGCATGCAGATCGCTCTCGCCCGAGGTGAGACCGGCATCGCCGAACGGCTTCTGACCGAACTGAGATCGCAGGACCCCAAACTCGCGGCCATCGGCGAGCGCCTCGTGCTCGCCTCGCAACTGCGACGCTTTCGCGCGCTGCGTGCCGCGAACGACCCTACCAGCACCGAAGCCGCCAGCGCCGCACTCGCCACAGCCCGCGCGCTGATGAAAGCCGAGCCCGAGAGCGCCCGAATGGCCGACGCCGCCTCGGTCTCGCTCCACGCCTCGGCGGCCGAAGCGGCGCTCTATCTCTGGACCTCGGCGCAAGACGCCGAGGCCCGCGACCTCGCGCTGGCCCTCTACCGCGTGCTGATGCGCAAGCAGCCCAACACCCGCGCCTTCGTGCGGGGGGCGGGTGAGGCCGCCGTCGCCGCATCGCAGTGGGCCGACGCCAAGGACGCTTGGGGCACAATCGCCGCCGCCGTTGCGCCAGGTTCCGTTGAATGGTTCGAGGCCCGCTGGTACACCGCGCTCGCGCTTTCCAAGACCGACCCCATCGCCGCCGCCGATCTGCTGCGCCAGCACCAGGCGCTCTACCCGCGGTGGGGCCCCGATCCCTACGGCACCAAACTCCGCGAACTCGCCGAGCGCGTCCCCGGCGCGAAGCCAAAGCCCGGAAGTCCGGGAGGCGGTGGCGCATGAGCGCCGCGCCAGCCGACATCCTCCGTTTCCTTCCCTCGGCCGATCTCTCACGAGGTCCGTTCGGTCTGCTCAACCTGGGCCCGACCCGCTGCGACGACTTCGCCATCGTCGAGGCGCTGCAGCGCCAACTCCGCACCATCGACAACAACCCCGAGCGGGCCACGCCGCAGGCCGAATCCGTCCGCGCCGAGTTGTACCACGCCGTGGCCCAACTGCGCGACCGTGAGACGCGGAACACGCTCGGTAAGCGCTACTTCCGCGAATCGTGGGTCGCGCCCGCCGACATTGAACGTGAGCCTTCCGCGCTCGAACCATCGCGACCCTTCCCACCAACGACTCGTCCGGATGAAGAAGAGTCGTATCCCCTGATCGTCCCCGCAAGGTTCCCCGTCCGTACCCCCCGACTCGGCTTCGGTGCCGCCGCGAGCATGCTGCTGGCCGGTTCGTTCGTGATGCTGCTCATCCTCGGCTGGCTCATCTCCATGAACCCCGCGGCACCAACGCCCGCGCCCCGCGGTGCCCGCCAAGCCGCCGCGCCACCGCAGCCCGAACCCACTCCCGGCGCTCCCGCAGCGTTGCCCACGGGCCCCACGATCCCCGCCGCCGCCGAGCCCCCCGCCGAAGCGCCGCCCCAGCCGCCGGTCCTCGCACGCCTGACGCCCGCCGAAGCAAAGGAAATGCTCGACCAACTCCGCGCCGCGCCAGACGCGCCCCCGGGCGCGGAACCCGCCGCGGCGGTGAAAACCCTCGAACCCGCGCTCGCCCGCTTCGAGCAGCGCTGGCCCGAAGCCACACCCGACGTCTACGCCCCGGCCTGCCTCGCCGTCGGCGAACGCCTGCTCCGCGCCACCCGCGCCGACGCCCGCCAAGGCGTGCTCCTCTATCAACGCATCGAGAAACCCCTCGCGGTGTTCGACGCAAAGGAGGCCTACCTTTCGCAGGAATCCATCGTCGCCGTCGCCTGGGCCGCCGGCGTGCTCAACCGCGTCAAGGGCGATCAGTCCGTTCCGGGCCGACTCGTCTCCAGCGCCCGAACCCGCATCGCGGCGCTCACCGCGTCGGGCGAAGTCCCCCGCGAGCACACCTTCGCCACCGGCGTCGCCGTGGCGCTCGACGCGATGGCCCGCCGCTGGGCCCGCCCCGCGTCCGAGCCGCCCGAGGACGTCGCCCGCCGCGCGTGGTCCGCGTGGTCCCGCTGCGCCGCCGCGCTCGACGGTTCCGAGAAGGGGATGACGGCTCGTGTCGTCGCCGACGCCGTCGATGTCATGCTGCGCGATGCCGACATCGAGAGTTCCGCCGTGGCCCGCGAGGGCGTGGAGACGCTGCTCGCCACCGTCCCCGATTGGCGCGACAAGGACGCCGCCCCGCGCGTCGTGCAGTGGTTCGACAACCCCCGCGTCCGCGCCGCGTCGCTCCGTGTGCTCACGGAATGGATGGCCACCCGCGGGCCCGTCGCGGCCGTAGGGACCTCGATGGTGCTCCCGCCCGACGCGACCACCGTGCAACGCCGCGAACTCCGTGACGCCTATGCACTGCGGCTGGGCCTCGCCGCTCGCGCCGGTTCCAGCGACAGCGTGACGGCATGGGCCGACGCCTCACGTAAGGCGCTCTCCTCGGGCAGCGCCGAGTCCGCCGCCAGCGCCATGACCGCCCTCGCCGCCGCGGCGTCGGTCGCGAAACTCAACGAGGCCGCCGCACGCCTTTGGGCCATGGACGAGGACGGTGCCGCATCGGCCATCGCCGCCGCAAGCCCCGAAGTCGTTGCTTCCGCACTCACACCGCCGGGTGCAACCCAGCCCCGCGCCGACCCGACACCGCTCACATCGCCCGGCTCGCCCCCCGACGGCGAATGGGCCCGTCGCTTCCTCGCCCTCCAGAGCGAGAGCGCCCGCATCCTCCTGCTCAACCAACTCCGCAACGGACGCGGCCCCGAAGGCCCCGTCGACGCCGACGTCCTCGCCGAAGCCGCCTGCTACGGCCCCCACGGCACAGTGCGCCAACTCGCCCAGCAGGCCGTGCGTGATTTCGCCGACCGTGCAGAGGTCATCAACGGACTCCTCGAAGCGATCCCCGACGCGTCACGCCTCGCCGCCGTGTCCGATCTCGTCCGCGATGTCACCGGCGCGAGCCTCCCAAAGCCCTCCGAGCCGTCGTGGCGCGCCGCTTGCCGGCGGGCGATCGTCGAGAAACTCATGCAGATGATCGGTGACGCCGGCGACGACCGCGCCGACGCCCTTGCGGCGTTGCTCTGGGAATCCTGCGCGGGCTCCACCGCCGCACTTTCGCCAGTCAAGTCCTCGCGGAATCAGGATTCAAACGGCGCAAGCACAACAGACGCAAGCAGCCCCGCCACGGCGCAGTCACCCGCCGGCGCCGCCGCCGAACTCCGCTTGCGCTGGCGCGACATCGCCCGCGCCACCCCCGAGGGCAGTTGGGCATGGGTCACGTTCGATGAACTCGACCGCCGGCACAGCGTCCGCGCCTCGCTCGCCACCGGGCCGGTCAACGCCTATCTCGCTGAACGCCTCGGCGGCGTCGAGATGATGGCCCAGGCCCTCGCCGGTGAACGCCCCGCACGCGCAGGCGCCGTGAAGGAGATCGTCAACGACCTCGCGGCGGCCGTGCGCACCGCCCCCAGCGCCTTCCATCAAACCCTCGCCGCCGAGCGGGCGGCTCTCCGCCTCTGGCTTGTGCGCTTCGGGGAGCGTGAATCATGAGTAACACCCGGACCAACACGAACCAACTTCTCGGAGCGCGCGTGGGCAGACAGTCGGCCGGTTTCGTGGCGGCGATGCTGGGCGCGATGCTCATCGCGGTCCCTACCGCCGCCCGTCAGACCGATCCAGCCAATCCGGTACCACCCGGCACCCCAACCGCCGCACAGCCTGCTGCACCCGTCGCAACCAATCCCTGGGAAATGCGGACCTCGCTCTCCCCCGCCGATCCTCTCGCCTACTTCACGCTCGCCGAGGATTTCGCCGACCTCGCCGGCTCAGCGACGTCCCCCGATGAATCAAAGCGAGCGTTGACCGAGGCCCGCCGCCTGTTCATCCTCGCGGCCCACACGTCCCTCAAGCGCACGTCTTCGGGCGGCGCGGGCCTCGCCGCCAGCGCCTTCACCGCCCTCGCCGCCATCGCGGAACTCCCCGACGAAGCCCGCTGGCTCCGCGGCGTGGCCCAGGGCGTCGCGCCCGCCGCCCGCTCCGTCCGCTGGGAACCCTCCCCGAGGGCACTCGCCGCCGATGCCGGTGCCTACGACCTCGCCGTCGCGCTGGGCCGCTACCGCTCCGGCGAGTTCCGCCGCGTGCGCGACACGCTCCGCCGACAACCCGACGCCGCGGCACTGCTGGTCCGCTCGGGGCTCGATGAACGCCAGGCCCGCGCCATCATCAGCGACCTCGAATCCGACTCGGCGAAACCGAGCGGCTGCCCGCGTTGCAAGGGTGAGCGCGTCATCCGCGGCCCGCGCACGCCCGACGACGCCAAACCCACCGTCGAACTCTGCCCCGTGTGCCTGGGCAACCCCGCCCCGACCCCCGCGCTCACGCCGGAACGTTTCGCCAACGAACTCCGCGCCGAAGCCCTGCTGCTCGGCGCGGCGCCGACCACATGGTCGGCCCAGTCCCGCATCGACGGAGCCGCCCCGCTGCGCGACATCGACCCCGCCGCCGTCGCAGCCCACTATTCGGTTGATCCCGAAGCGAGCGTGTATCGCAACGGCGTGTGGGTCAGGCCATAGCCCGACCCCACGAAGAGAAATCCCATCAACCGAGCGACGCGTCCACCGCTTCCGCGGCACGCCGCCCGCTCTCCATCGCCCCGTTGATCGAAGCGTTGTCGAGGTGGTCCCCACACGCGAAAACCCCCGGCGCAACACCGATCTCCCGCCGCGACGGCGTGAGCCGGCCCGCCGCCTGGTCGGGCAATGCGTGCTCAACGAAATGGTGCCTGAGCAGCCGCCAAGACTTCACGCTCTCGCCGAACCACGCCGACATCTGCGCCCGCGCCGCCTTCTCCAGTTCGTCCGTCGGCATCGCCGCCGCACGCTGGTCCGCCACGCTCAGCCCAACCAGGTGGGCGCCCGTCGGCGCGTACGTCGGGCAGACCAGGCTCGGCACCGCCGCATGATTGACCGGGCCTTGGCTCTCACCGTCCAGCACGAGGATCGGCTCCTGCACCGGCGGCTTCTCGCACGCGAACCACAGCGTCGAAGTCGCACGCCACCCGCGTGACGCGGCCCGTCCGCCGCCCGCTCCACCACCCTCCCCCATCAGCGCCACGCTCGAGTCCAAGTCGGTCGCGATCACGACGCAGCGGCCTTCGACGTGCGTTCCGCCGTCCAGTTCCACCCTCCGCACATCCCCACCCTGCGTATCGATCGACTTGACCCGCGCGTTCAGCCTCAGAGTCCCCGCCGGAAGCCGCGCCGCCAGTTGCTCCGGAATCGCCTGCATCCCCGCCGCCGGCAGCGCGGCACGCCCGCCGCTGAACATCCGGAATACGAACTCGAACATCCGGCTGCTCGTTGACAGATCACGATCAAAGAACACCCCGCCGAAGAACGGCCTGAAAAACCGGTCGATCGTCGTCTCGGCGAACCCCGCCTCACGCAGCACATCGATGGTCGCCCGCTCAGGCCGCTCCCACATCTGCTCATCGGTCCCGGACTTCACCCGGTGCTCCAGCACCGCCAGCCGCGCCTTGTCCGCCAGCGTCGCCACCGGCGAAAGAAACCCCTTCGCCGCATCCAAACGCCGCTTCCGCGGGTCGGCGATCTTGTGGAACTTCCCCTCGCACCGCACCAGCGCGCCGGGGTAGAACGACCCCAGCCGCAGCGCGTCATAGTCAAGCACGCGCTGCGCCTCGGGGTACGCCGTCAAAAACACCTGAAACCCGCGGTCGAGTCGGAACCCGTCGACAACATCGGTCCGCACCCGCCCGCCCACCGCATCGGAAGCCTCCAGCACCGTGACCGTCCGCTTCTTCGCGACCAATTCAAGCGCGCAGCACAGCCCGGCCAGCCCCGCGCCCACGATGACAACGTCCACGCTCTCCACGCCGAATCCTCCAAGAGCACATCACCCCGGCTCAACCACCAGATTGTCCCGGTGCACCACCTCGTCATGGGCCTGTCGCCCCAAAACCTCCTCGAACCGCGCCGATTCCACACCAACCAGTTTCGCGAGTTCCACGGAAGAGAAGTTCGTCAGCCCCCGCGCGATATCGCGCCCGTCCGAAGCCCGCCGAACAACCACGGCGTCCCCCACCCCGAACCCGCCGCTCACCCCCGTCACCCCCCGCGCCAGCAGCGAAGCCCCGCGCTCCCGCACCGCCTTCGCCGCCCCGTCATCGACCAGCACCGCGCCGCTTGGCGTCACACCAAGCCCGATCCACACCCGCTTCCCCGCCACCTTCGCATCTCCCCCGGCGGCGATGAAGGTCCCCACGCTCTCCCCCCGGCACGCCCGCGCCAGCCCCTCCGCCGGCCGCCCCGGCGCAATGATCGTCGGCACCGCGCTCAGCCCCGCCGCACGCGCCGCAGCCAGTTTGCTCGACATCCCCCCACGCCCCTGCGCGCTCTTCTCCGTCCGCACCAGCGGCAGCAGCGCATCAACCCCCGGCGCATCCGCCACGACCTTCCCCGCCCCGTCCAGCACCCCGCCAACACCGGTGAGAATCACCAGCAACTCCGCCTGCACCGCCCCGGCGATCTTCGCGCTCAACAGATCATTGTCCCCCAGCGAAATCTCATCCGTCGCCACCGTGTCGTTCTCGTTGATGATCGGCACCGCCCCCAGTTCCAGCAGCCGCGAGAGACAGTTGCGGATGTTCAGGAACCGTTCTCGCGAATCAAAGTCCCCCCGCCCCAGCAGCACCTGCGCCACCGGCACGGAGCGCACGCCGAACGCCTCTTTCCACAGGCTCATCAAAAGCGGTTGTCCCGCCGCCGCCGCCGCCTGCTGCCCCGCCACATCGCGCGGGCGCGACGTCATCCCCAAAGGGGCCAGCCCCGCCGCCACCGCCCCGCTGGAAACCACGATCACCCGCCGCCCCTCGTTCACAAGCCCCGCCACCTGCGCCGCCAGATCATGCACATACGCGCGGTCAAGCGTCGGCCCCCCGCCCGTCAGCACGGCGGAACCGATCTTCACCACAATCCGCTGCGATTTCGCGATGGACGCTCGAACACTCATGGGCCACCACTCTATGTCGCCGCCGATGTTCGAGTCCAAAGGCCATCGCGCCCCAGATCATTCGCGGGATTGAGATCGTGCCACTGCTGGCTCGGTCCGCCGAGACAGCAGTGCTGATGGACGTGGGAAACGGGGAGCACTGATGTCGGCCCGAGGACGGCCCGCCATCAGTGGCACGCGGTGTCAGTTGTCCTACGCGCCAAGCCCCCGCACCATCCCCATGATGAGCGCGTGATGCCGTGCCGTCGCCCCCTGATGGTTCACCACGCACGTCCGCGCCCGCGACCCCATCTCCCGCCGCAGATTTTCATCCCTCATCAGCCGCGCCAGTTCCGCCGACAGCCCCTCGCGCGAGGTCTGCACAATCGCCCCGTCCCGCTTCATCGCCTCCACCGTGCTCGCAAAGTCCGCCACGCTCGGCCCGATCACCACCGGCTTCCCTAGCGCCGCCGGCTCCATCGGGTCCGATCCGTACAGCGCCCCGAACGACCTCCCGACGACCACCACATCCGCCAGCGCATACGCCTTGCGCAGTTCCCCGATGGTGTCGAGCAGATACCGCTCCGTTCCAACCGGTGCAGCGCGACCGCCCGACCGCCGCACACACCCGCTCCCCATCACCGCCGCCGCCTCATCAAACCACTCCGGCCGACGCGGGGCACACACCAACTGCACCCCCTTCGGGCACGCGGCGTGCAGCAACGCGTGCTCCTCCGGCGCCGTGCTCCCCGCCACGATCAGCGGCCGCGTTCGATCAATCCCCATCTCCGCGGCAAGCGCCTCCGCCCCCGGCACGGTCTCCCCCACGTGCGCCGCGTCCCACTTCATCGTCCCCGCCACGATGCACTTTTCCGCCTGAACGCCCATCTCAATGAACCGCGCCCGGTATGCCTCGTCCTGCACCGCTGCGAACGCCAGCCGTGAGAAGCACCCCCCGATGAACCACTTCCCCAGCCGGTACCGCTTGAACGAACGCTCGCTCAGCCGCCCGTTGATGACGCACAGCGGCACCCCCAGCGCCCGGCACCGCGCCTCGAAGTTCGGCCACAGTTCCAGTTCCGCCAACGCCACCGCGTCCGGCCTCACCGCGTCCAGAAACCGGCGCACGCTCCAAGACGCATCCAACGGGAACCGCGTCACATGGCATTTCTTGCCGTACAACTCCTTCGCCCGCGCCAACCCCGTGTCCGTCGTCGCGCTTACCACCAAATCGACATCGTTCACCAGCAGATCAACCAGCGGCCGCACCAGGTTCGTCTCCCCCACGGAAACCGTGTGCAAAAGCAGCCGCTTTCGTCCGGCAGGAACAGGCGGCAGCGCCTCAACACGCCCAAACCGCTCACGCCACCCCCCCCGCGCCTTCCGCATCCACCACGGCGAAGTCACCCCCGCCACAACCGCATAGATGGCATCAAGCAGCAGGTTCATGCCGAACTTCAGTCGATCCTCCCATCGCATCCAAACCCGCAAACTCGTCGCGATGCCTTGATGCCTTGATGCCTCTTGCCTCGATGCCTTCCGCCCAAATGGGCACGCCCGGATTCGAACCGGGAACCCTTCGCATGTAAAGCGAATGCTCTGGCCAGTTGAGCTACGCGCCCCACGGCGGCCCATCGTGGCCGCCGCAGACACCACTATCCTACCCCTATGCACGTCGTCCACCGAACCCAGGGCAAACCCCGCCGATGCGTCGCCCTCGAAACGACGCTCCTCCTCCACGGCATCCCCAAATCCTCCGCCCCCGCCCTCAACGCAGAACTCACCGACATCTGCAAGCAGCAAGGCGCCGTCCCGACCCTCGTCGGCGTCGTCGCCGGCGTCCCCATCGTCGGCATCAACGACACCGAACTCGCCGAACTCCTCAGCGCCTGGCACGTGGCCAAGGCCAACACCCCAAACCTCGGCGTGCTTATGCACCGCCAGGCCCACGCCGCCACCACCGTCAGCGCCACCATGGAACTCGCCGCCGCCGCGGGCGTCCGCGTCTTCGCCACCGGCGGCCTCGGCGGTGTCCACAAGGGCCTCGCCCACAACTGGGACGTCTCCGCCGACCTCCAAGCCTTCACCCGCATCCCCGTCGCCGTCGTCGCCAGCGGCGTCAAATCCCTCCTCGACGTCGAATCCACCCGCGAGATGCTCGAAACCCTCGGCGTACCCGTCGTCGGCTTCCGCACCGATCATTTCCCCGCGTTTTACCGCCGCGCCAGCCGCGCGACAGTAGACGCCCGATTCGACGACGAACGCGAACTCGCCGCTTATCTCGACGCCGAACTCACACGGACCAACCGCGGCATCGTCGTCTGCAACCCCATCCCCAACGAAGCCGAGGTCGACGAGCACGCGTGGAACGGCTGGCTGAGCAAAGCCGAACACCAAGTTGCCGCCGCGAACGTCTCCGGCCGAGCCGTGACCCCCGCCCTCCTCTCCGCCCTCCACGAAATCTCCGAAGGGGCAACCCTTCGAGCCAACCTCGAACTCGTGAAATCCAACGTCCGCCTCGCCGCGACGATCGCGTCACAATGGTGACACCGCTTCTCCGCCGCCGCCCGCAATACCCCAAAAAACGCGCCGACGGCCCAATCCGAATTTGCTGCTTTGCTGCTTTGCTGCTGTGCTGCTTTGATGCCACCCCCAAGGTCCCCGATGAACTCCACTCTCAAACCCCTCCCCGCCGCCCTCGCCCTCCTCATCGCCGCCGCCGCGCTCCCCTGCCGCGCCGACGACAAACCCATCGCCCCGGCAACCCTCGCCGCCGAACCCGCCCTCCCCGACCCAACAACCGCTCTCGCCGGCATCGACGCCGTCATCACCAAGGCCCTCGCCGACCAGAAGATCCCCGGCGCCGCCGTCGCCGTCATCGTCAACGACAAGATCGTCCTCCTCAAGGGCTACGGCCTGCGCAGCATCGAATCCAACCTCCCCTTCACCCCCGACACCATCATCCCCATCGCCTCGGTCACCAAGCAGTTCACCGTCGCTGGCCTGGGCACGCTCGTCCGCCAGGGCAAACTCGATTGGGACAAGCCCGTCCGCGACTACATGCCCGACTTCCGCGTCGGCGACGACTACGCCACCCTCAAGGCCACGCCCCGCGACCTCGTCACCCACCGCATCGGCATGCCCCGCCACGACGCCCTGTGGTTCGGCACCACCCTCGACCGCGAAGGCCTCTTCAAGCGCCTGCAGCACCTGGGCTTCTCCTACGACATCCGCACCCGCTTCCAATACAACAACCTCATGTTCATGACCGCCGGCCTCCTCGCCGGCCGTCTCTCGGGCACAACGTGGGAGCAGTTCACCAAGGACGCTGTCTTCGCCCCGCTGAACATGTCGCGCTCAAACTTCTCCCTCAAAGAGACCGAAGCCGACGCCGACCACGCCAGCGGCTACCAACTCGACAACGACCGCAAGATCGTCCCCGATCCGCACGAGTCCGCCGAAGCCGCCGGCCCCGCCGGCAGCATCAACTCCACCGCCCGCGACATGGCCAACTACGCCCGCATGATGCTCGCGGCCGGCACCTTCGACGGCAAGCGCGTTCTCGATGAGCAGGACGTCCAGGCCATGATGCAGCCCCAGATGCCCATCGGCCCTTCCCCCTTCGACGACGTCATGTCCTATCGCTCCTACGGCATGGGACTGTTCGTCCACGTCTACCGCGGGAACGAAGTCGCCGAGCACGGCGGCAACATGCCCGGCGCCGCCACCGAAATCCTCTTCGTCCCCAAGAACAAGATCGGCGTCGTTGTCCTCACCAACCGCAGCGGCGCCGTCCTCCGCGACGGCCTCCCCTACGAGATCGTCGACCGCCTCCTCGCCCTCCCCAGCGCCCGCATGATCGAGCGCAACGCCGAACTCGAAACCAAGGGCTTCGCCCAGGAAGACGCCGCCAAGTCCGCCGGCGCCAACGACCAGCGCCCCAACACCAAGCCGTCGCACGACCTCCCCGACTACGCCGGCCGCTACAACCACCCCGGCTACGGCGACGTCGACATCACCCTCGCGAACAACGCCCTCAAACTCACCTACAACGGCTTCTCCGCCCCCCTGAACCATTGGCACTACGACCTCTTCCAGGCCCCCGAAGACCGCGTCAGCCGCCTCGACCGCGCCCGTGTCCAGTTCATCACCGACCTCGCCGGCGACATCTCCAGCATCGCGCTGCCCCTCGAGCCACGCCTCGACCCCATCATCTTCAAGCGCGTCGCGCCCCCCGAGATGCTCGAACGCGCCTTCCTCACCAGGTTCACCGGCACCTACGACTTCGGCGGCATCGACGCCTCCGTCAACCTCCGCGAAAACGGCACCCTCGAAGTCGTCGTCCTCGGCCGCGGCGAAGAACTCGTCCCCGTCCGCGGCACCACCTTCCGCATGAAAAACCGCACCGGCGCCACCCTCGAGTTCCTCGCCGGCGAAGACGGCAAAACCAACCGCGTCGCCGTCTTCGACAACGGCAGCAACACCATCGCCCCACGCAAACCGTGAACCAGAACGCCCACACTCCCCAAGGCGAACGCCCAACCGAGCGATTTTCCGATCGCGCAGGCGATTACGCCAAGCATCGCCCCACCTACCCCACCGAAGCCATCGACGCCGCGGTGGGGGGGCTGAACAATGGCGATTGGGCCGCCGACATCGGCGCCGGCACCGGCATCTCCACCTGCCTCCTCCTGGACCGCAACATCAACGTCCACGCCATCGAACCAAACGACGCCATGCGCCAGCACGGCGAAGCGGAAACCACCGCCCACCTCCGCACCGCACCAACCCCGACGCCTCAAGCCATCTGGCACAACACCCCCGGCGAATCCACCGGCCTCCCAAACGCCTCCGTCTCACTCGTCCTGTGCGCCCAAAGCCTCCACTGGCTCAACGCCAGCACCGCGCTCCAAGAGTTCGCCCGAATCCTCATCCCCTCGCCGCGCAGCCGCGTCGCCGCCCTCTGGAACGTCCACGACGTCCGCCACCCCATGATGGCCGCCTACCGCGAACTCGTGATGCGACACGCCAAGGATGTTCCCCGCTCCCCCTGGTTCCGCAACGACCAGTGCCCTCTGGCGTCGGCGGAAGCCGCCGCGGCCGGCTTCACCGGCTACCGCCTCGAGGAGTTCCCCACCCACCAGACCCTGACCCTCGAAGGCCTCCTCGGCCGCGCCGTCAGTTCCTCGTACATGCCCAAGGACGGCCCTGCCCGCAAAGCCGCCGACGCCGACCTCACCGCCTTTTTCCACCGATTCGAGTCCGGGACAGGCACGATCACCTTCCGCTACATCTGCGAAGTCCACACCGCCCACCTCAAGTAAAACCCCGAGCGTCAGCGAGCGGGCTCTTCGATCCCGCCCCAACCCGGCCCTCCAACAATCCCCCGAACAAGCCGGGGCCGATGGGAACCCGGGAACCCCTCCCGCATCCCATCAGGGCAACGCATGACAAACCGCGTCATCATCTCGTGGTGGCTCGCCGCGATGGCCCTCTTCGCCATAGTGCCGCTTTCGCGCGCGCAAACCCAGTCGTCCCCCGCACCAGCCCCAATCCCCCAGCACATCCCCGCCCTCACCCGCCACCCCATCAACCACCGCGATTGGACGATCATCATCGATCTCCGCCTCCTCGGCAGCCAACCCCAAACTCCGCCGGGCACGATCAACATCCGCCCCACCCAGCGCGTCAACCTGGACACCGCCACCCTCTTCTTCCCTATCCCCACCGAATCCGCCACGCACGAAGCGTGGAACGACGCCGTCACTGGCTCGATCATCCTCGCCGGCCGCAAGGTCGTCGAAACGCCCCGCCTCCTCACCGGCTACCAGTCCTTCACCCGCCTCAGCGCGTGGGACCTGCGCGACGTCGACGCCGATTCCCTCCACCTCCACCTCGAAGTCCCTATGACCTGCTGGGAGACCCGCATCGACGAGGCCCGTGCCGCGAGCATCGCCTGGCCCGTCAACCCCTGGCCCCCAGACCTCGCGGCGTGCCTCCTCCCCCAGACTTTCATCGATTCCGATTCCCCGATCGTGCAATCGCTCGTCGAACGCTGGATCAAACAGGCTCCCACGCCGCAAGGCACCAAGCGCCTCCCGCCCTACCTCCTCGCCAAATACCTCACCGGCCGCGTCATCTCGCACTACCAACCCTCCGCCGGTGCCCTTTCAACCATCGGAAGAGGCCGCAACTCCATCCGCTACAGCGGCGTCCTGCTCAGCGGATTCAACCTCGACGGTGCCGCCGCCGCGGCCGAACGCGGGCGCGGCCCGCTGCTCGATATGCCCGGCCTTCTCGTCGCCGCGTGGCGCGCCGCCGGCATCCCCTCCCGCATCGTCATCGGCTACGACAACCGTGACCAAGACCCAAGCCGAGGCCCGACACAGCGGAGCACGCGCGTCAACGCCGTCCGAGCCTGGGCCGAGTTCATGCTCTACAACGAACTCACGGGCCAGGGCGAGTGGGTCCCCGTCGACATCGAGCGCCAACGCGAGTTCGCCTCCCGAGCACCACCACTCGATCAGCGGTGGCAGTTCTTCGGCCACAACGAAGAGATGGACTTCATGTGCCCCCTGGCGTTCCACTGGCTGCCGCCGACACCCTGTGTGAACGTCGGCCCGCCCGCGATGTGGGGCTGGGTGCCACAGCCCGAGGGCGTGGTCGTCGAGCCGGACCTCCGGATCAGTATCAAAGCCGCCGCCCGCCGGGGGGACGACCCAAAGCGCTCCACGCCCGCGCCGGGGGGCGGCGGCGGCACCACGCCCACCAAGTAGTTAAGGGCAAGCCCATCGCAAAACGGGTGGCCCGTCATCGTGCCACGGGCTTCTCACGTCTTCGTGAGGTCCCCGTGCCGGACTTGCTTCAGCGTGATCCGGCACACGGGCATCCGCTCCAGAAAAATCATCACCACAACAGTCACGCCGAGGTGCCGAACAAAAATCTGCATCGCAGTGACCGCAAGCGCGCGCAGTCTTCTGTGACTGCGCCCAATCGAACTTGCTTCCACCCGCCGCCGAAGCACAATACAGGTACCAAGCGTCCAAGCCGGACCGAACCCCGGCTCTCCTTTCCGAGTTTTCGCTTTTCGCTTTTCACTTTTCGATTTGCCCCCCCATGCCCCAACCCCGCGAATACATCCTCGGCACCCACGACGAAGAAGCCCGCCGCCTGGGCTTCCAGCACCGCCTCTGGTCCGACCTCGCCCACGCCACGTGGAAACGCGCCGGCATCAAGCCCGGGCACAAGGTCCTCGACATCGGCTGCGGCCCCGGCTTCGCCCTCATGGACCTCGCCGAGATCGTCACCGGCGACTCCAACCACCGCCCCGGCGGCGTCGTCATCGGCGTCGACGAATCCCAGCGCTACATCGACCGCGTCAACGAATCCGCCAAAGCCCGTGGCCTCGCGAGCGAAGCCCTCGGCCTCGTCGGCGACGTCCAAAATCTCCGCCAAGTCCTCACCGAAGCCACCGACCGCCTGAAACCTCTCGGCTGCGCCGGCGATAACGCCTTCGACCTCCTCTACGCCCGCTGGGTCCTGTGCTTCCTCCCCCACCCCGAGCGCGTCATCAACGACGCCGCCAAACTCCTCAAGCCCGGCGGCACCCTCACCATCAACGACTACTTCAACTACGAATCCCTCAAACTCGCCCCACGCAGCCAACCGTTCGAGCGCGTCGTCGAAGCCGTCGGCAAGTCCTGGCGCTCCCGAGGCGGCGACCCCGACGTGATGGCCCGAGTCCCCGCCATGTGCCGTGAGGCAGGGCTGGACGTCGAGCACCTCGCCGTCGAACAACGCAGCGCAAGGCCCCACGAATCCATGTGGATGTGGGCCGACACCTTCTTCCGCATCTACGTCCCCACGCTCGTCCAGCACGGCTTCCTGACCGACGCCGAGCGCGACGCGTTTACGGCAGAATGGGTGAAATATTCCGCGAACCCAGACTCCTTCTGGCACGCCCCGCCGGTCTACCACCTCGTGGCCAGAAAAGTGTGAGCAGGGTGCCGGGGTACGGCGTCCCCGCCGTGCCCCGCGAGCTCGACAACACACACGGGGCACGCGAAGCCGCGTACCCCGCCACCCAACTCCTTTCAGCCCCGCGCCCCGCGCAACCCGCCTCCCCCCGCATAACCTCCCACATGCACCGCCCCAACGCCGACCCCGACAACATGACCATGGCGGATTTCCTCTGTGATTTCTGCCACGCCGCGTGGACGGAGGAAACCCCGATGGTCGAGGGCCACCAGGGCACCCTCATCTGCGGCGGCTGTCTCAAAGTGGCATACGTCGAACTCCTCATCGGCATGTCGGGCTACCAGATGACCGGCGAAACCAAGTGCCGCCTCTGCCTCGAAGAACGCAAGACCATGTCATGGCAAAGCCCAAAGGACGACGCCGCTCTGGCCTGCGAACGCTGCGTCCGCCAAGCCTGCACCGCGCTCGCGCAAGATGAAACCAGCGGATGGACGAAACCGACGTGAAATGAACGGGTAAACGACACACGAAGAAAGGGGGCATCGTGGACGCCAAACTCACCAAGCAAAGCCTCATCGTCGGCGGCATCGGGGTCGTGCTACAGACCGCCGGCTACCTCTGGGCCGTCTCGCAGGACCGCCTGTTCATCTCCGTCGTTGACTATGACCAGTACCCACCCGCCGCCGGCGCGATCACGATCATCGGCTCCATCATGCTCCTCGCCGGGCTTGCCTTGTACGCACAGGCGAAGGGACGCACGCGCTGGTGGGGACTGATGGGTCTCTTCAGCATCTTTGGCCTCGTTGTCCTCGCGCTCCTGCCCGATCTCAGGCCGACCGAAGACCCCAAAACAGGCAAGCCCCACCTCATGGCCCGCATCAGCGTCTACCTCGGTGCCGCTGCCATTGTCCCAGTATTTGGTGTTGTGCTGGGAGTCTTGGCAATTGTGTGCGGACTCGTTGCCCTGTCGATGCCCAGGAACCATCCAGAACTTGGGGGTAGACAAACCGCCATCACCGGCCTCACTTTGGGAGCGGTTCTCCTACTGCTGCAAGTCGGAGCCTTTTTTGTGATGTTGAACTTTGCGATCCCCGACCAGAAGTAGGCAACGAGTGCGTTCAAAGCCGTCGCGGAATACCGAGCTATCTACACCCTGAAAATCGCCCCAAGTTTCTTCCCCATCACCACGCTCGCGCCCACCAGTGTCACCCCCAGCAGCGCCATGCCCCAAACACCCATCGCGCTCGCAATGTGCGGCCCGTCGCCCAGCCGGTCCGCAAAGCCATAAATCGCCTTGGTGATCGGGAAGTGCTTCTCCTGCTGGGCCAGAATCAGAGAGTCGGAAACCTCCAGCATGGCAAACGAGAAGGCCAGCAAGCCACCGGCGATCAGGTTCGCCGCGATCAGGGGGACGATGATGGACTTCACCGCCGTAAAGGTTGATGCACCCAGATTCACCGCCGCCTCTTCCAGTTCACCCGACGTCTGTTGCAGCCCCGCCACCGTCGAACGCACCACGTACGGCAAGCGCCGAACCGAATACGCAATGATGAGCAGCGGCACCGGGTTCGGCATCGGTCCCACCACATCGGCCCAACCCGCCAGCGGATCGCCCGGGGCCAGCGGCCAACTCAGGCTCATCGCCACATAGCCGAACGCCATCACCAGCCCCGGCACCGCCAGCGGCAGCATCGAGCACGCATCAAGAATCGACCGGCCTTTCAGATTCGTCCGCACCAGGATGTACCCGATGAGCACGCCCAGCACCAGATCGATCACCACCGCGACGGCCGAGAGTTTCAGGCTGTTCACGATCGCGCCGAAGGCCAGCGGGTGCCCCAAGGCCTGCTGGTAATGGTCCAGCGTGAACGCCGAGGGGAGGACCGATTGGTACCACTGGCCCTGCACGCTCAGACTGTTCAGCACAACGCCCATGTGCGGCGTGACGGCGAGGAAGGTCACCAACGCGAACAGCCCACAAGCGAGCCAGCCCTTGCCGCCTTCGAGGACGGTCTCGCCGCCAGCACGCGAGGCCTTGGCGTACATGGCGTGGGCCTTGCCGCCGAAGGCCATGCGGCTGAACGCGTAAAGCCCGACAGCAGTAACCAGCATGACCACGGTCAGCGCGTACGGCACGGGGCTGGAGGTGACCTCCTTGATCCCGTTGAAGATCTGCACCGGGGCCACGGTGTAGTAGTCGAACATCAGCGGCGTGCCGAGTTCCGTGAAACTCCAGATGAACACGATCGTCGCGCCGGCGAAAAGCCCCGGGCGGATCAGCGGCAGGGTGATGCGGAAAAACCGCGTGCGCCACGGCGTGCCGACCGACTGCGCGGCCTCGTCGAGGGCCGGGTCGAGGTTGGCAAGGGCCGCCGTGGCGTTGAGGTAGATGATGGGGTAGAGCGACAGCGCCTGAGCCGCACATACGCCCCAGAAGCGCCCGGCACCGATGATGTCGAACTGCGTGCCCAAGAGCGCATTGAGCGAGCCTTCACGCCCCAGGATCGCCCGCAGCCCGATGGCGCCGACAAACGGCGGCAGGATCATCGGCACCAAGACCAGCGCGTTCCACAGGCCTTTCAACGGGTACCGGTAACTCGAGGCCAGCACCGCCAGCGGCAGCGCGATGATGGTCGCGAACGTGGTTGTGGTCAGTGCGACGAAGAACGAGTTGATGAGGCTCTCGCTCAGGACGGGGTCGTTGAAGACCTGCATCACGTGCTTGAGCGTGAACGATGCGCCGGAGCCCGTGTGCTCGATCAGGCCGCCCTTGACGGTGAGGTAGATGGGGTAGATGAGAAAGACGCCGAACAGCGTCAGCAGCGCGATGAGGAGGGCGTATTGGAGGAGGGTCCGGGGACGCATGGGGCGGGAGTGTATTGGACCGGCGGGAAGCCGTTCAGCGTTGTTCCAGGATCACGATCTCCGGCAGGTTGCGGTAGAAGCCGTCGTAGTCGAGGCCGTAGCCGACGACGAACTCGTCGGGAATGTCGAAGCCGGAGTAGTCGGCCTTCACCTCGACCTTGCGCGGGACCAGTTTCGTCAGCAGCACGGCGATGCGGAGGCTGGCAGGCTGCTGCTCCATGATGAGGTCGCGGAGCATGCCCAGGGTCTGGCCGGTGTCGAGGATGTCGTCGACGACGACGACGTGCCGGCCGCGCAGGTCCGGGGGGAGGGCGCCGCGCAGCATCGCCCCCTTGCTGGTGGTGCTGGCACCCGGGTAACTGCTGACCGAGACGACGCGCATCGAGAGGCGCATGGGCATCTCGCGGATGAGGTCGGCGACGAAGACCACCGCGCCGGTGAGCACCGGCAGCATGACGATGCGGTCAGGATGGTTCGCGGCGTCCTGCCCTTCGCGGGCGAGTTCGGCGCACAGGTCGGCGGCGAGGGCACGCCCCATCTCGCCCACGCGCGAGCGGATGCGTTCCCGATCAATGAGCGTGCGGCCGATTTCGAGGGGCATGCGGAGATGGTAACGGGGGGCGGAGGGTTTGCGAAACGCGCGGTCCCCCAGTCCCGATTGGGCCAAGAGCCGGAAGCGTGCCACTGCTGGATCGGTCCGCCGAGACAGCAGTGCCGAGCCTCCTTTGTGGGTTTCCGGTCGGCACTGATGTCGGCATCGGAATGCCGCCATCAGTGGCACGGCGGTGCCAGTTCATTAACTCGGACTTCCGCGATGCGGGCGACGACTCGTGTCGCCGCATGCAAGCGCTCGCGGGGTGTCGTGTGCCCCACGGCGATGACGCGGCATCCCGCCGCGACCGCAGAGGTAACGCCCGCGACGGAGTCTTCGATCGCCGTGCATTCGCTCGGAGCGAGCCGAAGGCGTTCGCAGGTCAGGCGGTAGCACGCCGGGTCGGGTTTGCTCGCGGACACATCATCGGCGGTGGTGAACACATCGAGCAGCGGCAGCACGCCAAGCCGTGCCAGCACGGGCTCGGCCTCGCGCCGCAGGGCCGCCGTGCAGACCGCGACCGGCATGCCCGCGGCCTTTGCGCTGCGGATGAGTTCGACTGCGCCAGGGTAGGCCTTGCCTTCACCGGATTCCCACAGCGCAGCCGCGGCGGCGCTCTTGCGGGCCATGAGTTCGGCGAGCAGCGCGAAGGGGAGTTCACGGCGGGCGGCGGCGAATGCGCCGCGGATCACGTCGGCATCGGGCAGGCCGACACACATCTTTTCATCAAAGGGCACGCCGAGCGGGCCGAGCACGGCGTGCAGGGCCTTGCCGTGGAGCGGTTCGGAGTCGACCAGTGTGCCGTCGAAATCGAGGATGAGCGCGGGCATGGGGGCCAGCGTAGCGGCTCACCGGTGCGTGCCGTTGGCGGTGGTGCGGTCGTTCGGCGCGGGCTCCCGGGGTGCAGTGGCCACGGCGTCGCCGCGGAGCAGGCCGTCGAGGTCGTGCGAGACGCACGGGGCGAGCATGAGGACCGAGAGGTCGTCGATCTGGTGGAGTGAGCCGGCTTGTTCGTCGAGTTCGTGGGCCAGCATGCGGAACGCCGAGGCGAGGTCGGCGCTCTTCCAGCGCTTCACCATGTTGACGAAGTGATCGAGGTAGTGGCAGGTGGGGAGTTTGCGTCCGTACTCATCGGCACCGGGCGAGGGGAACGCCGTCTCGAAGCCGTCGGAGTAGATCACCAGCGCCTCGTCGGGCTTGAGGGTGATCTCGCTCTGGTCGTAGGTGTCTTCGCTGAAGATGCCCAGAAGGCCGCCCTGGGTCTCGATGCGTTCGACGGAGTCGCCGTTGATGACCAGCGGCGGCGGGTGGCCCGCGCCGGCGATGCGGACGTGCCGGGTGCGAGTGTTGACTACGCCGTAGACGGCCGTGGCGAAGCGCGGGGATTCGTCGTGGCGCTCGACCATCTCGCGGTTGAGGCGTTGGAGGACGTCGCGGGGTTCAAGGATGCGGTACGACGAGCCTTCGAGGACTTTAGTGGTGAGGCTGCGCGTCAGCACCATGGTCATGAGGGCGGCGGGCACGCCGTGGCCTACGGCGTCGGCGAGGAAGAAGCCGACGTGGTCCTCGTCGAGGCGCTGGATGTCGTAGATGTCGCCGCTGACGTACCCCGCAGGGCGGAAGAGCACCTGGAAATCGATGCCGCCAACCGTAGGGACGGACTTGGGGAGGAACTCGCGCTGCACGCAGGCGGCGAGTTCGAGTTCTTCGTGGATCTTCTCCATCTGCCCGCGCAGGCCGCCCTGGAAGCGGCGCGTGGTGCGGAGTTCGGCCTTGAGCGAATCGACCGTGGCCTGTCGCTCGACCAGCGCGTAGAGCGCGGCGGCGATCACCGTTGGATCGGTGTCGCGCTGCATCACGATCACGCCCTTGCCGCCCAGGCGGGCGCGGCGTTCATCGACGTGCGGCAGAAGGAGCAGGCCACCCAAGCCCTCTTCCCAGAGTGAATCGATGAGTTGATAGACGGCCGCAGAATCGATCTCGTCGTCGACGTGCGCCAGGACCACCGAGCCGTGCTCGCCGATCCCGGTCGCCGAGCCGGCGCTTTCGAGGGCCTGTTCGAGCCCCATCACGTGCAAGCGAGGCACGGACCAGACGCTGGGCCACTTGTCGGCGATGGGACGCCAGAGCAGGGCCTGGGCGTGCTCCATCGGCTGGGCCGTGATGAGCGTCACGGCGTGGTTCCGGCTTGTGCTGACAACGGGTCCCACGCGGCGTGCCCTTTCCAGGGCCGGTGCTTCGCCGTGCCGCGCGTCCGAGAACCGACCCCGGGCACACACCCCGGTCCGTCGGGACCCATCGCGCGGGCGGCACACCGGCGCCCTTCAACCACGGGCATCGGCCTACCGGGCGCGGGCCTTGAGGGGGGCGAGGTCGAACTCGATCTTGTCGCCCTCTTTGACGCCCAAACCCGCGAGGGTTCCGCCCGCAAACTCGACGGCGACGCGGCAGGGGAAGCGGCTGGAGTATTTCTTCAGGCGCCGGTCGTAGGGGTCGTTGCCGGGGGAATCGGACTTGGGTTCGTCCGGGCGGCGGGGCTCCTCGGCCTTCATCGCGTGAAGGGCGAGCACCCGCCCGCTGTCGTCCAAGAACGCGATATCGATATCGATGGGGCAGTCCCGCATGAGGAACTCCATGCGGTGGGCGATGGGGAAGACGAAGATCATCCCGCCTTCGGGCTCGATCTTCAGCCGGCCACCCAGGCCGCGGATGCGGGTGGGATCGTCCAGCGCAGGCTCCAGATTGAACGTCTTGCCAGCGACGACCACGGGCACGCGCTCGCCTTCCTTGAGTTCGCGCGTCACACGGGCAGTCTCGCAGCCGCGCGCGCCCGCGAACGTCCCCGCCGCCACGATGACGACGACGAGAACGAAGAACCAGCGCACGGCCTTCATCGCCCCGCTTGATTCTGATTGATTGGACCCGATCTCAGCCATGTGTCGTGCTCCGCGGTGAAGACGATGCGTTCGTGCGGCATGGTAGCGAGATCGAAAATCGCCGCGAACTCTGCCGCGTTCATCTCGCGTCTGGGGCCGGGGACGCCGCACCAGTCGGCGATCATGCCGATGACGCGCTCGGGGGGAACGCCCAGGTCGCGGTACATCGAGACGCGGGTATCGCCGTGGCGTTTGGCGAGGCGTTTGCCGTCCTCGCCGACGACCAGCGGGAGGTGGCACCACTTTGGGACGGCGGCATGGCCCAGGGCGCGGTAGAGCAGCGTCTGGCGTGCGGCGGAATCGAGCAGGTCGTCGCCGCGGACCACGTGGGTGACGTGGTGGCGGATGTCATCAACCACGACGGCGAGTTGGTACGAGGGCTGGCCGCGTTTGGTCCAGACGGTGAAGTCGCCGATGGTCGAGGCGGGGTTGATGGACTGCGGGCCGGCGAAGTCGTCATCGAAGGTGACGGATTTGTCTGGGACGATAAAGCGCCAGTTGGTTTCCGGAATCTCAAAGGTCTTGGGAATGTCGAAATCCGGCGGGCGGAGTTCGGGGGGGAAGCGGGATTCGGACGCGACCCCGCCGCCGGCTTCCTGCGGGGCCGACGCGGCGGCTTCGATCTCGGTGCGGGTCATCTCGCACGGGTAGACCAGCCCCCGCTCGGCCAGCGAACGCATGGCGGCGGTGTACGGCGAGAGATCATCGGACTGGACGATGGGGCCGTGGTCCCAGTCGAGGCCGAGCCAGCGGAGGGTGTCCATGGCGCTGTCCGACGCGCCGGGTTTGATGCGCGGACCGTCGAGGTCCTCGATGCGCATGACGATGTCCCAGCCGCGCTGGCGGGCGATAGCCCAGGTGACGAGGAAAGTGCGGGCGTTCCCGAGATGCAGCGCCCCGGTGGGGGAGGGGGCCAGGCGGGTGACGCCGGGCTTTCGAGATGGGGACGCGGCGTCGATCACGGCGTGAAGATAGCCGCACGCCGAGGCGGCGAAGGCCCGTATGCTGCACGGCCGTATTCCGACCGCACCAAGCCGAGATGCGAGACCAACCCATGAAACCCGTGAAACTGACCGACGCCGAGATTCAGGACGCGCTCAAGCGGGTGCCGCAGTGGTCGCTCTCCGGGGGGCAGATCGAGCGGACGTTTGTCTTCAAGGATTTCCTGGCCTCGATGGCGTTCGTGACCAAGATCGCGGCGTACGCCGAGCGGGTGCAGCACCACCCGGACATCCTGATCCGGTGGAACAAGGTGACGCTGAGCGCGAATACGCACGACTGCGGCGGGATTTCTGCGAAGGACTTCGAGTTGGCGAAAGCAGCGGATGCGGCGGGGGGGTGATCAGAACGAGAACCGGAAGCCGATGCCGACCGAGAAATCCAGTTCCGGTCGATCGTTCAGGCGGTCCCACAGCGGCAACTGGGCCATGATCTCGAAGGCGAAGCGCTGGCCTTCGTACATGACGCCGGGGGCCCAGCGGAGGTCCATGTCGCCGTTGGTTTCGTAGAGGTAGTTGAGTTCCGCCGTGACGTACCACGCGCCGGTGGATTCGCTGGTGTAGCGGTCGGGGATGATGCGGAAGAGATAGGCGGAGTTGGCGCGGAAGGCGTCGGCGGGGCCCATGCCGCCCTCGGTGTTGTCGTAGCCGCTGCCGGTGGTGTTGAGTTGGTAGGAGAGGTCCTGGTTGAAGCCGTGCCGGCCGCGGACGATGGTGACGACGGCTCCGACGTGGGGGTTGACGGTCTGTGTGGAGAAGTCCTTGTCGTCGCCGGAGGCGAAGTAGGCACCGCCCAGGAGGGCGACGCGGAGGGTGTCGACGCCGCCGGTGTCCTCTTTGTAGATGCGCCATTTGAGAGTGGCGTCGAAGTCCGAGACGCCGTGGTCGGAGTCTTCGCCGCCGCCTTTGTGGTGCTCGGTTTCCCAGACCGGAGTGAACTCAAAGCGGATTGATACGGCGCGGGCGAGGCCGTATTGGATGGTGTTGGTGATGTCGAACTTGTCGGTGTGGTCGATGGCCGGGCTGTTGGCGGTGGCAGGCTCGCTGCCGTAGCGGGAGAAGTTGAACTGGGTGCGGAAGACCGAGGTGCCGCGTGACGGCATGGTGGCGGCCTCGGTGTACATGGCTTCCTGGGCGGCGGCGTTGGGGGCGAGGGCGAAGAGCGTGAGGAGGGGGCAGGACAGCGCAAGGGCACGCGAGTGTGCGGGCGGGCAGGGCATGGGGAACTCCCGAGTCGAGTGGTGGTGTTGTCGGAGGTCTTGGGCGTTCCGATGAGGTCCCCGAGCTTGCGCTCGGGGTTCGGATGGATGGCACGGACGGATTGAGGTTCGGACGCGTGCGCGGCGTTTACTTCTCTTCGATCTTCACCAGCGTGAACCCCGCGTCTTCCACCGCTTCGCCCAGCGTGTGGGGGCTGGGGTGCTCGGCGCCCTTCAGGAGCCCGAGGGTGACGATGCCCGAGCCGAGGTCGACCTTGACGGTCTTCACGCCGGGGACACGTTCGAGTTGCATGTTGATGTTGGTGGCGCACAGCGGGCAGCCCATGCCGTTGACGTACAGCACGGCGTTGTCGGCGGCGACAGCGGTCTTGCTGTGGGCCTTGGCCTTATCCTCGGCGGTGACGTTGTGACTGATGTACTTCTCTTCGTACACCTCGCCGTTGGGGCCGGTCATGGTGGCGGGCTTGCCCCCGGAGCCGGCGCACGAGGCGAGCATGAGGGCCGCCGCAGCGGAGGTGAACAGGATCGAGGCGCGGAACGTCGAACGAAGCGACTTCGTGGTGGTCATGGAATGGCTCACATTCCCGGCGCGGCCGCCGAGAGGAATTTGGCGTTTGAATGGATTTGAACAGTTGAACGACGGAAGTTGGCGCGCGGAATCCCCGTGGGGATTCCCGCTACGTCGTTCGGACCCCGGTCAGCGCGAGCCGCTGGGCGGTGTCCGTCACGGGGAGGCACCCTGCAAGGATGCGGCACACCGAGGCGATGGGCATCGCCGGCGCGCTCGCGATCTCAAGGGGCGCCGGTGGCCGCCAGCCGACCGGCGTGACGCCAGCCAGCAAGAGGTAGACGCCGGGCGAATCGGAGTTGGCAGGGGGTTCGCCGCAGCGGCACTCGGAGCAGGCGTTGTCGCGGAAGTGGAAGGCCTCTGGGGACGAATCTTCGGCACAGCAGCAGCAAGTGCCCTCGCCGCCGCAACAGCACTCGTGGGGCTGGGCTGTTGCTGCCGTCGCAACCCGTTGCAGGGCTTCGGCACGCTGCGCGGGAAGCCCCCCCCGAACCCACGGCACCGCCACCGCCGCGAGCACGAAGCCCGCCACGAGCAGAATCCGCAGGATGGGCGAGAACTTCGTCACGCTTCAAGTCTCAGCGCAGCAGTGGGGGGTGTCAACAGGGAACCTTCCCCATGTTGTTCGTCCGATTCCACCCCGCGCTTGCCGGAATCCATACCCTTCCGCCGTGCCACCCCTGCGAGACCAGGCCATTGTCCTCCGCCACTGGGAGTTTTCCGAAACATCCCAGACGGTCTCGCTGCTCACCCGCGACCACGGCGTCCTCCGCGGCCTCGCCAAAGGCTGCCGACGCGACCGCAGCACCTTTTCGGGAGGCTTTGAGGCCCTCACCCGCGGCGAGATCGGCGCCTCGGTCCGCCCCAACTCGGAACTCGCCACGCTCACCGATTGGGACCTGCAGGAGGTGTTCTGGAGCGCCCGGCGCGGACTCGCGGCCCACGTGGCCGGGCTCTACATCATCGACCTGCTCCACCACGCCCTCCGCCCCTTGGACGCCCATCCGGCCCTCTTCGATCGGGCGGTGGCGGCGCTCCGCGGGCTGGAACTCCAGCAGGCCATCCCCTCGACGGTCCTGCGGTTCCAGTGGGCTTTGGGAGAAGAAACCGGCTTCCAGCCGCGTCTGACCGCTTCAGACACCGGCGAAGAGGACGCCCCCGTCCCCGCCAAGGGCGGCAAGGCCAAACTCTTTTCCCCGGCCCACGGCGGCGTGGTTGGGGAGGCGGGCCTCGACCCGGCACGGCGGGAAGAAGAGGCCCGAAGGGGCGACGTGTGGAAAGTCCGACCGGAAACGCTCGCACTTCTCATGGCCCTCAAACGGGGCGACCCTCCCGCCACGGCGGAAAGGGCGGTCGTGGTTCGGGCCAGCCGGCTGCTGGGAGCGTATTGGCAGGTGGTGCTGGAACGCGAGTTGCCCACCCACGAGGCGTACTTTGCCCACCTCGCGCAATCGAACGCGCCACAACCCGTACAATCCCCGACGCCCGGTCCGGGCCTCGCTCTTCCCCAACAACGGGGACGGAACGGCCCGCCTCGGCTTCCCTGAAGGCCCCACATGTGGTGGCGGCCGACGAATCAACACAATCCTAACGCGATCTGAACCCGAACCCGTCCATTGGTGCTTTACAACGTGGCGTCTCACCTCGACTCCAAATCGAAGGTTTCAACCGGCCCCGCGGGTGGCATCCGTCTCCCCGTGCCTCACTCGGCCTCTGCGGCCGCCGGCCATCCAGGCAAGGAGCGCCGCCGCGTGATCATGATCGCTTCCCAACTCGACCAGCAAGCCACGCTCGAAGTCGAAGAGGTCCACCTGACCGACCCGGTGACGGGCCTTGATTCCAAGGCCCACAGCGCCGGCGCGGGCCAGACCCTCGTCGTCCTGAACGGCCTGCTGGGGCTGAACAAGCACTGGTTTGAGGTGATGCACCGCGTCTCGGATTCGTGCCGGTGTGTGCTGATCGAGCCGCCGCTGCTGGAACTCAAAGGGGAGATGTGCAGCGTCAAGGGCGTGACGCGGATCGTGATCGACGCGCTCGAACGGCTGGGAGCCGCGCCGGCGGTGCTGGCGGGGAACTCGCTGGGCGGGCACGTGGCCATGCGCATCGCGCTGGAACGCCCGGAACTGGTCAAGGGTCTGGTGCTGATGGGCTCTTCGGGCCTGTTTGAGCGGACATTCGAGCGCAATGTGATGCACGCTCCCAGCCGCGCCTGGCTGGACAACAAGATCGGCGACCTCTTCTCCGACCGCGCCAACGTGCCGCCGGGCATGGTGGACGAGGCCTACGCCGAACTGAGCCAGCGCAAGGGTGCGCGGGCGATCGTCAAACTCGGCAAGAGCGCCAAGAACGACCACCTTGGTGAGGAAGTCCCGCACATCCGGGTGCCGACGCTGCTGCTGTGGGGGCGTCAGGACACCGTGACGCCGCCGGAGGTGGCCGAGGAGTTCCGCTCGCTGATCCCCGGCTCGCGTCTGGAGTGGATCGACCGCTGCGGGCACGCGCCGCAGTTGGAGCGCCCTGAAGAGTTGGCGAGCCACCTGGGCGCGTTCATGCGGTCCGAGGCGATCGCGGGCGACGGGCGGGCACGGGCCTGAAGAAGTCGGGCTGAAGGGCTGCGATGCACTGCGGGCCCACCGGCTCGGGGCGGTTGAGTTCCGTGCTGGACAGAAGTTGTAGCCTCGGCTACACTTTCGGCGTGAAGGATCACCCACCGCCCCCGAAATCCCCCGTGAGCGCAGACGCCGCACCCGTCCGCGGCGCCTGGCGCCGCGAAGTCACCAACCCCTCGCTGCGCGAGGTCCACGCGTCCGTCGCCGTTTCGCCCGCCAGCGCTCGATGGCGAAAGATGCTGGCGTTCAGCGGTCCCGGGCTGATGGTCGCCGTGGGCTATATGGACCCGGGCAACTGGGCGACCGACCTCGCCGGCGGTGCCCGCTTCGGCTACACGCTGCTGAGTGTCATCCTCATCTCGAACCTCATGGCGATCATGCTGCAGCACTTGGCGGTACGGCTGGGCGTGGCGACCGGGCGTGACCTGGCCCAGGCCTGCCGCGACCACTTCAGCAAGCCCGTCGGCTTCGTGCTGTGGGTGTTGTGCGAGATCGCCATCGCGGCGTGCGACCTGGCCGAGGTCATCGGTTCGGCGATTGCCCTCAACCTGCTCTTCGGCCTTCCGCTGCCGTGGGGTGTCGCCGTCACCGTTTTGGATGTGATGCTCATTCTTTTGCTGCAGAACAAGGGCTTCCGCGTGCTGGAATGCCTGGTGGCGAGCCTCATCCTCATCATCGGCGGGTGCTTCGCCTACCAGATGATCGCCTCGCGCCCCGACCTGCCCGCGATCGTCCGCGGCCTGATGCCCACGCCGCAGATCGTGATGAACCCCGAGATGCTGTACATCGCCATCGGCATCCTGGGGGCCACGGTGATGCCGCACAATCTCTACCTGCATTCTTCGATCGTGCAAACGCGGGCTTACACGCGGGACGACACCGGCCGGGCCATGGCGATCCGCTACGCCACGGCGGACTCCACCATCGCGCTGCTCTCAGCGTTCTTCATCAACGCCGCCATCCTCATCCTCGCTGCGGCGGCGTTCCACGGCACCGAGCACGAGAGCGTCGCTTCCATCGAAGACGCCCACAAACTGCTGTCCCCCGTGCTCGGGGCGTCGCTGGCCAGCACGCTCTTCGCCGTGGCACTGCTCGCCTCGGGCCAGAACGCGACGCTTACGGGCACGCTCGCCGGGCAGATCGTGATGGAGGGGTTCCTCGACATCCGCCTGAGGCCCTGGCTGCGCCGGCTCATCACGCGGCTGGTGGCCATCGTCCCCGCGGCGATCGTCTCGGTCCTCTACGGGGCGCAGGGCGTGAACAAACTGCTGCTGCTCAGCCAGGTAATCCTCTCCTTGCAGCTGAGTTTTGCGGTGGTCCCCCTGGTGTGGTTCACTTCTTCCAGAGCCAAGATGGGACGCTTTGTCAGCCCGATCTGGCTGGTGGTCGCCGCGTGGGTGGTCACGGTGGTGATCGTGGTGCTCAACGCGTATCTTCTGTTCGAGACGGTCCGCGAGTGGATCGCCTGAACCCAGGGAGGCCCCATGTACCGCACGATCCTGGTCCCCCTTGATAACACCCGCACCGACGAGACCATCCTGGCCCACATCCGCCCGCTGGCCCGGCTGGTCGGGGCGGGCATCGTGCTCGTCCACGTCGCCGACGGCTTCGCCGCCCGGCACCAGCAGGCGCTCGACCTGCAGGACTCCCGCGAGATCATCGAGGACACGGCGTATCTCCAGCGTCGCGAGGGTGAACTGCGGTCTGAAGGGTTCACCGTGAGCAGCGTGCTGGAAAAGGGCGACCCGACCGCGGGCATCCTCGCCGTGGCGGGAAGGGTCGGTGCCGACCTGATCGCCATGGCGACGCACGGGCACCGGCTGCTGGGCGACCTGCTCCGCGGCAGTGTGGCCGACCAACTTCGGCACCAGACCTCGATCCCGATCCTCATGGTCCGCGGGCCGCGGCCCTGACCCGCGCGGAACGCCCCGCAGTGGTATCGTTGTCACGATGCCCAACGCCGGACAACTGCCGCGAACGATCCCGCTCCCCGCGTCGCCGGTGAGCGTTCGGGCCAAGGACCCGCAGCGTCCCATGGAAGCCATCAGCGTCTTCGACATCTTCAAAGTCGGCGTCGGCCCTTCGAGTTCGCACACCATGGGTCCGTGGCGTGCGGCGCAGCGGTTCCTCGAAGCCCTCACGCGGCTCGACCACTTCGACCACACCCTGCGTGTCCGCACCGACCTTTACGGCTCGCTGGCGAAGACCGGCATCGGGCATGGCACCGATGTCGCCGTGATGATGGGCCTCAGCGGCGAAGACCCCGTCTCTTGCGACACCACCGGCCTGATGGACCGCATCGAGGCGATGAAGCAGGCGGGGCTGATGCGGCTGCGCGGCGTTCGGAAAGTGCCGTTCGATTACGACGCCGACATCGTTTTCCACAAGACCGAATCGCTGCCCTTCCACCCAAACGCCCTCCGCTTCACCGCCACGCTCGACTGCGGCGAAACCCACAGCGAAACCTACTACTCGGTGGGCGGCGGGTTCGTGGTCCAGGAAGCCCCCGCGCCGGGCGAAAAACCCCCCGCGATCCTGCCTTTCGCCATCGATGAAGGCGACGACCTGCTCGGGTGTTGCGAGCGCGAAAGAGCGACGATCCCCGCCGTCGTCATGCGCAACGAACTGACGTGGCGGAGCGAAGGCGAGGTGCGGCAGGGCCTGCTCGACATCTGGCACGTCATGGAAGCGTGCATCCTGCGCGGCTGCCACACCGAGGGGATTCTCCCCGGCGGGCTGAATGTTGTGCGGCGCGCCGCGGGTTTGAACGAACGGCTCCTTGGCGGGGACGCATCGGCGATCCCGTCTCTCGCCGACTGGAAGCAGTCCATCCGCAACCGCCGCTGGCCCTTCCAGGACATCCTCAAGTGGGTGAGCGCCTTCGCGCTGGCGGTGAACGAGGAGAACGCGAGTTTCGGGCGTGTCGTCACCGCTCCCACGAACGGCGCCGCGGGCGTGATCCCCGCCGTGATGATGTACGACCACCTGTTCAACGTGATCGCGGACGATGACTCCGCCGCCCGCGCCGCGTCGCAGCAGCGCATCATCGATTTCATGCTCACCGCCGGCGAACTGGGCAGCCTGTTCAAGAAGGGCGCGACCATCTCCGCCGCAATGGGCGGCTGCCAGGCCGAGATCGGCGTCAGCAGCGCCATGGCGGCGGGCGGCCTCACGCAGGTTTTGGGCGGCACACCGGCACAGGTGCTTATGGCCGCCGAGATCGCCATGGAGCATCACCTGGGCATGACGTGCGACCCCGTGGGCGGGCTGGTGCAGGTGCCGTGCATCGAGCGCAACACCATGGGCGCCATCAAGGCCATCACGGCGGCCAACATCGCCCTTGATGGCGACCCTTCAAAGGCGCTCGTCTCGCTCGACGGCGTCATTAAAACCATGTGGGAAACCGCCAAAGACATGGGCAGCAAGTACAAGGAAACCGCCGAGGGCGGCCTGGCGATCAACGTCTCGGTGGGCTTGCCGGAGTGCTGATGGGGAAGGCACCGGAGCGGAAGGCATCGAGGCAAGAGGCATCAAGGCATCGAGCCGGATTGAGATTGCCCAACGCTCTCTCTCTCTCTCTCTCTCTCCTGCATTTCTCCGTGAACTCCGCGTTCTCCGCGGTCAATCCCCTCTTAAAACTGCTTCCGCATCCGCGCCGGCGGGATGTCCAACTGGGCCCGGTATTTCGCCACCGTTCGCCGCGCAATCTCCAGGCCCTTGGCTTTCAGCCCCTCGGCGATGGCGTCGTCGCTCAGCGGGTTGTTCTTGTCCTCGGCGTCCACCACCTCGCGCATGGCGGCCTTGATCGACTCCCACGACACGTCCTCGCCGCTCTCGTTCTGCGTCCCGCCCGTGAAAAACTGGCGGAGCGGGAAGATCCCCCGTGGCGTCTGCATATACTTCCCCGCCACCGCCCGTGACACCGTCGCGACGTGGACGCCCAACTGGTCGGCCACCTGCGTCATGGGCAAGGGTTTGACCGCCTGTGGCCCCAGATCAAAGAAATCCCGCTGCGCCGTGACGACCACATTGATCACCCGTTGCAGTGTCAGCCGCCGCTGGTTGAGCGCATCGATCAGCCACTGCGCGTTGCCGAGGTTGGTGCGGACGAACTCGCGATCCGGCTTGGGTACGGCCTTGTCGCCCGCCATCTTCGCGTAGTCCTGGTTGATCCGCAGGTTCGGCAGCCGCCCGTCGGCGAGGTACGCCGTGTAGATGTCCTTGTCGTCGTCGTATTCGACGATCGCATCGGGCACGATCGCCGCCTGCGTCTCGTTGATCAACTGCCGCCCCGGGTGGATCGTGAGCCGTCGCATGGATTCGACGCTGTGCTTGATCTCTGCCGGCGTGAGGCCCGTCTTCTGCGCGATCCGGGGCACGCGGTTGTGGATCAGGTCGTCCAGGTGCTGGTCGATGAGCATCCGCACCCGCTCCCACTCCGCCAGCCGAGTTTCATCCGTTTCGGATTCCGAGATCGAATCCACCTGCAAAAGCAGGCACTCGCGCGTGTCGCGGGCCGCGATCCCCGCAGGCTCGATGAACACCTGCACCGCCATCAGCGCCCGCTCGAGCGTTTCGATCGTCGGGCGCGAGCCTTCGGGCAACTGGTCCAGAATCTGCGCGAGCGACGCCCGGATGTACCCGTCGTCGTCGATGTGCGAGATCAGCACCTTGCCCGGCTCGCGCAGTTCCTCATCGACATCCGCAAACGCCCACTGCTCCATCAATTGTTCGGTCAGGCTCTCGGCCCGCGCCTCGGTGTTCGCCATCGCGTCCATCTTGGCGTCGCGCTCGCCGCTGCCGGAGGACGCCGCCCGCGAATCGATCCGGGATGTTGATGGGTAGTCCTCGTCGGCGCGGGAGCGGGCCGATTCGTACTGGTTGTCGAAGGCCTCGGGGTTCTCGCGTTCCAGGGTGTCGAGGCGCTCGAAATCGTCCGGTCCGCCGTCCTCTTTCACATCAAGGACGCGCTCGCCTTCGGAGGCCTCCCGGTCGGATTCCGCCCGTTCCTGTTCGACCGCCTGCTCGTCCGCCGTGGCCTCGTAGGTCTCCAGCGTGACGTTCGACTCCAGTTCCTGCTCGATCCGCTCCTCCAACTGCGGCAGGGCCATCTGCAGAATCTCCATCGACTGGATCATCCGCGGCGCCAGCTTCATGTGCTGGCCCATCTTCATGTGTTGGGAGGTGTCGAATCGCATCGGTATGAATCATACGGCGGGGGCAGCGGTGGGGGAGTTGGGAGTAGCGAAGTGGTCAAGTGGTCAAGTGCGGAAGCCGTCAAGCACGGACGCGGCAAAGTGGTTGGAGTCCACCATGCACTTGACCACTTGACCTCTCGACCACTTCCTTCCCCTCCGCGTCCTCCGCGTCTCCGCGGTGCACCTGTCACTCACACCGCCCGCCGCCCCTCGATCGCGTCACCCAGCACGGCCTTGTTCGCCAGTTCGATCTGCCCGCCCGAGGGCAGCCCGCGTGCGAGGCGGCTGACCTTGACGCCGCGCTGCGCCAGCGCCTGCGCCAGGTACAACCCCGTGCCGTCCCCCTCAAGCGTGGGATTCAGCCCCAGGATGATCTCGCGCACCGCCTCGCCGCCGGGGTTGGACGCGGGATCATCGACGCGCTTGAGCAATCGCGCCACGGTGAGGTCCGACGCGCTCACGCCGTCGAGCGGGCTGATGCGGCCCATGAGCACGTGGTATAGCCCGCGGTACATCCCGGTGGCTTCGAGCGCAATCAAATCTCGCGCCTGCTCCACCACGAGCACGAGCGAGCGGTCGCGCCGCGCATCATCGCACACCCGGCACACCGCGCCGTCGGCGAAATTCGCACACACCGAGCACGACCGCACGGATCGTTTCACGTCGTCGATCGCGCCGGACAGCCGCGCCGCGTCCTCCGCCGAAGCCCGCAAAACCCAGTGCGCCATCCGCTCTGCGGAACGCCGACCGATCCCCGGCAGTTTCGCGAACGCCGCGATGAGACGGTCCACCGAGCCGGGGTACGCCGCGGCGGAATCGGGAGGTGGTGGGGGAGTTTGAGGTGGTTTGGTGGTCACGGTCGGAAACCGAAAAGCGAAAAGTGAAAAGCGAAAATCCGAAGCCGCGTGAGTTCGGCGAGGAGCGTCGGTTGGTCACATACCAGCCGAAACAGTGCTCAGGAGAGGCGATCGGTGATGAGCGTTCGATGAGCTGTTTCCATTTTCATTTTTCATTTTTCGCTTTTCGCTTTGCCCTCCCCTTACCGCAAAAACCCCTCAAGCCCCGGCAGTTCCGGCAACCCCAGCCCCTTGGCCTGTCGGTTCGCCTCGTCACGCACCATGCCCTGCACGGTGCTGAGCGCATCGTTCAGCGCTTCGACGATGAGTTTCTCGCCCATCGCGCGGCTTGAGGCGTCGCGCCCCATCCCCGCCGCGAGGTTGGCGTCGATGCTGATCGACAGCACCTTCATCTTCCCGTTAACGGTGGCGCGGACCGCGCCCGACCCGCCGGTACCGGTGGCGCTCATCCCCTCCAGCGATTCCTGGAACGTGCGGATGGACTCCTGGATCTTGTCCTTGTTCTTCATCAGCCCAGCGAGGGCGCCCATGGCTTTGATCTGGTCAAACATGTGAATCCGGTTTCCTCTGGCCTTGATGCCTTGATGCCTTGATGCCTACTGCCTCGATGCCTTCCTACACATCTTCCTCCACCCCGATCAGCCGCGCCCCGAACAAGTCCACCGCCTTCTTCACCAGCGGCTGCTCCATCGCCTCGTTCCGCGCCGCGGCGTCCACCTGCACCAGCCGCGCCCCCGCGGAGGCCTGAACCGCCGGGACCGCGTCCGAGGGTGCGGCACCCTCGATCAGCCTCGCCGTCATCGAAGTGCCCGATGCCTTGCTCAGCAGCCCCGACACCAGCGACAACTGCGAACGCGCCGCCACGAGTTTCCCCGGATCACGCACCACGACTTCCGCCACCGCGCCCTTCACCGACTTCAACTCAAACAGATCGACCACGCTCGTCTGGGCCGCACTCTTCGAAACCAGCCCGCGCACGGCGTCCCACAAAGCCCCCGTGTCCGCCGATGGAGCGGATGGAACCCCGGGAGTCAGCGAGCGGGCTGCGGCATCGACCACTCCCGCGTCACTTGAAAGAACCGGTCGCTCACGCTCCGGTCTCGTTGTTTCAGGATTCACCCTCACCGGCGGGGCCACGGCCGCAGCCGGAGCCTCCGCCGTCACCGTTTTTTTGCGGGGCTACCCCCAGCCGCAGAGGTCGTCATCACCTTCCCGCTCAGCAGTGCCCCCACGTCCGCCAGTTTCTCCGTCATCGCCAGCCGCACCATCAGCGCATCCAGCAGCGCCCGCGCCGTGGCCGAGTTCGACGCCGCACGACCGACGCTCTCGCACAGGGCGATCATGTGCACGATCCCCGCGGCGTCAAACCGGGCCGCCTGCCCCGCCGCGCGTTCACGCGCCGTGCCCGAGAGTTCCACCAGCCCCGTGTCCGCCCCGCACGCGCTCAGCACCATCAGATCCCGCAGGTGCAGCACCAGCGTCTCGATCAGTTGATCGATGGACACCCCCTGCACCAGCAACTCATCAGCGCGTCCCAACGCCGCCGCGGCGTCGCCCGCCGCCAACGCGTCCACGAGCGCCGAAACCACTTCGCGCTCGGGCAGCCCCAGCAGTTGTTCCAGCGCTCCGACCGTCATCGTCGCGCCCTTGGGCGTCGAGGCGATCAGCCGGTCCAGCAGGCTCAGCGCATCGCGCATCGAGCCGTTGCCCAGCCGCGCCACGGCGTGCAGCAGTTCCGGCTCGGCCTTCAGGCCTTCCTGCTTCACCACCGCCCCGAGGTGCTCGCTGATCTTCGCCGAGGGGATGGGGCGGAAATCGAATCGCTGGCACCGGCTGCGGATGGTCGGCAGCACCTTCTCCGCCTCGGTGGTACACAGGATGAACTTCACGTGCTCGGGCGGCTCTTCCAGCAGTTTCAGGAGCGTGTTGAACGCGTCCTTGGTGAGCATGTGGACTTCGTCGATGATGTAGACCTTATACTTCCCGCGCATCGGGCGGTAGGCCGCCTTGGCGATGATGTCCCGCGCATCCTCGACGCCGCGGTTGGACGCCGCGTCGATCTCGACCACGTCGGTGTCCTGCCCGGTCATGATGGCCTGGTCCACCTCGGCGGACCCGCCGTTGAGTGCCTTGGCAAAGATGCGGGCGGTCGATGTCTTGCCCACCCCTCGAGTCCCCACGAACAGGTACGCATGGGCCACGCGGTTCTGAGCAATGGCGTTCAGCAGCGTCCGCGCCACCGCGTCCTGCCCCACGAGTTCATCGAAGGTCTGCGAGCGGTATCGGCGTGCCAGAACGGTGTAGGTCATGGGAGGCCCCATCGTACCGGGCCGGGGCCACCCCCGGATCGATGGCGTCCCCCGCCGTCGGTTCCTCAAGAAAACGGAAAGCCCGCGCCACCCCAAAGAGGAGGCGCGGGCTTGTGGTGAGCCGTCAGGAGCGTTCAAACAACCGAAGAATCAGCGGCGGCGACGCAGAGCAACCAGGCCGCCCGCCATCACGAGCGCGCCCGCGCCGGGGGCGGGTACCAGCGTCACGCCGAAGGCCAGGAACTGGGTGAACTGGGTCGACGAGAAGTTGTTGTCGCTGACCAGGACGAGCGAACGCTGGCCGCCGGGCAGCGTGGGGCCGAACGCCAGGCCTTCGACGTTGTCGAGAGTGATGCCCAGGGTCGCGAGGTCGAGGACCAGCGTCTTGGTGGCCGCGGTGTACACGCCGGGCAGCGTGTCGAACCCGCTGACGTCGGTCGCGCCGGCCAGCGACACCTCGTACAACTTGATCGAGTTGCCCACGCCCGTCGAGAAACTCCGCTCGAGGGCGAGGAAGTTCTGGTCGTCAAGGGCGATCATGTCGACCAGGCCGTTGGTCGCGAACTGGCCCGAGGGGATCGTGTCGACCAGCACCGGGTCGGTGATGTACGCGTACTCCTGCGCCGGCTGGTTGCTGGTCAGGTCGTACCGCAGGATGCGGGCGGGCGAGGACACACCCACCGCGGCGGCGGGGCCGTCCTGCTTCAGGGCGTTCTCGGTGGCGGTGAACAACGACGTGCCGTTGGGGCTGAGCGTCAGCGTCTCAAAGGCCAGGTTGTTGCGGATGCCCGAGTTGCCGGTGGTGGGCAGGAACTTGGTCGGCACGGGCAGATCGATCTGGTGGACACCGCTGGCGCTGTAGCGACGGACAAACGGATTGACCTGGGGGTTCTGGTTCACATCACCCTCAGAGGAAACCCAGAAGTTGCCGCTGGCATCGCGGGCGATGCCCTCGGGGTCGAGGCTCAGGGCGGGGAAGTTGCTGCCGTCGGGGCGCTGGAGGTTGGTCACGCCGGAGAAGGTGACGTCGCCGGCGGTCAGCGCGCCGTCGCCCACGGCGATGTTCATCGAGTAGAACCGGGCGGGGTTCAACTGGCTGCGGTCATCGGATACGGCGTAGAAGCCGCCGCCCACGCTGTCATAGGTCAGACCGGAGAGGCCGCCCATGTTGGTGCCGCCGACATTGAAGCCGGTCGCAAACGTCTCTTGCCCGATGAACGAGATCGACTGGACCTGCCCGCCGGTGGCGGTGCCCGCAAGGGCCGCGATAAGCGAAGCGATGATGGCCGTCTTCATGAGGAGTCTCCTTGTGCTCCGCGTCGGTCGGCCCGGTGTTCGGCCCGTGGAAACAGCGCCACGTGGACCCAACACTCTGCCGTGCGCGGGTGCAAGGAGATTGACCTCGGACTGTGAAGGACATGTTCCGGTCGGGCGCAGGACGCGCCAGCATTCCGCCAAACCCGCGCTAGACGGCCCGCCGACCGTACGGAAACAAGGGTCAATAGCCGGGCCGGGAGAGACCCCCGGCCCAGCCCATGGCGGCGACCATCCGGCGGGGTCTGTCAGCACGCCGGGCGATCAGCCGCAGTTTGTTTGAGACCACCGCGCAGACCCATCGAACGAAGAGCGGCCGAAGGGAGACCGCCTTCATCAACGCGCCAATGCGACAACCGACTCCACCCCGGCCAATCCCAGTTCAAGATTCCCCGCGCCCCGCCCCTCGCTCTCCGCCACCGCCCCCTCGCCCCCGACCCCCCACACCGAACACCCGAGTCGAGACCAGCGGCACCGCGCCGGCCCCGTGGGCACTCCGGCTTGCCCCGGCCGCACCCCGGATCATCAACTGGGCCACCCGGTCCCACAGTTCGGTCCAATCCAGTTCCAGTTGCGCGTTCCAGTGTTCGCCCGACACCTCGCGAAGGGCCTCCACCAGCGTCACGCACACCACGGGGTAATGCTCCGGCTTGGCCCCGAAGCCAACGTGCTGGGCCCCCAGTTCCATCAGCGGGTGCTCCAAAGCCTCGAAGTTCCGCAGGTTTCGGCAGATCAGCGACACCGCCGCCGCGAGGTGTCCCTGCAACTTGGTCATGTCCGAAGGGAACAAAGCCCGAACACCGGGGTGCTGCTTGAAGAGATTCGCATAGAACACGCGCGAAACCTCGTCCATCCGACCCGCCAGCGTCGCATGGCTCTCTTGGATTCGTTTGAATGACGCGGAAGGATCGGGCATCGGATTCCTCACTGGGCGTTCGCCTCAGGCCCGGAACAAGGTCTGAACGAGAACGTAACCCGGAACCATGCGACGCGCCCACCCCGTCCGGCCAACGAACGCCCCCAGTTCCTCCCGCCCACGGACGGCCCAGCATGAGTAACCCAACCAAACCAACCCCCGGCAATCCGCCACTGTTCACCCCAAGCGGTAGAGTCCCTGCGATGTCCTCACCCACAGGTTCCCCCCAAGGCTCCGGCCCAGGCGAACCCCGCACCACCTCGCCCCGCACCGTCCATGACGTGACGATGCTGCTGCAAGCGGTGGGGCAGGGCGACGAGAACGCCGCCGCCCAACTCCTGCCGCTCGTCTACGAGGAACTCCGCAAACTCGCCCAGGCCCGGATGCACCAGGAATCCCCCGGCCAGACGCTCCAGCCCACGGCATTGGTCCACGAAGCCTACATGCGGCTGGTGGATTCGCAGGGCAAGAGCCCGCGTTGGGACGGGCGTGGTCACTTCTTCGGCGCCGCCGCACTGGCCATGCGCCGCATCCTCGTCGAGCGTGCCCGCCATCGGAAGCGCATCAAGCACGGCGGTGGCCGCCAGCGCGTCGAACTCGGCGAGGCCGCCGCCGTCACCGACGCCCCCGACGGCACCGACCTCATCGCCCTCGACGAGGCGATGCAGAAACTCGAGAAGATGGACAAGCGGAAGTACGACGTGGTGATGCTGCGCTACTTCGCCGGGCTGAGCATCGAGGAGACCGCCAACGCCCTTTCGCTGTCGCCCGCGACGATCAAGAACGAGTGGACATTCGCACGCGCCTGGCTGCAGCGCGAGATGGCCGCGGGAGAACCAGCGGGCGAATGAGCGCCGACCGATTCCAACGCGCGCAGGAGGTCTTCCTCGAGGCCGTCGCCACCCCGCGCGACGCCCGCGAGGGCTTCATCGTCGGACGCTGCGCCGGCGACGACGAACTCCTCGCCGAGGTCCGCTCGCTGCTGCAGTTTCATCAGGACGACGACGAGGCCCCCGAGGGCAAGGGCGGGTTCCTCGACCCCGACGAGGTCCGCCGCCTCGCCAACACCGAGAGCGGCATCGACGAGCCCGCACTCCCGCAGGGCACCCGCGTCGGCGATTACACCATCCGCACCGTGCTCGGCCAGGGCGGCATGGGCGTGGTCTACCTCGCGCAGCAGGAACGACCCCGCCGCACCGTCGCCCTGAAACTCCTCCGCGCCAGTGTCTACGGCTCGTCCTCACTCCGCCGCTTCGAGCACGAGGCGGAAGTGCTCGGGATGCTCCAGCACCCCGGCATCGCCCAGATCTTCGAGGCCGGCGCCGCCGACATGGGCAAGGGGCCGCAGCCCTATATCGCGATGGAGTACATCGACGGCCCGTCGCTGTGCTCGTTTGCGCGCCGCAACAGCCTCTCGCTCGAAGACCGCTGCCGCATCATGGCCCAGGTGTGCGACGCCGTCCACCACGCCCACCAGCGCGGCGTGATCCACCGCGATCTCAAGCCGGGCAACATCCTCGTCGACACCTCGGGCCGCCCCAAGGTGCTGGATTTCGGCGTCTCCCGCGCCGTCGACCCCGACCGCCACGCCACCATGCACACGCACGCGGGGCAACTCATCGGCACGCTGGCCTACATGAGCCCGGAACAGGCTTCGGGCGACGCCGAGCAGGTGGACGTCCGCTCGGACGTCTACGCGCTTGGCGTGATCCTTTACGAGATGCTGTCGGGGCAACTGCCCTTCGACGTGCGCACCAAGCCGCTGCCCGAGGCCGCCCGCATCATCCACGACACCGAGCCGCGCAGGCTCGCGAGCCACGGCCGTCAGTTCCGCGGCGACCTCGACGTCATCGTCGCCCGCGCCCTCGAAAAGGACAAATCACGCCGGTACCAGTCCGCCGACGACCTCGCCGACGACCTCCGCCGACACCTCGAGGGCGCGCCCATCAGCGCCAAGCAGGACTCGGCGCTGTACGTGCTGAAAAAGCAGGTGCGCCGGCACAAACTGGCGTCGTCGCTCATCGCCGCCATCATCGTCAGCGTGACCTCGCTGGGGATCCTCTCGACGTTCCAGGCCTACCGTGCCGACCGCTCCGCCGCCGAGGCCCGCGCCGAGAGCATGCGGGCCACGGCGGCTCTGTCGGTCGCGACGCTGGAACGCGCTCGGGCCGACCAGTCCGCCGCAAGGGCCGCGATCGACCTCCGCGTGAGCAACATCGAGCGCGGCCGCCTGCTGGGCTTCTCGGGCGGCATGCTCCTCGCCGAAGAGCAATTGTGGCCCGAACTGCTGCGCAACCCCACCTCCGCCCACGCTTTCTGGGCCTTGTGGGAACTCTACAGCACCAACCCGTGCCGCGCGACCATCCGCGCCCACGAGCCGTCGGTGCGCGGGCTCGCGTGGTCCCCCGACGGGTCCACCATCGCCAGCGCCGGCGAAGACGGAAGCGTCCGCCTCTGGGACGCCCGCACCAGCCGCCAACTCGCCCTCATCGCCACCCGCATCCCCTTGCCCAAGTCGGCGATGCACTTTTCCCCCGACGGCAAGCAACTCGTCCTCGCCAATGACAACGGCGACCTGCACGTCTGGCGCACTGACACCTACACCTGCGTGGCCCTGCTCGACGCCATGCCCACCTCGTGCACCGTCGGCAACTTCAGCCCCGACGGCACCATGTACGCCGTCGCGGGGCAAGCGGGCATGCTCACCGTCTTCGATACCCGCGACTGGTCGTACATCTGGCGCGCGTCGGTCTCACGCGATGCGATCAGCGGCGTCGCTTTCTCGCCCGATTCCACCAAACTCGTCACCGCCTCGCTGGATGCCGAGGTCCGAATCTGGAACCCCCGCACCGGCGAGCCGCTCGCCAATCTCCGCGGGCACCAGGGCGCGGTGACCTCTGCCGCGTGGTCCGCCGACGGCAAGTGGATTTTCACGGGCGGCGGCGACCGCACCGTCAAGGTGTGGGACGCCGAGATCGGTGCCCTCGCGCTCTCCTACGACGCCAACAACGGCTCGATCGGGCGCATCCACGTCAGCCCCGACGGCACCAAACTCGCCATCGCGGGTTGGTGGCGCGTCGACCTCATCGACCTGCCCACGTGGTCCTTGGAGACCTCCTTCTACGGCCACAAGCGCGGCCTTTACGCCCTCGCCTGGGCGCCGGACTCATCGTCCTTTTGCACAGGGTCGGTCGATCCGAACATCCGCGTGTGGGACCTTCCCAGCCGTGTCGGCCCGCGCAGGCTCCCCGGGCACGGCCACCGCGCCACCGCGATGTTTGTCAGCGACAAGGTAAACCGCGTCCTGTGCGCCGGATTTGATCGAACGGTCATCCTCAGAGAGTACCCGTCTTTGAAGGAAATCCAGCGGTACCGAGGCGGTGGGGCCTACGGCACGTCGGCCATCTTCATCGGCGACGACCACAAGCGCTTCGCCTATCTCACCGACGCCGGCCCCGTCACCATCCGCGATTCCATCGACGGTGCCGTCCAGTGCATCGTCCCGGGTAGGCGCACCGCCGGGGCCATCGGTTCATCACCCGATGGGAAGACGCTCTACGTCACCGACGCGCGGGGAGCCATCCTCGTCTGGGACATCGATTCCAACACACAGGTCGGCACGATCCCGCTCGAAGGCCGCGACCCGCTCTACATGAACGTCCACTCCAACGGCACCCGCCTCGAACTCACCCAGCGCGACCCCATCTGGCAATCGTGGTCGCTCCCCGACGGCAAGGCCAGTCCCACCATCCGCTTCGCCGCCCCCGTCTGGGCCATCTCGACCACCAAAGACGGCACGCTTTCCGCCGTCACCACCTGGGATTCCGAGATTCAACTGTGGAACCCCACGGCGCAGATCTACCTCGGCTCGCTCATCGGGCACCGGCAACTCATCTCCGGCTGCATGGTCAGCCCCGCCGGTCGCTACGTCCTCACCGGCAGCACCGACGGCAGCATCCGCTGGTGGGACGTCAAAGAACTCCGCGGCCTGCTCTCCCTGCGCACCCCCGACCAGCAGCCCATGAACACCGTGGCCCTGTGCCCGAACAACCGCACGGTCCTCAGCGGCGGGTACGACGGCGCGATCTACGAATGGGACCTCGGACGGTTCGACCGGCACATCGCCGGGAACCTTGAGTTGCAGATCAACCGCTGGCTGGGCCCGTCATCGACGCCCGAAGAGCGTGCGAACGCCGAGGCGCTGCGTCGGTGGGCCGCGAGGGTGGTCGACCCCGGGCCCGAAGGTCCGCCGCACATCGGCGGGCTGTCGGACCCGCCCTGACGCGGCGCCCACGCCACGCGGATTCCCAGTGAGGTTTGCGCGTCCGGCGGCTCGGGCGCTGGCCCTCGCTTGCGCTTCGGGTTCGCTATCGGCGGGTTTGGACGAACCCGAAGCGCAAGCGAGGGCCACCGAACGGAGGACAGATGCATGCGAATCAGTCAGAGGCCGTGCCAAGGAAGCGGACAGTCGCCAGCCGCCAATGAAAAAAGCGGCCCGGCGTCACGCCTCAGGCCGCTTCTGTTTCATCTGCGGGTGATCGACAAGGATTAGCGACGGCGGCGGAGCAGCGCCACGCCGCCCAAGCCGAGGATGGTCGCCGCACCGGGGGCGGGAACGGGCGTTGCGGCCGCGTTCGACGGCGGGGTGAAGTCCCCGTTGCCCGAGGCCGAGGCGACCTGCTGGTTGACCTGATCGCGGACAATCGGGGTCGCCGGGCTGTTCGCGCCGGCGTTCGACTGGGCTGTGGAGGGCAGGGTCGAGTTCACTTCGCCCGGGTTGGTCTCCGGGTTCGTGGTGGTATCGCCGGTCGTGCCGGTGAGATCGGCGACCGAGACGCCCGAAGAGGTCGCGCCGCGGGGAGCGTTGGAAGCGGAGAACGGAGCATCCGAACCCAAGCGCGGGCGGCGTGCCTCCGTTGCGTACTCAGCGAGGTCGGCGTCGAGGCTGGTCTGCTTGGCCAGTTTTGACGAGTACCCGTAGGCGTAACCACCGGCGGAACCACCGCGGGCGGCGGCGGCCAGCGGCGAAGTCTCCAGCGAGGTGGCCTTGGGAGCCTTCGCGGTGGCGTGCGTCGCGTCAAGCGCCGCAAGGGCCGCGGGCGAAGCGCCGACGGGGCGCGAGGTGTCGCCGGTCATGAACGCGGGCAGCGGCACAGCGCCGCTGATGCCCTGCGTCTCGCCGGGGATCGTGGCGACGCGGGGAACGAGCGAGGCGGTCTGCCCGTACTCGTAACGGAGGCGCTGGCTCACGTCGGCGCTGTTCGAGCGGTAGCCGCCCGAAGCGTTGGACTTCATCAGGACGCCCATCGCCGTAGCGACAGCGGAACCACAAACGAGCGCGATGACCGCGCCACGGATGCCGTGACGAACCATGATTCACCTCCACAATCGAAATCGACAGCAAGGCTGGCGATCGACAGGGTTATTGGGACCGACTCCGCCATGGCGCTTGTGCGGGCGCACACGGACAGCGGAACAATAACCCCAACTCGGGAGGTTTGCAAGGGCTGTGCGGGATTTTTCCTTCAAATTTCCGCCGACCCCGCCGATCCGGTTTGCACTTTCGACATTTGCGCGCTCAAAGGCGGCGATGCGCAACGCGTACGATCCTCCCCCTGATCCAAACGAATCCCCCGCGAAAGGGCACCGCATGAAAGCCGAGAACCTGCTCGCTGAACTGAACCGGCTGCGCAAGGACATCGATGAGGACAAGTCCGACATCGAGTGGCTGACGCTCCATCACGTGTTCTGCTTCGTGTCGTACAAGATCGGCGAGTTCCAGAAGTACGTGGAGCAGCAGGACGCCGAGGGGGCGTTTGACGAGTACGACGGATGAGGCTGGGTGGCACCGTTTGGCGTCTTCAACACGCCGTGCCTTCCCGGAAGGCCGGAACCGCAAAAAAGAAGCGAACCGGCAAAAGGTCGAGAGAGCATCTCCTCCAAGCGCTCTCATCGGCCCGTGCCGGCTCACTGTCTTTCACTTCCGGGTTGAGAAGGTCTCGCCCGCGGGTCATCGTGGACCTCGTGGACGACACATGAACATACCTCTGAAGCCCCCCGATGGCAATCACGTAAGGCCATGCTGGGCAAGGAAATGCGCTCAGAATCGGCCAAGATTCGGAAGGGGAGTGTGAAGATAGGTAATCTTGGGAGACCTTCAACCGCCTTTGGGCCTTCGGGATGGCTGGAATCGCCCAATCCAGGTTCCTGAATCGATCAAGGGGGCCAGGCCGGGCATCCTCCGAAGACGCGGTTTTGGCCCCCTTGCCACTCCTACCGCGTATCTCGCTCGGCGGTCTCTCCTCTACTCTTCCACCCGGTGGACAGACTCCCCTTCAACCCGAAGAAAATGGCCGCGGCCAAGCCTGTGCCGGGGGCGGTCCGGGGGGCGGGGGCGGGGGCGGCAGGCGGAGCCTCCACGTCTTTGGGTGCCAGGCCCGAAGGGGTGCTGAGTGTCTCTGACCTCGCGGCACTGATCGATGGGGCGCTGAAGGACAAACTGCCCTCGACCCTGCGCGTGGTGGGTGAGGTCAGCGGGTTCAACGACCGCACGCACTGGTACTTCACGCTGAAGGACGAAGAAGCCGTCATCAGCGCCGTGATGTTCGCCTCCGCCGCGGCCAAGTGCCGGTTCCGCGTGGGCAACGGCCAGCGGGTGGTGGCGTCCGGGCGTGTGGAGTTCTTCGGCAAGCAGGGGCGGACGCAGTTCTATGTGACGTCGCTCGAACCGGTGGGCCTGGGCGAACTGGAGTTGCGGCTGCGCGCGCTGATCGAGGAACTGCGCGGGATGGGCTGGCTGGACGCGGCGCGCAAACGCCCGCTGCCGAGGTTCCCGAGGCGTGTCGCGGTGGTGACGTCGAAGACCGGTGCGGCGTTGCAGGACGTGCTGGACACCGTGCGAAGGCGTTGCCCCGCCGTGGAGGTTGTGGTGTGCGACGTGCGGGTGCAGGGACCGGGGTCCGCCGAGGAAGTTGCGGCGATGATCCAACGTCTCTCACGAGACGCATCGGCGATGGGCTTGGACGCGCTGATCGTGACGCGCGGCGGCGGTTCTATCGAGGATTTGTGGGCCTTTAACGAGCGCGTGGTCGCCGAGGCGGTGCTGAAGTGCTCGGTGCCGGTGGTGGCGGCGATCGGGCACGAAACCGATACGACGCTGGTGGAACTCGTCGCCGACGAGCGGGCCGCCACGCCCACGCAGGCGGCGATGCGACTGACGCCCGACACCGCGGCGCTGCTGGAACAACTGGGGCAGTTGCGGGCGCGGGCTGCTTCGGTGATGGCGCGGCTCGTGCGCTCCGAGGCGCGAAGGCTGGACGCCGCGGCACGCCACCCGACGCTGAGCGAGCCGGTCTCGATCCTGAGAACGCCCAAGCAGCGGCTGGCGCTGGCGGCCCAGCGGCTGCGCCACGGGGCAGCCGCGCGCATGAACGCCCGCCGATCATCCATCGAACGGCTGTCGGCGAGGCTGGCACGCCACGAGCCGCGGGGCCTTTACGCCGCCAGACGTGCGGCGGTCGAGCACGCGCTGGTCCGGCTGCGCCGAGCGCTGCGGGCGCGTCTTGACCCGTCGTTCCTCGAACAATCATCAGAGCGGCTGCGTTCCGCGTGGGAGATCGCATCGGACCGGCGTGCGGCGGCGCTGGCGGCGTTGGAGCGTGAACTCGCCGTGGTCGGGCCGATGAGCGTGCTGGCGCGGGGATACTCGATCACGACGCAGGCCGGCGATGGGAGCGTGGTGCGGTCGGTTTCGGGTGTGAAAGACGGGGAGACGCTCGTCACCCGCCTCGCCGACGGCGAGGTGTTGTCGGTCACGCAGGGTGGGGACGCGGCGGCACGACCGTTGTCGGAAAAGCCCAGCGCGTTCGCTCCCGCACCGCTCCCCGCCCGCCGCCCGGCCAAGCGGTCGGCCCCACGGCGCGGCAAGCATGATTCGCCCGACCAGTTGGGGCTGTTCTGATGGGAATTCCCTTTGAAATCCGTGATTTTGTGCTCTGTTCGCTGGCCCTCGCTTGCGCTTCGGGTTCATTTTGGGCGGCCATGAACGAACCCGACGCGCAAGCGAGGGCCAGCACCCGAACCGCTGCACGCGCGAACTTCTATCGGAACTCGTACGAGCGGGCACGCCCCCCGGCCGCAGCGTGCCCCTCGCGCTCCGAGCGAAGGTGTGCGGCGGGTATGATGGAAGCCGACCGACCCGTACTCAACCCATGGCCACCACCAAGCCCAATCCGGACCCTTCGGCCGCCTCATCCGCGACATCCTCCGGCGGCGACATCGCCGCGATGTCGTACGAGCACGCCGTGACGGAGTTGGAGGCGATCATCGACCGCATCGAGTCGGGCGAGATCGGTCTGGAAGAATCCGTGAAGGCCTACGAACGCGGCGTGGCGCTGCAGGCGCACTGCAAGGCGATCCTGGCGCGGGCGGAGCAGCGGGTGACGGAACTGGGTGGGGCGTGAATCTGACTGGGGCCGGGGGCCGGGTCGATTGAGCCCGCATTTCAACTGGCCTTCAGCGCATCCAACAACCACCCTGCAAACACGGATTTGTCGATCTCGCCGGGGGTCTCGACCGACCGGCCGTCGCGGAACAGCAGCGTCGCCCTGATCCCCGTGGCGTCCATCGTTTCCAACGGGTTGGCGACGATGGCGTCGAGGTGCTTGCGTTCGAGTTTGTTCTTCGCCGAGGCGATGAGACGGTCCTGCGGTTCGAGGGCGAAGCCGATGACGCGCTGGTCGGGGCGTTTCGTTCTCGCCACGCCCGCGAGAAGGTCGGGCGTCGGCTCGAGTTCGATGGTGAGCGGGGATTCGGCGCGGCGGAGTTTGGTGCCCGGGGGGACTTGTTTTGGCCGGTAGTCCGCCACGGCGGCGGCCATGATGAGCGCGTCGCAGGTGGGGAAGTGCAGCGACAGGAGGGCTTCGAGTTCGGCGGTGGTCTGGAACCGCCGGACCTTCACACGCGGATCGTCTGGGGTGCGCGGGGTTGGGCCAAGCAGCAGCGTCACCTGGTCGCCGCGGCGGGCGGCGGCGTCGGCCAGCGCGATCCCGACGCGCCCGGACGAGCGGTTGGCGATGTACCGCACGGCGTCAATAGGCTCGTGTGTCGGGCCAGCGGTGATCAGCAGTCGCCGGCGCCCGTCGGCTGGGGGCGGGGCTACGGTGGATGGTGCGTCGGGGATGGGCACGGTGTAATGCGAAAAACGAAAAATGAAAAGTGAAAATCAGGAAGCGGGGGAAGGGCACGGCTTGATCGCAAACGTCAGGGGGCAAATCAAAGCGGGCATTCCGGTGCGGTTCGAGTCTGGAAACCGCCCTCGGTTCGGGATCGGGTCGGTCCTATTGTTACGGGAATCGATACGGAGCGTTTGGATGCCCCGAACGGCCCCGGCGTGGCACCGACGGTTCCGCGGGCGAACCGAGGAGTCGGTTGCGGTATCGTGACCGACTGTCCGCATCGCGCGCGATGTCTCGACGCTTCAAGTCCCATCAACGCCCCATGAAGGCCCGTCCGCTGTCCCCCCGGAACCCCGCATGACCCAGATGGCCAAACCCGGCAGTTCGTCGTCCCGCTCCGGTGCTCGCAAGAAACTGGGCGAGATCCTTATCGCCAAGGGCTGGGTGACCAACGAACAGTTGGAAACAGCCCTCAACATGGCCAAGGGCCAGGGCAAGCGCATCGGCGAAACGCTGATCGATGCAGGGATGGCCAAAGAGGAGCAGGTGGCCCAGGCGCTCGCCGAGCAGTTCAACCGTCCGTACGTGGACCCGACTTCGCCGGAGGAGTCCGGGAAGATCGACGTGAAGTTGATCCCCGAAGAACTGGTGCGGAAGTATCTGGTGCTGCCGCGGTCCAAGAAGGGCAACCGGCTCGAACTGATCATCCACGACCCCAAGAACCTTGAGACGCTGGACCTGCTGCGGTTCAAACTGGGCTTGGAACTGGACCTTCTGATCGCCGCACGCGGCAAGATCAAGACGTTCCTTGAAACCAAAACCGACGCGAACAAGCCCCGCATGGTCGCGGCGGACGAATCGCTCATCTCCGCCTCCATCGACAAGTCCATCGATAAGTCCATGGACAAGAGCGTGGACTCGTCCATCGACCAGGCGGCGGACTCGGCCCCGATCATCAAACTTGTCAACCGCATCATCATCGAGGCGGTCAAGGGTCGGGCCAGCGATATCCATATTGAACCCATGGGCGACCGCGTGCGTCTGCGCTACCGCATCGACGGCGTGTGCATCGAGCGCGACAACCTGCCCAAGCGCATGCAGAACGCCGTGATCGCGCGGTTCAAACTCATGGCGGGGATGAACATCGCGGAGAAGCGCGTGCCGCAGGACGGGCGCATCAAACTGCCGGTGGACGACATCTTCATCGACTTCCGCGTGTCGGCCTGCCCGGCGTACCACGGCGAATCCATCGTGCTACGTATTCTGCGCCCCGATTCGGTCCGCATCGGCCTGGAAAATCTGGGTTTCGAGCCCGACAACCTCGCGGCGTTCAACAAGATCATCCGCCGCCCCAACGGCATCTTCCTGGTGACGGGTCCGACCGGCTCGGGCAAGACCACCACGCTGTACTCGGCGCTGGACATCCTGAACCGGCCTGACAAGAAGATCATCACCGCCGAAGACCCCATCGAATACGCCTTCACCGGCATCAACCAGTGCCAGGTGAAGGAGCACATCGGGCTGACGTTTGCCATGGTGCTGCGCTCGATGCTGCGTCAGGCCCCCAACGTGATTCTGGTCGGTGAAATCCGCGACAAGGAAGTGGCGGAAGTGGCGATCCAGGCGGCGCTGACGGGCCACTTGGTGTTCAGCACGCTGCACACCAACGATGCGCCCAGCGCGATCACGCGTCTGATCGACATGGGCGTGAAGCCCTTCCTGGTGGCGAGTTCCATCCAGGCGGTGATGGCCCAGCGGCTGATCCGCGTGCTGTGCCCCAAGTGCAAACAGCCCGACCCGACGCCGGACCCGAAGTATCTGCGACTGGTGGACATCAACGCCGACGACCTGCTGAACAACACGCTGATGGGCGCGGTGGGCTGCGACAACTGCTCGGGCACGGGCTACCGCGGGCGCAAGGCGATCTTCGAGATGATGATCATGAACCAGGAACTGCGCGGCCTGGCGTTCGAGCGTGCGGGCGTGTCGGACCTCCGGCGCGCGGCGCTGGCCAACGGCATGCGGCCCCTGCTTTACGACGGCAAACTCAAGGTGCTCAAGGGCATCACCACCGCCGGCGAAATCGCCCGCATGGCGCAGGTTGAAGGGGCTCAGGGTGTGGAGCAGAAGTGATGCGTGCTCGCCTTTCAAGGGCTATGTGCCGTGGTGCTGGCGAACAAAGAGGCGCCGCTGGATCGGCACTGCGGCGATCGCTGCGGCACCGTTGGCGACCTTCGGCATGGGTGCGTGGGTGGTGATCGAGGCGCGGGGCGCGGAAAGCGACTACCGCGCCAGTGAGGCCGCGTTCGCGATGGTTCCCAACCCGACGTGCGACGAGATCAACGCGCACTCGCGGGAGCAGGCGACCGAAGGTGATAAGCGCACTTCGCGCATCCTGATGATTGGCAGCGCGATGCCTTATGTCGGGGGCACACTTGTGGCGTTATCGTTGTTGGTGCTGATCCCGGTTCGCAAGCAGGGCCAAGGGTGAGTGCTGCGACTTGAGGCGCTTCGCTGTCGGCGGGTGGCATGCCCAAACTCGTTTGGGCATGCTCCAACATGTTGCGCGGTGCGTGCATGCCCAAACAAGTTTGGGCATGCCACCCAAAGCCTCACGGGCACGGCACCCCAAACCGCCCCAGGAACATCGTCAAATCCTGCGTGTTCACCTGCCCGTCGCCGTTCAGGTCGGCGATGCACTCGGTGCCCGGTGGCGGGCTGAAGAGCGCGGCGGTGAGGCTGTACTTGCCGGTGGTCGAGGCGTTGAAGCCGCGGACGCGGACGAAGTAGCGCCCGTCCGCCTGGGCGCGGTAGCGGATGGCGGAGCCGCGGGCGTTGCCGGCGGTTTGGTTGACACCGGCGTCGTCGTTGGTGAGCAGGATGGTGGCGCCATTGGTGCCGATGAGGTCGATCACGGTGTCGGGCGTGTTGAAATCGGTGGGAAAGTCCTCGACGGGCGTGGTGAAGGCGGCGAGGATCTCGCCGCGTTTCATGTCGACGCCGTAGAAATCGACGTCTCCCGCGGTGAGGGTGCCGGTGCCGATGGTGGGGCCGCCGAGTGACAGGCCAAGCATGACGGGGAAGGCGGGCCCGTTGTTGGGTTCCTGCTCGACGAACTGGCCGTTGTCGCCGGTGTAGATGGAGACGAGCAGGGCGTAGTCGCCGTCGTTGCCTGAGGTGACGCGGATCTTCTGGGTGCCGCCGGCGACGGGGCGGGCGCGTGCGAGGGAGCCGCCGCTGTTGGGGGTCGAGCCGGACTGGTCGGTGCCTTCCCCCGGCCCGGAGATGACATGCTCGACCGAACCGTCGCCGTTCGTCAGTTTGATGGCCGTCGCGGGTGTGAGGAACGGCCCGGTCGGCGAGGAGAGAGGAACGGTCATGGCGGTGATGAAAGTGTTGGCGGGCATCTTCACCCCGAAGAAATCGGTGGTGTCGGCGCCGTTGAAGGCGCACAGCCCCGCGATGGCACGTGATTGGGAGGCGTCGAGGTAGTACGCTGCGCCGCCGATGGTGTCGTTGCCGGGATCGCGGTCGATGAACACCCCGCCGCCGACGATGGACTGGGCCTGAACCCCCGCGCCCGCAAAGAGCAACAGCGAGGTGGCGACAACGCGGATGAAGACGGGACGGCCGAAGAGCGCGCGGCATGTGGACATGGTGGTATCTCTGATCGTGAAAGCGTGCGTGGTGCGTGAACTCCAGAACCGACGAGCCGGGGCGTCGTGAACCCCGGCGGGAGCGAGAAGCGTGGGCCAAATCCATGCGACGCTGGGATCCGACAAGGCCAGAAAATCCCGCCGTCCTGACGAGGGGACGCCGGCACCCGACTCGCACCGTGCGAATCTCACGGTGTTTGCCGCCCCGTTGAGCGTGCCAGCCGCCCGCCGTACCCTCACCCCGTGCCAAGCCACGTTCTCAACCTGATCGAAGGCCGGCTGGTCCCGGGGTCCTCGGGCCACACGCTCGACAACACCGACCCGGCCACCGGCCATGTCATCGGCACGCTCCCGGCGTCGGGCGGCGCTGACGTGGACGCCGCCGTGGCGGCGGCGTCCCGCGCGTTCCCGGCATGGAGCACAACATCTGCGGGCGAGCGTGCCTCGATTCTGCGCCGCATCGCCGACCTCATCGAGCGCGACCTCGAACCGCTCGCCCGAGCCGAATCCATCGACACCGGCAAGCCGATCACGCTGGCGCGGACCATGGACATCCCCCGCGCCGCGGCGAACTTCCGCTTCTTCGCCGACGCCTGCGAGAACCCACGGGTTGAAACGTACCGCACGGACGCGCCGATGCCCGCGCCCGGCGGGTCGGGCGCGCCGGGGGGCGGTTCGATGGTCCCCGGCACGGCGCTCAACACGGTTCTCCGCCGCCCACTCGGTGTCGTCGCCCTCATCTCCCCGTGGAACCTCCCGCTGTACCTCCTGAGTTGGAAGATCGCCCCGGCGCTCGCGTGGGGCAACACCTGCGTGTGCAAGCCCTCGGAACTCACGCCCACCACGGCGTTCATGCTGTCGAAACTCAGCGTCGAAGCCGGGCTGCCGCCGGGGGTGCTCAACATCGTCCACGGCCTCGGTGCCGAGGCAGGCGCACCTCTCGTCGCCCATCCCGGCGTCAAGGCCGTGAGTTTCACCGGCGGCACCGCCACCGGCGCGGCCATCGCCGCCTCCGCGGCGCCGATGTTCAAGAAACTGTCCCTGGAACTCGGCGGCAAGAACGCGACCATCGTGCTCGATGACGTTGACGTTGACGTGCCGTGGGCCGCGGCGCAGGCGGTGCGGGCGGGTTTCTCGAACCAGGGCCAGATCTGCCTGTGCGGCTCGCGCGTGTTCGTGCAGCGCCGCGTGTACGACGCCTTTGTCCAAAAGTTCGTGAACAAGGCCGAGGCGCTCAGGTGCGGCGACCCGCTCGATGAATCAACCCAGCAGGGCGCGCTGGTGAGCGCCGCCCATCATGCCAAAGTGCTTTCGTACGTCGATCTTGCACGCGCCGAAGGCGGACGCATCCTCTGCGGCGGCGAGCGTCCGAAGAACCTCCCGGGGCGGTGCAGCGGCGGGTTCTTCCTGCGTCCGACGGTGATCGAGGGCTTGGCCGCAACGTGCCGCACGCAGCGGGAAGAGATTTTCGGACCTGTTGTCACGGTCACGCCCTTCGATGACGATGACGACGCCGTACGCCTCGCGAACGATAGCCCCTACGGCCTCTCCGCCAGCGTCTGGAGCGCCGACACGCGCCGGGCACAGCGGGTCGCCGAGAGGCTCGAAGTCGGCACCGCGTGGGTGAACTGCTGGCTGTTGCGCGACCTCCGCGTGCCCTTCGGCGGCATGAAGAACTCGGGCGTCGGACGCGAAGGCGGCGACGAAGCGATGCGCTTTTTCACCGAAGCGACGACGCTGTGCGTTGGTGGAGCGTAATGCCGGCGTACCATCCGTCACGTGGGCATCTCGATGGATGTCGACGACCTCAATACGCCGTGGTGCCTCCCCCCACGATCAGGCGGAACGGCTGCGCCGGCACGAGCGGAATCTTCGTGATCCCGACCGTCGAGTCAAAGCCGCGATCCCCCGAAAGAGATGGATGATCATGGAGATCTCGTGCCCCAATCTGTTCCGATCGATCGTGAAAGCGACCGCGTTATCGGTGCTCTTGGGCGTGGGTCGTTCCGGCACCCCGCAGGCGGAGGCCGCACCGCTGGTGGTGGCCGTGGCGGGCAGCGTTCAGCTCGGGAGCACCGCGGTGGACCAGAACGCCGTGGCGTTTACGATCACGGGCATGTCCGGCGTGGTGCGGATGGGCGACGGCACCTTTGCCGCCGTTATGGACAACTCGAACAAGATCGTTCGCTTCTCGCTGAATGTGAACGCGTCCGACGGAGCGGTGTCGTCGCCTTCGGTGCTCCCCGGCGTGTCGCTCGCGCAGCAGCGGGATTTCGAGGGCATCGCGCTGATCCCGCCCTCGGGCACCGGGTTCGGAGTCGGCGATATCCTGCTCAGCGATGAGGGCGTGGCAGGGTCCGTGCTCCCGATGGTGACGCGCTGGAACCTCTCGACGGGCTCGCTTCTGGGCTTACTGGACACGCCGCCCGTGTTCGCGGCCATCCGGCCCAACTTCGGCTTCGAATCACTCGCCTCCGGCACCGGGCGCACCGGGCTGCCCGAGGCGTGGACCGCCAACGAGGAGGCCCTTACCACGGACGGCCCCGGTTCGAGTGCCACGGACGCCACGATGATCCGGTTGTTGCGATATGTGAACGGTGTTCCGTCGCAGCAGTTCGCCTATGTCTGTGACCCGTGGCACGGCGGCGCGATCACAGGCGGAGCCCGCAGCGGCCTCTCCGACCTCTGCATGTTGCCCGACGGTCGCCTGCTCGCGCTCGAACGCTCCTTCGCCTTCAGCGGCTCGGGCTTCTTCCGTACCCGCATCTACGAAGTGAACACGGCCGCGGCGACCGACGTGAGCGCGATCGCATCGCTGAACGCCGGCGGCTTCACGCCCGCCGCGAAAACACTGCTCTACTCCGGCTTCCTCCAGAACGTCGAAGGACTGTGCGTCGGTCCCGCACTGGCCGCCGCAGGGACATTCTCCCTCATCGGCATCACCGACGACGCCGACCCCATCAGCACCAACACGGTGTACGCATGGCGCATCAGCGGCGTCGGCCCGCCGCCGTGCCCCGCCGACCTCAACGGAGACGGGCAGCGCAACACCGCCGACCTCACGGCCTTCCTCGGCGCGTTCGGACGCACCGGCGCACCGGGCTTCATCGCCGCCGACCTCAACGGCGACGGGGTGGTCAACACGGCGGACCTCGTCACGTTCCTCGGGCGGTTCGGCGTGGCGTGCCCGTGAGCGATTTTCCATCCGAACCCCGAGCGCAAGCTCGGGGACAGAATCCAAGCATGAAGATGCGACCGCGAGTTGTCCCCGAGCTCGCGCTCGGGGTTCGGATGGATTGATCCGCTAAACCCGCCGCGCACCGGGCGCATCCGCCGCCGACAAATGCACAGCGCACTCCAACCCAGCACGGGCAAACGCGTTCTTCATCGCCGCGCCCGACGCTTCACCGTCGAACCTGCTCCGGCACAGCGCGAAGATGCTCGGGCCTGAGCCTGAAATCCCCCCAGCGATCGCGCCCGCGTCGAGCGCTGCGCGGATGACCTCCGCCCCGCCGGGGATGAGCCCGATCCGCGCCCGCGTCACCGGATCGCCTTCGCTGAGCGCGCGAGCCAGCAGCCCCAAATCCCCCGTGTGACACGCCGAAACAAGCGCCGCGATCCCCGCCGTCATGCGGACCATCTCGCTCAGCGGCACCTCGCGCGGAAGCGCGGCCCGCGACTGGCGCGTCAGCAGTTCGAACCTCGGCGAGGCCACCGACACCCACAGCCCCTCCGGCACCGGCACACGCACGATGTCCAGCGGCGACAGCGAGCGCACCAGCACCAAACCGCCCAGGATCGCCGGCGCCGCGTTGTCCGCGTGACGGCCAGCCACCGTCGCCTCGGCCTCGATCACCGGTTCGATCAGTTCGCTCTTCCGCAGCGGCGAGCCGACCAGCAGGTTCACCGCGAACGCCGCCGCCGCCGCACTCGCCGCCGATGAACCAAGCCCCGACCCGATCGGCAGGCCCTTGACGATCTCGAGTTCGACGCCGATCTCAAGCCCGGCGCGGCGCAGCGTGTGCGTCGCGGCCACGGCGGCGGTGTTCTTCGTCGGGTCCGTCGGCAGCGCGGGTGAACCCGGCACCGTCGAAGACACCGACGCGATTCGTACGCCTTTTCCGGAGAAAAGGCGTGCCGTCACGGTATCGCCCGGGCCGGTGAGCGCCAGCCCCAACACGTCGAAGCCGACGCCGAGGTTCGACACGGTGGCGGGCGCGAAGGCGGTGACGCTGGCGGACATCAGCGCGGCGCTCCTTCGGTGCGGAGGCGCAGGATGTCGGCCAGAACGCCCATGGCGGTGCCCACGGCCCCCGCGCCGCGTCCCTGGATCACCAGCGGGCGCGGGTCGTAGCAATTGGTTTGGAAGACGATCATGTTGTCAGTGCCGCGCAGCGAGCCCAGCGGCGAATCCAGCGGGACTTCGCGCGGACCGACCACGATCGAGCCGCGATCGACGCGGGCCACGAACCGGAGCACCTGTCCGCGTTCCTTCGCTGCCTTGACGCGGGCGGACATCGCGCCGTCGAGCGCTCGCACCTCTTTCATCAGGCGGTCCAAGGGCAGCCCGGCGAGCGAGCGGTCGACCAGCCCGGTCAGGTTCGCGGGCTCATCCGCCGTCGAGATGCCGCTGAGCCGCGCGAGGATCACGGCCTTGCGGGCCACGTCAGCGCCGCACAGGTCGGTCACGGGGTCGGGTTCGGTGTAGCCGAGTTTCACAGCCTGCGCCACGGCCTCCGAGAACGCCGCGCCCTCCTGAAGGGCGGTCGTGACAAACCCAAGCGTGCCCGAGAAGCAGCCCTCGACGGAGCGGATCGTGTCGCCGGTGGCGAGCAGCATGGCGAGCGTATCGATCACCGGCAGCCCCGCGCCGACCGTCGCCTCCACGCGGAGCGAGCGGCCCGTCTCGTCGCACGCAGCCCGAAGGCGCGAGTAATCGGTCCACGAGTCCGCGATGGGCCGCTTGTTCGCTGTCACGGCGTCCATCCGCCGGCGCAGCGCCGCCTCAATCAGCGGCGCGGACGCATCCGAGTCCGAAACATCAACAAGGATCGGCGCGGCCAGCCGGGATTCACACGCCGCGGCCAACAACGCCTCGGGCCCGCCAGCGGGTGTCCCCGCGGCGGTCGCACCGGCGATACCCGCCAAAGGTTTCCCGCTGGTTTTCGCCGCGATGACGGCGTCCAGTTCACCGTTCGAAAGCCCGCCCGCCTTCAACAGGTACCCGCCACGGTCGGCCACGCCCACGACCCGCAGCCGCTCCGGCGTGTCGTTGCGTGCCGCACGCTTGCGCACCAAGTCGATCAGCGCCCGACCCACCTGCCCGCAGCCGATGATGAGCAGGTCCGTCGTCCGCCTCCCGCGGGCCCCGCCGACAGAACCCGCGCTGTCGAGCGCAAAGCGGTCGTGGATCGCCGCCACCGCCGCCGGCGCGTCGGCCTGCTCCACCGCCAGCGTGATGTTCAGTTCGCTCGATCCCTGCGCGATCGCCAGCACGTTCACGCCGCTCTCTCCCAGTGCCGTGAACACGCTCCCCGACACACCCGGCGTGTGCGCCATCCCCAGCCCCACGGCGGCGACCAGTGCCACGCCCTGTCGCACCGACACGTCCTCGATGTCGCCGCGGGCGATGTCGGCGCGGAACTCGCGCTTGATCGCGGCCTCGGCGTCCAGCGCATCGCTCCCCGGAACCGCCAGGCACACGCTCGATTCGCTCGACCCCTGTGAGATCATCGTAACGTTGATTCCCCGCGCCGCGAGGCACGAGAACAGCCGCCCCGAAACACCGGGCACACCCGACATCCCCTTGCCCTCCAGCGAGAGCAGCGCCTGATCCTTGATGGCGGTCACGGCCTTCACCGGGTGCGCACCCGGGCTGGACGTGCCGTCCACCACGCTGCCGGGTGCCGATGGGTTCATCGTGTTCCGCACCCACACCGGGATGCGCTTGCCCGCAACGGGGATCATGGTGCGCTGGTGCAGCACCTTGGCCCCGTAGTACGACATCTCGCCCGCCTCGCGGTAGTTCAGTTGCGGGATCAGCGCCGCGCCGGGGACCACGCGCGGGTCGGTGGTGAACACGCCGTCGACGTCGGTCCAGATCGTCACCTCGTCGGCGTTGAGCGCCCCGGCGATGAGCGTCGCCGTGAAATCGCTCCCGCCCCGAGAAAACGTGGTGGTTGATCCGTCGGGGGCGCGCCCCATGAACCCCGTGACCACGGCGATCTCGCCCCGCACCAGCCGCGGACGTAGCGTTGAATCGATCCCGCGGTCGGTCACGAACGCCAAAGGGTTCGCGTCGGAATAGGTGGCGTCGGTGTCGATGAACGTGTCGGCGTCGATCGCCTCAGCGGCGTACCCCTGCTGGCGCAGGATCAGCGCGATGATCCGCACGCTGAGTTTTTCCCCGGTGGAAACGATGCGGTCGCGCGTGCGTGCCGTCACCTCGCCCACGAGTTCGGCCCCGCGGATGACGTTGGTCAGGTCGTCCAGGATCGCTTTCACCGAGGCACGCACCGGGCCACCAGCGCCGCCCGCGCCCGCCGGTCCTTCGATCACGTCCAGCGCCTCGTCGTGCATCGCCCGCACCTTCGCGAGTGCCGCCATGGCCCGCTCGCGGTGTCCCGACTTCGCCGCCGCGGTCGCTTCGACGAGCAGGTTCGTCACGCCGCTCATCGCGCTGGCGACGACGACGATGCGGGCCTTCTTCGAGGCCGCGATGACGAGCGCCGCGGCCTCGCGCATCCGCGCCGCGCCGAGCACGCTGGTCCCGCCGAACTTGTGGACTTCGATCCGCATGGGGGGCGGCATGATACTTGGTTCGGGTCCGGTTGTCGGGGTTCGGGGGTGGGAAGAATGTCCAGGCTCGCTTGCCGCCGTGCCACTGATGGCGGCCTTCCGAGGCCGACATCAGTGCCAGCCAGCGAACTGTCAACGGTCCTCGGCACTGCTGTCTCCGCTGACGGACCCAGCAGTGGCACGACGCCGAAGTGTTCGACGACCGGATTAGAACACGCTCACCCGCGCCTTCAGCGCCGCCGCCACCGCGATCCCCGCCTTGTGCACCGCCCGCACCCGCACGCGGTGCGACACCACCCGCCTCGGGTCGGCGTCGATCTTCGACAGCAGCCGCGAGTAAATCCGCGTCATCGCCCACAGCGTCGGGGCGCACGACGGCGTCACCATCCGCTCCAGCGGGGCCGACTCCTTATAGGCCTCCCGCGCCCAACCGGCCATGCGCCGCACCAGCCCGCAGCAGCGGGGGTGGTCGGTCCACGCCCGCAGTTCCGCCGGTGTCATCCGCGCCGCCTCAAAGTCCTCCCCAGGCAGATACACGCGCCCCCGGTCGTAGTCCTCGGCGTAATCCCGCAGGATGTTCGTCAACTGGAATGCCAGCCCGCGCTTGGTCGCCAGCCGCCGCGCCTCGGCACGGTCGGCGCTCGCCCGCAGCCCCCAGATATCGATGCAGATCAGACCCACCACGCTGGCGACGTTGTAGCAGTACGTCTCGAGTGCGGCCCGTGTCGCATAGACCGGCACGCCCGCCTGCGCGCGAGTGTCCTGTTGCACGTCATCGCGCAGCCCATCAAGCAGCGCGCGGAGGTCTCCTCGGTCCACCGGGAACGCGCCCACGGCGTGCTCGAACGCACGCCACGCCGGATCGTTCTGCCCGGACTCATCCAGCCCCAGCCCCGAGAACACCCGCTCGGAACGCCGTGCGAACTGCTCTAACCTTGCGAGTTTTTCCTCGGGCGTCCCCGGCAGGTCGATGTCATCGTCCCCGGTCCGCATCCACGCATAGATCGCGTACACCGCCGATCGCTTCGGCTCCGGGCTGAGCCGCAGGCCGTAGTAGAAGTTCCGCGCGTGGGCGCGGACGATCTGTCGGCACGCCTCGAAGTCCGGTTCGAGGTTCGCGGGGATGGCGGTGGGGGGTATCAGGCGGGACTCCCGATTGCTGGAACACATCCCGCACGCACCCGCGCCGGCCCGAACGACCGCAGCCCCGCGCTCAGCACCAGCATCGCTTTCGACGGTTTCGATAAGACCGGCCGCTGCCACAGCGTCGTGCAGCCGCTCCGCTCCACACGGCGCAGCACGTGCTCGCCCCCGGCCCCGAAAAGCCACACCACCCGCCCCATCGCGCCCCCGAGCCGCGCGGGCAGCGGCCGCCCGCGATCAAACAGCGTCCACGTCCGATCGACCAAAGCACGCACCGCGCGGATGTACCGCACGCGGTTCGCGGGGCTGCCGCCGCCGCAAGGATCCTTGCCGTCCAGCCACGACCTGAGTTCGCTCTCGCCGATGCCGGTATCCACGCGGGGAAGATAGATGCGGTCACGGTCGATCAGGTCACGCCGAACGTCCTGCCAGAAGTTTGTCAGTTGCAACGCCGTGCATGTGGCGTCCGACATCGCGACCAGTTCCCCCCAGTCGGCATCGGTGGGCCGGCATCCCGCCAGCCGAAGAATGATCCGCCCCACCGGATCGGCACTGCGCGTGCAATAGTCCAGAACCTGGTCCCACGTTTCGTACCGAGTCACCCGCTGGTCCTGCTCGAACGCATCAATGAGGTGATGCAACGGCTCGGCGGGCAGGTCGTGCTTCCGCATCGTCTTCGATAGCGCCACGAACACCGGGTGCGTCGGGGCCTCCGCCGTCGCCGGGTTCGCGGCATGGGCCACGCACTGCTCCAGCATCACCCGCCAGTGCCCCAGCAGTTCCAGCGACCGCGCCCTTGCCGCAGGCCCTACCCCCGTCTCGTCGCCCAAATCGTCGCACGTGCGGCAGTAGGCGTACACCGCTGCAAAATCGTCCCGCAGGTCCGCCGGCACCAGCCGAGTCAGCACCGGGAAGTTCTCATAGTGCCCCTGCGCCAGCGCCGTCACGTGGGCGACGGCGGAAACAGGACCGGCCTCGCCGGACGGGGCGTCCAGCAGGGCATCGGTAGGGGCCGGGATGGCGACAGCGGGCATGGTCACGATTGCAACTGCGGCGAGAATGAAGGTCCTGGCGTGCGAATCCGGGTGACTCGCCCCGGCAAGGCTATCATCCCCGAACGCCGGGTGAAGCCAAACGGCCCACACCCGACCTTCTCCCAAACCACTCCGCACACTCCCACCCCGGTCCCACTGTCGCCCTTTTCCCGCCCGCAGCAACTTCATTTGCTGCTTTCCCGCTTTGCTGCTTTGCTGCTTTCCCCATGAGAATCCTCCTCGCCAACCCCCGCGGCTTCTGCGCCGGCGTCCGCATGGCCATCGATGTCGTCGACCAACTCCTCGACATCTGCAAGGGCCAGCCCCTCTACGTCTTCCACGAGATCGTCCACAACAAGCACGTCGTCAACCGCTTCCGCGACCGCGGCGTCACCTTCGTCGAGAACCTCAGCGAAGTCCCCAACGGCTCCATCGCCGTCTTCAGCGCCCACGGCGTCTCGCCCGAGGTCCGCAAGATCGCCAAGGACAAGAACCTCACCGCCGTGGATGCCACATGCCCGCTGGTCACGAAAGTCCACGTCGAGGCCATCCGCTACGCCAAGCAGGGCATCCAGATGCTCCTCATCGGGCACAAGGACCACCAGGAAGTTCAAGGCACCCTCGGCGAAGCCCCGGACATGATCCAGGTCGTCGAGAAGCCCTCCGACATCCCCCACCTCAAGATCAAAGACCCAAACAAACTCGCGTACCTCACGCAGACGACGCTGAGCACCGACGACGCCGAGGTCATTATCCAGGCGCTGAAGAAAGCCTTCCCCAGCATCCAGGCCCCGCCCACCAGCGACATCTGCTACGCAACCACCAACCGCCAGCACGCCGTGCGGCAGATCGCCCCCGACGCCGACCTGGTGCTCGTCATCGGCAGCAAGAACAGCAGCAACAGCAAACGCCTGACGGAAATCTCGGAAAACGTCGGCTGCCCCGCCCACCTCATCGACGACGTCTCGGAACTCCGCACCGAATGGTTCGACGGCGTCGAGGCCGTCATGGTCACCGCCGGTGCCTCGGCCCCCGAAGACCTCGTGGCCGGCCTGTGCCGCGAACTTGTCTCCCGCTTCGGCGCGACCATCGAAGTCCGAAACATCGTCGAGGAAGACACCGAGTTCAAACTCCCCGCAGCCCTAGGCACCATGATGAAGGCCCAGGGCATCGACCCGGCCTCACGCCGCATCCGCGTGTCGTCGCCGGTGATCTCGGAAGAGGTGTACGGGGCCGTGCCGCTGACGGTAGGGGCGAGCGGGTGAGCCCGCTTTCGACGCTCGCCCGCCTCCAGCGTTGGTACAAGTCCAACTGTGACGGCGAACGGGAGCATGGTAACGGCATCACCATCGAGACCATCGACAACCCCGGTTGGTCCATAGAAATCTGCCTCGACCGCACTCCGCTTGCATCCGTACCCTTCCAGCGCGTGGAGCGCGGGGAAGAAGACGACAACTACGACGATTCTGGAAAGCAGATTAGGCCTTGGTGGGTGTGCAGGGTTGCAGAACTGGTTGGGACCTACCCGGATGACGGCGAGCAGTACAGCCGGGGCCTTTACTGGGATGCTTACTGCGACCCCGACAGTCTCGAACAAGTCCTGACAGTTTTCCTCGATTGGGCCGAAGCCAACACGCCGCCCACTCCTAACTTGATGCCTTGATGCCTCTTGCCTTGATGCCTTCCCCCCATGCACCACCCCCCCAACCACATCTTCGAACACACCCCCGAATCCCTCAAAGCCTGGTGCGATGAGAAAGGGTGGCCGCACTTCCGCGCCGACCAGATCATCGAATGGGTCTACAAAAAAGGCTTCGCCGACCCGCTCGCGATGTCCAACATCAAGCCCAGTGAACGCGAGGCCCTCGCCGCTGAGATGACCTTCCTCTCCGGCGAGACCATCTCCCACCAGTCCGCCTCCGACGGCACGCAGAAACTCCTCGTCCAGTGGGACGATTTCGACAAGTCCGGCAAGCGGATGAACCTCGCCGCCGCAAGCGACGTCACCACCGGCCTGACGGTCCTCAACAACGCTTCCGGGGGTCCGGGGGGCGGCGCCAACGACTCCTCCCGCCAGACCGAGTGCGTCATGATCCCCTCCGAAGAACGCCGCACCGCCTGCATCTCCAGCCAGGTCGGCTGCCCCGTCGGATGCAAGTTCTGCGCCTCGGGCCTCGGCGGTCTCGACGGCAACCTCACCGCCGGACGCATCGTCGAACAGGTGTGGCGTCTGGCCCGCCTGCCCGATGTCGGCCGCATCACCAACATCGTCTTCATGGGCATGGGCGAGCCGCTGAGCAACTTCGGCCCCGTCACCAAGGCCGTGCGCACGCTCGCCGCCGAATGGGGCCCGTGGATCAGTGCCCGCAAGATCACCATCTCGACCGTGGGCCTGCCCAAGGCCATCGACCGCCTCGCCGACGAGATGGACCTGCCGGTGACGCTGGCCCTCTCGCTGCACGCGCCCAACGACGCCATCCGGCGCGAACTCATCCCCTGGGCCCAGTACACCAGCATCAACGAACTCCTCGGCGCGTGCTCAAGGTGGTTCGAGAAGACCGGGCGCGAAATCACCCTCGAATACATCATGCTCGGCGGCGTGAACGACCAGGAATCCCACGCCCGCGAACTCGCGGACGTCGCCCGCACCATCCGCGCCAACGTCAACCTCATCCGCTACAACGAGGTCGCCGGCCTGCCGTTCAAGCGCCCCAGCACCGACGACGTGCGGCGCTTCCAGGAGATCCTCCGCACCCGGCGGATCAACACCCACATCCGCGCCAGCCGCGGCCGGGACATCGCCGCCGCCTGCGGCCAACTCCGGCACGAGGCAGCCGCCGGCGCGAAATAGAACCCCGCGCGTCAGCGAGCGGGCCGATCAGTCAAAAACAAAGCGCCGACCCGTGCCACTGAGGTCGTCGTCCGCGACGACTTCAGTGCCCATGCTCGCATGGCCGTTGCTGAGCCGACGGCCCCCGGAATGCCCCCCAGCAACACGGCTCAATCTCAAACTACACTGCGACGATGCCCGCCCCCGCGCCACTCCTCGCATCCTGGCCCGCGGCATCCCCACAGCACCTCGGCGCCCTCGCGCTGTTCGCGGCGATCACCGCCGTGGTCGTCACGCTCGGCCGGCGCTGGCGAGGCACACCGAGAGCCGACCGCCTCCGCCACGCCTTGGGACTCTTCGGCGTGCTGGCCTTCACGCTCTCGTGCGTCTGGTATCTCATGCCCGAGCGGCGCGGCTGGAGCGTCTCGCTCCCGCTGCAACTGTGCGACCTCGTCGGTCTCATCGCACCCTTGGCGATCCTGACCGAACAGCGCACCCTGCGGACGTTGCTGCACTTCTGGGGCTTCGCCCTGTGCACCCAGTTCTTCGTCACCCCCGTCCACGAACCCGGCACGCCGAGTTTCGTCGTCAGTTGGCTGCTCCATGCGAGCATCGTCGGCCTGGCTATCTTCGATTGCACGGCGCTGGGCTACCGCCCAACCTGGAAAGACCTGCGGGGGGCGGTCCTCATCGGCCTCGCCTACATCGCCGCCATCTTCGGCTTCGACGCCGCCACCGGCTTCAACTACGGCTACGTCGGCCCATCGCGCCCCGGCACGACCACGATCGTCGATTCGCTCGGCGAATGGCCCCTGCGAGCACTGTGGATCGTGGCCATCGCCGTCGCCGCCATGGCGCTCGTGATGGTGATCGGACAGACCCTCCGCAGGCTACTTGCCAAGAGTCCATCCGAACCCCGAGCGCAAGCTCGGGGACAGAATCATTGAACGTCAACAGACGCCCTCCCATCCGCGCGTCCCACAACGCTGCCCCTGTGCTCGCGCCCAGGGTTCGGATGGAATGTGCCCCCCGTAGCATCCCCACATGGAACTCGACCCCGCCACACTCGACCAGCGCGACCGCTACAAACTCCTCATCGGCGGCATCGTCCCCCGCCCCATCGCCTTTGTCTCCACCATCTCCGCCGCGGGCGCGCACAACCTCGCCCCCTTCTCCTTCTTCGCCGGCGTCTCGTCCGAGCCGATGAGTCTTCTCTTCTGCCCCGCCAACACGCCGCAGGGCGAACCGAAGGACACCCTCCGCAACATCCTGGAAACCGCCGCATCCGCTCCGGGGGGCGGCGTCGGCAGCGGCTTCGTCGTCAACATCGTCTCCCACGCCATCGCCAAACCCATGGCCCTCTGCGCCGAACCGCTCCCTCACGGCGAGAGCGAGTTCACCTTCGCCAATCTCACTCCATCACCCTCCCACAAAGTCAAACCCCCGCGTGTCAAAGAGAGCCTCCTGAGTTTCGAGTGCGAGACCATGCAAGTCATCCGTCTCGCCCCCGGCACGCCCGGCGGCGGGAACATCGTCCTGGGCCGCGTCGTCTGGGTCAACGCGGACGACCGCGTCATCAACGACCGCCTGCACCTCGACCCAACGATCCTCGACGCCGTCGGACGCATGGGCGGCCTGGGCTACTGCACCACGAGAGACCGGTTCGATCTCCCCATGGGAAACGGGTGACTCGCGAGTGCGATGTCACACCGACCCCGCTTGAAATCCGCGATTCATTCCACCGTTCGATGGCCCTCGCTTGCGCTTCGGGTTCGTTGATAGCCTCCAGAAACGAACCCGAAGCGCAAGCGAGGGCCAGCATCCGAACCGCTGCACGCGCGAACTTCAATCCGAACACGTATCAGGCGTGCCGCCAAAGCCACGCGAACACGGCCCCGGTGATCACGCCGTACACAACGCCGTCAAGAACAGACAAAACGATGGTTCGCTTGGACGCACCGAACCACAGCGCGTTGGGGACAAAAGAAAACGAGTACGCCAGAACGCCCGCAGTGCCCGCGACCTGAAACACCTTCCCAAACGACGCCGCGCCGGGGATCGCAACGCGCGTCAGATAGGCGATCAGCGTGCCGACGACAAGGTAGACAAGCAGGGTGCCAACCAGTTTGCTACCCATCGTAAGCGGCACCGGCCACACACTGAGGTGCCCGACCGGGCCTTCCTTCAACGCCTTCTCAACCTTCTCCGACTTCATCGCCTTCGGATCGCGGAAGTCGGGGAACAGATAGTTGCCGGGCTTGATCCCGACCCGCCGGACGGCGTCCATAAAGGCGTCCTCGTGCGCGGGCGGCAGGCCGATCCAGTCGTTCTTGTGATGGAGAAAGGGCATCCCGAAGATCGTGGACACGATCCACACCGCGCCCGCGGACAGGAGGATGGGCAGCCAGAGGGGGAGCAGCAGGTCCATGCGGTACGCCCTTTCTTCGTTTGACGACAGCGCAGTGTACGAAAGTGAAACAAAGCCGCGAAGGCCCGTTGCCGGGATTCCGCGTCCTTCGCCCCCTCGCCTCATCACCACCGACACCCCTCTGACCCGAGAATCACCGCCCGGGCGCGCGCAAGACGGGTCACTACCCCGATTTTCGCCCTTTTTTCTGAGGATCAACCGCCGACGCCGGGCATCTCACCATTTACACTTCACACCCCGGCACTCCACGCCCCGGCAACTTCATTCTCAAGCCCCAAGCCCAAAGCAACCTCCATGCACACCCGCACCCTCGCAGCCCTCGGCGGCTTCCTCGCCCTCGCCGCCACCTTCGTCGCCCTCGCGCACCCCGGGCACAACTCCGAGGCCGATTCACAGGTCCCCTACGCCGGCGGCGGCTGGAGCATCGATTCCGATTCCCCGCCCCCGCTCAACTTCCCCAGCAACAACGTCCAACTCCTCTCCTGGACCACCCTCAACCAACTGGCCAACGGCGTGACCAGCGCCAACACCGTCGAGGGCTACGTCTCTCCCTCGGGGCGTGAATACGCCATCATCGGCACCTCGGCCACCACCTGCTTCGTCGAGGTCACCAACCCCGCCAACCCCGTCATCATCGCCAACATCTCTGGCCCCACCAGCCTGTGGCGCGACATCCAGACCTACCAGACCTGGTGCTACTGCGTCAGTGAGGGCGGCGCCGGCATCCAGGTCATCAACCTCGCCAACATCGATAACGGCGTCGTCACGCTCGCCACCACCGTCAACACCCCCGACACCGCCTCAACCCACACCCTCCACATCAACAAGCAGAGCGGGTTCCTCTACCGCTGCGGCGGCCAGGGCTTCACCAACGGCCCGGGCGGCCTCCGCGTCTACTCCCTTGCCAACCCCGCCGCCCCCGCCTTCGTCGGCCAGTGGACACCCCGCTACGTCCACGAGTGCCAGGTCGTCTCCTACACCACCGGCCCCTTTGCCGGACGCGAGATCGCCTTCTGCTTCGCCAACAACACCAGCAGCGGCGTCAGCCCCGCCGTCGACATCGTCGACGTCACCAACAAGGCGAACATCACCCTCGTCTCCCGCGTCACCTACCCCAGCAGCGCCTTCTCCCACCAGGGATGGCTCTCGCCCGACCGCCAGTTCCTCTACCTCAACGACGAACTCGACGAGCAGAACTTCGGCCTGGGAACCCTCACCCGCGTCTTCAACGTCTCCAATATCAACGCCCCCACCTTCGTCGGCACCTTCGGCAACGGCGGCACCTCCATCGACCACAACCTCTACACCAAGGGCAACCGCATCTTCCAGTCCAACTACCGCTCGGGCCTCCGCATCTTCGATTCCACCAACCCCTCCGCCCCCACCGAGGTCGCCTTCTTCGACACCTACCCCGAAAACGACAGCCCCAACTTCAACGGCCTGTGGGACAACTACCCCTATCTCCCCAGCGGGATCATCCTCGGCAGCGATATCGAAAAAGGCCTCTTTGTCTGGTGGGTCGGCCCGCAGCAACTCAACTTCGAGACCACCAACCCCAACCCCGCGCCCCCGGTCGGCGCCAAGCTGAAAGTCAAAGTCACCGGCCTCTCCGGTGCCACCGTTGTCCCCGGCACCGTGCAGGTCCGCTACACCGCCGTCGGCACCCCGCTCACCACCGCCACCATGACCCCCACCGCCGTGCCTGATGAGTACGAGGTGAACCTCCCCAACCTCACCTGCGGCGCCAGCCTGCAATACTGGTTCTCCGCCAAGGCCGACAACGGCATCGAGTTCCGCTACCCCGCCACCACCTTCACCGCCAACGTCGCCTATTCGGGCCAGACCACCATCAGCGACAACTTCGAGACCGACACCGGCTGGTCCACCTCGGTCCCCTCCGACACCGCTACCGCCAGCGGGCGATGGGTCCGCGTCGACCCCAACGGCACCGCCGCCCAGCCCGAGAACGACAACCCCAACGGCACAGGCACCATGTGCTACGTCACCGGCCAGGGCCCCGTCAACGGCGCGCTGGGCGATGCCGACGTCGACGGCGGAGCCACCACCCTCACCTCCCCGACCCTCGATGCCTCCGCGCTCCTGGGCGACGCCTACATCGCCTACACCCGCTGGTACTCCAACAACCAGGGTGCCGCACCCAACGCCGACTCGATGCTCGTCCTCATCTCAAACAACGACGGTGCCAGTTGGCTCCCGCTCGAAACCGTCACCGAGAACGCCGGCCAGTGGGTCGACAAGCAGTTCCGCATCCGCGACTTCCTGCCCGCCACAAGCCAGATGCGCATCCAGTTCATCGCCCGCGACCTCGGCTCCGGCTCTATCGTCGAAGCCGGCGTCGACGATGTCCAGATCCGCTACTTCAACTGCGAGGCCCCCGCCGTCTGCGTCGGTGATCTCAACGGCGACAACACCGTCAACGTCGCCGACCTCACCCACTTCCTCGGCCAGTTCGGCCAATCCGGAACCGGCCTTACCGCCGACCTCAACAACGACAACGCCGTGAACGTCAGCGACCTCACCATCTTCCTGGGCCGCTTCGGCCAATCCTGCCCGTAACGAAACGAACCCGAAGCGCAAGCGAGGGCCACCTCGCATCGCGACCCGCGCTACGTTTCAGCCGAGTCCGCTCACCGCGCCACCTCAAGCCGCGCATACTGCAAGACAAGCGTCTTGGGCCCAACATCCCGGAACGAGATCCGCGCCCGCGTATTGGCCCCGATCCCCGAGATCGCCTCGACGCGCCCCACCCCGAACTGCGGGTGACGCACCATCGACCCAACCGGGAACGGCACGTTCGCCGGCGCAGCCGACCCGCCAGCGGCACCGCGAGCGCCGCCCGCCCATCCGCCCCCAGGTTTCTCCGTCGAAAATGCCCCCTGCGTCTTCCCCCACACCGGCGTGTCGCTCGTTCCCCCAAAGTCCTCATCCCCCGAATCAATCCCGAAGCCCTCGCCCGATTCATCCCGCATCGACACGCCGCCCTTGGGCAGTTCCGCCAGGAACCGGCTGGGGATCGTCCTCTCCATCAACCCGCGCTGCGTGCGGTACTTGGCGCTGGTCATCAGGAGTTTTTCCATTGCCCGCGTGATGCCCACGAAGCACAGCCGCCGCTCCTCCTCCACCGCCGGGTCCGAGTCCATCGCCCGCATGCTCGGCAGCAGCCCCTCCTCAAGCCCGATGATCGCCGCGGCATGAAACTCCAGCCCCTTCGCCGCGTGCAAGGTCATCAAAGTCACTGCCCCACGCTCTGGGTCCACTTTGTCCGCGTCGGCCACGAGTGAAACGGATTCCAGATAGGCGCGCAAAAGCCCCAGCAGCGGGGGAACGAAGGGCGTTCCGCCAACCGTGCCAGCAGCGGGCACGTCTTCTCCGTCGGACGCCAAATCACTCAGGAAATCGATGTCCGGTTCACCAGCAACATCAGCAACGCCAGTGTCTTCTCTCTCCGCATCTCTCCGCGCCTCCTCCGCGCTCTCCGCGTTCTCCGCGGTCAATCCCCTCCCCGTCCCGCCCACAGCCCCCGCCTCAGCCGCGTACACCGGATCGTCCGCCGCGTCGTATTCCTTCTCGAACTCGAGTGCCGACGACACCACCTCGTCCAGATTGTCCGTCTTGTCGGCGTCCTCTTCGCTCTTCTCTCCCGCCTTCCTGTAGTGCTCCTCCAGCCCCGATTCCTTGACCACACGCGACACCAGTTCGTGCAGCGAAGACGCCAACTCCGCACCCATAAACGTCCCCGCCCCCGTCCAACCGTCCAGCATCGCCACAAACTTCCGCACGGCGTTCACCGCCATCGAACCCAACTCGGCCCCGCCCAAACCCGTGTACGCGCACTGCCGCATCGCTTCCAAGAGCGACACGCGGTGGGCCACGGCGATGGCGTCCAACCGTTCAATCGCCGCGGGCCCGATCTTCCGCGCCGGCTTGTTGACGATGCGGCGCAGCGAGATGTCGTCGGCGGGGTTGGCCACAACGCGCAGGTACGCGATCGCGTCCTTCACCTCTTCGCGCTGATAGAACGCCGTGCCGCGGGCGATGATGTACGGGATCGACGACGCCCGCAGCGCATCCTCCATGACGCGAGACAGCGAGTTGTTGCGGTAGAACACCGCCGTGTCTTTCCACGAGACGTCCTCCGCCGCGGTGCCGATGGTGGTCCGAAGCCAATCCACCACCACGTGCGCCTCGTGCCTCTCGTCGCGGCAGATCACCACGCCGGGCTTCTCGCCGCCGGGCTTCTTCGTGAACAGGTCCTTGTGCTTGCGCTTCTTGTTGTTGCGGATCAGCGTGTCCGCCGCGAGGAGGATGGGGGCACGCGAGCGGAAGTTCTCACCCAGCGGGATGACCCGTGCCCCCGGGTACGTCTCTTCGAAATCGAGAATGTTTGAGATATCCGCCCCGCGCCAGCCGTAGATGGATTGATCGGGATCGCCCACCACGCACACGTTGGGCGAGGCGTTCTCGGCCTCCTTCCCGACGACCAGCGTTGACAACACGAACTGCGCTTTGTTCGTGTCCTGGTACTCGTCGATCATCAGATACCGCCACCGTCCCTGCACCTCGGCGCGGGCCTCGGCGCTCTCCTTCAGCATCCGCACCGTCAGCACCAGCAGGTCATCGAAATCGCACGCGTTCGCGGCCTTCAGCCCGCGTTCGTACCCCTCGAAGATCTTCGCCACAGAGCGCGAGTTGAAATCGAACGCGGTGGCCGCAAAGGCCTTGGCGTCCATCAGGTCGTTCTTCGCCCCCGAGATCGCCGAGAGCACGGACCGCGGCGGCCAGTTGCTCGTGCTCATCCCCAGTTCGCCGATTACCCGTTTCACCAGCGCCGCCTGGTCGTCGCTGTCGTAGATCGTGAAATCGTGCTTCAAACCCCAGCCTGGCGCCCCCTCCATCATCGGCGCATACTTCCGCAGCAGCCGCGCGCACAGCGCATGGAACGTCGTCACCGTCAGACCACGCAAGAGCCGTTCCGCCCCCCCCGGCGAAGCCGCCACCGACCGCGCCAGCGCCCCTTCGGTCACCAGATGATGCACCCGCTCCCGCATCTCCCCCGCCGCCTTGTTCGTGAACGTCAGCGCCAGAATCTGCCACGGCGGAACCCCCATCGAGAGCAGCCAGGCAACCCGGCGCGTGATGACGCGGGTCTTCCCGCTCCCCGCCGCGGCGAGCACGAGGACCGGCCCCTCGGTGGTGGTGACGGCCTTGCGCTGCGCTTCGGTCAGCCCGGCAAGCAGAGCGGCGGAAACGTCAACGCCGCCGCTTTGTGCAGCAGTGGGGGTCCGGGGACGGGAACCCTGCTCTTCCAGACTGTCAAGAATGTCATGCATGGGACGGCGGCACTCATTGAACACGGATCAAACCCACAGCGTAGCCGCAAGAACGCCGATTCCCCACTCGATGCCTTGATGCCTCCTGCCTCGATGCCTTCCTACTCAAACTCCACCTTCGACCGAAGCGCCTCCACGCCCCCGGAACCCCCACCCCCCCCCGAAGGCACCTCCCACAAAAGCCGGATCCCCACCTTGAGCCCCTTCACACGGAACCCCACAGGCCACCCCTCCCGCTGCGGCGGCGTCACCTCGATCGACGTGGCCTTCTTGGGATCATCCCGCGGCGGGTCGTCGAACATCGCCGGGTCCGACGCTGACATCTCCCGCCGAATCCCCTCGCGGGTGATCGTCACCGACGCCTTCCGCGCCCGAAGTTCCCGTTCCAGGTCGTCCATCGACTTGACCTCGACGCCCGACTCCGCCAGCCGGCGCGCACCGAACACCAGAAACTCCAGCCGTTCCAGCGTCGTCGACACCGCGTCGGGCTGCATGTCGTTCTGCACGTAGCGCTTCCAGGCCTCCTCAAACTGCTGCGGCGTCGCCGCGTCGCCGAAGGCCTTCTTGAACGCCTGCTCGCTCGTCAGCCCCTTCGATACAGCCATCACGTAGTCGCCCAAGGCCTTGCGGTACTTGCCGTTGTCACCCTCAACAAGGAAATGGATCATCGACCACGACTGGTCGTACATCATCCCCGCCCGCCGGTCGGCCTTCTCGACCTTCTCGTTCCACCCTTCATCGCTCATCGTAAGCAGCGTCTCGAAGGGCCAGTTCGTCTTGCTGCGGATCGCCAGCGCCATCGCCTGAATCCGGTTCTCGGGTGCGACACCCGTCCGCAATGCTCCCTTCACCAGGATCGACTCCCCGAAATACTCCGCCAACCCCTCGTTGGCCCACTGCGGCAGTTTGTCGCCGATCCGCAAAAACGCGAACTGGTGGAATCCCTCGTGCTGCAGCACGTGGTACATCTCAAGCGAACTCTGCCCCTCGACAAACGTCGCCAGCCCTCCCTCATCGCCGTTGAAGAAGAACACGCCGCTGGTGTTGTCCGCGGAGAAGCCCTTGCCCTTGAGCGTCCTGAGATACGCCGCCTCGGTGCCGAAGACGTACAGCCGCACCGGCATGCCCACCTTCTGGGGGAAGTCCTTGAACCGCTTGACATACTCGGCGAACACGGCGTCCATGTGCGCCGCAATGGGCTTCACGTCCGCCACGGGCATGTCGGTGAAGACCTCGTAGGAACGGCTGTTGAAGCGGGTGAGGTTTTTGCTGATGCTGCTCCCGCCTCCCGCGCCACTCTGTGCCGCGGCCTCTCGAACCGGCGATGCGACCGCCAGAGCAAGCACCGCCGCCGCAACAATGATTGCCGTCAACAACGCTCGCCGCATCGCAGGGTCCTATCCAAGTTTGCACGGCGAAGATCGGACGCAACAAGCCCCGTTCGTCGCCGCCGAAGGCATGGAACGGTAGCCGCGGTGGGTGTCCGGCATATTGGATTCAAGCGCGGCAATCGACCCGTTCCGACTATCCTCTGAGCATGGCCGAGGGCACCCCGCCAACCCCGCCGAAGGCGTATCGACGCTGCCCGGAGTGTGGGCATGATGCCGGAGACGTGCGCGTTGGCCGAGGCGCATTCTGGGCGACGCCGGCGCGATGGGTGCCTTGGGTCTTTTCGCTTGCTTTCATAGCGGCTCAACTGTCAACGCCGTTCTATATGGCTGGGTATGTGCGGACCTTTCCTTCGGTTGTCAATCATGACTTCATTTCGGGCCGGGTTGAGTACGCGAGAACGTGGGAAGCCGTTCAACGGGCTGTTCAGACACGCGGTCCCGATCGAGACTGGTTGGTTGAGCGATTCCAATCCGCAGTCAAGCCTAACGGGTACTTCCCTGGCGATCCCGACGGCAGGGTGCTTGTAGGCGACGGCTTCTTCTACAAGTTTCCTTTGGATCCGAAATGGGATGGCGAAGCAAAGCACTCTTTGGGATTCCTGGGAGTATGGCTGGTCCTCGCGGAATACCGGGCGCAGCCATCGGCGACCAGCCTCATTAATGGTGGTACCGAATGGGCGTGGAGACAAAGCGGGAGCGCCACCCGCTGGACAAAGTGCCGGCTGGCTCTCGACGTGCTTGCAGCGTCGGCGGCGGCCACCTTCGTATGCGTTTGGTTGTGTTCACGACTGGTTCGCCCAGTGCGCATCGGCGGGCGACAGCCCTGGCTTCGTAGGAACTGGATGGTGGTCGCGCTGGCCATCGCACTGTTCTTGAGTGTGATTCCACGTGAATCAACCGAGTCGCCGGGACCCGGCGGTTCGCTCGTGATCGGGAGCGGTCCCCCATCGGACTTCCTTGACTCCAGCCTGACGTACCACGATCTGGTGTTGGCCTCCGAGTCGGAAGCTGGCGTCGTCGACTTTGCCTCGAAGTTGCTCGAAGTACAGAAAAGGGTCATGAGTACTGAGAGCTTTCCATCGGCACTTCCGGGCGAACCCGTCGCGATGGCTGTGCTCCAGCCGCAGACGCCAAATGAGATGACCTACACGCGAATTGGGTGGCCCTACAACGCCGTTCGCATCCAATGCACCTCCGCTTCGAAGCCTGTAAAGAACCCTTCGGCAAAGGGCATTCCGTGGAATCTGGAAATCGTTCCCTACGGTTTCTTTGTGACGGTCAACTGGAGAGCATGGCCCGGCACTGGCGTGTTGCTCGCCGTTGATTGGCTGCCGCTCCTGTTCATCATCATCCTTGCTGCCGCTATGCACTCCATCGTGAGCGTGGTCCTGCGCGCGATGCTCCGACGTCGAGCACGCAGGAGAATCTCGGTCGGACGGTGCGGGCCTTGCGGCTACGACCTCAAAGGCCTCCGCCCAACAGCCTCAACCTAAGCCCAAGCCGCGTGCCACTGGCGGCCGTCTGCGGACACCAGTGCGACCGCTCGGCTAAAGCCTCCACCCTGCCAAGCCCTTCCCCATTTTCACTTTTCGCTTTTCGTTTTTCGCTGTAGTAAGCCCTATCCTCCCCCCCAATGTCCCAAGCCCCCAGCAGCCAAGTCATCACTCGCTTCGCCCCCAGCCCCACCGGCCACCTCCACATCGGAGGCGCCCGCACGGCACTGTTCTGCTGGGCCTACGCGCGGCGCACCGGCGGGACGTTTCTCATCCGCATCGAGGACACCGACCAGGCCCGCTCGTCCGAGGCCTCCGCCAAAGGCATCCTCGAAGACCTCGCGTGGCTGGGCATCCACTGGGACGAAGGGCCGTCTTTGGTGGCACCGGCTTCCAGCCGGTGTGACGCTGGCGCAATCAAGCCCGAGGGTCAACTCCGGCAATCTTCTGGCACCACTCAATACCTCGGCGGCGACCCGCGCCACGTCGCTCCCTTTGAGCAGTCCAAGCGCCTCCATCTCTACAACCAAGTCATCGATGAGATGATGGCCAAGGGCCTCGCCTACGCCGATTTCGCGTCGATGGAGAAACTCGCCGAGGCCCGTAAGGCCGCCGAGGCCGCGAAGCAGACGTTCCGTTACCACCCTGCGGCGTCCGAGATTCTCCCGCTGGATGAGCAGCGCCGCCGCATGGCGGCGGGCGAAAAGCACGTCGTCCGCTTCCGTGCCAGCGAAGAACCCGTGAACGTCACCGACGTCGTCCTGGGCGAAGTCGCCTTCGGCCCCGGCGAAGTTGACGACTTCGTCCTCCGCAAGCCCGACGGCTACCCGACATACCACTTCGGCGTCGTCGTCGACGACCACCTCATGGGCGTCACCCACGTGCTCCGCGGCCAGGAGCACCTGATGAACACGCCGCGGCACGTGGCCCTGCAGAAGGCACTGGGATATCCAACGCCCGTCTACGCCCACATGCCGCTGATCTTCAACGATCAGGGCGCGAAGATGAGCAAGCGCGAGCGGGATCAGGCCGCACGCAAGGCCGTGAAGGACGCGAAACTCACCGAGCCGCCCAAGGGAGCGTCCACCGATGCCGCCACCTTCACGGCGTGGCTCGGCGACACCAAGCGCCAACTCGAAACCGGCCAACTCGAATCCCTCGCCGCGGCGATGAACCTGACGCTGCCCGAGGTCAGCGTCGAGGACTTCCGCAAGGCCGGGTACCTGCCTGAGGTCATCTGCAACTTCATCGCGCTGCTCGGTTGGAACCCCGGCGAGAACCTCGAGCACTTCGACATGGCCTTCCTCGCCAGCCACTTCGACCTCGCCCGCATCGGCAAGACCAACGCGAGGTTCGACCGCAAGAAACTCGCTTCGTTCAACGCGGATGCCATCGGCAAGATGACCGACGAGGCCCTCGCCGACCGGTGGCTGGAATGGTGCGAGACGTACGCCCCCCCGGAAGCCCTCACGGTGTTGAAGGCCATGCCGCGCGACCGCCTGAATCTCCTTGCCCGCGCCGTCAAGCCCCGCGCCCGCACGCTGCGCGAAGCTCTCAAGCCCGCGGCGTTTGCGCTCGTCTCCGACGACCAACTTGCCTTCGACCCCGCCAGCATCGACAAGGTGCTCAAGGCCAACGGCGGCGCAGGGCGCACGCTGCTGCTCGCTCTCGCCGAGAAACTCAACGCGCTCCCAGACTTCAGCCCCGAAGGGGCGAACGCCGCCATCGAGGCGTTTGCACAGGAAAACGGCCTGAAAACCGGCGACGCGGCACAGCCCCTGCGCGTCGCCGTCACGGGTTCGACGGTTAGCCCGGGCCTGGGCGAAACGCTCGCCGTGCTGGGCAAGGCGAGCGTGATGAAGCGGATCGAACGCTGCGCCGCGGCGTCGGCCGGGTAGGACCGGCTCTAAGGCTGTGGAACGTCCACCCACAAGCCGTACGCGGACACTTCCACGCGCACGCCGCCGGGCAGTTCAAAGCGTTTTTCCTCACCCGAATCCGACATGATGGCGCGGACGATCTGGTCCACCGTCCGCGCGGGAAGATGATCCGCGCCACGCTCTCCGAGCGACCGGCGTACTTGACGCCGCACCACTTCGCCGAGCACTGCGGGGCCGGCGTCTCGCAGCACCTGCCGGCCCGACCGAACCGACCCTCGCGCAAGCCGCGATTCCTCAATCGTCTCCTCGGCGGCGAAGGCCAGCAGCCGGTGCGCCGACCTCACCGTTGCCGCTCCGCGCGCCGCCCGCTTCGCTGCTCCCGGCCGCAGTTCCTCCAGCACCGGCAGCACGCGCAGCCGCAGCGCCGCCCGCAGGCGCGAGGCATCGGCGTTCGTCGCGTCCTCGCGCCACGCCAGGCCCAGCGTCTTGCACAGCCCCACGGCCTCCGCGTGCGTCACGCCCAGCATGGGGCGCACAAGCGTGGCCTTGCCGCACACACGCTTCTCCGCGATCCCGCGAAGGCCCGCCGTACCGCTGCCACGGATCATCGCCATCAGCATCGATTCCAGTTGATCATCAGCATGGTGCGCCGTGGCGATGAACCCGCACCCGCTCTCCAACGCGAGCCTCTCCAGCGCCGCGTAGCGCAGCCGCCGAGCCGAAGCTTCGGCGTTCCCCGCCGCGCGTCCCTTCGGCACCAGCACCTCCGCCTCGACAAATCCAACCCCGAGCCGTTCCGCCACCAACCGCACGGCGTCGCGGTCCGCCAGTGCGTCATCCCGCGATCGCATGTCATGCACCACATGCCCCAGCACGATCCCACGCGCCGCCGCCGCCAATACGGCCGCGAGCGCCGACGAATCCGCCCCGCCCGAACACGCCACCAAGGTCCGTCCGCCGCGCGGCACGAGTTCCCGCCACGACCGGATGACCACCCGTGCTGCGGGCAACTTGCGAACCCCCGCCGAGCTCAACCCCGTCCCTGCAAAGGCTGGAACACGGGTTCCATCGCCCGGCGCCGCAGCATCTCCGAGGGACTTTGCCCGCGTTGCCCGTGAAGTCGTCACGCCGGATTCTAGAACAGCCCGCCATGCCCGACGAAACTCGACCCGCCGCACCATCGCTAGCCCACGCAGACCCGAAGTCCGCCAAACTCTCTCTCTCTCTCTCTCTCTCTCTCTCTCTCTCCTTCAACCTTCCGCGCCCTCCGCGTTCTCCGCGGTAAATCCCTCCTCTCTACTACCGCACCACCTCCATCGCCGTCACCTGCAAGACCCCCGGCTGCCCCTTCGGCCCCGGCCCGATCAGCACGAACGGTGCCGCCGCGTTCCCCGTCGCCCGTGCCACCCACGATTCCGACAGCACCCGCGCCTCCGGCAACGCCGTCGGCCCCGCGTCGCCCGTCCCGATCCGCTGGTGGACCAGCCCCCGTGGCGTCGTCAAAAACAATCCCTGCGACGGCTCGTCCCACACCCCCGCGATCGACCGCTCGGCCATCGCCGTCAGCAACCCCGTCGACGCATCGAAGATCGCCATCCGCCCCATCACCGGGTGATGGATGACAAACCGCTCGTCCCGTGCCGTCCCGACACGCTGCGGCTGCGACGCCGCCACCGCCTGGTACGCCAGCATCGGATCGGCCGAGGGCGAGATCGCCCGCCGCGCCACCGGCACACCTGAGGCGAACGCCGCACCCGAAACACCGAGCGGATACGCCCGCGCCTCCGTGCCCGAGGGCGACGTCATAAACACCAGCACCGTGAGCCCCGACCCGGAAACACACGGGTACGCGAATGAAGACTTCTCAATCGGCGTCTCCAGCACCGACTCGCTCCCAGCCCCTCCCGCGCCCCCGTCACCGCCCGGCGCAAGCACCACGAGCGAAGCCCGAGACCCATCCACCTCACGCCGCGTGAACACCAGTTCACCTGCGGGGCCGAACACGGCGTGGGCGTTCACGCGCGTATCGCGCACCAGCCACTCCACCGCACCGGAATCCCACAGCAGCCGCCCGATCCACCGCGATCCGTCGCCCCGCTGCGATTCAACGAGCACGCCTCGCTCGTCCGCGTCACGCCCCAGCATCAAGCCCGCCTCGCTCGCCGCGCCACCCCCGGCGAACTCCGCCCGCTTGGGCGGCGAAACCGAAAGGTCAAACACCCGCACGGTCGTCCTGGGCACTTCAGCGGTTGGGCCCGCCAGCACCGTCGCCCACCCCGGCGCATCGCCCACCTGCGTCGCCAGCCACCGCCCGTCGGGCGAAATCAGCGGCAGCGTCAGCGAATCAAACGGCACCACCCCCAACGGGCGCACCGCCACCACCACGCGAGAATCCACGATCTTCTCCGCCGTGGCCGGCGCGGCGATCGGACCCGACGGCAACGCGGCGGCGGGCAAACTCGCCGTTCCCGGGGGGCCAGCCGTCCCCGCTTTCGTCGCGCCCGCGGGCTTCGCGAGCGTGCCCCCGCTCACCCGCTGCGCCGGCGTGCCGACGGGCTTGCGCTTCACCGTCTCGGTCACGCACGCGGGGAGGCACATCAGGCCGCCGAGCGCAAAGCACACGGCGACGACGCAATGCGTTCCCAACTTGGTTCGCCCCACGTCTAATTGTCCCCACTCCCCGGCCTCAACGGGGCCGCGGGCTGTTGCCACGGGTGAAGCGAGGCGAAACCCGTGGAACGCACCATCAGGGCGCACACTGTCCCCGAGCTCGCGCTCGGGGTTCGGCTGTGAATCCCCGCCCGCGCCTCGGGCGTTCACGGTGAGTTCCCCTCAGGCTTCTCCGGCGACTCTCCCGATGCCGGCGACAGCCCCGATCCGGGCGACCCGTCCCCCGGCGTCAGGTCCGGCAACTTCTCGCCCTTGCCGTCGTGGTTCCCCAGTTCCTTCCGCAGTTCCTTCAGCCGCGCCCGCGGCTGCTCGTTCACTTCATCGAGTTTCTCGGTGTTGTCCACCACCAGCGGCGTGATGAACGTCACCAGTTCCGTCTGCCGCTTGGTCTTGTCCGTCGATTGGAACAGCAGCCCGATCAGCGGGATGTCGCCCAGCAGCGGGATCTTCCGCTTGATGTCGGAGTCCTCGGTTCGCAGGATGCCCGAGATCACGATCGTCTGGCCGTCCTTCACCACCAACTGCGTCGTCGTCTCGCGCCGGTCCACCACGAACCCGCCGAAGAGCGTCTGCTGCGGCTGGATGCTCGAGAGTTCCAGGTTCACCCGCAGATCGACGTCGCGGTTGATGGTGATCCGCGGGCGGATCCGCAGTTGGATGCCCACCGCGCGGTAGTCGAACGACTGCACCACGTTGCCCTGCTGGTTCGTCTGGCTCTGCGTGATGAACGGGATGTCCTGCCCGTCGAAGAACTCCGCCTCCTGGTTATCGCTGGTGAAGATCTTGGGCTCGGACAGGATGCTCACACCCGTCTTCTGGTTCAGCGCCTGAAGGATCACGTTCACATCGGCGTTCACGTTCAGCACCGATGTATCGAACAGGTTGCCCAGCACGCGGTTCTCCGTCGCCGTCGTCGTCGTGCCCACCGAGATGCTGTTGTCGGTGTTGGCCGGCGTGATCGCCTGGCTCGACCACCGCAGCCCCAGGTTTGTCGCATCCTCGCTGGAAATCTCCGCGACCACCGCCGAGATCAGCACCTGCCGCCCGGGCTTGTCCATCGCCTGGATCAACTGCACCACGCTGGTGCGGTACTCCGTCGGCGCCAGCACCATCACCGCGTTCTGACGCCACACCGGCACGATGCGGATCTTCCCGACAAGGTTCGAGGAACCCTGGTTGTCCGTCGGCACCCGTGCCCGCTGCCACCAGAAGGTGATCGCGTTGGTCGTCGTGCTCTGCTGCGTCGTGTTCCCCTGACTGTCGGTCGTGGCGCTCTGCTGCGTCGTGGCGAAGGGGCTGGTGCTCGACGAACTGTCCGACAGGCCGCTCTCGGACCGATCGATCTGCGCCAGCGTGCCCTCTTGCGAGAGCAGAGCGTTCAACTGCTGGGCCAACTCCTCCGAGTTCGCGTGCTTCAGTTCAACCACCTCGGGCAGACCGATCCCCTGCGGCTGGTCGATCCCCTTGATGATCTCGTCGATCACGAACATGTTGTCCGGCGATTTCGAGATCACCACCAAGCGCCCCGCCTCGGGGATGGCCTGGAACGAGAACTGCCCCGCCAAGCGCCCGATGCCCTGCTGCGCCGACGAGTTGCCCGAGCCCGCCGTTCCGAACAGACCCTCGAGAAGATTCTGCACCTTCACCGGGTCCGAGTTCTTCAGGTCATAAATCCGCGGCACCACTGCCGCCTCCGACAGGGGCTGGTCCCAGATCTCCTCGACCTGCTTGCGGATCTGCTCCAGAATCCCAGGCTCGCCCAGCACCGTCACCGAGTTCTGCTGCTTGTTCGAAGACACCCGCAGGTTGCCCGAGGGCGCGACCGAGCCGGGCTGGTTGGCCGCGGCGTTGTTCCCGCCCGCGTTGTTCCCGCGGTTGCCCTGCCCGCCCTGGTTGTTCCCGCGTCCGCCGCCCTGGTTGCCGCCTCCCCCGAAGGGATTGTTGCCTCCGCCGCCGAAGGGATTGAACCCGCCGCGGTTCTGCTGCGCCTGCTGGCTTTGGCGGTTCTCCTCGAACAAGTCCTTGATGTTCGTCGCCACCTGGTCCGCGTCGGCGTAGCGCAGCCGGTACGTCGCCGTCTGCAGCGCCGTCGCCGAGGGACGGTCCAGCGACTGGATCAGTTTCTCCATCCGCTGCAGAAGCCCGATGTTCCCCCGCACCACCACCTGGTTCGATTCCTCCTCGATCACCAGTTTCGCGTAGTCCGGCACCGCGTCCTTCAGCGCCTCGCCCACGCTCTTGGCCGAACTGTTCCGCAGCGCGTACACCTTCTCCGCGATCGTCCCCAGGTCCGTCCGCTCCAGCGTCGATTGGTCCGGCGCGATCACCGGCACGTCCTGGCGCACGATCTCCGCGATGTCGCGGAGCATGATCCGGTCCTTGGTCTCCACCACCGCCACGCCGTTCTGCTGCAGCGCCAGGAACACCAGATCCAGCGCCTGCCCCTGCGGCAGCGGCGAATCGTTGATGATCGTGATCTTCCGCGACATGATCTCCTGCTGCGGCAGGACCACCTTCCCCGTCGATTCCACGATGAACGGGATGATCCGCTCCACCGTCACGCTCTTGAACGCCAGCGTCGTCGTCTGACCCTTCACGATCCGACGGCCCAGCGCATCGATCTCGTACTCCTTCGGCGGGGCCTTCACCTTGGGCGCGTCCCCGTTCGAGTGATTCGAAGGCTCCACCGGCTTGGCCTCGGGCTTCTGCGGCGGGGCCTCCGGCTCCGGCTCGGCCTTCTTCACCTCGGGCTTGGGCGCAGGCTTCGGCTCGGCCTTCGGAGCCTCGGCGGGCTGTTCCTGCGGCGGATCGGTCGCAGGCTGGTCCTGCACCCGTGCCATCGCCGCCATTGAAACGGCAAGCCCCGCCGCCAGCGCCAGCCAATGGCCGCTGGGAGAAACCCGCAAGCTCGCGCCGCGAGCGGGGCGGTGGTGGGCGTCCGTGGCGGTGCGTTGCGGCGGCTGGGAGTGGGGCAGTTTCATCATCATGGTCACTCGATCACTTCTCAGAACCGCCGGTGGAATCCGGCTTGCCTTCGCCCTTGTCTTCCGGCGTCAGAAAATCCTGCGTCGTCCGCGAGAACAGCGTCACGTCAAACTCAACCCCGCGCCAACGGAGACGCGCCGCCCAAGGCGGGCTGACATCAACGACCGCCAAACCGGAATCTTCAGCGTCGCCCGCCAGCATCGAACGCCCGTCGTCGAACCACACGCGGTCGTACACGATCGCCACCAAGCCCGGCCCGCCGTACGTCGCCGGCGGTGGGGGGGGCTTGTCATCCTTCTTTTCTTCCTCGACCGGCTTGTTGGGCGCCACAGGCGGGATGAACATCGACCGCCCCTCGGCCTGGGCGGCCCGCTTGTCGAGCGCCGCCTCATACTTGGCCAACCGCTCCTGCTGCTGCGCCTCGGGCGGTTCGTCCACTTTGGAAGGCGTCACCGCCGCGTCCGCCAGCAGCGCGCCAGACCACACCACCGCCACCAGCGCCAGCACCCCCAGCCCCGTGGCGATCCCGCCAGCGAGCCCAAGAGGCCTCAGCACATTGAGAAACCGTTGGATCACGGGGTTCATCGGCGTGCCCCCTTCTCCACGATGATCCACGCCTCGGGCACGATGGTCGCCTGCACCTTGCCCTTGTCCGCCAGTGTCTTGATGTTGATCTCGCTGATGGTCGTGATGCGGTCGGAGCGCTCGAGGTCCGCGATCAGCGCCCCCACCAGCGCCTGGTCGCACTCGAACGTCACCTCCGCCCCGATCCGCTGCACTTCCTTGTTCACCGGCAGCAGCCCCGCCATCACGTCGCGCCCCAGCGGCGCGGGCTTGCGCTTGTTCGAACGCCCCGGCTCGATCCCACGTCCCTTGAAAGCCTCCTGCACGGCGTTGTCCAGCTCCGCCGTCACCGTCTGGAAGTCCCCCGGCAGCGCCACCTCGCCGAACTTCGACACCGCCAGCGCGATCGTGCTGTCCGCCTCCGACCGGCGGCTCGCCTGATCGACCGCACGCGCCACCGTCAGCGCTGCCGCGTCCGCCTCGGCGTTCATCCGGTTCGTCGGATCGATCACCGCCCACTCCAGCCCGAAGTACGCCAGCGTGCCCGCCAGGGCGACCACACCCCAACGGGCAGCTCGAGGCAACGCGCGGAACCTTGCCGCCCATGACGTCGTCGCAGAAGTGGCCATTATGTGCCCCCCTTCGCCGAATCCTGCAAGCCGCGCAGATGGGCACGGATCTTGTCCAGTTCTTCTTTCAGCCGGTCCTTCGTCGCCGCGTCGATGTCCGAGCGGCTGCGGGCCTTCAGCCGCGCCGCCAGTTCCTTGCTGCCCGAGGTGCGGTCGAGCGCTTTGATCGCGGCCTCGGTGAGCGCCGGGGGCACCGGGTCCGCGGGCTTGGCCGCCGGACGGGCATCGAACACATCACGCCCGGCCCCGGACTTCCCCCCCGAGCCCCGCTTCGCCGCCGCGGGCTTCTTCTCCGGCTTGGTCTCGGCGCTGAGGCGCGGCTTGCGGGCCTCTTCGCCGTACAACTTCACCGCCAGCGGCACCTTGGTCCAGTCTTCCACGCCCCGGGCTTCGACCATCGGCCCCGTGACCTTGCCCGAGACATCGAACTCCACAGAGTCATCCTTCGCGTCGGCGCGAGAGAAATCGCAGTCGCCGAACACGCCCGAGGCGTTGAGTTTCGATACAAACGCCGTCAAGGTCGAGCGGTCGGGCGCTTTCCCCCGGATGGCCAGCCGCTTGTCCGAAGCGATCACCTGGAGCGAATCCAGCGAAACCCCCGCCGGCATGCACCCCGCGATATCCGCGATCACCTTGGCCATCGGCAGCCGACGCTTGTCCAGTTCACGGTACATCGCCAGCCGCATGTCCAGTTCGTCGGCGCTCTTGCCCGCCTGCTGCGCTTCGACGGCGCGGGCTTTGCCCTGGAGCATCGCTTTGCGCGCCCACGCCGTGCCCAAGGGGAGCAACAGAACGAGAGCCAGCGAAGCCGCGGCGATCTTCCACGCCCGCGCGGGCTCGCTCATCCATGCGACCGCCCGCTCGAGGCGCGACCGCACCGCGATCCGGGGCGACGCCGTCATCTCCACCAGGCGTGCCGAGGCGGGCGTCACGCCGAGGGCCAACGAAGCCGCGCCCGCCGCCACGCCGTAATCCCGCAGCCATGCGCCGTCCCCGGCCCCGGCCGAGCGCGAAGCCCGGGCCCGCGTGCTCTCATCCAACCACAGCGATGTCGCCCGCCCGCCGGACGCCGTCCCGCCCCCCAACGCCAAAACCTCGGCATCGATCCCGAACCGCACCGCCGAATCCTCGACGAGCCGCGCGATCGACCCGTCCCACTCCGCCGCCGAGACCGAAGACTCCCGCATCGCCCGCACGCTCGACCGCGTGCCGTTCCAGGCCAGCACCGCCACCGACCCTGAATCCCGGTCGGCGTACACCGCCAAGGTCGATTTCTTTGGCTCCACCAGCGAGGCGAGCGAAGCCAGTTCGCTCGTCCACGTCTCGATCTCCGGCACAATCGCCTCTTCCGCCTCCCCGGCCCACCCTAAGAGCAGCGCCGCCCGGTGCCCGTCCGTCGCCGGCCCGGGGATGACGCCCCACGCACGCCGGTGCGCCGGCACCCCGGTGGGCAGGTGCGCCTCGGCGAGCAGCGCTAGCGCCGCCCCAAGTTCCGCCTCCGGCGCATCGGGAACCTCAACCCCACGGCTGACGCAGGCGCACGCCGGGAGCACCCGCACGAGTTTCTCCACCCCCAATTGCTCAACCGCCGCCCGCACCGACGACACGTCCCCGGCCGCGAACGACTTCGCCTCGACAATGCGTACCGGCCCCCCCCCGGAACCAGCCCCCGCCCCCCCGGCCCCCTTCTCCGCCACCACAAGCCTGAACATGTCCCCCTGCCGGTGCAGCGCCGCCACGCGACGCCCGGCCCCCGCACCGCGGGTGCCCGAACGACCGCCAACATTGGAAGACGACATCACGCTCAACGCACCAGCATCTCCGTGAGCGGCGCCGGCAGCGCCGTCCGAGTCACCACCGCCTGCACCTCGACCTCGATCCCCGTGTTCAGGTCACGGCCCTTCGATGTCACCACGTACGCGTTGCTTCGTACATCCAGCAGCCGCGACAGTTGCGAGACCGCCCTTGGGGAAATACCCATGTCGGTCACGAGTTCCATCATAGAAACAAACCCGCTGGCCCGCCTGTTCCGCTCGAAGATCAGCGCGTCCGCCGTCGCCGCGCTGATCTCCGGGATGTGGTCGAGCGTCTCCCGCGCACAGGTGTTGATGTTCACGCGCCCCGGCCTCGGCCCCTCGGCGGGGTCGAACATGGTGCACTCGTCCACCAGGAGGTTGATCTGTTCCACATCAAGGTTCGTCACGCTCCCCCTCGGGACGCTCGAACCCGCCAAAGATTGCAGAGAATTCCCCATGAAGTCCTGAATCGCCGCGTCGGGCCTGAACGCGTAGTCCAGAATGACCTTCGCTTGGTTGGCATCGATGCCGGTGATGCGGGCGGTGAGCTGCTCCGCCGTCGCCGTCCGAAGGTCCAGCCGGGCCTTCCCCGAAGCCGCCAGTCCCTCATCGACGCTCGCCGCCGTCACCACCCCGGACCACCCCGCGTCCAGGACCGAATCCCCGTTGTCATCGGGCCACGACTCCCCCTTGTCCCGCTCGGTGGGGTCGAGCAGCCCGTTGAGGTTCCAGTCCTCCCCCCGCACGTCCCGCGCATCGACCCCCGCCACCAGCTCCATCTCCGAAATCGACCGCATGGGCCCGTTCCGGGGCTTGTACGGCGAGGGCAGCCGCAGGTAGTACCCGTCCTCGGCCCCCAGCTCGCTTACCACGTCGTCGGCATCGATCCAATCGATGATCGACGCCGCCTGGTCCTCGGTCATGTTCGTCAGCGTCATCAGCGCGGCGTTCGACATGAGGTTGATATTCACCTTCTTGTGCGCGTCCGCCGGGCCGATGCGGTCCTGCTTGTCGTCGGTGTGCCCGATGCTCCACCGTGCCCCCTCCAACTGCCCCGACGCGACATCCTGCATGTCCAGAACCTCGGTGAACACGCTGTACGCATCCCGGTTCACGATATTGCGTTCAAACCGCGAAACCGTCGCCTCAAGCCCCGCCCGGGCCGCCCACTTGGCCCGGACCCGCGCCACCGCCTCACGCCCCCCCGCGGCCTGCGTGAGCGATGCCGACTGCAACGAGACAAGAACCACCGCGGCCAGCGAGATCGCCAGAAGCACCACCAAAGTTGCCGAGCCGTCGCGTGTGGGTCTCATCCCCCACCCCCTTTCGCCGATTCCGTCGCCGCCGTCACAAACGGCACCGGCACCCGGTCCAGGGCCACCGTCCGCCGCGCCGCCGCACGCTTCAAGCCGTCCTCACTCGTCGCCCAGCACGTCACCCGGATCGCGTGCGGCAGCCCGTCCCGGTCCGAATCCCACGAAGGAAACCACGCCTTCCCATCAAACGCCTCGACCGAAAGCCCCGCCACCCGCTCCACCAAGGGGAACGCCACCCCGCCGCCATCGGGAACTTCATCAGGCACCGGGTCCACCCGGCGCCACAGCACGTTCTGCGCCGGCACCGCCGCCCCCCGCGCCGCGGGCCGCGGCGCCGCACCAGAAGCCGCAATACGCGAATCCGGCTGCAACCGGTACTGCACCTCGTAATGGTCCCCCTCCGGCTGCGACCCCAGCGGCCGCGTCGGCTGCAAACTCTTGGTGAACAGCAGCAACTGGTCCTGCGCCGTCTCGCCCACCCCCCCGTCCGTCACCCGTACGCGGCACGCGTACAAGTCCCCGTCCCGCAGCGCGTTGGCGATATCCCCCGCCATCCGCTCCACCGCCGTGGTCGACCGCGAAAACGCCTGCCGCCGCGACTCCGAGTTCGTCTTGGCCTTGAGCGCCTGCGAAATCGCGATCGTCGTCGCCCCGCACACCCCGGCCGTAATGAGCACCCCAACAAGCAACTCAATCAACGTAAACCCACGCCGCCCCGAAACGAACCCGAAGCGCAAGCGAGGGCCACCACGATTCGCCAGCACGGGCTCCGAAAAACTCACAGCCCACCCCCATTCCCCGACCCCGTCGTCGAAGCCGTATCCCCCGCGTCCCGCCCCGCCCGGTCCAGCGTCTCCAAAGGCTTCCGATCCGGATCGGGATCATCCCCAAGCCGCGGCGCAATCAGCGTCTCCACCACCAGCGACTGCGCCCGCGCCCCAGCGCCGGTGTCCCACCGGATCTCCGCTTTGACGAGATAAGGGTTCGAGTCCCCCTGCGAGACAAACGTGACCTCAAACGAGTATTGCTCGAACGGCGAATCGCAAGGCCCCTTCATCGGGAACACCGACGAGTACCCCTCCACCCCCGTCGCCAGAACCAGATTCAGCCGCTCATCCGCCAGCGCCGCCGCCGTCTGCAACTGCTCGCCCTTGGCCTGCGCCGACAGCGACGTCCCCGTCAACCCAATGATCGAAACCAGCGCCAGCCCAAGCAGAATCCCCCCCATGATCGCGTCCACCAGCGCGAAACCCCGGAAGCCCCGCCGACGTGTCACGCGCGGAATCACCACGGCCGATCCCCCACCCCCGAAGCATCCAGATCCACCGAACGCAACGCCCCGCCCTGACCCCCCGCTCCGGACGCCGCCTGCGTCACCCCAAGCGAAGCAATCTCCGCGCTCGTGCCATATGGCAAGAGCAAAACATTCCACCGAGGCCCGCCCCGGGACGGCACACGTGCCCCACCCGCACCCCGCCCCGCATAGCCCCCCGACACCGACTCAATCACCATCTCCACCGTCGGCCGCACCTGCCCCGGCACAAAGTCCAAAGTCCAGGCCCGATCATCCGCCGCCACCCCGTCGATGACCACGCGCCACACCTTCACGTACTCCAGGTTCACCACCGGCGAAAGCGGATCGTTCCGCCACACCCCCGCGTCCTCGGTCTCCCCCCTCCCGTTCACCCGCGCCCGCCGAACCTGCAGCGCGAACGTCTTCTTTTCCCCATCAAACGCCAGCCGCTGCGATTCCCCCGCCGACCCCCCGCCCCCCCCGGAAGCATCCCGCCTCGCGGCGATCCCCAGCACATCCGCGATCTCCCGCATGTTCGACTCCGCCCGCCGCGAAGCGTTCGACATCAAACGCGGCGCCGCCAGCCCCGCAACGACCCCAAGCAGAACGATCACCACGATCAACTCAATCAACGTGAACGCGCGAGCACGCACGAAGCGAAAAGAGGTTTCACCGCGGAGGCGCGGAGACCGCGGAGAGGGGGATTGTGTTTCAGGCGTAGGCATGGCATCAGCAACGACTCTCTCTTCTCTCTCTGCGTACTCCGCGCCTCCGCGGTGAAAAAGCGCGTTCAAGGCTTCACGATGTCCGCCGCATCCCCCTCGCCGCCGGGCTTGCCGTCGGCCCCGTACGACACGATGTCGAAGTCGTAGTTCTTCTGCCCCGGCACCACCAGCGCGAACTTGTTCCCCCACGGGTCCTTTAACTTGTCCGCCGAGTCCACGTAAGGCTGCCACTTCGCTTCGTCCACGCTCGAAGGCCGCTCCCACAGGATGTCGATCGTCGACCCGTCCGGCGGCGTCGAGTGGTCCGCGATGAACAACTTCGTCGCCGTCGCCAGGGACGCCGCGTTCGCCTCCGCCACCGCCCGCTTGCTCTGCCCCACCCGCGAAAGCAGCCGCGGCCCGATCACCGCCGCCAACACCCCGATGATCACCACCACCACAATCGCCTCGATCAGCGTAAACCCGCGGCGTCCAACGGGACGGTGACGACGGCGGCCATTCATTCTGTTCTGCATCGCGTTCTCCTAAAAGTCGTTCCGAATGTGTGCTCTCTGCGTCGTGCCTTGCCGGCCCCGGCTCTCTCTCTCCCTCTCTCTCCCTCTGCTTTTCTCCGCGGACTCCGCGTTCTCCGCGGTGAATCCCTCCCCCGGGGTCTACATCCCCCGGCTCGCCGCTTCCTGCAACTCGAGCAGCGGCAACAGAATCGACAGCACAATAAACCCCACCGCCATCGCCATCACCACAATCAACAGCGGCGGCAGGACCGTCGTCACCATCTTCACCGTCTGCTCCGTCTTGTCCTCGAACGCGTCCGCCGCCTGGTTCAGCATCTCGTCCAGTTTCCCCGTCCGCTCACCCAGCCCGACAATCTGCGTCAAAAGACTCGGGAAAAACCCCGTCTTCTCCAATGGCTCCGCGATCGTGCTCCCGCCCGCCACCGCCTCGGCGACCTCCTCCATCGCCCCCTCCATCGCCTTGTTCCCCAGCACCGCCCGCGTGATCCGCAAACTGCTGAGCACCGGCAGCCCCGAACCCACCAGCGTCCCCAAAGTCCGCGTGAACCGCGCCACCGCGACATCCCGCAGCATCACGCCCACCAGCGGCATCTTCAGCAAAAACGTGTCAAAGCCCAGCCGGAACTCCCGGTTCGCCATCGCCTTCGAGAACATCCACAGCCCCGCCGCGACGCTCAGCGCAATCAGCCACCACCACTCCCCCACAAACAGCGCCAGCCCCTGCACCACCTGCGTAGGCCACGGCAGTTTCACCCCGCCAACCCCCGCCACTGCCCCCAGAACCTTCGGCACCACGAACGTCACCACGATGATGATCGCCAGAACAATCAGCACGCCGATGATCGCCGGATACAGCAAAGCCCCCAGCACCTGCGACCGCAGTTTCTGGTCCCGATCCAGCAAATCCGAAGCGTGCTTCAGCGTCTCCCCCAGCCGCCCCGCCGCCTCGCCGGCGCGCACCAAACTAATCACGAGGTCTGTGAACGGTTTGCCGTGTGCCTCCATCGCATCGCTCAAGGGGTCGCCCGCCTCGACGCGTTCGATCAGCGATTCGAGCATCGCCTTCTGCTTGGGTCCCCGCCCCTGCCGCGCGATGGTCTTGAGCGCCGCCACCAAAGGCAGCCCGGCGTTCACCGCCGTGCCCAGGTCGCGAATGAACGTCGTCATCTCGACGCGCGTCATCCCCGCCGTGCCTTTGACATGCCCCGCAGAATCCGCCGCCGTGGCGACCCCAGTCCCCGAGTCGTTCATCTCCTCCAACTTCGCCGGCGTTTCCCCCCGCTGCACAAGCGTCCGCAGCGCCGTCGCCCGGTCGGCCGCCTCGATCACGCGCAGACCACCCCCACCGACCACAGCACCCGCGACCTGGTACCGGAACACGGGCACGCTACTTCACCTCCTCGATGTCCTGCGTCGCCCGCATCACCTCGTCCACCGTCGTCTCACCCATCGAGGCCTTCACCAGCCCGTCACGCCGCATCGTGCAGTGGAGCGGCCCCGTCAACCGAAGCAGTTCCTGCGCGCTCAAACGCTGCGTGATCGCCCCCCGCATCGCAGGGTTGATCTCCAGCACCTCGTAATACCCCACCCGCCCGCGCGTCCCCGCGCTGTCGCACTTGTCGCACCCCTTACCGATGAACGCCTCGCCCCCGGGGAACAGCGCGTGCTCCGCCGCCGCAAGCCGGTGCCGTGCAGCCTCCGTCAGCGGCGTCTTGACCCGGCAGAACGGGCACAACCGCCGCCCCAGCCGCTGCGCAATCACGCCCTCCAGCACGCTCGCCAAAAGGAACGGCTCCACATCCATATCCAGCAAACGCCCCACGGCACTCGCCGCATCGTTCGTGTGCAGCGTGCTGAACAGCAAATGCCCCGTCAGCGCCGACCGCACGCTGATGTCCGCCGTCTCCTTGTCGCGGATCTCGCCCACCATGATCACGTCCGGGTCCTGGCGCAGGATCGCCCGCAGACCCGACGCAAAGGTCAATCCGCGCTTGGGGTTCACAGGGATCTGGTTCACCCCCCCCAGTTCATACTCCACCGGGTCCTCGATCGTGATGATCTTCAAGGACGGGTCGTACAACTTGCTCAGCGCCGCGTACAGCGTCGTCGTCTTCCCGCTCCCGGTCGGCCCCGTCACCAGCACCATGCCGTGCGGCAGATCAATCAGCCGCTGCATCGCGTTGCGGTCCGGCTCGCGCATCCCCAGGTGCGTCAGGTCCAGCCGCACGCTCTCCTTGTCGAGGATGCGCATCACCACGGACTCGCCGTAGATCGTCGGCACCGTCGACACGCGGATATCGACCTTCCGCCCCTCGAACCGCAGCGTGATGTGCCCGTCCTGCGGCACGTACCGCTCCGCAATGTTCATCCCCGCCATGATCTTGATACGGCTCGTGATCGCCGGCTGCAACTTCTTCGGCGGCGAGTTCTGCTCGATCAACACCCCGTCCACCCGGTACTTCACGCTGAGTTTCTTCTCGAACGGCTCCACATGCACGTCCGAAGCCCGCCCGCGAACCCCTTCGAGAATAATCAGGTTCACGAGGTTGATCAGCGTCGGCTGCTCCGCCATCCGGTGCAGTTCGTCCGCATCGATGGCCTCCAGGTTCGCCACCAGATCATCCGCGCCCTGCTCACCCCCCTTGGTCAGCCGCTGGGCCACCTCCGCCGCCGTGGTGCCGTAGTGCTCCCGCAGCAAATCACGGATCACCAGTTCGACAGCCCCCACCCGCGTCACCGCCATCCCCGAAAAAACACTGATCTCATCCGCCGCGGCGTCGTCGTGCACGTCCAGCATCGCAACCAAGAGCCGGCCCGACTCCACCCGGAAAGGCACCGCCCGAAGACGCATCGCCTGCTCGGCGTTGATCGTCCGCACCGCCAACTGCTCGGCCTCGGGCTTCTCCTCCAAAGGCTTCACCGCCGCGCGCGAACCACCACCCAGCCCAACCCCGCCGTTGAGACCCGCCCCGTTCACCCCAACATGGCTCGTCGCAGCGCTCAGTGGAAACCTCTTCCTGCAAGTCCGTCCGAAGCCGTCCGCCTCCATCCGAACCCCGTGCTCAAGCACGGGGACAGAATCATCGTCGCACGCATCCACTCAAACCGACACCTCGCCGATTTGTTGCCTCATCATAGGAGATCGCCGCCACCGCCCCACCAGATTCCTGCACCACCCGCGCTGGCGCACGGAACCCGTGCCACCGACTTGACGCCTTGGGAAAGTCGGTACTGCGCCGGGTCACCGAGCGCGATTCAAGCGCACCGACAGCCGGGCCAACGCAGACCGCCTCGACAGCCATCCACCCCCGACAATCAGTTCGACTTCGCCCCCCCAGACCCATCCTCAATCACAAACTCAACCTGCACATCCCCATCCTGATGCCCCTCCGGAGCCTGCCGCGGCGTCCTCCGCGGCGGCAACTTCTTCCGCTGCGATTCATTCAGCGTCCCGTTCACCTTCTCCATCGCACGGTTCTCCACCTCCCGCTTGGCCGCCCGCGCCGCCTTCACCGTCTCGGGCTCGGCCCCGAACCTGATCATCGTCGGCCCACCGCCCTCACCACCGCCCGACATCCCCCCGCGCGCCCCCGACTCGTCCGCCTCGGCGATCGCCTTCGCCAGCGCCTCGTTCGCCGGCCCAAGTTCGCGCTCCAACTGCTCCCGCACCTGCGCCAGCGCCGCCCGCTGCTCGCTCGTCAGATCCCCCATCTCCATCGAAGTCTTCAACGCCTTGTCGGCGTATGTCTCCTTGTACACCTCAGGGAACACCGCCCGCTTCACCTCGTTCTGCCACTTCCCCGTCAAGGGCTCGCCCAGTTCCGCCCCGATCTGCCGGGCGAACTTCTGGTTGATGTCCCGCATGACGATGCCCTTCTCGCGCGACGCCGCCATCGCCTTCTGCATCGCTTCCATGTCCATCGGCTCGCCCTCGCGCCGCGCCGGGCGGTCCGCCATCGCCTTCATCCGGTCCTGGATCGCCTTGTCGAGTTCACTCTCGTACTGCTCAAACAACGACTTCACCGAGGGCGTCGCCTTCCCGAACAGCGGCCCGTCGATCACCCCCAGTTTCTCCCCGATCTTGACCAGGTCCACGCCCTCCCCGGCGACCCCCATCATCCCGCCGCCGCCCATGTTCGATTCCCGCCGCCGCAGCATCTCAAACCGCCCCCAGTTCGCCTCCTGCTCGGGCGACAGCATCAACTTCAGGTCCCCCAGGAACGCCTTCTCCAGTTCCGCCCGCTTCTCTCCCATCTTCCGCATCGCCCCCGGCACCCGGTCGCGGAACACCCCGGGATCACGCGTCTCCTGAAACTCCGCCTCCGCCTCGGCCATCTTCTCCCGCGCTTCCTTCGCCACCCCCTGGAACTCCGTCACAACCCCCTCGATCATCGATTTCGCGGTGGCCTTCTGCTCATCGTTCAGCCCCAGCACCTGCGCGTACCGGTCCAAATCCCGCGTCGTCACCGGCGGCCGGAACCCCCCGCCCCCGCCCGGCCCGCCCTCGACCGCCGTGAACGAAGTCACCACCTGCCGCGCCGAAGCCTCACCCGCCGAGCCGCCCACCAGCGTCGCCCCGAACACAAACGCCGGGACCAACAATGCCCGACGAACCAGCCCGTACTGACGCACGCCGTTTCCGATCATCATGACACCGGCCTCCAAATCCCCGGGAAAAAGGTGGAAGAGCACGACCGAACGACACCGCGGGCCAGCCCCGTCTCGGGGCCAACCCATCCAGTATCTCTTGAAACGCGCCGCGACGTCCCCCCCGTCACACCCTCCGCACTTTCCGCGCAGGAATATCCATACAAACCCCGGCACCCGCCGCCCCAAAGGCCCAAGGCAACCCGCCACGCCTTACGCCGCCAAAGCCCGCCGACGCCGCCCCGACGCCATCAGCCCAGCAAGCCCAAGCCCCATCCACCCCGGCGACGGGATCTGGATGTACCGCCCAAGCCCGTTGGGCCCCGCCGAGATCAGCGAGGGATTCAGCCCGCACGTCGGATCGATCTGCTCGTAATAGACGATCCGGTCGTTCAGATCGAGCGACGTCCCCGCCCCGCCCACGCCGAAGTACTTCACGTACAGAGCCTCGGTGTTGAACCTGTCGTCGTTGCTCCGCAGGTCCACCAACTTCAGTTGGCTCCCGCCCAGCACGCACAGCATGTTGGCCCCCCAGATGCTCGTCAGCCCTTCCGCCACGGCACCGCGGTTCCGACCGAAAATCTCCATCGTCACCCGACCGCCCGCGCCCGTCCTCGCCCCGTCCCACACAAAGTCGATCCCCCGCAGGTTCAGGTCCGGGTTCGTCACCGGCCCCACGCCCCCGATGAAATCGAACTGCGTGTCACCCGTCATCACGAACTGGCCGTCGCCCAGGATCGTCCCGCGGTTGATGTACGCGGCGTTCTCCGTCACCAACTGCGGCTTGCTCGCGTTCCCCCCCTGCACAAACTCCAGCCGTGCATTGACCTGCTGCGTGAACTCCGTCTTGTTCCCCTCAAAGTCCGACCCAACCAGCGCCAGCCCGATCCCGTCCGCGCCCGACGAGATTTTCAGGTCCCCCTGAAGATCGCCGAACCCGCGCACCGACAGGCGGCCCCCGGGCATCAGGTGGATCGTGCTGCCCAACCCCGACTCCAGCGAGTACCAGCCAACCGGGTCCAGCGAGGTTCTGCCCGCGTTGATGAACCCGCCCTTCTTGACCGTCACGCTCCCGCCCGGACGCCCAGCGCCCAGGAACCGCTCCGTGACCAGCGACGCCGCCGACACCACCCCGGTCCCCGCCGCCCCGCCCTCGACCGTCATCTCGCCCAGCGACTTCACCTCCACCGTCCGCGTGGCGTTCAGCCTCCCGCCCGAGCCCACGCTCGTCTTCCCGAAACTCTCAATCCCGTCGGTCCGCAGCAACCCGTTGCCCGCCGCCCCGCCGGTGATGTTCATCTGCCCGCCGAAGCCAACGCCGATCACCGCCGCCCGCTGGTCCAGTTGCGAGATGCTGTCCATCGTGCCCCCGGACTGCACGTTGACCCTCCCGCCGTCCCGCACGATCAGCGAGTACGCCCGCGTCGTCCCCAGTGGGGTCCCCAGTCTCAGCAGCCCGCCCGACGACACACGCATCTCTCCAGAGTTCGTCGAAATTGAATCAAACGACAGCAGGGCCTCCTCACCCGAGACCTCCAGCACCGACCCCGCCGTGGCGTTGTTGAACGCCACCGTCGTGTCCGAGCCGATGTCGCGGCTGTTCAAAAACACCAGGCTCTTCGTCCCCACCTTGATCGTCCCGCGGTTCTCCGTCGGGCTGTACGAGGTCATCCTCGCCCTCAGCCCGCCCGCGAAGCCGCCCTGGTTCACGTCGATGAGCGCCCCCTCACCGTTCAGCAGCGTCACCGGCGCAAAGCCCTGCTCCGAGTTCACCCCCACCTGCAACTCGCCGCCGATCTCCACCCGGATCTCCCCGCGGTTCTCCAGCCCCGTGCCCACCGTGAAGTACCCGAGGTTGAACGCATCGCCCGAGACCTTGATGACCCCCCCGTTGAGCGCACCGGTGCCGCTGTTCACCCCATCCGCCGCAGCGACCCGCAGGCTGCCCCCGCTCACGTCCAGCGTCACGTCGTTCAAGAGCCCGTCGGTGTTCTCCGTGGCCTGGGACACCGTCACCACCTGCCCCCGGTCGGCGTTCACGGTCGGGTCAAGCACCACGACATCGTCCGCCGCCGGCACCGCCGCCGCCCCGGCGCTCCCCCGCGCCCACGAAGCCCCCGCGTTCCACGCCGCGTTCCCCGCCGCCGCGAACTTCGTGATCACCCGCTTCCCCCCCACGCCGTCCCCGTCGATGAAAGACCGGTGGGCGTCAACACGGACCCCCGACGACACACCCGCACCGTTGCCGCTCTGCGTGGTGGCGACGATCCGCTTGCCAATCACGCCGCCGAAATCATGGACCTGCGGGCCGCCGCTGTCCCCGGGCTGCGTCGAATCCGTGCCGGCGGCGCGGTAGGTGTACAGGCTTGGCGTGATGTCGCCGCCGTGAGGGTCGCGGAGGCTGAGCACCCCGCGGCGTTTCGCGCTGGTCCCCCCCGGGCCGGTGAAGCCGATGACTTCCGCGCTCTGTCCCTGCGTGAGCGCGTGCGCACCGCCGGCATCGGCAAGCAGCGGGAACGCCTCGCCGACCTGGCTTGCGCGACCGTTCAGCAAAAGAATCAGCCCGTTGTCATCCCCGCTGACCTGTGCTCCAGCCGGGTTGTACGCCGGGTTGGTCACCCCCAGCCCGAAATAACGAGTGCCCCCCAGTTGGAACTGCTCAAAGGCCACGCCGTGCTGCTGATCGCCGTTGATCACATGCCCCGCCGTCAGGACGACCCCTTGCCGGATGTACGACCCGGTGCCCAGATGCTGGTCATTGGGAGTGGTGTGGTTCTGCACCCGCCCGACGTACCAGAACTCCGCGTCCTGTGCCGCCGTCACCGCCGCCGCCGTCGGCCCCGTCACGCCCCACGCCGGCACCGCCGACCCCGCCAGAGCCACCACAACAACCACAGCCGATCGACGTTCCAGCACCATGACGCGTCCCTCGTTCTCGCCGGTCATGCCGCCGCCGCACAGGCCGCGGGCATGCCAACGCTCTCAGGGCGTCACCGTACCTCATCGCTCACGCCGATCAAAGTGAAAAACGCGAGATTTCAGACAAATTGACCCGTGCCGGGACACGTCAGAGCCGCAGGTCCGATCACTTGGCCCGACTCAACCCACCGCCGCGGCACCGGCACACAATTCCCCGCTCACCGCCCGGTCCACGATCCGAACCATCTCCGCCAGTTCCGGCTTCGCCACCTGAAGGTCAGCCCCCACCTGCCGGCCCTTCTTCAGGTTGTCCTCGCTGATCAGCGAACTGAACAGCACCACCGGAACGTCCTTCAACGCCGCGTGCTCCTTGATCTGCTTGCACAACCGCAGCCCGTCCATCCGCGGCATCTCGATATCACTCACAATCGCGTCAAAGGGCCCGGCACCGGGCGCCGAAACCGCCTCCCACGCCGCCTGACCATCCGAGTACACCTCCACCCCCGTGTACCCCGACCGCACAAACGTCTCGTGCACCAACTTCCGCATAAACGGCGAGTCCTCCACCAGCACCACCCGCTTCGACGCCCGGTCCACCCCGTCGGTGTTCTCCACCTCGCGGATGTGCAACTTCTTCTCGTGCAGGATCGAGTCCGCCACAGACTCAAAGTCCACCATCAGGATCAGCCGCCCGTCCATCTCGATCACCCCGGTCGTCGACGACACCGCCACTTCCGCTGTGGCCTTGCCGCCCACCGAAGCCAGCGCCGTGTCCGGCGCCGGTCGGACCCGGCTCCACGAGATGCGATAGATCTGCTCCACCGTGTCCACCCGGAACCCGCAACGGAAGTGGTTGAACTCCGTCAGGATCACACGTCCCTCAGGCTGAGGCTCACCTTCTTTCACCGGCCGCACCATCCCCAGGTGCTTCGCCAAATCCACCACCGGCAGCACACTCCCCCGGATGTTGAACATCCCCATCACCGAAGCATGCCTGTGCGGCGAAGCCACCAGCGCCACCGGCCGGATCACTTCCCGCACCTTCGCCACGTTCACCCCGAACCACCCCCCCGCCAGCGAAAACACCAGCACCTCCAACTCGTTGGTCCCCGCGTCCAGAAGAATGTCGCCGGTAATGCCCGCCATCTCGTTCGTCATGGAACCAGTCTCCGATTGAGGAGGGTGCGCACAAGGGCCGTCAAGGCACGCGGAACCCGCGCACCCCACCGAGCATCGATCCAAACCACACCCCACTCAACGCCCACAGCCGGTTATCCGACACTTCCCCCCGACACTACACTCACCCCATGGTCCGCCTCACCAAGATCTACACCAAGTTCGGCGACGAAGGCAAGACCATGCTCGGCGACGGCGCCACCACCAACAAACACGACCCCCGCGTCGAAGCCTACGGCACCGTCGACGAAGCCAACGCCGCCCTCGGCGTGGCGGTCGCGCTCCTCACCACCCGCCTCAGCGAGCACCCCGCCACCCCCCCGCGCCCCGCAACCACCCTCCCCCTTCTCCAAACAATCCACGCCGAACTCATCCGCATCCAGAACGACCTCTTCGACGTCGGGGCCGACCTCTGCGTCCCCATCGAGCCCAACGAAGACTCATCCAAGAAACTCCGCACCCTCCCCGCCCAGACCCAGCGCCTCGAACACGCCATCGACCGCTACAACGAACCACTCCCCCCCCTCAACTCCTTCATCCTCCCCGGCGGCTCCTTGCTTGCGGCCCATCTCCACCTCGCCCGCACCATCACCCGCCGCGCCGAACGCCTCGTCTCGGCCCTCCTGGAAGCCGACCCCGCCAGAACCAACAAAGAGGCCATGATCTACCTCAACCGCCTCTCCGACCTCCTGTTCGTCCTCGCAAGAGCCGCCAACCAGCAAGAGGCCCCTCAAGGGGCTCCCGACACCGACATCCTCTGGAAACCCGGCCAAAACCGCTAAAGCGTCCGCCTCGCTGCCTCGCTGCCTCGATGCCTTGATGCCTCCCCCCAAATGACCACCCCCTACACCTACACCACCGAATTCCGCGACGAACTCGAGGTCCAACGCCTCGACCTGCTCCGTCGCCGCTTCCTCTGGTACTGCGGCGTCATCATCGGCCTCTCCTTCCTCAGCCTTCTCTTCGGCGCCGGTTACGCATGGTTTGCCGACCAGTTCGACAAGGACGGGGCAAACGTCATCACCGACCCCAAGATGATCGTCAGTTGGGTCGGTTCAGCCTTCTCCCTGCTCACCTATGTCCTGGCCTTCTCCTGGGTCTACCGCAACCCGCAGAAGAAGGAACAGGTCTTCCGCATCGTCTTCTGGCTCATCCTCGTCACCGGCACCATGGCCCTGCTGCAGGGCCCCATCGTCGCCAGCCTCGCCGTCACCGATGCCTCAGGGAAGGTTCACGCCACGGGCATGGTCATCGAAGCCCCCGACCCGCCGAGCGAATCAGACGCCGACAACGACGACCAAACTCCCAAGCCCGCCGGCAACGAACCCGCAGCCATTCAGCCCGAAAGCCCCAAGCCCCTCCCAACCAGCCCCGAGCCGGCCCCATCGCCTTCCGCTTCGTCAGACAACGCCGCTTCCGCGCCAGCATCAACCCAGCAAGCCCAGGCAACCACCCCCAAAAAAGCCTCCCGCAAAGCCTCCGCCGTCATCGTCACCGCCAGCGGCCTCTGGTCCGTCTTCCTCACGCACTTCTTCGCCTGCTGCTTCCTCCCCTGGACCCCCAAAGAGTCCATCCGCCCAATCGTCCCGCTCCTCATCCTCAACGCCGTCATCCTGCTCTTCTACATCAGCGCCTCATTCGTCCCCATCGCGGTCGCCATCATCCTGTCACCCCTCGTCGCCGCGCCGGGCGCGCTCATCTGCCGTCTCCGCGGCGGGAAAATCCGCGATTCCTTCACCCTCAACGTCCTCAAGGGCCGCTACTCCGAGATCAAGCGCGAACTCGTCGACGCACGCCGCATCCACGAATCGCTCTTTCCCGCCCCCGTCTTCACCGGCCCCGTCCGACTCGATTACCGCTACGAACCCATGCGGCAAATTGGAGGCGATTACCTCTACGCCCGCCAGATCGATAGCCCCATCACCGCACGCGACTACACCCACGTCATCATCGTCGACGTCACCGGCCACGGCATCACCGCCGCACTCACCGTCAACCGCCTCCACGGCGAGATCGACCGACAACTCGGCGAACGCCCCGAATCCACCCCCGCCGAACTCCTGACCGGCCTCAACAAGTACCTCCACCACACCCTCGCCAGCCACTCCGTCTACGCCACCGCCCTGTGCATCCGCGTCGACCCCGCACAAGACGAACTCACCTGGGCCAGCGCGGGCCACCCCCCCGCCTTCCTCCGCGCCGCCGACGGCACCATCGACCAACTCGATTCCACCACGCTGGTCCTGGGCGCCTGCAAAGGCGACGACTTCGACCCCAACCAGCAGACCAGCAAATTCACAAGGGGCGACGCCCTCATCGCCTACACCGACGGCGCCATCGAATCACGCAACGCCCAGGGCCGCATGCTCGGCGTCAACGGCTTCCGAGCCATGATCGCCGGCCTCAGATCCCTCCCGGGCCACCCAACCCTCGACCCCCTCATTAGGGCCGTCGACGAACACCGCTACGGCCCCATCCAAGACGACACCCTCCTCGTCGAAGTCACCCGCCCGGTGTCCTGACTCCATCCGAACCCCGAGCGCAAGCTCGGGGACAGAATCTCTCCCTCCCAAAAGCAACCCGCCGCCAAGCGTGCCACCGGTTTCCCGCATTCCGATGCGGGATACCCGTGCTCCTACCCTCGCGCCAAAAACAAATCCGCACAACCCCCATCTACCATCCCCACCAATGACCCCATCCACCCCCGCCCCCGGCACACAAGCCCCCCTCATGCTCAGCGTCAGCGGATGCCGCGGCATCGTCGGAGCCTCACTCACCCCCGATACCGTCTCCCGCTTCATCGCCGCCGCGGTCCAATGGGCCGCCGCAAATCGTCCCACAACCACCGAACCCCTCACCGTCATCGTCGCCCGAGACGGCCGCCTCGGCGGTCACGGCGTCGCCATGCTCGCCACTGGAGCACTCGCCGCCGCAGGCTGCCGCGTCATCGACCTCGGCATCGCCACCACGCCCACCACCGGCTTCATGGTCAAAGAACACCACGCCGACATGGGCCTGGTCATCACCGCCAGCCACAACCCCGCCCAGTGGAACGGCATGAAAGTCATCAGCCCCGCCGGCGGCGCCCCCATGCCAAAAGACGCCGCCGACATCATCAACCGCTTCAAGAACCCGCCCGCCAACACCCCCTGGAAGCCCTCCGACCAGATCGGCTCTATCGAGCGCGACGACACCAGCGCCAAGCGCCACGCCCTCAAAGTCCTCGAAGCCATCGAACGCCTCAGCCCCAGCGCCATCCGCGCCGTCCGCCAGCGCTGCTACAAGGTCGTCCTCGACAGCGTGAACGCCTCCGGAGCAGTGGGGGGCCGCATGATGCTCGAGTCCCTCGGCTGCCGCGTCGTCCACCTCAACGCCGAAGCCACGGGCGTCTTCCCCCACACCCCCGAACCCACCCGCGAAAACCTCACATCACTTTGCGAAGCCGTCAAAGCCCACAAGGCCGACGCCGGCTTCGCCCAAGACCCCGACGCCGACCGCCTCGCCCTCATCGATGAAAACGGCGAATACGTCGGCGAGGAATACACCCTGGCCCTGGGCGTCAAATCCTGGCTCAGCATGCTCCCCCCTGAGCAGGCCAAACAAGCCACCATCGCCGCCAACCTCTCCACCAGCCGCATGATCGACGACGTCGCCGCGGCCTTCGGTGCCAAAATCCTCCGCACCGCCGTCGGCGAAGCCAACGTCGTCGAAGGCATGAACCGCGTGAGTTCCCCCATGGGCGGCGAAGGCAACGGCGGCGTCATCTGGGCCGACATCGTCCCCATCCGCGACTCCCTCAGCGCCATGGCCCTCACCCTCGCCCTCATGGCCACCACCAGCGACACCCTCAGCGAAGCCGCCAAGAAAGTCCCCGCCTACGCCATCGTCAAACGAAAAATCGACGTCCGCGAGGGCCTCGCCCAACGAGCCGTCGCCGCCGTCACCGCCCACTACAAGGCCGCAGGCGCATCCCTCAACGAAGGCGACGGCGTCCGAGCCGACTTCGCATCCCCCAGCGGCGGACCCGGCGGAAAAGCCTGGGTCCACGTCCGACCCAGCAACACCGAACCCATCATCCGCCTCATCGCCGAAGCACCCACCGAATCCGACGCCAACCAAATCCTCAACGAAGTCGGCCACATCGTCGACCGCTGCTGACGCCAATCTCGCTGTCCTTTCAATCGGCGATGCCGAAACCGGAGGCCCGTGAAACGGGCCAATCGATGGTTGCCAGACGCGCAGCGTCTGGTCAGCGTGATCAAGGACTTCGCCGCCCGTGAAACGGGCGGGCGATGCGTTTGAGAAAGTGCTCCAACCCACGTCACGCCCCTCACCTGTCCGATTCCAGCCACCCAACCCCCCACAAAACCCGCGTCCACCACCCCGCAACCCGCGTATACCTCTGCACAACCCCCTTTCTGGACACCCATCCACCACAGGGGCCGATACACACACAGGCGGCGTCACACACTTACGAACAAACAGCAAACGCCGCCAGCACGGACGCACCACGGGCGCACCACAAAACGCGCCCACCTCTCCCGCCACGGCCAACCGCCGCAGGCGAGAAGCACCGGAGGCCGCAATGACCCACGCCGACTTCGCCTCAGGCCACCTCGCATCGCTCATCGACACCGCCCTCGACAAACGCAAGTTCCACGAGCAGCACTGGGAGGGCACCTTCTGGGATTACCTCGACGTGCTCGGCCGCAACCCCGCCGTCGCACGCAACGCCTACCAGCGCCTCTACGACATGGTCATGTCGTTCGGCTCCGAACGCTACCGACTCTTCAAGAAAGACCTCGTCCGCTACCACTTCTTCTCCGACCCCTTCGACAACGGCCAGGACGGCATCTTCGGTCTCGACGAGCAACTCATGCAACTCGTCGACGTCTTCCGCTCCGCCGCCGAGGGCTACGGCACCGACCGCCGCATCCTGCTCCTCCACGGCCCCGTCGGCTCCAGCAAGTCCACCATCGCCCGCCTCCTCAAGAAGGGCCTGGAGAACTACTCCCGCGCCGACGCCGGCGCCATGTACTCCTACGTCTGGATGCTCGACGCCGCCGCCGGCCCCACCGAGAAAACCCACGAGTTCCCCTGCCCCATGCACGAGGAACCGCTTCTGCTCATCCCCAACGAGGCCCGCGCCGCCATCATGGCCAAGGTCAACGAGGGCTACAGCGCCAACGGCGGCCGAGGCAAAATCAAACTCTACGGCGAGGTCAACCCCTTCTGCCGCAAGGTCATCAACGACCTCATGGTCCACTACGCCGGCGACTGGAAGCAGGCCATGACCCACGTCAAGGTCCGCCGCATCGCCCTGAGCGAAAAGGACCGCATCGGCATCGGCACCTTCCAGCCCAAGGACGAAAAGAACCAGGACTCCACCGAACTTACCGGCGACATCAACTACCGCAAAATCGCCCAGTACGGCAGCGATTCCGACCCCCGCGCTTTCAACTTCGACGGCGAACTCTGCATCGCCAACCGCGGCATCTGCGAGTTCATCGAAGTCCTCAAACTCGACGTCGCCTTCCTCTACGACCTCCTCGGCGCATCGCAAGAGCGCGTCATCAAGCCCAAGAAGTTCGCACAAACATCGATCGATGAAGTGATCATCGGGCACACCAACGAGCCCGAATACAAGAAACTCCAGAGCAACGAACTCATGGAGGCCTTCCGCGACCGCACCATCAAGATCGATGTCCCCTACAACATCCGCCTTGACGACGAGATCAAGATCTACCAGAAAGATTTCGGCACCCACCGCGTCAAGGCGATGCACATCGCCCCGCACACGCTCGAAGTCGCCGCCATGTGGGCCGTCCTCACGCGGCTGGCCGAGCCGAAGAAAGCCGGCGTCACGCTCCTGCAAAAACTCAAACTCTACAACGGCAAGAGCATCCAGGGCCTCACCGAAGACAGCGTGAAGGAACTCAAGGAAGAAGCCCCCCGCGAAGGCATGGAGGGCATCAGCCCGAGGTACATCCAGGACAAGATCTCCAACACCCTCGTCAGCGCCCAGGCGATGGAAGAGAAGCAGATCAACCCCTTCATGGTGATGAACGAACTCGAGAGCGGCCTGAGCCACCACTCTCTCATCAACGATGAGGACACCAAGAAGAAGTACCGCGAGATCCTCGCCGTGGTGATGGGCGAGTACGAGGACATCATCAAGGGCGAGGTCCAGCGCGCCATCTCCGCCGACGAAGAAGCCATCCGCCGCCTCTGCGGGAATTACATTGAGTCGGTACGCGCCTACACCCAGAAAGAGCGCGTCAAGAACAAGTACACCGGCAAGGACGAGGAACCGGACGAACGCCTCATGCGCAGCATCGAGGACAAGATCGACATCCCCGAGAGCCGCAAGAACGACTTCCGCCAGGAGATCATGAACTACATCGGGGCCCTGGCGCTGGACGGCAAGAAGTTCGAGTACAACACCAACGCCCGCCTCTACCGCGCGCTCGAACTGAAACTCTTCGAAGACCAGCGCGACACCATCAAACTCAAGAACCTCGTCAGCAGCGTCATCGACGACCAAACCCAGCAAAAAATCGACGTCATCAAAAAGCGCATGACGGAGCAATTCGGCTACAACGACCGCTCCGCAGCCGACGTCCTCAACTACGTCGCCAGCATCTTCGCCCGCGGCGACCAGAAGGGCGATTGAGCGTCGTCGGCGAGGTTCCACCGGTCCCGTGCCACTGCTGGCTCCGTCCCCGGAGACAGCAGTGCCGAGTTCGCAGAGTCTGCCGGCGTACGGCAATGATGGCGGCCCAAGGACGGACTGCCATCAGTGGCACGTCCACGAGGTGGTACTTCCTCGGAAAGCGCTCGAATCCACAGCAACTAGCATTTCGCCATGAGGAAGCGCGTCCCCAGTTACTACCTCACCCAGCAACGCTGGCTCTTGGCTTTCGTCGCCCTCGTCTTCACTGGATTGAGCGGAGCGGCCCTCATCAGGCACAGCATTACGGGTGTGAAGCGGCTTCTCTATGGCCCACCCTTGACCTGGCATGAAGTGGGCGAAGCCGCTGGTCCCGCAAGCGTTGGCGTCGGAATGCTGGCTCTGGGCCTGTGGTTCTGTTGGATCTGCATTCGATGGAAGAAGTGGGTTCTCCATGTCGCCGCCGCAGACAGGCTGTTCGGCAAAGTCGACCGCGCCGCAGGCAATCGTTCAATCATTGATCGCATCGCACGCAGCCCATTCGATCTCATGCGAGAAAAGGCGGGCAGGAATGTGGTGAATCCACTGCGAAGGAAGCCCAGCAAGAAGCGGAACAAGCAGCCCCGATCCTGACGACCCCACGCCGCACCATCACGGATTCGCACGCCAGCCACCCGAATCCCCCGACTGGACAACCCACCCATTTGCGCCAAAGATATCCCTCCCCACCCAAAGGGGACCCCGGCCGAGTACCCAAGTGGTCCAAGGGGACGGATTGCAAATCCGTTATTCGTGGGTTCGAATCCCACCTCGGCCTTTTCCCGCCGGCCCTCCGAAAGCGGTGGGGCAGGCTTCCAGCCTGCCGACCCCGTCCGCGTGTTCACGCGAGGTCCACCGCCGCGACCTCCACATCCCAGCCGCCCGACGAACTCTCCTTCCCAGGCCCGAAGGGCCGGCAGTCCGTTGCCGGGGGTGAAGCGAGTCCGCGAGCGGAACCCCCGGAAAGCGACCGCTGTCACCGGAGCCCCAGCGGGGCGACACACCGGAACACACAGAACACCCAATCACGTGCCACCGACTTGTCCGCAAGTCGGTGCAATCCCATCCCGCGCGCAATCTCCAATCCAAACCCCACTGCCCAAGCCCCACTGCCCACTGCCCTCCCCACACCCCCCCCATTCCAGCCAAATTCCCACCCCCGCCGATAAACCCCCCATGATCCGCGCCGGCGAAACCGTCCTCCTCTGCGTCCTCACGCTCCTCTGCATCGGCGTGGTCATGGTCGCGTCCGCCGGCATGAACGTCGGCGACGCCGAACAGGTCACCTTCCAGTCCATCGTCTTCTCCCGCTCCGCCATCTACCTCCTCCTGGCTGTCATCGCCATGCTGGTCGTCAGCGCCCTCCCGCTGCGCCGCATCGCCGATTCCGCCATGCACTCCACCTGGGTCCTCTGGCTCATCCCCGTCATCCTCTTCACCCTCGCCCTCGTCTACGTCCCCGGCGTCGCCCACGAGGCCAAAGGCTCCAGCCGCTGGATCAAGATCCCCATCCCCGGTATCGGCCTCACCATGCAGCCCTCCGAACTCGCCAAGTGGGGCATGATCGTCCTCGTCTCGTGGTACGCCGTCCGCCGCTCCGACGCCCTCCACCGCTTCCGCACCGGCCTGCTCCCCGCGCTGCTGCTCACCGGGATGCTCACCGCGGTGGTCATCAAAGAAGACCTCGGCACCGGCTTCCTCATCCTCTGCATGGCCACGGTGGTCCTCATCGGCGCGGGTGCCCGACTGTGGCACTTCATCGCCATGACCCCCATCGCCGCCGCCGGCCTCGCGCTCGCCGTCTGGCTCGAGCCCTACCGCGTCCGCCGCCTCACCACCTTCATCGATCCCTACATCGACCCCGAAGGCGCGGGCTACCACATCATCCAATCCACCGTCGCCATCGCCAACGGCCACGGCACCGGCCGCGGCCTCGGCTTCGGCCTCCAAAAGTTCGGCTACCTCCCCGAAGACCGCACCGACTTCCTCTTCGCCATCATCTGCGAAGAAGCCGGCATCGTCGGTGCCACCATCGTCGTCTCGCTCTACATCCTCCTGCTCGTCGCCGGCTTCCGCATCGTCACCCGCCAGACCCAGCCCCTGCTGAAACTCATCGGCCTGGGCATCTTGGCCACCGTCGGCATCCAGACCGTCATCAACCTCCTCGTCGTCACCGGCCTCGCGCCGACAAAGGGCATCGCCCTGCCGCTGCTCTCCTCCGGCGGCACCGGCTGGATCCTCACCGCCGCATCCCTCGGCGTCCTGGTCGCCATGGACCGCCAAACCCGCAGCGCCGAATCCCGCGGCACACTCTCCGCCGCGCCGGAATCCGTGCCACTGATGGCTTCCCCGTCCCGGGGAAGACATCAGTGCGATCCCTCGGCACCTTCCCAGCCCCTCCCCGCCCTGATCCTCCGCCGCGAATCCGATCCCCTCCACCTCGAACTCACCCCCGAACCCCACGCGGCGTGACCCCGCATCGATACATCTTCGCCGGCGGCGGCACAGGCGGACACCTCTACCCCGGCCTCGCCATCTGGCGCGAAATCCAGGCGCTGAACCCCCACGCCACCGCCCTTTTCATCTGCTCAGCAAAGCCCCTTGACGCGGAAATCCTCACCCGCGAACAGGTCGACTTCCTCCCCATCCCCGCCAAGCCCTTCGCCGTCCGCCCCGCCCCCCTCTGGCGTTTCCTCGCCAACTGGGGCCCAAGCGTCCGAGCCTCCCGCGCGGCGATGACATCCCTCCCCCCGTGCCACGACGCTCCCGCCTTCCGAGGCGGGAGCGTCGTGTCCCCGTCCCCGCTCCCTCGCCAAACCTTCCTCTCTCTCGGCGGCTACGTCTCCGCCCCCGCCGTCCAAGCCGCGCGCGCCAATCGCATCCCCATCACCCTCATCAATCTCGACGCCGTCCCCGGCAAAGCCAACAACTGGATCGCCCGTCACGCCCATACCCGCCTCACCGCAGCCGACTCCCAGCACGTCCCCCAAGACTGGGAACGCCTCCCCCCGATCGTCCGCCGCAGCGCACGCTGCACCCTCACCCAATCTCAGGCCCGCCAAGCCCTCAACCTCGACCCCAACCGCCCAACCCTCCTCATCACCGGCGGCAGCCAGGGCGCAGGCTCACTCAATAACTTCGTCACAACCTTCGCAACACAGCACGCCGACCTCCTCCGTAAGAACAACTGGCAACTCCTCCACCAAACCGGCAAAGGCGAAGACGAAAAAGCCCGCGCCCTCTACCAAGCCGCCAACATCCAAGCCACCGCCGTCCCCTTCCTCACCGACATGGCCAGCGCTTGGGGCGCAGCAACTCTCGCCATTGCCCGCTGCGGCGCCAACACCGTCGCCGAACTCTGGGCCAACCACGTCCCCTCGATCCTCCTCCCGTACCCCTACCACAAAGACGAGCACCAGAAGTTCAACGCCGAACCCTTGGCCCGCTGCGGCGGAGCCCTCATCCACAAAGACCACATCGACGCTACGAAGAACATGCAAGACGCCGGCAAGGCCTTGCAAAACCTCCTCGAATCCGCCGCCGTAACGACTCCGAACGGTCCGCGCGAAAGCGCAGCAGTGCACGGCAAAATCGACCAAATGCGTCAAGCCCTCCAATCCCTCGGTCCCGCCAACGGCGCCGAGCAGATCTCAAGAAGGCTCACCGCCAAGGACCTGTGAAACAGGCCACCGAAGGTTGCGAGCGGCACAGCCGCTGGCACGCGACCGAGCGCAATCCCGCCCGCGAAACGGGCGGACGACCCAAACCACAACCACACCACCGCAACGAACCCGAAGCGCAAGCGAGGGCCACCGCCCAAGCACCATCAGTCCCGGCAAGCCCCACCAACCACCACACGCCAATCCCCACCCCAGCCCCCCACAACCCCAACGCCGCACCCCTCACGAATCTCCCCCAAAACCACCGATCCTAAGAAAACAAAAGCCCACAAAGTCCACCCAAACAATCTCTTCATATTCCGCCGCCCAATCCACCACCCACCACCAGGGGGACCCACATGCCAGCCCATCCCGCCACATCGGCGCAGCGCTCAACCCTCCTCAAGGCCCTCACCACCGCCGCCCTCATCGCTACGGTCACTTCAAGCGCCAAATCCCAAACACAAACCCTCTACGTCGACGACGACGCCCCAACAGGCGGCAACGGCACCACCTGGAACGCCGCCTTCCGCGAACTCCAGGACGCCCTCGACATCGCCAACCAAACCCTCACCGGCACCGTCGAGATCCGCATCGCCCAGGGCACCTACATCCCGCCGGCACGCGGCCTGGAAGCCCGCGCGTTCCGCATCGGCCCGCCGAACATCCTCAGTGCGTCAACGTTTCACTTCGCCCGCGATCACCCGCTCGCCGCGCCACCGCGCCTTCCCATCGCCACCCACGCGAACCGAGACATCCCTCAACTCACAAGCGGCGTGTCCATCAAACTCCAGGGCGGTTACGCCGGAATCACCACCGCGGCCCCCGACACCCGCGACCCAGCCGCTTTCATCTCCATCCTGAGCGCCGACGTTCTCGGCGATGACAACGGCACCCCGAACTCGCGACTCGACAATCTCCCCACCGTCCTCACCGCCAGGATGGCCCCCTTCACCGCGCTCGAGATCGACGCCCTCGACATTGCCGCTGCCGCATCGACCGATCAGCCCGTCGTGGCGCTCCACATCGGCTCCGATCCTGGCGCACGCCCCACCATCAGGCTCAGAAACTCGCGATTCCACGACATCCACTCAGGCCTGATCGGCTACGCCGCCCGTATCGACACCCCGAACCCCTTCATCAGCGACTGCCGCTTTGAGCACATGACCCTCGGCATCGCCGACCCGGTCGCCGCGAGCACCGCAGCGCTCTCCGTTTCCGGCGGCAATGGGGGCACCGCGCCCGGCGACAACAACCCTCCCGCCATCGCACGCTGCGAGTTCCGCAACATCACCGGTGCCGCCTCGGGCGCCGTGATCACCTACCTCCCCACAGGCACGGCACGCTTCGAGGACTGCCGCTTTGAGTCATGCACCGCCATGGCCGGCGCGGCCATCTTCGCCCCCTCGCCGCAAGCGCGCGTCAGCGTCCTCCGTTGCCAGTTCGATGCCAACACGGCCCTGTCAGGCGGTGCCATCAACGCCGATGACGTCGTCGCGACGGACTCCGTCTTCCGCTCAAACACCGCGTCCTTCGGCGGAGCATGCTTCGTCGATCGCGCCACCATCACCCGATGCGAGTTCAGCGACAACGCCGCGAGCGAGTCCGGGGGAGCAATCGCGGCAAGCACATTGGACATCTACTCAAGCCGCTTCGAGAGCAACGCCTCGAACAAGGGCGGCGCTTTGAGAGCCGAGACGCGAGTTTACGTCACCGATTCGACGTTCAAGCACAATACCGCAACCCGCGCCGGTGGGGCACTGGAAGCCAGGCTTGCCGAGGCAAGACTCATTGATTGCGTTTTCGATCGGAACACCGCTCTCGGGTCTAGTGGCCAATCACAGACAAACGTATTCGGGGGCGGTGTGAGGCTCTTCACCGGCTACATCGCCCGCTGCAAGTTCTTCGGAAATGTCGCCGCGTCGACCGTGGGGGCCGCGTCGGGCGGTGCGGTCTACGCGATCGATACCGTCCAGGTGGCCAACTCGATCTTCAGCGGCAATCGCGCCGAGGGAGCGGCCAGCGCGTCAGCAGGCGCTCTTGCAGTCGGCGCAAGATCGCTGGTAATGCTCGCGACATTCTGCCAAAACTCCGCTGAAGCATCGGCTGGGAGCGCAAGCGGAGGCGGCATCGCTGCATTCGGCCAGTGTTATGTCGAAAGCGCGATACTCTGGGACAACTCCATCAACGGCGTTCGCCGAGTCTCCGGGGCCGACGCCGCGAGCGTTCAGTACCAACACTTGATCGCGGCATCTTGTACGACGCTGTCTGAATTGTGGCCTGGTTGTGGTGCAGGAAACCTCAACGGTTGCGACCCGCTCCTCAAAGACCCCGACGGTTCCGACAACATGATCGGAACCTTGGACGACGACGTTTCCATCTCCTCGGTCATTTCGCCCGCGATTGACTCCTCCTCCCGCAGCACGGAGCCTGATTACACCTATCTCGACGCCGACAGGCAGCCCCGCAGAATCGATGCACTCGAGCCTTCCACCAGTGCCACCGACCGCGGAGCCCTTGAGTTCCAGGGTAACCCGGCCTGCGTTCCCTTTGACAACGACCGCAACGGAATCGTGAATGTATCCGACTTGGAAACACTCCTCGCAAGGTTCGGTAGCCAGATCATCCCCGGCGTTTTCCCCGACTTCAACCACGACGGCATTGTCAACACACAAGACCTCATCCGCTTCCTCTCCCACTTCGGCTGCTCCCGCTGGAGTTGATCGCCCCGCCCCGCCCGGTCCTCTCAGCCGCAACACCCGCTCAGCCCCCGCGAAGCCCCCACCCGAAACACGAGACATCAATGCACTCAACCACCCCCACCCTCGCGCCCCACCACAAATCCCTCCTCACCGCCCTCACCACCGCAGCCCTCATCGCCACCGCCCAGGGCGCACACGCCCAAACACAAACCCTCTACGTCGACGACGACGCCCCAACCGGCGGCAACGGCACCACCTGGAACGCCGCCTTTCGCGAACTCCAAGACGCCCTCGACATCGCCAACCAAACCCTCACCGGCACCGTCGAGATCCGAATCGCCCAGGGCACCTACATCCCCCCAAACCGCTTCCCCGGAGCACGCGAGTTCCGCATCGACCCCCCCAGCATCCTCAGCGCCTCGGCGTTCCGACTCCCCCACGACCACGACCTGACAAACCTCCCCAGACTCCCCATCGCCACCCACGCCAGCCGAGACATCCCCCAACTCACCAGCGGCGTCACCATCAAACTCGAAGGCGGCTACGCGGGCGTCACCACGCCGTTCCCATTCGTACGCGACACCGGAGCCTTTGTCTCCATCCTCAGCGGCGACATCCTCGCCAACGACAACGGCACCCCCGCGAACCGCACCGACAACACCGACTCCCTCCTCCGCGCCAAAATGCCCTTCAACTCGGCGCTCGAGTTTGATGGTCTCCTTGTCCAAGCCGTCGGTCGAAGCACTTCCACCTTGGCCGTGTACATCACGGCCGACATCGGGGCCAAGCCCCTCATCACGTTCAGCTACATGAGATTCAGCGACATCACCGCGGGCCCGTCAGCCGAAGGCCTCGGTCTCTGGATCGAACCGTCAAACACCCTGATCTCCTACTGCGTCTTTGAAGACATGTCCCTCGGCACCCCGGGCAGCCCGCAATCCGCGAGCACCGCGGCCCTCGCCCTCGGCGTCTTCGGCAGCGAAATCCAGCCCGATTTCGCAAGGATCGAGCACTGCGCCTTCCGCCGCATCGCCGCCGGGCCCACCGGCGCTCTCGTCCACTTCTCCGACAACGGCAGGGCCAGCGTGTGGGATTGCACCTTCGAGAACAACTCGGCACTCTTTGGTGCCGCGATTGCAACCACAGGCGCCAGCGCCCGCATCAGCGTCAGCAGCAGCACGTTCCTCGCCAACACGGCCGACATCGGCGGCGCGATCAACGGATGGGCCTTGATCTACTCATCCGACTTTCGCAACAACACCGCAAACCAGGGCGGCGCGTGCCACCTCACCGACGGCGAGGTCTTCTCGTCGACCTTTACCGACAACACCGCGGTCCTGTCCGGCGGTGCAATCTCCGGGACGCCGGGCGTGATCCAGTACACACGCTTTGAAGGCAACGCCGCCCCAACCGGCGGCGCATGCCATCTCGATTCCGGTGACATCGTGAACTCCGTCTTCATCGAGAACGCCGCCTCAACCGCCGGCGGCGCCGTCGCGGGCAGCCCCGGCACTTTGTCCACCAACACCTTCGATCGGAACACCGCCCCCCGCGGCGGAGCGGTCTGGTCCCCTTGTTGCCCGATCAAAATCAACGATTCCGTCTTCACCGCCAACAAAGCCTCCCGCTCGGGCGGGGCCGTCGACGCTCGGAACTCCTGCGTCGACATCTTCAACTCCACCTTTACGGCCAACACCGTCCACAACACGGCATCCACAGCGTCCACCCAGGCCTTCGGCGGTGCCGTCGACGCCCAAACCGCCACGATCAATACCAGCCGCTTCTACGGCAACACCGTCCGCTCCAATCTCTCCGACGCGGTCGGCGGAGCCGTCGTCGCCACAACCCTCACCGCCTCCAGCACCCTTTTCAGCGGCAACACCGCCGTGGGCGCAACCGGTGCTGCGGGCGGGGCGATCGCTTCCTCTCAGACAACGCTCACCAACGTCACCCTCTCGCGCAACGCCGCCGAGTGCGCCCTCGCTCAGCCCTTCGCTGGCGGCGTCGCCACCTACGGCCCGTCGCTCATCCGCAGCAGCATCCTGTGGAACAACACGGTCAACGGCGTCGCCGCCACATCAACATCCGACGCCGTGGCTTTCGTCCCCTTCTTCCCCATCACGTTCCGGTTCAACAACATCACCGGCCTCCCAACAGCCTTCGATGCCCTCGCCAACACGGGTGCCAACCCGCTCTTTGCCGATCCCGATGGTCTCGACAACATCGCCGGCACACCCGACGACGACCTTGGCCTCACCACCGTCAACTCAACCTGCATCGATGCGTCCGATCCCGTCGGCTGGAACAACTCCGGCCTCGACGCCCTGCAGAAACCCCGCGCCGTCAACACCCCGGCCGTGTCACCGCCGTCCGGCGCGGGCGTCTTTACCGACCGTGGCGCCGTCGAGTTCCAGGGCGATCTCCGCTGCACCCAGTACGACCTTAATGGCGACGGCAAGGTCAACACCTATGAACTCGCGATCTTCCTCTCCCGCTTTGGCCAGCGGAACGGTTGGGGGGACTTCAACGCCGACGGCCTCATCAACACCAAGGACCTCGTCCGCCTGCTCTCGGTCTTCGGCTGCTCCCGCTGGAGTTGATCCGCCGGGCTGTGGCACGCGGGTATCCTCCTGTCATGCGGCATATCGAACTCATCACCACCGGCGGGACGATCGAGAAGACGTACGACGAGATGACCGGCGAACTTGCCAACCGCAAGAGCGTGGTCGAGCGGATGCTGCGCCGGTTGAAACTCATGGAGACCGAGGTGCATCACCGGGCGCTGTTGCACAAAGACAGTTTGCTGATGACCGATGCGGATCGGGCGCTGATCGTCAAGGCGGTGCGGGCGGCGTTGAGTCTGTCGGATGGGGTCGTCGTGCTGCACGGGACGGACACGCTTTGCGTGACGGGCGAGGCGCTGTGCAAGGAACTCGCGGGGTTGGACAAACCGGTGGTGCTGACGGGGGCGATGCGGCCCTACGAGATGACGCGGTCTGATGCGCTGCAGAATCTGACGGAGTCTTTGCTGGCGGCGACGCTGCTGGGCCCCGGGGTGTATGCGGTGGCGCACGGGCGGGCGTTGAAGTTTCCCGGGGTGGTGAAGGACCGGGAGATCGGGTCGTTTCGGAGGGGGTAGGTGGGGTTGGGTGATTGACTCGTTCGCCCATTTCATGGGCGAGTTCTGTCATTGCGGTTTTCATCCAGACGCTGCGCGTCTGGCAACCATCGCAGCGCCCGCTTTGCGGGCGGGTTGAAAGCGGAGACTTGTGGACGGGAGAAGAGTCCGCTCGCTTACGCTAGGGGTTCTATTCGTTCGTGTGATGCGGACTTCGGTTGAGATCCCCGCATCTGTCCTCTGTTCGATGGCCCTCGCTTGCGCTTCGGGTTCGTTTTGGGCGGCCATCAACGAACCCGAAGCGCGAGCGAGGGCCAGCATGCCAACCGTCGCAAGAACGGAATTCGATCTGAATCCGTATGAACGTTGTGCTTCAGCGATTGCGGCGGAGGGTGAGCGCGGCGATGGGGGCGAGGAGTGATGCGGCAGCGGGGGTGGGGGTGATGGTGACGTTGTCGATGTCGAAGCGGACGGTGGTGTTGACGCCGGCGAGGCCGCCGGGGAGGACGCCGAACTGCATGCGGACGACGCTCGAGAAGATGGCGTTGAAGTTGGCGCCGGGCTCGGGGAAGTTGCTGGCGGAGTTGATGGGGAAGGTGACGGAGGTCCAGGCGCCGCCGTTGATGGAGGGGCCGAGGATGATCCAGCCGGGGGCGGCGGGTGACGAAGCGCCGGTCCAGCGCGCGAAGAGGCTCAAGGGCGCGGTGGAGTTGTGGCGGATGTCGAGGGTGACCTGGGTGGCGCCGCTGGTGATCCAGTCGCCGAAGAAGTTGCCGTTGGAGGCGTTGGTGGTGGACTGGGCGCGGAGGATGGCGGGGGTTGATTGGGCGTTGGTGCCGGCGAAGTTGAAGGTGGTGGAGGCGTAGGGGGAGTTGTCGGGGCCGCCGGTGGCGACGGCTTCGAGTGCGGCGTTGGCGCTGTTGGTCCAGTTGGCGTTGCCGGTTGAGAATGATTCGGTGAAGGGGACGGTGATGGCGTGGGTGCTGGCGGTGAGCGCGAGGAGGGCGGTGATGGCGATGGCGCGGGTGTGGTTCATGGGTGACTCTCTCTCTTTCCTGTGCTTGGTCTTCGGTCGCGCGGCGGTGTGCGTGGCCGGCGAAGGTGGAACGGATTGCGGGCGCGCTTCATGCGGCCTGCGGATGGAATGATTTGGATCCCGAGGGGGGACTCCGTGTGCGAGGAGAGGGTAGCGGTTGCGGGGCGGATGTCGAGGGTTTGTGGTCTGGAATTGGGGCTGAATGTGGGGCGGGTGGGTGCGGTTGGTCCGAGAAGATTTGGGAGTTTGGGGAACCCTGAGCATCGTCGGAACGATGCTCAGGCGTCGGGGACGTCGGGGGGTTGTTGATGTTGGGGTGTGATGTGGTGGGTGGTGCGGGTGGTGTGTCGCCCCGTTGGGGCTCATGCGTTTCGGGGGCGTGTACCGTGGGCTTCCGCCCACGGCTATTTTCTGACGGCCCTTCGGGCCTTCGGATTGGGTTGGATTTGCGTTGATCGGGCTGACGTTGATCGGGGTGGCGTTGATCTGATTGGTGTTGATCGGGGTGGCGTTGATCGGGGCGGCGTTGATCTGATTGGTGTTGATCGGTTCTGTTTTGATCGGTTCTGTTTTGATCGGTGATGCTGTGTGAAGGCTTGGGGTTCGGGATGCTCTGGCGGGGAGCACCGAAGTCCTCGGAAGGACTTCGGTGGCACGGGGCGACCTCGGCACGGCTTGTCTCGGAAGCCAAGCCGTGGCACGGGGGCTGTTTGCTTCGCAGGAGTTTGTTGGCGGCCTTGCGGGCTGGGTCAGGGTTCTTGATGAGGTGGCGGGAGTCGAGGATTTCGATGAGGGCCTGGGTGGCCGCGGGGGCGGATTGGAGGCGCTGGTGTTCGGCGCGGGTCTGGGCGATGCGGTCGAGTTGGCTCAGGGTGTGCTGGGTGTGCGGGTGGTCGTGCCAGGCGATGAACTGGGTGAGGGTGAGGTTGTGGCGTGCGGCGATCTCGGGGGCTGGATCAGTGGTGTGGAGGTAGTCTTGGAAGAGGTTTGTGAGCGTTTGTTCGGAGATGAAGTCTGGGGGTGTGGGGGTCGGGGGAGTGGTCGAGTGGTCAAGTGGTCGGGTGGTTGAGTGGGGACGTTGTTGGAGCCGGGCGGGCGTGTGGGGTGGTGCGCGCTCGGCATCGCTGTCTCCGGGGACGGAGCCAGCGGTGGCACGGGTGAGGGTGTGTGACGGCGCGTGGGCGCGACGATGGAGGGTGCCCCGGGTGTTCATGCTGGAATTGTGCGCCGGCGGCGAGAGGAGGCAAGCGCGGCGTTTGGTTGTCCCAGAAAGTTGCGCGCGCTTGCGGTCACTGCGCGTGAGATTTTTGAGTGGGGGCGTGGTTGGGGGTGGTGGAGTGTGCTCTGGAGCAGTGATGGTGTTGTGGAGTGCTGTTGTCGTCCGCCCTCCGGGCGGATGGCACTCACCTTGTTCACCAGACGCTGGCTCGAAGACTCGCGGCGCGTCTGGCAACCTTCATGGCGCCCTCCGGGCGGGGAGGGCGTGGATTTGGATTGGCGGAGCGAGCGTGGGTCAAAGGCACTGCTGTCTCCGTGGACGGAGCCAGCAGTGGCACGGGGAATGAAAAACGCCCGTCGCTGGTGCGGCGGGCGCTTTGGTTTGCGCGGGGTTGTTGTCGCTGGGCGGATCAGCCGGCGGCGCGGGTGTAGTTTTCGGGGTCTTGTTTGCCCGGGTGGGTTCGGAGGTTGCGTTGGTTGGGGGTTGGGTTGCGGTGTGCGGCGATGGCGGCGCGGGAGTTGCCGTTGGCGTTGGTGGTGGTTTGGCTGTGCCCGTTGGTGCCGTTGGCTTTGCCGAGGGTGTCGCCGGTGCAGGCGGTGTCGTCCGCGAGGGCTTCGCCGCGGAAGAACTGGGAGGGTTTTTCGTCGAGGAGTCTGGTGTTGAGTTTGCGGAGGGCCTCGACCTCGATCTGGCGGACGCGTTCGCGTGTCAGGCCGATCTCGTGGCCGATTTGCTTCAGGGTGAGCGGTTCTTTGCCGTCGAGGCCGAAGCGGAGGCGGAGGACTCTTGCTTCGCGTTCGTCGATGGCGTCGAGGAGTTTGTAGATGGTGTCGAGTTCGTCGGTGCGGAGGACGGACTCTTCGGGTCGGCCGTTGCGGGTGTCGGCGAGGGACTCGGAGAAGTTGATGGGCTGGCCGTCGTCGTCGAGCGCGTTCGAGGACGGGAGGTACATGGCGCGGCCGGCGTTGCGGATGATGCTGACCTTTTTGGCCGGCATGTCGAGGAGGTGGGCGAGTTCGTCGAGGGTGGGCTGGCGGCCGTGCTCTTCCTCGAAGCGGGAACTGACCTGCTTCCACTTGGCGATGAGTTCGACCATGTAGGCCGGGACGTGGATGGGCTGTGCGGCGTTGATGAGGGCGCGCTTGATGGCCTGCTTGATCCACCACGAGGCGTAGGTGGAGAAGCGGGCACCCTGGGCGGGGTCGAAGCCCTCGACGGCGCGGATGAGGCCGATGTTGCCCTCTTCGATGAGGTCGGTGAGGGAGAGGCCGCGGTTGGTGTAGTGCTTGGCGATGGAGACGACCAGGCGGAGGTTGGACTGGACGAGGCGCTCGCGCGCGGCGGGGCACTCGTCGTTCTTGACGGACCAGCCCAGACCCTTCTCCTCCTCGGCGTTGAGGAGGCCGATGTCGTTGATCTGGCGCAGGTAGACCTGCAGATCGGATTCGACCTCACTTCGTGCCATCAGACCCCTCCGCGGGCCGCGTGTGCGGCGGCTCGCGACGTGCGTTCAACCGTTCCGGGCGGTGGTCCCGATGCGGCACCGTTGGGCCTTGGTGGGGCGTTGGCGGTGCGAGCGGCGGGGGCCGCCGACATGCTGTGATTCTTGAGGCGTGATCCCAGCGACTCTCTCCTCGCCCAACGGCGAGCCTGGCATGATATTCTTCGCGGGTGGGCGGAACAACGGTTCCGCTTGGTGACGAAGAGCGTAGGCCTTGTTTCGGTCAATGCGATGATGGACCGGGGGGTGGAGGGTGCGGGTGGTGGAAATCCGCCGGGGGGGAGGCGGTGCAATCGGCAGGCCCGAACCGCCCGTCCGCCCTACGCTGCTTTTCGGACCCCCCGGAAGGTGCGAGTGATTCTCCGCGGGGGGCGTACGTGGAGAGGATTGAACGGCAATGACCATGGACCTGACTGAAATCCTCGAAGAATGGCCCTATGAGGGCGGGCAGATCAATGTCCGCGTCATCGAGGGGGATGATGGGGAGCCGAAGATCCAGATGCGGCTGGATTTGGGGCTTTTGCAGATGGAGGTTTCGGGGCGGCCCGATGCGCAGAGGCCGCATAACTGTGAGAGTCTGCTGGAGTATTTCGAGTCGGTTTTGGATGATTATTCAGAGGGGCGTCCGGGGCCGAGCGTGATGGATGAGGGGGATGGTTCGGACGGGGAGGGGCGGTCAGAGGGCTCGGAGGGGGGCGAGGATTTCCGCGCGCGCCGTCGGCCCAAGCGGGGCGGTGGGGGGCGCGAGAGCGAGGGGGCGGAGGGTGAGGATTTGGCCGGGCCGGTTGGCGGCGGTGAGCCTGGGGTGACTGGTGATGGGGCGGGAACGGGGGGCTCCGGTGGTGCTCCCGGTGGCGGTGGCAGCGGTCCTGCGGGTGCCGGTGGGCCGGGTGGGCCTGGTGAGATTGAGTTCACGCTGTCGGCGGATGACTGCCGGCAACTGCGTGAAGAGGCGGTGCAGTACTACCACCGGTACATCAGTCTTTTGGTGCTGGGGGATTACCAGGGTGTGCTGAGGGATACAACGCGGAACCTGCGGGTGCTGGCGTTGTGCCGGGACCATGCGGAGAACGAGGATGACCGCGAGGTGCTGGAGCAGTTCCGGCCTTACCTGACGATGATGCGGACGCGCGCGGTGGCGAGCCAGGCGATCGCTGATGGTGAGCCGAAGGCGGCGCTGTGGGTGATCGATGAGGGGCTGGAGGCTCTGCGTCAGATGTACATCGAGGCGGGGCACGAACAGGACTTCGATGCGGCGAGCGAGGTTCTGCTGCTGCGGGGGATGAAGGACGAGTTGATGAAAAAGTTGCCGGCGAGCCAGAAGTCGGAGTTGCTGAAGCGGTTGCAGGACGCGGTGATGAAGGAGAATTATGAACTGGCGGCGATTCTGCGGGATGAGTTGAAGATGTTGAAGGAGTAGGCATCAAGGCATCCAGGCATCGAGGCATCAAGTGGTGGGGGATGGAGATGCGATGGGTGGAGTGGATTCGTTGATGCGGGCTTCGTCGGCGGTGCATGTGGTGGTGCCGACGCATACGCCTCGGTATCTGGACTTTGTGTTGGTTGGTCTGGCGCGGCAGACGGTTCGGGCTTCGACGGTGGTGGTTTCGTGCGATACGGATGATGCGGCGATCGGGGAGGTGATTGCTCGGTGGGCTCCGCGGCTGGGGATGCGGGTGTGGTGGGTTCGGCGGGCGCACCACGGGGGGGAGCGGCTGTGTCAGGTTCGGAACAACGGGGTGCGGCATCTGACGCAGGGGCTTGGGATTACTTCGGGGCGGCTGGTGATTTTGGATGGGGATACGGTGGCTTCGGACTCGTGCCTGGAGGGGCATGCGCGGATGGGGCAGCGTGCGGATTTGGTGTATCCGTTCCGGGTGGATGTGTCGGAGGAACGATCGGCGGCGATTTCGGCGGAGGGGGTTTTGTCAGGGGCGGATGTGCTGACAGTGTCGGCTGAGGATGCGCTGAAGTTGGAGCGGCGGCATCGGCGGTACCGGCGGCAGTTGTTCATGCGGCGGATCGGACTGGGGCCGGCGCACAAGCCGAAACTTTTGGGGGGGCATTTTTCGGTCTCGCTCGAAACGTACGTTCGCCTGAACGGGTTTGATGAGCACTACCAGGGGTGGGGATTCAAGGACGATGAGTTCGCGTACCGGGCCGCGCGGCTCGGGGTGGGGTGTGTGGTGGGCGTGCGCGATTTGATTGTGTTCCACCTGTATCACCGGACGCGGCAGGGGGCGGGGCGGATGGCGGACTTGCCGACGGCGGCGCGGTTTCGGGAGCGGGCTTCGCTGCCGCTGGTGGCGGAGCATGGGATTGAGAGGCCGATTGAGCAGAGCCCGGTGGAGGTTTCGGTGTTTGGGTGAGGGAGAGGCGGAATCCGGGTCGTGGTTTGATTGCGCGGGGTTCAGCGTTCCTCTGCCCCTGCCGGGGCAGTGCCAAGAATCAAGGTCTTCCACGGGCTGGTCGGCGAAGCGCCGCCTGCGCCCGTGGCTACAATCCCGCGCCCCTTCGGGGCGAACAGCCATACGGATTCCGATTGTAGTTCGCGCGTGCAGCGGCTCCTGTGGTGGCCCTCGCTTGCGCTTCGGGTTCGTTCAGGCGACCGTTGACGAACCCGAAGCGCAAGCGAGGGCCATCGATCGAACTGAGGACGGAAGCGCGGATTTTTAACAGAGTCCGCATTAGGGGCGATGGCCGAGTGCGAGAAACCCGTGGTGTTCAGAGGCACGCGCTCGCGGAGGCAGATCTACCGAAGAGCAATGGATTCGAGGATGGTTTGTGCGGCGGAGGCGGCGCCGTCGTGGGCCATGGCTGGGGCGAGGGTTGCTGCTCGGGATTTCATTTGTGGTGAGTCGAGGATGGTGCGGAGTGCGGTGGTCAGGCGTGCGGCGTTGAGGCGGTTTGCGGGGAGGGTGAGGGAGGTGCCGAGGCGTTCGCAGCGGGCGGCGTTGTCGAACTGGTCGTGGGAGTGGGGGACGATGAGGGTGGGCTTGCCGGCGCGGAGGCCTTGGGCGGTGGAGCCGATGCCGCCGTGGTGGACGTTGATGGCGCAGCGGGGCATGAGTTGGGAGAAGGGGGCGTAGGGGATGGTGATGATGGCTTTGGTTTGGCTTTGGGTTGAGTCGTTGGTTTGTGTGTGTGTCGCCCCTTCGGGGCTGGAAGTCGAGTTGCGGTTAACCGGGGGTTCCGCTCGCCCCCTTTGGGGGCTCGCTTCGCCCCCGGCAACGGGCTGCCAGCCCTCCGGGCCTGAGAGGGAGGGTTGCGGAGAGGAGTTGGGTTGGTTCTGTTGTGGGGCGGTGCTTCCGCGGCCGACGAGGAGGACGGCGCGCTGATTGAGTGCGGTCGCGGCTTTGGCGGCGTGTTCGTAGAAGCGGCCGGGGTCGTGGACGGTGGCGGTGCCGAGGGAGAAGAGGATGGGCGGTGGGCCGGCGTTGAGGAAGCGTTCGAGTTCGTCCCTTTGGGGCCAAGTTTTGTTGGCTTGGTCGTAGAAGGGGAAGCCGCAGATTGCGGCTTGTGTGGGGTCGTCGGGCATGGGGGCGCGGAAGGCCTGTGCCCAGAGGCCGAGGGAGCGGGCTCCGCCGCGGGTGACGTTTTCCCAGTGGTTTTGGATGGGTGGGAGGTTTCGTGCGGCGCGGTCGGCGTTGAGAGGCCTTTGGATGAGTGAGCGCATGGTGCGCGTGCCCATGAAGCGGACGAAGCGCCACCACCACAGAGGCGGGTTGTGTTTGCCGGGGCCGATGGGGACGGTGCAGCAGGGTTCGTGGCGGCTCATCCACAGGACAGGGGAGAGCGGCATGCTCATCCACGGGATGCGGTGCTGGTCGCAGACGGCCGACGCGCCGAGGCACAGCGGGTGGACGATGACGGCGTGGGGTTTGAATTCGTGGATGATCGCCTGCAGACGGGCCTGGGCTTCGGGGACGCGGGGGAGGACGACGTCGCGGAAGAGTTTGGGTCCGGCGACGAGGGGCTTGTGCATCCAGGGGTTTTGGCGGATGAAGTCGGCGACGTCGACGAGTTCGCCGGAGGCGTGGAAGCGGAGGCCTTCGGACTCGATCTCGTGTTGGAAGTAGGGGTTGGTGGAGATGACCGGCTGTGCTCCGCGGACTTTGAGTGCGAGGGCGACGGCGATGAAGGGGTGGATGTCGCCGTGGGAGCCAGCGGTGCAGAGGATGATGCGGGGTTGTGTGTCGGTCATCGTGCGGCGGCGGCGTGTTTGCGTTGGAGGGCGATGAGTCCGGCGCGGCCGCCGAGGGCGGCGTAGGCGGCGGAGAGCATGATGGCGATGACGGCGGCGTAGGGGAAGAGCCAGTTGGGGGCGTACCAGGCGGTGAAGTCTGCGGAAACGGGGGGCGTGTTGATGAAGATGCTGGCGAGGAAGGTGGCGGACATGGTGAGGAGGCCGTACTTGATGAGCGCGATGGCGTAGCCGATGCCGAGGATGGCGCCGAAGATGAGGGCGTAGCGGGCGGAGTCGAAGTCGGCGGCGATGAGGGTGCTGCCGATGATCCAGAGGATGATGAGGGCCCACTTGTCGCTGCGGAGGAGCCAGCGGAGGCCGACCATGACGATGGTCATGACCATGGGGACGAAGACGGCGTTGCTGAGGGCTTGGAGCGCGGTGGAGAGGGATTCGCGGGGGCCGCCGAGCCAGTTCCAGTTCGGGAGCAGCGGTGCGGAGGGGACGGCGCCGAAGAGTTCCGGGAGTGTTGCTGCGGCGTTGGCGGCGACGGCGGCGAGGGCGGCGATGAGTCCGCCCATGAGGATGTCGCGTCCGACGAGGGGATCGGCGGGCTTGCCTGAGATGAGTCGTGTCCAACTGATGACGGCCCAGGGGGCAACCCTGCGGATGTAGGGTTCGAGGGCCATGTAGAGGAGCCAGGCGAAGATGGCCTTCCAGACGGCGCGGGCCATGACCTCGGGGCGCATGCCGATGAGGACGATGCGTGCGGGATCGATGACGGGGACGATCATCATGAGCCAGGTGGCGATGAGGACGAAGATCGCGAGCCGCCACGCGCCGCGGCGGTCGCCTCGGCCGGTGCGGACGTGGCGCCAGGCCAGGAGGGGGCCGGCGGTGACGGCGAAGAGGTAGGTGCCGGTATCGAGCCATTGTCCGGCCTGCGAGACAAGGCCGGTGGGCGTGCCCGGGGCGGTGTGCCAGGCGGCGACGATGGTGAACAGGACGGGTTGGCCCTCGAAGGAGGCGGCCTCGACGCGGATTGGGATGGGGGAGAAGGGGGGCTCGGTGGGCCAATCGCCGATCCATGCTTCGCGGTTGTCGGTGCCGATGGTGGCGAGGAGTCGCGGCGGGGCCGGTGCGAACTTGGTTGGGTCGATGCCGGCGGCGCGGAAGAAAGGTGCCCAGTCGGGCTTGGCTCTGGTGGGTGTGGGCGCGGGGGCCTGGGGATCGACGGGTCGCTTGGCGATGATGGGGAAGGCGCGGAACTCGAGGAGGCGGCCCGTGGTGTCGAGCCACATCAGGCTGGAGCCTCGGGCGATCATGGGCGGGTCGGACGCGGTGGGGCGGGTGGTGTTGGTGTCGGTGGGGATCAACTGGCTGGGCGAGGTGCGGTGCCAGAAGAGGGCGCCCGAGGGGCGGCCGGTGGTGAGCGATTCCCAGCGGTCGGGGGATTTCAGACGGTTGTCGATGTCGCGGATGACCTGCTGGTTGGAGGCGAAACCGCAGGCGGAGGCGGCGTCGGGCGGCGGTGGGGCGACTTCCTGGAGGAATTCGTTGGCCTTGGCGCGGAGGACTTCGGTGGAGAGGTTGAAGGGCGTGCGGCGGACCATCGTGCTGTGGTCTTTGAGGAGCACGAGGGCGGCGAGGGCGGCGAGGAGCGCGGCGAGGCAGGTGAGGACGAACTTCGGGGTGGAGGCTTCGGTGCCGCCGGAGGCGGCGACCATTTCGGGGGTCGGGGTTTCGCCGGCGGCGAGTGCGGCGGCGAGGGGGTCGCCTCCGGGGAGGGCGGCGGAGACGGCGAGGGCCGAGGCGGGGCGGAAGGCGGGGTCTTTTTCGAGGCAGCGGAGGATGACGCGCTCGGCGAGCGGGTCGATGTCCTGGATGTGTGTGGAGGGGCGGGCGGGGTCGGTGGAGGCGTGAAGGCTTCGGAGTTCGGTGAGGTTGGCGGCGCGGAAGACGGGCTTGCCGGTGAAGAGTTCGTAGAGGACCAGGCCCAGGGCGTAGATGTCGGAGCGGACGGAGACGCCCTGGCCGTTGAGTTGCTCGGGGGCCATGTAGGTGGGCGTGCCGGCGCTGATATCGCCGGAGGCGATGATGTCGGCGAGGGGGCCGGCGATGCCGAAGTCGGTGAGGCGGGCGCGGCCTCGGCCGTCGAGCATGATGTTCGAGGGTTTGATGTCGCGGTGGACGACGCCCTGTTCGTGTGCGGCGGCCAGGCCGGCGCAGAGTTGGCGTGCGACTTCGAGGGCTTTGTCGCCGGGGAGGCGGCCGATGCGGCGAAGGAGCGAGCCGAGGTCTTCGCCGTCGATGAACTCCATGGCGAGGAAGATCAGCGGCGGTTCGCCGGGCTTGTTGATGGTGTGGGCGTCGTAGACGCGGCAGACGTTGGGGTGGCTGACCTGGCGGGTGACGCGGACCTCGTCGAAGAGTTTCTGGACGCGGTCGGGGTCGGCGGCGAGTGCGGGTGGGAGGAACTTGAGGGCGACGGTCTGGTTGAGGGTGAGGTCGTCGGCGCGGTAGACCTCGCCCATGCCGCCTTTGCCCAGCAGGCTGGTGATGCGGTAGCGGTCGGCGACGACTTCGCCGGGGGTGAATCGGGCTTGGGAGGTGGTGGTGCCCCAGCGGGTGGTGGTGGGGGTGGGGGGGAAGGCGGGGGTTGTGGGGTGGTTGGGCTGGTGGATCGGGCGTGGGGAGGGGGCGTCGGCGGTGACGCCGCTGAGGGTTTGTTCTGGTTGGTTGAGGGGCGTGGCGCAGCGTGCACAGAACTTTGCGTCTTGTGGGGAGGTTTGGCCGCATTTGGGGCAGCGGGGCATTGGGGGGGAGTGTAGTTGGGGGTTTGGGTTTGGTGGGTGGGTTGCGTGCGTTCGTCCGCCCTCCGGGCGGTGGGATCAAGGGTGAGTGACCAGAGGCTTGCGGCATCGCCTTTGGCGAAGCCGCTGCGCTTCTGGCAACGGTCGTGGCGCCCTCCGGGCGCGGGTTGTTGATTGGGCTGGGGAGCACGACTTTGCTGGGGCAGCAAAGTCGTGGCACGTTCTGAGCGCGCCGGTGAAATGAAATGGGGCACGCTTGGGAGCGTGCCCCTTGGTTGGTTGTTGGATGCGGGACGCGGGTGGAGTTCAGCGTGACTTCGAGACGGTGAAACCGGAGACGAGTTGTTCGAGTTCCTGGGCTCTGCCGCTGAGGTTCGCGGCGACGGTGGCGGCGCGTTTGGCGCCGTCGCTGCATTCCTGGCCGGCCTGGGAGATGAGGGTGACGTTGCGGCCGATTTCTTCGCAGGCGGAGGTCTGTTCCTGGGTGGCGGAGGCGATGGACTCGATGATCATGGCGACGCTGCCGGTGCCGTCGCAGATGGTGCCGAGGGAGGTGCCGGCCTGTTCGGCGAGTTTGACGCCGACGGCGACGCGTTCGGTGACGCCCTTCATGGAGTTGACGGCGGAGCCGGTGCCCTCCTGGATGGCCTTGATGGAGGTGGCGACTTCGCCGGTGGCCTTGGTGGTGCGGTCGGCGAGTTTGCGGACCTCGTCGGCGACGACGGCGAAGCCTCGGCCGTGCTCGCCGGCGCGGGCGGCCTCGATGGCGGCGTTGAGGGCCAGGAGGTTGGTCTGGTCGGCGATGTCGTTGATGACCTCGATGATGCGGCCGATCTCGTCGGACTGGGTGCCGAGTTCGGCGATGCGGGTGCTGGAGGCGGCGACCATCTCGGAGATGGAGCGCATGTGGTCGAGGGTTTTGGCGACGACCTCGCCGCCGGTCTGGGCGTCCTTGCCGGCGTTGCCGGACATCTTGGAGGCTTCGACGGCCTTGCTGGCGACCTCGCCGATGGACTGGTTGGATTCGAGGACGGCGGAGCCGACGCCCTCGGTCTGCCTGCTCTGGGTGTCGATGGCGCGGGCGACGGTCTCGGAGGATTCGAGGATCTCGCGGCAGCCTTCGACGACGGAGTGGCTGCTGTGAGAGACCTTGGCGATGATGGCGTCGAGGGTGGCGATGATGGCGTTGAACTTGGCGCAGAGGGCGGCGAGTTCGTCGTTGGTTTCGGTGTTGAGGCGGCGGGTCATGTCCATCTTGCCGCCCTCGCCGATGGAGGCGACGCCCTGTTCCATGCGGCGGATGGGGTTGATGATGGAGGTGGCGATGAGCCAGCCCAGGACGCCGACGAAGAGGCCGATGCCGCCGCCCAGGGCGTACATGGAGGTGGTGCGGGTGGAGAGTGTTTCGGCGGCGGTGGTTTCGAGGGCTTTGGAATCGCGGGTGGCGAGTTCGACGCTGCGGTCGATGGCGGTGCGGTGGCGGGTGTAGGCCTCGAGCATGGGGCCGCCCAGGACGGCGCGGGCGGTTTCGAGGTCGTTCTTCTTGACCGAGGGGAGGAACTGCTCGTCCATGGCCTTGAAGAACGCCACGGCGGGCTCGTAGGCGTCGCGGGTGAGCGCGGTCTTCAGTTCGCCCGTCGGGAGGGCGTTGTTCCAGAAGGTGTGGCGGTCGTTGAATTCCTTTTCGAGGGACTCGGCCCGCGCGATGAGTTCACTCTGGCGGGTGGGGTTGTCGCAGTCTCCCAGGAGGTGGGCGACGAGGTGGGCCTCGATGATGAACTGGGGCGGGGGGAGGATGTCGGCGAGGAGGTCTTTGTTGGTGGAGATCTCGGCGTAGACCGGGCCGCCGACCTTGACCTTGTCGAGGGTGGAGTAGGCCACGGCACCGAAGGCCCCCAGGCCTGCGACGAAGAGGGCGACCAGGAGCATGAGTTTGGTGACGATTCGGAGGCGTGAGAGTCCGAGCATGGCGGATGACCCCTTCTGTTGCGGGACGCGGTACAGATCGATTCCCCGAGAGTGCTTGCGGCACCACCGCCCGGAGCGTGGACTCCCATCGGTAGGAATCGGGGGTGCGCGGAGTTCATGCGGCCATCCCCGTTTCAAATCATGGGATTCCCTGCCGGCTTGAGCGTGTTATCAGGCGTTCCCTACACTCCGCCCCATGTCCAGCACCAGCCCATCGTCGACCGTCGTGAACACGCCCTGCGTTCTGGTGATCCGGGACGGGTGGGGTCGGAACCCGCACCCGGAGCATGACGCGTTCAATGCCGTGAAGTTGGCGAAGACGCCGGTGGCGCACCGGTTGGAGCGCGAGTACCCGACGACGCTGATCAAGACGTGCGGGATGGACGTGGGGCTGCCCGAGGGGACGATGGGCAACAGCGAGGTGGGGCACCAGAACATCGGGGCGGGCCGGATCGTGGACCAGGAGAGCGTGCGGATCACGCGGGCGTGCCGGGACGGTCGGATCGCGCAGAACGAGGCGCTGGTGGGGGCGATCGGCGGGGCGGTGAAGAGCGGCTCGATGGTGCATCTGCTGTGCATCTGTTCTGATGCGGGGGTGCATGGGCTTTTGGAGCACCTGTTCGCGGTGATGGGGGTGTGCAAGAAGTTGGGCGTGGATGCGCGGCGTGTGGCGCTGCACCTGTTTACTGATGGGCGGGATACGGGGCCGTTCACGGGGCTCGGGTTTGTGTCGCAGGTGGAGGCGGAGTGTGTGCGGCAGGGGGTGGGGACGGTGGCGAGCGTGATCGGGCGGTACTGGGCTTTGGACCGGGATTTCCGTTGGGAGCGGGTGCATCGGGCGTTTGCGTGTTTGACTGGGCGGGAGGCCGCGGCGCACGGCGTGCGCGCGGAGGCGGCGGCGTCGGCGGCGGTGAAGTGGGGGTATGAGAACGTGATGGGGGAGACGATGAAGGGGGACGAGTTCACGCCGCCGACGATGGTGGGGGTGGATGAGGCGGAGCGTGCGCGGACGCGGATCAAGGACGGGGACGCGGTGGTGTTTGTGAACTACCGCGGGGATCGGCCGCGTGAGATCGTGTCGGCGTTCGTGCTGCCTGATGCGGAGTGGGCGAAGGTGAAGGCCTCGCCGGACTCGGGTGCGGTGGGGTTTGTTCGCGGGGCGAAGATGAAGCTGGATTTCGTGTGCATGTCGGCGTATTCGGAGGCGCTGGTGCCGTATGTGCGGGTGGCGTTCCCGAAGCCGGCGAAGATGGTGGATATTGCGGGGGAGTTTGTCTCGAAGTGCGGGCTGCGGCAGTTCCGGTGCGCCGAAACGGAGAAGTTCCCGCACGTGACGTTCTTCTTCAATGACTACCGCGACGAGCCGTTCGCGGGCGAGACGCGGGAGATCATCCCCAGCCCGAAGGTGGCGACGTACGACATGCAGCCGGAGATGAGCGCTCGGGGGATCTGTGATGCGGTGCTGCGGCGGCTTGCCGCTGCGGATTGTGAGCCGTTCATCGTGGTGAACTTTGCCAATGCCGACATGGTGGGGCACACGGGCAGTCTCCCGGCGGCGATCAAGGCGTGTGAGACGGTGGATGGGTGTGTCGGGAAATTGGTTGAGGCGACGTTGAAGCGCGGGGGATCGCTGATCGTGACGGCGGACCACGGGAACGCGGAGCAGATGTTTGATCCCGAGACGGGCTCGCCGCACACGGCGCACACGGTGTACGACGTGCCGTTGATCGTGGTGGGGGAGAGGTTCAAGGGGCGTCGGTTGAAGAAGGAAGGGGAGGGGCGGTTGGCGGACGTGGTGCCGACGATGCTGGACATGATGGGGCTGAAGAAGCCGGTGGAGATGACGGGGGAGAGTTTGTTGGCTGGTTAGGGCGACGGCTTGGCCGATGTGTGATTCGCCCGACCGTTTCACGGTTGGTGGTGTTCTTGGGCGGCGTTCCAGCGGCTTTGCCGCTGGCAACTATCGATCCGCCCGCTTCGCGGGCGAAGAGGTTGAGATGGCCGGACGCGGGGTTGTCGGGATTGCGCTGAAGTCCATCGCCCCCCCGGATGGACTTCGGTGGCGAGGGCGCGGGGATTTGTCGCCGCTCAAGAGCACTGTTGTCCGAGGACGGCCAACAGTGGCACGGCACTGGGCACGTCGGATCGGGGAGCATGGCTTGTCGAGGACGTCAAGCCGTGGCACGGTCTGAGTTCACCCCTACAATCCGGACTCTTTCTGACACCTCTTTTCGAGCGATGCCGCCCCATGTCCACTTCCAGCCATTCCGTTGCCCGTGGTTCTTCCGGTCGTCCTGCGCACAAGACCGCGGCGCAGGTTCGGCAGGACTTCATTGATTTCTTTGTCGAGCGTGCGGGGCACCGGTTTATCCCGTCGTCGCCGGTGGTGCCGCACGATGATCCGACGTTGATGTTCGCCAACGCGGGGATGAACCAGTTCAAGCCGTTGTTTCTGGGGAACGTGCGGCCGGGGTCGTCGCTTGAGGGGCTGACGCGGGCGGTGAACTCGCAGAAGTGCATCCGGGCGGGCGGGAAGCACAATGACCTGGACGATGTGGGCAAGGACGGGTATCACCACACGTTCTTCGAGATGCTGGGGAACTGGTCGTTCGGCGATTACTTCAAGGCCGAGAGCATCCAGTGGGGGTGGGAACTTCTGACGCAGGTGTGGGGGATTGATCCGGGCCGGTTGTATGCGACGTATTTCGAGGGGAAGAAGGAGCAGGGCCTGGAGCCCGACCGCGAGGCGTACGACCTGTGGCGGCGGCATTTGCCCGCCGGGCACATCATCCCGGGGAACATGAAGGACAACTTCTGGGAGATGGGCGACACGGGGCCGTGCGGGCCGTGCTCGGAGATTCATTATGACGGGCGGAGCGACGAGGAGCGGGCCAAGGTGCCGGGCGACACGCTCGTGAACCAGTCGCACGGCGAGGTGATCGAGATCTGGAACCATGTGTTCATCCAGTTCAACCGTGAGGCGGGTGGGAAACTTGTTCCCTTGCCGGCGAAACACGTTGACACGGGGATGGGCTTGGAGCGCGTGGTGCGGGTGCTGCAGGGGAAGAACAGCAACTACGACACGGACGCGTTCACGCCTTTGTTTGAGGCGATCCAGCGCATCTGCAAGGCCGCGCCTTACGGTGGCAACTGGGACAGCCAGGCCGATACGGCGTACCGCGTGATCGCGGACCATGTTCGGACGCTGACGTTTGCGATCACCGACGGGGCGGAGCCTTCGAATGAAGGGCGCGGGTATGTGCTGCGCAGCATTCTGCGCCGCGCGGCGTACTACGGGCGGCAGGGGTTCGGGATCACCGAGCCGTTCGTGCATCTGCTGGTGCAGACGGTGGTGGACACGATGGGGCCGTTTTTCCCGGAGCTCAAGAAGGACCCGCAGCATGTGGCGAAGGTCATCCGGGACGAGGAGGAGGCGTTCGGGCGGACGATCCGCACCGGGATGGAACTCTTCGACAAGGCGGCGAGTGGAAAGCAGCAGGTTGCCGCCGAGGATGCTTTCAAACTCCACGACACCTATGGGTTCCCCATCGGCCTCACGCAGCGCATGGCCGAGGACCGCGGGATGACGGTGGATGTTGCGGGCTTTGGCGTGCTGATGGAGCAAGCGCGGGAACTGGCGCGCTCGGGTGGCAAGGACGATGAATCGTCGAAACTGCTGCTGGGGACCAGTGCGATTGCGCGGCTGAAGGCGCTCAATGCCAAGCCGACGGATGATTCGGACAAGTTCCATGGGCGGAATGTTCGGGCGCGGGTCGCCGCGATCTGGAACGGGCACGACTTCGATGAGTCGCTGCACGCTTCGAACACGCGGCCGACGGACCGGTTCGCGATTGTGCTGGACAAGACGTGTTTCTACGCCGAGATGGGCGGGCAGGTGGCGGACACGGGGCACATCGCCGCCGTCATGGGCGGGGCCACTGATTTTGTGGTGGAGTCCGTGAAGAACTGCGGCGGGTACATTGTTCACATCGGGCAGATGAAGAAGGGGGATCTGAAGGTTGGGATGAACGTCGAGGCGCGGCTGGATTCGGCGCACCGGTCGGCGGTGGCTTCGAATCACACGGCGACGCACTTGTTGAATCTCGCGCTGCGGGCGACTTTGGGCGACAAGGTGGACCAGAAGGGTTCGCTTGTGGCGCCGGAGCGGCTGCGGTTTGATTTTTCTTCGCCGGGGGCGATGAACGAGGCGCAGTTGGAGGCGGTGCAGTCGCGGGTCCGGGCGGAGATTGCGCGGGACTTGCCGGTGCACGCCGAGGTGACGGCGCTGGCTCCGGCGAAGGGGATCAGCGGGCTTCGCGCGGTGTTCGGCGAGGCGTACCCGGACCCGGTGCGGGTGGTCTCGATCGGCGCGACGGTCGCCGAGATGCTGGGGAACCCTTCGAGCGAGCGGTGGCGCGAGCACAGCATCGAGTTCTGCGGCGGGACGCATGTTTCGGCGACGGGCGAGATCGGCTCGTTTGTTTTGGTCGGTGAAGAGGCCGTGAGCAAGGGCGTGCGGCGCGTGACGGCGCTGACGGGTGATTCGGCGAAGGCGGCCGATGCGCTGGCCGAGGGGCTGTCGGCGCGGGTCCGCGGGGCGGGGGAGTTGAGTGATGCTTACCTGCCTGCGGAGGTTGGCGCGCTGGCGACGGAGATTGATCGGGCCGAGATCGGGCTGGTGCGCAAGGGCGAACTGCGGAAGTTGCTTGCCGTGTTGCAGGAGCGGGTGAAGCAGGCGAACAAGGCCGCGGCGGGGGCGGGGCGCGAGAAGGCTGTGGCGGCGGCGCGGGAGATCGGCGAGAAGGCCAGCGGCGCGGTGATCGTCGAGATGATGCCCGCCGGCAGTGACCGCGAGGCGATGCTGGCGGGGCTGCAGGTGGTGCAGTCGAAGCACGCGGAATCCGCCGTGATGCTGCTGAGCGCCGACGAGGTGGAGAAGAAGGTGACGATCGTGGCGAGCGTGCCGGCGGGGCTGGTGGCCAAGGGGCTGAAGGCGGGCGACTGGGTGCGCGAGGCGAGCGTGGCGGTGGGCGGCAAGGGCGGCGGGCGGCCCGATGCGGCGCAGGGCGGGGGGAGTGATGTTTCGAAGGTGAGTGAGGCGGTGAAGATTGCGGTGGCGTTTGCGGGGGGGAAGGTGTGAGTTTTGGGCGGCGTGCTCACGTCTGCATGAGCATGTGGGACCGCCGGTGGTTCGACATGCTCACGAGGACGTGAGCATGCCACCCGGAACAAGCGGCAACCCGCGATTCATGCGGGGATTGCCCCGTCCGACCATGCCCGCTATCATCCCCTCCCCGTTTCCCCGCGGCTGTGGCGGAACTGGCAGACGCGCTAGATTCAGGTTCTAGTGGGTTCACACCCTTGGAGGTTCGACTCCTCTCAGCCGCACTTTGAATGAGCGACCGCCCCGGCTTTGTCGGGGCGGTTGTGGTTTTGGGGGTGGGGATGCCGGGGTCGCACGGGAGGCGTCGTGCGGAGTTTGTGTCGCCCTTTCAGGGCTTTGGTCTTGTTGCTTGCCTACCGGGGGTTTCGCTCGCCCCCTTTGGGGGGCTCGCTCCACCCCCGGCTATGTTCTGGCGGCCCTTTGGGCCTGTCGGAGGGCCAATCTTTCAGTCGGGGATCGGGTGCCGGGGTACGGCGTCTTCGGCGTGCCCCGAGGACTTGAAGCGCGTTTGAGAGCGGGGCACGCCCAGAGCGGCGTACCCCGGCACCCGGCCCCGAGAGTTAGCACGGGCGATCAGGATCGTGGCGTGCCCAGAGCGGCATAGCCCGGCTCCCGACTCACCGTTTTGCTCGCTTGCTCCCACTCCGTGAATGAGGGCAACTCATGGCGCCGCAGTTTCACCGACTCGTATGCAATGCCATTGCGTTGGGCAAAGTGCTTCGCATGCCGAATCAATAGCGGGTACAGCCCCGTCGCCTTGATCGTGATCACCGGAATCGGTTCGATTCCGCCGTCCCCATGAACGAGCAATTGGAGCTGGATCAGGTTCGCCAAGAGTCGATTCGCCTCGTGCCGTTTCCAATCCGAATCGGCAAACATCACCGCAGAAACAAGCCGAACGCCATGCGCTCGGTCTCGGCTGATCTGCAACCTCGGCGCGCCGTCGATGTCAAAGACGTCGACTTCGCGCGGACCCACCGAGATCAGGGTCCGGTCCGACAGGCGATCCTGGTTCATCAGAAAATGTGCCACGAATCCAGCGGACACAAGTATCATCGTCGCACTGATGAGGCAGCCAAAGATACCCATGATCAGTACTGTGTTGCCAGCACTGACTGGCTGTTGACGACCGTGGATGGTCATCCAGATGGAGAGGCCCAGAAACAACGCACCCGTGAGTAAGATCCCCAGATGCAACGCAACCGAGAACTGTTGCCACATCAAGGTTACTCTTGCGTCATGGCTCGGCGACCTCACGCTTCCGTAGACGGGTCGGGGGTCTGGCAGTAGTTCAGCGGGTGGTGTTGCCATTGGGGGGCCAGCGGGTGGCATGCCCCGTCCGCGTGGGCATGTCGTTGTCCTTGAGCCACCTGCTCTCGAAGACGAGAGCAGGCCACCCGACGCAGTTCACCTGACCAAAACCGGGGTGCTCACAGCAGCGGGTTCTTCGCCCCATGCGTGTACTCGCGGGTGGGTGAGAGATTGGGCATCGGCTCGGCGTAGACGTCGGTGTACAACTCGCTGAGTTCCGGCACGGGCGACGCCTCGGCGAAGTCCACGCTGGCGCGCACGGCGTCGCGCACCTTGGTCTGCATCGCCTGGTAGTCCGCTTCGGTCAGGGCCTTGCGTTCGTTGAGGAGGTAGTTGCTCAGGAGCATGACCGGGTCGCGTTCCTGGTAGGCGGCGACTTCTTCCTTGGTGCGGTACTTCTGCGGGTCGCTCATCGAGTGGCCCTGGTAGCGGTAGGTTTTGAGGTCGACGAAGCCGGGCTTCTGCTTTTCGCGGCACTCGTCGGCGTAGGGCTTGAACTGGTCGTAGAGCGACATGACGTCCATGCCTTCGATCTGGATGCCGTCGATGCCGTAGCCGGCGGCTTTGAGGCAGAGGTTGTGGGCCATGGTGGTGCCGCGTTCGATGGCGGTGCCCATGGAGTAGCCGTTGTTTTCGACGATGAAGATGACGGGGAGGCTGTAGAGGCCGGCGAGGTTGAGGGCTTCGTGGAAGCAGCCCTGGTTGAGAGCGCCGTCGCCGAGGTAGGCGAGGCAGACTTTCTTGGGGCCGGTTTTGAGGACTTCCCACTCGTACTTGGCGGCGAAGGCGAGGCCGGCGCCGAGGGCGGTTTGGGCACCGACGATGCCGTGACCGCCGAAGAGCCAGTTGGGCTTATCGAACATGTGCATCGAGCCGCCCTTGCCCTTGGCGCAGCCGGTGGCTTTGCCGAACATCTCGGCCATGCAGGCTTCGGGTGACATGCCGCGGGCGAGGGCGTGGCCGTGGTCGCGGTAAGCGGTGACGACGGGGTCGGTTTTCTCGATGGCGGCGAAGGGGCCGACGACGCAGGCTTCCTGGCCGATGTAGATGTGGCAGAAGCCGCCGATCTTGGCCTGCTGGTAGGCGGCCATGGTTTTGAGTTCGAACTCACGGATGAGCATGAGGTCGTGGAGCCACGACTTGAGGGTTTCGACGGGGAGTTTGGCCGAGAGGGTGTAGGGGGCCTTGCCGCCGACGGGGGTTGGGGAGCGGTAGAGGTTGCTGTTGGCGGCGGCCGGTTTGGAAGACATGGTGGTCATGGTCGTCACTGTGAATCCTCGGGGCAAACTTGAGGTTGGCGTGCGGGGAGGCGGGGGGAGGGGGTGACATCCCGGCCAAAGGGCAAACGCGAGGGTTTCGGGTTGGAGATGTGGGGCGTGGGGAGTATAGCGGGGTTGGTTGGTGAAACGCTTTATCTGGGGTGGCTTTGTTCGGGGTCGGGGGGTGGGGTGGGGGGTAGGGCGGGGGCGGCTCTCGTCGGGAGGAAGTCGTGGTTCGGGTGGGGTAATTTTTGAGATAGTTCCTCGTCAACACCGGATTCCCCTTGACGGGGTGGTGGTTTGGGGTCAATCTGAATATTGAAGGAAGGACCGTCCCTGAGAACTTCGGATCGTTGGTGTCGGCGCGAGACCAAGCGGTGTCGCCCGCGTGGTTGTGTTTTGCTCGCGGCTCATGGGGGCCGCAGTCTGGATGCAGCCCGACGACGCCTTTGGCCCGTGGTTTTCTCTCTCGGTCGCTGCCGGGCACCTGTGCTGCCCGGCGATACGACTCGGGCTGTTTCTTGAGTAGGAGGAAACACGATGAAAGTCTCATTGCTCGCTGTGGCGTTGTGCGCGTTCGCGGGTTCCGCGATGGGTGGCAACCCGGTTGTTTCGCAGCCGCCGGACATCGGCGGTGGCGGGTTCTTCTCCGACGGCGTGCCGGGGCAGTTCTATGACCAGTTGATCGGGGACAACTTCACGCTCGGTTCCGCGACGGGCGTGAGCGGCATCACTTGGTGGGGGGGTTCGGAGTTCTTCGACTTCCCCGACCTGACCAACATGCAGAGTTTCCAGTTGCAGATCTACGCCGATGCGGGCGGGCTGCCCGGTGCCAGCCTGCTGTCGCTGAGCGTCGCCACGGCGCTGACGAACCCCACCATCGTGGGCGTCGGCATCAACGGCGAAAACGTGTACCGCCAAGAAGTTTCGTTCGGCACGCTGAATCTCGGGCCGGGCAACTACCACCTTTCCATCGGCGCGACGCTGGTCAACGGCTTCGGTGATGCGTGGGTGTGGAACAGTTCGGTTGCCGGTTTCGGCGATTCGTTCTCGGCCCGGTTCAATCCCGACAGCACCGGCCCGTGGCAGAACGTCGCCGGACTGGGCGACCTGGCGTTTGAGATCAACGCGATCCCGGCCCCCGGCGCGGCCAGCATGCTTGGCCTCGCGGGCATCGCCGCGCTGCGTCGTCGGCGCTGAGCGATTTGCTTTGACATTTGATCTGGTTTGAGCAGAACCAGTAAACGTGGATATCAAGGCCCGCGTACACGATCCCCGTGTACGCGGGTTCTTTCTTGGCGCTGAAGGTTGCGGCGGGTGGGTGTGGGTGGGGCGGTTGAGGGGTGTTGGGCTACACTGCGTGCGTGCCACCTCCAAGAAAACCGTCGCGTCAAGGTACCGGTCGTCCCGGGCGTTCTGGGCCTCCGTCTGGGGCGGGGGGGCGTTCTGGACCCGGTGGGGGGGCGGGTGGGGGGGCGAATGGTGGTCCGGGCGCTCGGAAAAGCGGGCCGGGCCGGGGGTTTGGGGATGGGGCGCGTGGGGGCGGTGGGGGCGGACCCGGTGGGCGGGACGGGGGGAGAGATCGTGATCCCGCGGGCCCTCGGTTGGCTCGCGGTGGACCGGGCGGGGGCAGTGGATTTGGTCGTGGGCCTCGGCCGTTGACGCGTGGGGCGGGGACGCCGACGCAGGCTCCGCCTCGCAATGCCGGGCGGCCGGCGACGGCGCGGGACCGGGTGCATCGATTGCTGGCGAAACAGATCAAGAAGTTCCCTGATCTGGAGATCGCGGAGTTGGATACCGAGGGGTTGGAGCCGCGGGACGCGGCGCTGGCGCACGCGATCTATGACACGGTGATCCGGCGGTGGCTCACGATTGTGCATCTGTTGGAGTTTTCGCTCGAGGTGCCGTGGGAGGAGATGAACCCGAAGGTGGGGGCGCCCTTGATGGCGGCGGTGGCGCAGTTGGTGTTCCTTGACAAGATCCCGGTCCACGCGGCGGTAAACGAGGCGGTCAACGCGGCGAAGGAGGCGGGGCCGCGTTCGGGCGGGCTGACCAACGCGGTGCTGCGCGGCATGCTGCGGGAACTGGGCGCGACGCAGGGGGAGATCGATCTGCCCGAGGCTCATGGGGAGCCGAAGGACCCCTCGCTGCACGAGCAGATGGTGCTGGACAAGCGGGCCAAGTGGATCGTGGGGCGGAACGAGATTCCTTCAGATGACGGCGGGGCGATCGGGTTCAAGCGGGACATTCTGCCGCCGGACCCGATGCAGGCGCTGAGCATCGGGACGAGTCATGGGATCGAGATTTTGCGCCAGTGGTCCAAGACGTTCCCGACGGTGGAAGTTCGGCGGCTGGCGCAGCACGGGCTTTCGCGGCCGCCGGTGATCCTGAACACGGGGTTCCTGAAGTCGCCGCTGCCTGAGGAGAACGTGAAGGCGCACAACATCGTGGGGCACCATGTGTGGGTGGGGACGCACGAGGGTCTGGTATCGCTGTTGAATGAAAGGACGGACGTGTGGGTGCAGGACCCGGCGTCGAGTCTGGCGGTTTCGAGCGTGGCGGATTTGAAGCCGGGGCTGGTGATCGACGCATGCGCGGGGATGGGGACCAAGACGCGGCAACTGGCGGCGACGTTCCCCGGGGCGCGGGTCATTACGACGGATATTGATCTGCCGAGGTTGGCCGCGCTGCGGGACACGTTCAAGGGGCACCCCACGGTCGAGGTGATCGACTACGCGAAACTGCGGGACTTTGCGGGGCAGGCGGACTTGGTTTTGCTCGATGTGCCTTGCTCGAACACGGGGGTGCTGGCGCGGCGGACCGAAGCGCGATACCGGTTCGAGCGGTCGCGGACGGAGAAGTTGATGTCGATGCAGAAGCAGATCATCGCCGACGCGATCCCGCTGCTGAAGGCGGGCGGGGCGGGGCAGCAGCGTGGGGCGATTCTGTACTCGACTTGCAGTCTTGACCCGGCGGAGAACCACGAGCAGGCGCGGTGGGCGGCGAAGTGGCACATGTTCAAGGTGCAAAGGGAGCACCAGTTGGTGCCGCAGGGGGGGCCCGGGCAGGCGGCGGAGGCGTATACGGATGGGTCTTACGCGGCGTTGTTGAGGTGATGGGTTTTGGTATTGGATCGGGCGCGTTTGTGCTTTGGCACGGGCATCTCCGCGGACGGAGAAGCCCGTGGCACGGTTCGGCACTGCTGTCTCCGCGGACGGAGCCAGCAGTGGCACGTGGCGGAGGCCGCGTTCGGCGTGTTCGGCGGTGGCATCCTGCACGCGTTGAATCTCCCGACTACCATCCCGTCCGGCCTGTTTTCGTGTCGCGGCGCTGCACCCAGAACCCCCGGTCCACCGACCTCATGAACCTCCTCGATATTCTCACCGTCGGAAGCATCAAGGTCCCGCTCACGGCGACGGACAAGAAGTCCGCCATCGAGGAGTTGGTGGACGCGTTGTCGGCGGAGGGGCGGATCAGCAAGCCGCAGGTGCTGAAGGACGCGGTGTGGGCGCGGGAGACGACGCGGACGACGGGGATCGGGCACGGGCTGGCGATCCCGCACGGGAAGTGCGAGGGGATCCCCAACCTGGCGATGGCGATCGGGAAGCCGGCGACGCCGATTGATTTCCAGTCGATCGACAGCAAGCCGGTGAAGTTGATTGTGCTGCTGGCCAGCCCGCTGGACCGGACGAGCGACCACATCCAGGCCTTGGCGAAGATCAGCCGCCTTATGACGGTCGAGGATTTCCGGAACAAGGTGTACTCGGCGGTTTCGGCGCGGGAGGTGTTTGATCTGATCGCGGCTCAGGAGCCGCCGGTGGTGAAGGTGTGAGGGGGATGTTTCGGGTGGCATGCTCACGTCCGCGTGAGCATGGGCTGAGGGGTTGGGAGCTTGATTTCCGTGACTCGAAGACATGCTCACGCGGGCGTGAGCATGCCACCCGTCGCGCGTTCACACTGATCGAACTGCTCGTCGTTGTCGCGGTGCTGGCGATTCTGATCGCCGTGCTGCTTCCGGCTCTGTCGGGTGCCGGGCGGGCGGGGAGGTCGGCGGTTTGTCTTTCGAATCTGCGGCAGTGCTTTGTGCTGTGCCGGTTGTACGCCGACGATCATCAGGGGGTGGGCCCGGCCATCGGACAGCCCTATGGCGCGCTGCCGAACTGGGCGCTGGTGGTGCAGGCGGGGGCGGGGCGGGAGGGGAACACCGCCGCGGGGGGTGTTGAGCAGTACAGCGAATCGTCGGCGCTGGTGTGCCCGGAGGCGCGGCTTGCGTATGGGCGGGGGATGACGCGGACGTACGCGATGAACGCGACGGGGCATGCGGGGGCCGCGGGCGATCCGGATGATTTCGATGTGGTGCCGGCGGCGGGGAAAGCGGCGGCGGCGATCCGGTTTGATCTGGTGCGCCGGCCGGGGGTGATGGTGCTGTTGTTGGATTCGACGCCGCCGGCGGCGGGTGCGGGGCAGCCGCCGGCGACGCGGACGAGCAGCGTGGTTGATTTTCGGAACGCGGCTCACGTGCCTGCGCGCATCGGGTTTGTGCACGAGGGGAAGCGGGCGTTCAATGTGGGGCGGTTTGATGGGTCGGGGACGGGGGAGCGGGGGGTTTTGGGGGAGTGGTTGGTGGGTTTGCCTTGAAACGTCGGGGGTGATGGCGGGATCGGCACGGGATCAGCGGAGGAAGCGTGTCGGGTTTTCGGCGAGGTCGAAGACGCCTCGGAGGAGGGTCATGGCGATGAGGCCGGCGATTCCCAGCGCGAGAATGATGCAGGCCTCAATGGTGTGGCCCTGGTCGAGCAGCCACGCGGCGCCGTACATGGGGAGCCAGAGAGCACCGGCGCGTTGGATCATCGCGGCTTTGGTGGCGGGCGGGATGTTGAGGCGGATGACGCCGCGTCCGACGTGGAGGAAGAGCAGGCCCAGAAAGGCGGGAAAAAGGGCGGTTTTCCAACTGACCCATTGCGGCCATGCCCCTTCGCGCCAGACACCGACGGCGATGAGGACGCCGGACCAGAAGGCCCAGCCGGCGACGGCGGCGATCTTGGCGCGGCGAGAGAGGACGGGGCGGCGCTCGCCTGCGCGGTGGGCCATGGCACCCACGGCGAGCGCGTGGGTCATGGCGAGCCAGACGGGCCAGACGAAGGCCAGGTGGACGTTGGGCGTCATCATTTGGCCGCCGTAGATGAGCGAGAGGAGGACCAGGCCGGCGGAGGGGACGAACTTGCCGAAGGTGTTGTAGCCGATGACGGCGGTGGTGACGCCCAGGGTCATGAAGACGGCGGGCCAGCCCATGATCCATGCGCCGGTGAGGCTCGTGGCGAGCAGGGCCATGAGCAGCGCGGTGGCGCGGGGGACGCTGATCTGTCCGGAGGGAAGCGGGCGATTGGGGTGGAGCGAGGCGTCGCGGCGGCGGTCGAGGAGATCATTGAGGACGGTGGCGAAGGCGTAGACGCCGACGGAGCACGCGGCGGCGCCGAGGAGGACGAGCCAGAGGGGGCGCTCGATGAGCGGGGGCGGGGCGGTGATGCTCTCGGTCTGGTTGGCGCGGGACCACAGGACGATGAACCAGGAGTTGGCGACAGCGCCGACGCCGACGGTGAGCCGGGTGAGGTGGAGGAGTGGGGCGAGGTTGGCGAGGGTTTGGCGCACGTGGGGTTTGGGATGGTAGATGAAGGGAGGTTGGGAACAGGGCGGTCGTCCGTGTGCCTCAGTGTGGTCGTATCATGCGGGCCGCGCTGCGATGATGCTGCCGCGGTTCATTCCACCCTCGACTTCCGAGCCACAGCCATGACGATTTCCAACGTGACGAAACTGTTGCAGCAGCGTGACTCTGACGCGGTTTCGCGTTTGGTTGATTGGCTGAAGATCCCCAGCGTGAGCACGAAGGCGGAGCACGCGAAGGACTGCCGCAAGGCGGCGGAGTGGGCGAAGCAGCAGTTGACGCTGGCGGGGTTCAGTGCGGAACTGCGTGAGACGGGGACGAAGGAGAAGCCGGGGCATCCGATCGTGTGGGCGACCACACCGGGCCCCCCGGCCGGCAAGGGCCCGCACGTGTTGTTCTATGGGCACTACGACGTGCAGCCGGCGGAGCCGCTGGAGTTGTGGGAATCGCCGCCGTTTGAGCCGGTGATCCGTGCGGCGGACGCGGGGCCGAAGAACAAGGTGCCGGGGGAGCGGATCGTGGCGCGCGGGGCGGTCGATGACAAGGGTCAGGTGGCGTGCTTCCTGGAGGCGGCGCGGGCGTGGAAGGACGCGACGGGGGCGGTGCCGCTGAAGATCACGGTGCTGTTGGAAGGTGAAGAGGAATCGGGGAGCGTGAATCTGGACGCTTTTGTGCACGCGCACAAGGCGGAACTCAAGGCGTGCGACATCTGCGTGATCTCGGACACGGGGATGCTCGGGCGCGGGCAGCCGGCGATCACCTACGGCGTGCGGGGCCTCGCGTATACCGAGTGCATCCTGCACGGGCCGAATCAGGATTTGCACTCGGGGCTGTGGGGCGGGCGGGTGGCGAACCCGATCACGGAACTGACGAAGGTGCTGGCGCAGTTGTGGGACGCGAATCGGAAGGTGACGATCCCGGGCTTCTATGACCGCGTGCGCGAACTGACGGCGACGGAAAAGGCGGAGTGGAAGCGGTTGCCCACGGACGCGGCGGAGGCGCTCAAGAACATCGGGCTGCCGCCGGAGGCGGACGTGGGCGAGGCGGGGTTCACGAGTGTGGAGCGGGAGTGGGGGCGTCCGACGGCGGAGATCAACGGGATTTATGGCGGTTACATGAGCAAGGGGGCCAAGACGGTGATCGCGTCGCACGCGGGAGCGAAGGTTTCGTTCCGGCTGGTGGCGGACCAGGACCCCGCGGAGATCACGGAGAAGTTCCGGGTGTGGCTGGATGCGCGGACGCCGGCGGGGTTCCGGTGGGAGTTCATCAACCACTCGGGGGGGTTCCCCGGGACGGTTTCGACGGAGTCGCCGTATTTGGTGGCGGCGAACCGGGCGCTGGAGCGTGCTTCAGGGACGAAGCCTTACTTGATCAAGAGCGGCGGATCGATCCCGGTGGTGGGGCTGCTCAAGGGGGAGTTGGGTTTGGACACGATTTTGATGGGGTTCGGGCTTGAGGATGACCGGGTGCATTCGCCGAACGAGAAGTTTGAGTTGGAGTGCTTCCGGTTGGGGATGCAGGCTCATGTGCTTTTGATTGATGAGTTGTCGCGGTTGGGGAAATAGGGCGGGAAGGGGAAGCGGCACGGTTTCCAGCGGGAATCCGGACACCGGGTATTCGTGCGCTGGCCCTCGCTTGCGCTTCGGGTTCGTTCGTCGGCGCTCAGAACGAACCCGAAGCGCAAGCGAGGGCCACGGTATGAGCCGCAGAACGCGCGAGCCTCGACCCGAATCCGAATGATCGCCGATCACGACTTTGCTGGGGACAGCAAAGTCGTGGCACGTCGGCAAGTCGTGGCACGGGTGCGCTCAGGGCTTGCGGATGATGACGTAGATCGCGGCGGCGGCGACGCACAGGGCCAGGGTGGCCATCATGGCGCCGGTGCCGAAGCGGGCGCCGATGAGCAGGGCGGCGGCGGCGGCGATGACGATGATGACGGTGTTGGTTGAGGTGACCTTCGCCGCGCGGGGGGTCTGGGCGTCGTCGAGCGGGTCTTTCTCGGCGATCTTTCGTGCGATGTCGTCGGCGGGTTCGCCGACGTCGACGTCTTCCCAGTCGATATCGACGGAGGCGGCGCGCTGGTCGGTCAGGAGGCGCTGGGCGTTTTCGAGTTCGTCGCGCCGGACCATGATGGTCATCGGGTTGAAGGAGGACGCGCCGAAGACGCCGAGTGCGACGCCGCTGGCGGCGCGGACGCTGCACTCGATGCCGCCGGAGCGGAGGACCTCGCGGACGAGGCCGGCGTCGAGTTCGTTGGGCCTGGTGGTGAGTTCGACCAGGTCGTCCTCGCGTTCCATTTAGTTGGACTCCGGGTGCCAGAGGTAGAGGAATTGGCCGCGCGGCACGCTGCTGGATGATGGGGCGTCGATGAGGCTGACATCCACGCTGGTGCCGGCGAGGGCGGTGGGGGCTTTCGTGCCCGACGATGCGCCGTAGGGGGACATGGGGGAATCGGCTGGCCCGTGGTACTTGACGAGGCGGGCCTTGGTGATGCCGGCGAGTGATTTCGCGGCGGCGAAGGCCTCGCGGACGCCGCCGAGTTCGTCGACGAGGCCCGCGTCGAGGGCCTGCTTGCCGGTCATGATGCGGCCGTCGGTGAGTTCGTCGAAGCGGTCGGGGGCGATGGTGGTGCGGCGTTCTTTTACGAGATTGCGGAAGCCCTTGTAAAACTCATCGACGGTGGATTGGAGGATGGCGTAGTGCTCGTCGCGCGGCGGGGCCAAGGGGTTGGCGATGTCCTTGTTTTTGGCGCTGGTGACGGCGCGGCCCTCGATGCCGATCATGCCCATGCCGCGGGAGAAGTTGAGGGTCTGGAAGATGACGCCGATGGAGCCGGTGATGGTGGACTCCTGGGCGAGGACGCGGTCGGCGGCAAGGGAGAGGTAGTAGCCGCCGCTGGCGGCGACCTCGGCCATGGAGACGACGACGGGCTTGCCGGTTTTCTCGCGGAAGCGGCGGACTTCGCGGTACATGGTTTCGCTGGAGGCGACGGTGCCGCCGGGGGAGTTGATGCGGAGGACGACGGCCTCGACGCGCCCGTCGTTCTCGGCGCGCTCGAGGCGGGCGACGAGTTCGTCCACGGCGTTGGCCCTGCCCGCGAAAAGCCCGCTGGAACTGGCGGAGAAGCCAAGCACGCCTTCGACATCGATGAGGGCGACCTTGGGGGAGAAGGTGCCGAGCGCATCGTCGTGGATGACTTCGGTCTCGGCGAGTTTGGAGGTTTGGGGTGCGAGGTCGAGGACGACGCGGGAGGGGAGGCAGGCGGGGAGGGCCGCGGTGAGCGTAATGAGGGCGAGGGAAAGTGAGCGGGTGCGGGGCATGGGGGGATGCTAAGGGGGTGGGGGGGAAGTGTGGGGTGTGGGATTGAGCAGGCTTTGGTTTGAATAGTGAGGCAGGAGGGGGGGCGGGGCTCCCACTGTGGCTCGCCCGCCCGTTTCACGGGCGGGTACCGATGCTCGCGGCGTCACCAGCGGCTGCGCCGCTGGCAACCATGGGTGGCCCGTTTCACGGGCCGTTGACAGGGAATACGATTATTCTCGACGCCGTCGCGTATGTGAGGCTTGCGTGCGAACACCCCGGGAGACCGCTATGAACCAGGTTCGATCGATGACGCTGCTCGCCGTGTGTGTGTGGCTTTGTGTCGGCGTGTTCGTGGTGGCGGCATCGGCGCGGCAGATCGATACGAGTTTTCCGCCGGTGTTTTCACAGTTGACGCTTGGCGAGGCCAAGCAGAAGGCGATGGAGCAGGACCGGATTCTGGTGGTGAAGGGCACGGCGGGGTGGTGCGGGCCGTGCCGCACGATGGACAAGACGACCTGGCGGGATGCGAAGGTGGAGGCGTGGTTCAAGGAGAAGGGGATCGCGATCCAGTTGAACGTGGACCGCTCGGCGAAGGAGGCGCAGGACCTCCGGATTCAGGCGATCCCGGCGATGGTGGCGTTCAAGGGGGACAAGGAAATCGGGCGGATCATCGGCTTGCAGACGGCGGAACAGTTGCTGGCTTGGCTGGGTCGGATCGAGGGGGGAGAGAAGGGGGACGCGGGGTTGTTGGATCGGCTGCGGAAGGTTCGGGCGGACCCGAAGGCGATGTCGATGCTTGATCGGACGGAGTTCGCCAAGGAACTTGAGCGGGCGGGCGAGATCGATCAGGCCATCGAGGAGTACGCGTGGCTGTGGGAGCACATGCTGGAATACGACCCGGCAATGTTGGGCGTGCGGGCGTCGTTCATGCTCAGTGACATGCAGCAATTGGCGGCGAAGAACGAGAGCGCTAAAAAGCGATGGGTGGCTCTGCGCGACAAGGCTTGGGAAGGGTTTTCCCGAGAAGCCGCCCCGAAGCAGCAGCGGCTGGAATCGCTGGGCGATTGGGGCGACCTGAACGGCATGCTCGGCGAATCGGACAAGAACCTCGCGTGGTTTGATCGTTTCGGGATGGACCCCGAATGGGAAGCGGGGGCGCGCGGTATGGCTCAGCGGTTGCGGTTGGTGTTGATCCAGAAGCAGCGATGGTCGGACATTGGGCGGCTGTTTGAGACGCCGGAGCGGGAACTGCACATCGCTTCGCTCATGCTGGATGAACCGCCGCGGGGGCGCTCCGCCGACGACGACGCGAAGTCGAAACAAAGGGATCTGCGGGACTTCCGAGAGGAGGTTGGTCAATCCCACGCGGCGTATCTGGCCGCGGGGCGCGAGAAGGACGCCGCGGCTCTTGTCGAGGGGGCCATCAAGCGGGATGACACTCCGGCGATGCGTGTTGAGTTGGTGCGTTGGGCGATCAAGGCGAAGCAGGTTCGTGAATCGCAGCGGGTCTGGCTTGATGACGCGGGCGCTAGGGGCGAAGACGTGGTGGAATTGCGTGCGGTGTTGGAGGAGGCGTTGAAGGAGAAGGGGAGTTCCAAGACGCCGTGAGCGCGTGGGATCGTGCGGTGCGCGTCGCGGGTCCGGGGAAGCAGGTGTTGGGAAACCGAGTGTCGCCCCTTCGGGGCTTGTGCCTCGTGTTGCGGCTTTCCGGGGGTTCCGCTTGCCCCTTTCGGGGCTGCGCTCTACCCCCGGCTATGTTCTTTCGGCCCTTCGGGCCTTGGGATGTGCGTGTGGCGCGAAGTCGGGAGCGTTCCAGCGTCGTTCGGCAGCGGAGCAGCGCGGGGGCGTCGCCTCGTTCTTGGGTTGATTCCGCTCGGTGATGCGCGAACACTCCGCCCATGTCTGATTCGCCGCGTGGTCATGTCCCGGTGTTGCCTGCGGAGGTGCTCGCCGCGCTCGATCCGAAGCCGGGGCAGGTCTATGTCGATTGCACGGCGGGGCTTGGGGGGCACGCCGCGATGGTGGCTTCGCGGCTTGGGGGGTCGGGGACGGTGGTTCTGGTGGACCTTGATGCGGGGAACCTAGCGCGGGCAAAGGCTCGGGTGGAGGCGGAGGGCAGTTGCGGTGGGGGGGCCGGGCAGCGTCCTCGGGTGGTCACCATCCACGCCAACTTCGCCGAGGTGCCTCGGCGGCTCGTCGAACTCGGGCTTTCGGCGGACATGGTTCTGGCCGACCTGGGGTTTGCTTCGACGCAGGTGGACGACGCCGCGCGGGGGTTCAGTTTTATGCGGGAGGGGCCGCTGGACATGCGGCTGGACCCGTCGCCCGGGAAGGTGTCGGCGGCGGACCTGGTCAACACGCTGCCCGAGGCGGAACTGGCGGACATCCTGTTTGAATACGGCGAGGAACGGGCTTCGCGGGCGATCAGCGCAAAGATTGTCGGTGTGCGGAAAAGCAGTCCGATAGTGACGACGTCTCAACTGGCTGATCTTGTTCGTTCCTGTGTCCGTGTCCCTCCCGGCCACCGAGGGATTGATCCCGCCACGCGCACGTTTCAGGCTCTCCGCATCGCCGTGAACGATGAGTTGGGGAGTCTGCGGGCGCTGCTGGATTCGGTTTCGCGCGGGGCTTCGAGGCTGCGGACGGCGCAGGGTGTTGCTGGTTCATCAAGCCCGGTGTGGCTCTCCGCCGGGGCACGTGTCGGGCTGATCGCGTTTCATTCGCTGGAGGACAGGCCGATCAAACAGGCGTTCGCCGAACTCGTGGAACGGGGGCTGGCGAGGGCGATCGGGAAGCGTCCGACGGAGGCCGGCGATGGGGAACGCGCGAACAATCCACGAAGCCGCTCGGCGAAACTCCGGGCGATACAAATCCAGTAGAATCCCCTCGGAAGGGTGCTTTTCCCGGACTTCGACGCCTTCTAAAGACCGAACAAATCAACGGAATCCACACCCCTTCCACGCTTGAGTCCGTCTCACTTGTCCCGCTTCGTTCGTTCCTTCCCACTTCTGTGTCCCCCGTCCCGGCAAGGATGCCCAACGCAATGACCCGTGAACACAAACTCGCGCTGATCTTCGGTTTCGCCCTCGTGCTGGTGGTTGGTCTGCTGATCTCGGACAACTTCTCCGCGTCGCGGAAGTCCGAGCCGGGCGGGCCCGCCGTGGCGGAGTCGCAGCAGCCTCTGCTGAAGGAAGAGATTCTGCTGGCGGGCGGGAACACGGCCAAGCCGACGGTCTCGACGCCCGCGCCTTCGATTACCGACCCGACCACCGGCACTGCTCCGCTGGGTGGTGAGCCGGTTTCGCCGACCAGCACGTTTGTGATGGGGTCGAAGCCCGCGGGTAGCGGGGAGACCTTGGCCGGTCGCCTCGGCGAGGCTTGGGACGACACGATCGACGGCATCAAGAACGGGCACATCAGCACGCCCGAGGCCGCACAACTGGACGGCCATTCGAACAGCACGCAGCCGACCGGGTCGCCGACGAGCGAGCAGGCCGGGTTCCACACGCCGACGAGCAACCCCCCGGTGTCGACGCCTGCTCCCTCGCCCGTGCCTGTCAAAGGCAACGGGTTGGGCGGTGGGCCCGGCAGCGACCTGACCCCGCTCGGTGGCGACAAGCGCGAGACCAAGCCGCTTGAACCGCACGAGACCGTTCCGACCACCGGCACCGAGACCACGAGCAAGGACAAGACGCACCAGATCGTCGACGGCGATTCGTTCTGGAAGATCGCCAAGAAGCACTACAACGACGGCTCGCTGGCCGACGCGCTGAAGGCGTACAACAAGAACCGCATCGGCAAGAACGGGCAGTTGCGCGTGGGCGCGAGCCTGCTGATCCCCGAGAAGTCGGTGCTCAAGGGCGGCTCGGCGGCCCCCGCCGTCGCCACTGCGGAAACCAAGCCTGAAAAGAAGAGCGACCTGAAGGTGCCGAGCAAGGAAAGCCTCGAGAAGATCGCCAAGGGCGGCAAGGGCGAGGCCAAGCCTGAGACGAAGACCGAGGCCAAGCCTGAGACGAAGACCGAGGCCAAGCCCGAGACCATGAAGAAGGGTGCGGCGACGACGTACACGGTCAAGAGCGGCGACACGCTGGAGAAGATCGCCGTGAAGTTCCTTGGCTCCGCGTCGCGTGTGTCGGAGATTGTGAACGCCAACTCTTCGATCCTCGACAACGAGGACGAGGTGCAGGTGGGCCAGAAGTTGAAGATCCCGGCCCGCTGAGTCGTGGTAGGAACCTAAGGATGAAGACGCGGCTCGGCGATGATCGCCGGGCCGTTTTTTTTTTTCTCTGATTTGATAATCAGCGGCAGCGCCCCGTGCCGGCGCAGGTCGCGGCCCGTTCCGGTTCGGCCTGGATAGGCTTGCGTTCGGGCTCCCAGGTTTCGGCTTCGGCCCCTTTGCCGCAGGCTGGGTTCATGGTCTGCTGCCAGGAGTAAGCCTGAGGACGGGCGACGAGCCGATGACGCGCCTGGGGGCTGGACGCCGGGAAAGTCAAAGGGCGTGGACTGGGCGGAAGTCGCGTTTCGTACACCTCACGGGCACGCCTGCCCGAACCGCCCGAGGAACGCGACGAGGTCTGTCGTGTTGACCACGCCGTCGTTGTTGAGATCGCCGGTGGAGCCGGGGGTGACGGTCTGGCCGAAGCGGCCGAGGAAGGCGACGAGGTCGGCGGTGTTCACGGCGTTGTCGCCGTTGAAATCGCCGGGGCACGGCGGGGCGGGCGGGGTGGCGCGGGCCACGGCGACGCGCTGCGGGCCGGGGTTGCCGCGGTCGGGCGGCGCGTTGCCCGTGGGGTCGCTCGCTCCGACGCGCAGCAGCGTCGCGTCGGCGTTGATCGTCAGGAGGTCTTCGAGGCCGTCGTTGTCGACGTCGCCGGAGAGGATCAGCGTCGGGTTGTTGGTGCTCACGGGTGTCGGTTCGAGTGCCAGCACCACGCCCCCCCCGGTCGATCCCGTCGGCGTGTTGTTCCGCAGCAGGCGCACCGACGACGTGCCCGGCGTCGGACCCTGCACGATCACGGCGAGGTCGTCGTCGGCGTCGTTTTCAAGGTCCACGAAGGTCAGGTCGCTCGGCACTCCGCCGACATCGAGCGACACGGGCGGGTTGAACCCGCCGGTGCCGTTGTCGGCGTTGATCATCACGGCGATGTTCTGGGGGAAGGGCACGGCCGGTGACGTGCCGAGGACTGCCGCCAGGTCGTTGATTTCCTTCGGGTTGTCGAGGCCGCCTGGCTCGACGTGCACGGGCGGGCCGGGGGTGGCGTAGCGCGTGCGGGGAACGAAGCCTCCGCCGCCGCCGGGCGGGCGGAGGAACACGCTGACCTCGCTGGTGCCGAAGT